>Ga0210396_10007141_pt1 | contig 10640 bp, 8 predicted proteins | sample IncBWH17OmetaG_FD_155466 | JGI IMG/M metagenome (GOLD analysis project Ga0210396, IMG submission 155466) | Forest soil microbial communities from Barre Woods Harvard Forest LTER site, Petersham, Massachusetts, United States - Inc-BW-H-17-O ... | reverse complement strand
TCCCGGCTACAACGGCATGCTGCACACCACCTGCGTGGCGACGATGATGCAGGCCGGGCACGCGACCAACGCCCTGCCGCAGCGGGCCGAGGCGAACGTCAACTGCCGGATCTTCCCAGGGACGACGCCCGAGGAGGTGCGCCAGACGCTGGTCCAGCTGGTCCAGGACCCGAAGGTCACCATCACCATGGCGCCGGCGCGCAGCCCGATCGCCAAGGTTCCCCCGCCGCTCACGCCCCAGATCATGGATCCGATCAAGGCCGAGGCGGCCAAGATCTGGCCGGGCGTGCCGGTGATCCCGGTCCTGACGGCCGGCGCCACGGACGGCGCCTTCCTCACCCCGGTCGGCATTCCCACCTACGGCGTCACCGGCATGTTCGGTGACCCGGACGGCAATGGCGTGCACGGCCTCAACGAGCGCATCCGCATCACCTCGCTGATGAACGGCCGCGATTTCCTCTACGACCTGGTCAAGACCTACGCGATGCAGGAGTAGGGGCTGATCCCGGAGCGCCGGCGCCCTCGCCGGCGTCTCTCCGCTGCACGCTGCTGGTGGTGAGCCCCAAACTCGACGCCGCTGTCTCGGCGAGGACGTCGCCGGCGAGGGCGCCGGCGCTCCGTGTGCTCCCTCGTCATTCCAATTGGAGCGTCCACAACATTTCGGGCTTGGGCCTTCCCAAGCCACTAGATGTGGTCCGCGAGGCTGCTTAAATTCCTGATTCCGCACGGCAGACCCGGTACGGTCCCGGCCTTGTGGAAGGAGCCGCCCATGACGTCCGCGTCCCTCGCCCAGCCTGGACTGCTCACGCCGTCGCGCGGCTACAAGCCGTTCCGCTATCCCTGGGCCTACGACTTCTGGAAGCGCCAGCAGCAGGTGCACTGGATGCCCGAGGAGGTTCCCCTCGGCGAGGACTGCAAGGACTGGGCCGCCAAGCTCAATGACAAGGAGCGCAACCTCCTCACCCAGATCTTCCGCTTCTTCACCCAGTCCGACGTCGAGGTGAACGAGAACTACATGGAGCGCTACGCTCGTGTGTTCAAACCCACCGAAGTGAAGATGATGCTGGCGGCCTTCTCCAACATGGAGACGATCCACATCGCCGCCTACGCCCTGCTGCTAGAGACCATCGGCATGCCGGAGACCGAGTTCTCGGCCTTCATGGAGCTGGAGGCGCTCAAGGCCAAGCACGACTACATGCAGCAGTTCGGCGTCGACACCCACGCGGACATCGCCCGCACGCTGGCCATGTTCGGCGGCTTCACCGAGGGTCTGCAGCTGTTCGCCAGCTTCGCCATGCTGATGAACTTCCCGCGCTTCAACAAGATGAAGGGCATGGGCCAGATCGTCTCGTGGAGCGTGCGCGACGAGAGCCTGCACTGCGAGGGGATGGTCCAACTCTACCACGCCTTCAACGCCGAGACCGGCGCGGTCACCAAGGGCGTCGCCGACGATATCGTCGACTGCTGCAAGACGGTGGTCGGGTTGGAGGACCGCTTCATCGACCTGGCCTTCGAGGCGGGCGAGGTCCAGGGCATGACCCCTGACGACATCAAGAGCTACATCCGCTTCGTCGCCGACTGGCGCCTGAGCCAGCTCTCCCTGCCAGCCGTCTATGGGGTCAAGGAAAACCCGCTGCCCTGGCTGCAGAGCCTGCTGTCCGGCGTCGAACACGCCAACTTCTTCGAAGCCCGCGCCACGGAATACTCCAAGGCCGCCACCCGCGGCGAATGGCACGGACAGGCCGGCGTCTGGTCGGCGTTCGATGAGATGATGGCCAAGCGCCAGGACACCGCCCCCGCGCACTGACAGCGGCTCCGCGAGGGCTCCGGTCCCAAGGCTTCTTGATGCGTTCGCTCTCTTAATTCCGTCATGGCCGGCCTTTGTGCCGGCCACCCATCAATCGGCTGTGCGCGCGCTCGTCATGGCCGCGCGCGAGCGCGGCCATGACGGGTAGAACGACCGGGCGGTTCTCGACCCATCTGCCCAAGCTGCGCATCCACCCACGTGTCAGCGGCGCGAGACCGGACGTGACCGCGCCGCCCGGCGCGGTCAACGCGAGCGGGGCGCCGAGCCGATCGATGGGTGGCCGGCACGGAGGCCGGCCATGACGGATTTTAGGGGGGAGAGCGCGCTCGGTTAATTCACAGGCTTCTCGCCGGCTCTTCTTTCTCGCTGCCATCCCGGCGGGACGCCCGGGTGTCCGGACGTGGGTGGACGCCGCGCGGTGTTCGCGCGAACCTGAGCGTACAGAGAAGTCGGGAGGGCGCCATGGCGCGGATGGAAGTGGGCGGGTTCGCGCACGACAAGTTCAGCGCGGTGCGCGAGGCGTTCCAGAAGAACCTCGACAGCGGCGCGGATCTCGGCGCGGCGGTCTGCGCCACCGTGGACGGCGAGACGGTCGTGGATCTGTGGGGCGGCTGGGCCGACGAGGCCCGGACCCGGCCGTGGAAAGCGGACACGATCGTCAACGTCTATTCGACGACCAAGACGATGACGGCGCTGTGCGCGCTGATGCTGGCCGATCAGGGCGAACTCGACTTCGGCGCGCCCGTGGCGAGGTACTGGCCCGAGTTCGCCCAGGCCGGGAAGTCCGCCGTGACCGTCGCCCACCTGATGAGCCATGCCGCCGGCCTCTGCGGCTGGCGCGAGCCCATCGCCCTGGAGACGTTCTACGACTGGGACAGGGCCTGCAGCCTGCTGGCGGCTCAGGAGCCGTTCTGGGCGCCGGGAACCGCGCCGGGCTACCATGCCGTCACCCAGGGCTATCTGGTGGGGGAGGTGGTGCGCCGGATCACCGGCCGATCGCTTGGAACCTTCTTCCGGGAAGAAGTCGCAGCGCCTCTGGGGGCGGATTTCCACATCGGTCTGCCCGCCAGCGAGGACGCCCGCGTGGCCGACCTTATCCCACCGCCACCGGCGCCGGCTGGCGCGCCGCCGCCCTCGAATCTGATGGCCAACGTGATGGGCAATCCGCCGATCAACCCGCTGGACACGCGCACCCGCGCCTGGCGGGCGGCGGAGATTCCCGCCGCCGGCGGCCATGGCTCGGCGCGCGCCATCGCCCAGATCCATGTCGCCCTGGCCAATGGCGGCGTCACGGGCGGCAAGCGGCTGATGTCAGAGGCGGGTTCGCGCCGGGCCCTGGAACAACAGATCGAGGGAATGGACCTCGTCCTGGGGCTCCCGGTGACCTACGGCCTGGGCTTCGGCCTCTCGTCAATGTTCTCCGTGCCGAACCCGAACACCATCTTCTGGGGCGGCTACGGCGGCTCCCTCATCATCATCGATCTCGATGCGCGCACGACCATCGCCTACGTCATGAACCGCATGGGAAACACGACCATGGGCGACGCCCGCGCCATGGCGCTTGCCGACGCGTTCTGGAAAGCCTTGGCCTAACCGCCGTAGTCAGGCTGCGACGGCGCGACGCGACAGCTCCCGCGCCCGCGCCAGCCCCTCGACACCCGCATCCAAGGTGGCGTCACGCTTGGCGAAGCACAGGCGAAGCACGTGGGTCACCGGATCTGTCTCGTAAAACGCTGACACAGGAATGCCCGCCACCCCCGCCTCCTTCACTGAGCGGAAACAGAAGCTCGCGTCGTCCTCGTCGACGCCCGAGGCCGCCAGGTCGACATTGAGGAAATAGGTTCCTTCGCTGGGCAGGACGACAAACCCCTCGCGTCGGAGGCCCTCCGCCAGCCGCTCGCGCGACCGCGCCAGGGCGGCGGGCATGGCCTCGAACCACGCCTCGCTGTTGGCGAGCCCCCAAGCGACGCCCGACTGCAGGTTGGGCGCCGTGGTGAAGGTGAGGAACTGGTGGGCCTTGGCGACTGCCTCGGTCAGGGCCGGCGCCGCCAGCAGCCAGCCGACCTTCCAGCCGGTCAGGGCGAACATCTTGCCGGCCGAGCCGATCTTGACCGTCCGCTCGCGCATGCCGGGAAAGGCCATCAGCGGCCGGTGGACCGCGCCTCCGAACACGACCTGCTCCCACACCTCGTCGCACACGGCGACCGCGTCGTAACGCACGCAGAACTCCGCCAGCAGGGCGAGGTCCTCTTCCGCAAACACGGTCGCGGTCGGGTTGAGGGGGTTGTTGAGCACCACCACGCGGGTCCGCTCGCTGAACACGGCCTCGAGCATCGCGCGGTCGAAGCGCCAGTGCGGCGGCTCCAATCGCGCCAGGCGCGGAATCCCGCCCGCGCGACGCACCATCGGCAGGTAGGAATCGTAGAGCGGCTGGAACAGCACGACCTCGTCGCCCGGCTCGATGAGGCTGAGGAAGGCGCAGGCCAGCGCCTCTGTCGCGCCCGAGGTGACGGTCACCTCCCGCATCGGATCGAGCCTCAGACCCTGGCGCGTGTAGTGATGCGCTACCGCCTCGCGCAGCTCCGGCAGGCCCTGCATGGGTGGATACTGGTTCGACGCGTGCAGCAGCGCTTCGGACGCGGCGCGCAGGATCGCCTCAGGCCCTGGCTCGTCCGGAAAGCCCTGCCCGAGATTGACCGCGCCGTGCTCGCGCGCCAGCGCGCTCATCACCGTGAAGATGGTCGTCGGCAGACCGGCGTAGAGACTGTTGGGCATGGCCCGGCAGGCTTAGCACGGAATTCTGCCGACGCCCGTGGCGCCGTTTCCATTCACGGAACCCGTCTCGCGGACGGCCATTCGCCTTGAGAAAGGAGAACAAGATGGCCGAACTGGACGCCGAACATCGCAAGCATCTGCGCAAGTCGGAGTTCGCCGAACCGGAGAAGCGCGCCTATCCGGTTCCCGACGCCGCCCACGCGCGCAACGCCAAGGCCCGCGCCAGCCAGGCGGTCAAGGCCGGGCGGCTGGCGAAGTCCGAAGAGGCGAAGATCGACAAAAAGGCCGATCACGTCCTGAAGAAGGACTGACCGGCCCTTCTGCGACCAACTCCGGCCTCGCACCCCGGCGTTAGACTCCGTTGCGCGGGTGGGTCAGTCGCCAGAACCTCACCGACATGGCGATCGCCGCGGCGGTGAGGGAGACGACGAACCCGATCCAGATGCCCAGGCCCTGGAGATGCAAGCCGAGGGCAAGGAAGAGGCAGACCGGGGCGCCGATCAGCCAGTACGAGCCGCCGGCCAGCAGCATCGGCGTCCGCGCATCCTTCAGCCCCCGAAGGGACTGGGCGCCCACCACCTGCACGGCGTCCACGACCTGGAAGGCCGCGGCCCCCTTCAGGAAGAGGGCGGCCAGCGAGATCACCGCCGTGTCGCGCGCGCTTCGCCCGCCCAGGTACAGTCCGGCGATCTGCGGACTGAAGGCGGCGAGGATCGCCGCGCAGATCAGACCGAAGATGATGGAGATGGCGAAGGCGGTCTGCCCTGCCCGGCGCGCGGCCGCCATGTCGCCCGCGCCCACGGCGACGCCGACGCGCACGCAGGCGGCCATGCCGATCCCTAGGGGAACCATGAAGGTGATCGAAGGCGGGTTGATCGCGATCTGGTGGGCCGCCAGGGCGGTGGTCCCGAAACGGCCCATCAGCAGGGTCATGGTGTTGAACAGCATGCCCTCGAAGATCATCGTCATGCCGATCGGCAGGCCGAGCCGGAACACCTCGGCCAGCTTCACGCCCACTGGCCGGTTGAAGCGTCGGAACATCCGGTAGACGCGGAGCTTGGGGTCGAACTGGATCACCCCCACCATCGCCACGAAGCTGAACAGGGCGGAGCTGGCGGTGGCGATCGCCGAACCGACGATACCCAGGCGCGGCGCGCCGAAGTGGCCGAAGATCAGGGTCCAGCCCGCCAGGGCGTTGACCGCGATGGTGGCCACCATCACCCACAACGAGGCCGCCGGCCGGCCAAGCGCCGTGGCGAAGTTGCGCAGCACCAGATAGCCGAGCGAGAAGGGCAGGCCCAAGACGAGGATGGAGGTGAAGCGGCCGGCCATCTTCGCCAGCTCCGGGTCCTCGCCGATGAGGGTAAGCAGCGGGCCGGCCGAGAGCATCACCGGCGCCATCAGGGCCCAGGTGATGATCACCGACCACAGCCCCATGCGCAGGGACGCGCGCACGCCGCCCCGCGTCCTGGGCCGAGCGCCGATCAGCTGGGCGATCATCGGCGAGACGGCGGCCGCCGGGCCGCCCCCGACCATCCAGGCGAAGAAGAAGATGGTGTTGCCCATGGCCGCGGCGGCGAGAGCGGCCTCGCTGTAGCGACCCAGCAGAAGCAGGTCGGTGGTGCCGATCGCCATCTGGGCCAGCTGGGTCAGGACGAGCGGCGTGGCGAGCACCATCAGGGCGCGCGCCTCCGAGCTCCACGAGGCGCGCGGAGCGATCGCGGAGGGCGCCTCGATGGCGGGCGCCGTGATGGTCAACTCTGTCTCGTACAGGTCGGTCACGACAGGAACCTTGTCGGTGCCGAGCCTCGCAGGACGTGATCGGAGGGCCGAATGACGGGGATGAAAAACCCCTCCGAAGCGCCTGAAGGCTCGGGAGGGGTGGGTGGCGTCGGGTCTGGTGGCAGGAACCCTAGGCGGCGAACTCCTCGCGAGCGCGGCGGCGACCGCCAACGCCGGACGGCGTGGGCGTGTCGTTGAGCGCGAATTTGGCGATGGAGTTGGCCAAAGGTTTCGTCTTTCGGGATTTCCAACGCACCCGTAAGCGGGCCGCGCCGGTAAGTCAATGCGGCCTAAGCTTGTCTTTCCACGACCGCGTGCCATGCTCGCTGTTACGAATCGGACACAGAGGAAGCCATGGCGGACAAGGGTGTGGCGCTGGTGACCGGTGGCTCCGGATACATCGGCGGATGGTGCGTGATCACCCTGTTACAGCAGGGGTACACGGTGCGGGCGACGATCCGGGACCTTTCGCGGGCCGAGGAGGTGAAGCGCTCCATCGCGAGCGTCGTCGACCCTGAGGGACGCCTGACCTTCCACGCCGCCAACCTCACCTCCGATGCAGGCTGGGACGCCGCGGCCGAGGGTGCGGAGTTCGTCCTGCATGTCGCCTCGCCCTTGGGCGTGCCCGAGCCAAAGGATCCTGAAGAACTGATCGTCCCCGCGCGCGAAGGCGCGCTCCGGGCGATCCGCGCGGCGATCAAGGCCGGAGCGAAGCGCGTCGTGATGACGTCCTCGGTGGCGGCGACCAGCCGGCCGCTGAGCGAGCCCGACAGCGAAGCTGACGAGACGGTGTGGACCGACGGAGACGACGTTTCGGCCGGCGCCTACGCGAGGTCGAAGACCATCGCCGAGAAGGCTGCGTGGGAACTGATCCGCAGTCAGGGCAACGGAACGAGCCTTGCGGTGGTCAACCCCGCGCTCGTGCTGGGACCGGTGTTTGGTCCCGACTATTCCGACTCCGTACAGATCGTCGAACGCCTGCTGAAGGGTCGCATACCGGGTCTTCCTCACCTCGGCTTCTCCGTGGTGGACGTGCGCGACGTCGCCGACCTGCACCTGCGGGCGATGACGTCGCCCGAGGCGGCGGGCGAGCGCTTCATAGCTGCGGGTGAGTTCGCCTGGATGGCGGAGATCGCATCCATGCTTCGGGCGCGCCTGCCCGAGCGGGTTTCGAAGATCCCGACCGCCAAGGCGCCGGACCTGATGATCAAGCTGGCCGCCCTCGTCGACCACGATCTCAAGTCCGTCACGCCAAGCCTCGGGCACAAGCGGACCTTCTCGTCGGCGAAGGCCGAACGCGTCCTCGGCTGGAAGGCCCGACCGATCGAAGAGACCCTCTTCGACTGCGCGCGCAGCTTGATCGACAGAGGGCTGGCCTAGACGCGGAGGGGGCGACTTCCCCGATCCGATTGGCGCGATCGCGAGGCGCCATTACAAGCTCGACCATGAGCGACCCGCTGCTGCAATCCTTCGGGCCGGAGATCTGGCTGACCGACGGATCCGACGTCGAAGTGGCTGGCTTCCGATATCCGACCCGGATGGCCGTGATCCGACTAAGCGGGGGCGGCCTCCTCGTCTGGTCGCCTGTCGCGCTCTCCCAGACCCTCCGCACTCACCTGCAAGGCCTCGGCGAGGTCGGATATCTGGTCGCGCCGAACTCGCTCCATCACGTGTTCTTGGCCGAGTGGCGGCAGGCCTATCCCCAAGCCAGGCTCTATGCCGCCCCGGGCCTCAGATCGCGACGCAAGGATATCGAGTTCGACGCCGATCTTAGCGATGCGCCTCCCCCGGAATGGGCGGAGGACCTCGATCAGGTCCTCATTCCGGGCAACTGGATCACGACCGAGGTCGTCTTCTTCCATCGTCCGAGCGGAGCCGTCCTCTTCACGGACCTGATCCAGCAGTTCCCGCGGGGCTGGTTCCGGGGCTGGCGCTCGATCGTCGCGCGGCTGGATCTGATGACGCAGCCTGAACCCTCGGTTCCCCGGAAGTTCCGCCTCGCCTTCGTCGATCGCCGCGCCGCCCGGACAGCTTTGCAGCGCGTCCTCGCCTGGCCGTCCTCCAAGGTCGTCATGGCGCACGGCCGCCCCGTGGAGTCGGACGGCCATGCCTTCATCGCCCGCGCGTTTCGGTGGCTGATGGGCTAGCCGCGCCAGCGCGAGGATCTGGGGACCGCAGAGACGCAGTGAGGAGGACGCGCCGAAGGCGCAAGAGATTTTCTCCTCTCATCTTGCGCTTCCTGTTCGTGAGGTTCGTGAGGTTCGTGGCTCATAACCTCGGATCGGTTGGGCGCGGCTGCGCCGTTTTTTCGGCCACGAACCTCACGAACCACACGAACGCCAGCCAAGCCGCCGGGAGCTCACTGCACCTTCGTGGATGCCGCTCTCGGTCGAACGCGCCTTCGGCGCATATTCTTTGCGCCTATGTGGACTCGCAGCCGCTGAGCCCGCCAATCCCAATCCAGCCGCGCCCTACAGCACCACCTCGATCAGCCGGGGTCCCGTCTGGGCCATGGCCGAGGCGAACTGGGCGTCGAAGTCCTCGATGGTTTCGGCGCGGCTGGCCTCCACGCCCATGCCTCCGGCGAGCTTGACGAAGTCTAGCTCGGGATTGTGCAGGTCGAGCATGGAAAGGGCCTTGGGCCCGGGGTTGAGCGCGCCGACGCGGGCAAGTTCGACGTTGAGGATCGCATAGGAGCGGTTGGCGAAGATCACCGTCGTCACGTCGAGCCGTTCGCGCGCCTGGGTCCACAGGGCCTGCAGGGTGTACATCGCCCCGCCGTCGCCCTGGATGCAAACGACCTTGCGGCCAGGACAGCCCACCGCCGCGCCGGTGGCGAGCGGCACGCCCTGGCCGATGGATCCGCCGGTAAGGCTGAGCTGATCGTGCGGCGCCGCCGTGACGGTCGCCAGGATCGTCCCGCCGCCCGAAGTGGCGCCCTCGTCGGAGAGGATCGCGTCCTCCGGTAGGCGCCGGCCGATGATCTGGCCGACGGTGTAGTGATTGAACCGGCCGGAGGGCATGTCGGGCAGGGCGTAGGGCGCGGGGGCGATCCCCTGGGCGGGCGCGCCCAGAGCGTCCGCGAGGGCGAGCAGGGCCGCCGGGCCGTCCTCATGCGGGTACGCCAGATGCAGGATCTGGCAACCCTCGGGCAGGCCCCAGCTGGGCTTGCCTGGATAGGCGAAGAAGGACACCGGCGGCTTGGCGCCGACGAGGACGACGACCTCCAGCTCGCCGAGGAACTCCACCATCTGCTCGGCGAAATAGGGGATCCGCTCGACCGGGACGCGACCCGCGCCGCGCGCCAGGCGTGGCGCGAAGGTGTCGCAGATCAGCCGCGCGCCGGTCTTGGCCCCGATGCGGCCGGCCGCGTCGAGCCCTTCCTTCTGCAGGACATTTCCCCGCATCAGCAGGGCTGCGCGCTTGCCAGACCGCAGGGCTGCGGCTGCGCGGTCGACCGCGGCGTCGGAGACTGCGGCCGGGATTGGGTGGGGCAGGGGCGGCGCCGGGCCCTCGGCCGCGTTCCACGCGGTGTCGGCCGGAAGGATGAGAGTGGCGATCTGGCCGGGCGGCGAGAGGGCGGCCGCGACAGCTCGCGCGCCGTCGGAGGCGACGGTCGAGGCGCTGACGCTGCTGCAGATCCATCCGGAGACGGGGCGCGCAAATCCGGCGATGTCCGAGGCCAGCGGCGCGTCGTACTGGGCGTGGTAGGTCGCGTGGTCACCGACGATGTTGACGATCGGCGTGCCGGCTCGCCTGGCGTTGTGGAGGTTCGCCAGGCCATTGGCGAGGCCGGGGCCGAGGTGAAGCAGCGTCGCCGCCGGGAAGCCCCGCATCCGGCCGTAGCCGTCGGCCATGCCGGTCACCGCGCCCTCGAACAGGCCGAGGATCGGGCGGATCCCCGGCTCGCTGTCCAGCGCCGCCACGAAGTGCATTTCCGACGTGCCGGGATTTGAGAAACAGGTGTCTACGCCCGAGGCGGCGAGTGTCCGCACGAGGCTTTGGGCGCCGTTCATGGCCTGCGTCGTCACGCTTGATCCCTCGCTCACAGCAGCCCCGGGAACTGGCCGCCATCGAGCAGCACGTTCTGGCCGGTTATGAAAGCGCCGTGTTCGGAACAGAGGAAGGCGCACATGGCGCCGAATTCGTCCGGACGCCCCAGGCGTCCGGCCGGAATCTGACGGATCGCTCCAGCGCGTACGGTGTCGAAGTCACGCCCGCTGGTCTCGGCCGCGCGCTGGTGGTTGGAGCGCAGGCGGTCGGTGTCGAACTGGCC
>Ga0210396_10007139_pt1 | contig 10640 bp, 9 predicted proteins | sample IncBWH17OmetaG_FD_155466 | JGI IMG/M metagenome (GOLD analysis project Ga0210396, IMG submission 155466) | Forest soil microbial communities from Barre Woods Harvard Forest LTER site, Petersham, Massachusetts, United States - Inc-BW-H-17-O ... | reverse complement strand
GGGCCAATCGCGACGAGATGATCGACCGACCGTGGGAGCCGCCCGGCCGTCATTGGCCGGACCGGCCGGAAGTGGTGGCGGGGCTCGACAGGCTCGCCGGCGGATCGTGGCTCGGGGTCAACGATTGGGGCGTCGCCGCCGCTGTCCTCAACCGGCACGGCTCGCTGGGTCCGGCGCCCGGTCAGCGTTCGCGCGGCGAGCTGGTTCTCGAGGCGCTCGACCACGCCGATGCGGTCGCCGCCGCCGAAGCCCTCTCGCATCTCGACCCCGCTTCCTATCGCACCTTCAACCTGATCGTCGCCGACGAGCGTGATGCCTTCTGGCTGCGTCATGCCGGGGGCGCCCGGATCGACTTGCATCCGCTCAAGGACGGGCTGTCGATGATTGCGGCGGGCGACCTCGACGACCTCGCTACCCGGAGGCTCGAATTGGCGCTGCCGGCGTTTCGCGCATGGCCCGTGCCCGACCCCGATCGCGATGATTGGTCGGCGTGGGAATCGCTGCTCGGCAGCACCCGGGCGCCGCCTGGCGAGCCGGCGACTGCGGCCATGCGCTTTCGGTCGGACGGGTACGGGACCGTGTCGAGCGCGGTGATCGCCCTTCCCGTGCTCGGGGAGCCGGAGCGCCGGCCGATCTTCCGCTTCGCCGGGTGGCTGCCTGAGGTCACCCCCTGGCAAAACATCCTTTTCTGATCGACGAGGACCGGGAATGAAGGCGTTGGTTCACGTGAAGCTGAAGCCGGGGGTGCTCGACCCGCAAGGCAAGGCGATCGGCAATGCGCTTGCCGGTTTGGGTTTTACCGGGTTCGGCGAGGTGCGGCAGGGCAAGCTGATCGAGCTGGAGCTCGAAGAAACCGATGCGGCCCGCGCCCGCGAGCGGGTCGAGGCGATGTGCCGGGAGCTTCTCGCCAACCCGGTGATCGAAGATTATGCGATCGAGTTCTCGGCGTAGCTCGCTGCCCGGAACAGACCTCCTGTCAGCACTTCTTCGAGTTTTTTCCCCAGTGTCGTCGGACGGTAGGGTTTTGCGATGAACGGAAATTCCACGCGCGCCGAAAGTCTCTGGTTCGCTTCGCGCGTATAACCCGAACTCAGCAGGACCTTGAGGTCGGGCCGCAGCCGCGACGCCTGGCGCGCCAACTCGGTTCCGCTCATTCCGGCCGGCATTACAATGTCGGTGAACAAAAGATCGACCGAACGGTCCTGGTTCAGGATAGCCAACGCCTCCGGACCATTGGTCGCGACCAAAGTCTGATAGCCGAGATCCGACAGGATGCCGACGATCATCTCGCGCACATCCGGGTCGTCCTCGACGACGAGGATCTTCGCACCAGCAGGCGTCGTCTTGCGGAGCCCTTCGTGCGAGATCGCACCGGGCTCGGCCTGCCCCTCGGCCCGCGGAAGATAGATCCGCACTGTCGTGCCCATGCCGACCGTGCTCTCGATCCGCGCAGCACCACCCGATTGTTTGGCAAATCCGTAGACCTGGCTGAGGCCCAAACCAGTGCCTTTGCCGACCTCTTTGGTGGTATAGAACGGCTCGAACGCCCTTTCCGACACGTCGGCGCTCATCCCGCACCCCGTGTCGCCCACTGAGATCCCGACATAATCGCCGGCGGGCTGATCGACCGCAGTGCCGTCTGTCGTCACGTTTTCGGTGCGAAAGATCAGGCGGCCCGATCTGCCCATTGCATCGCGCGCATTTGCGGCAAGGTTCAGCATGGCGGCGCCGAACTGGGTCGGGTCGATCCGACAAGGCCAAAGCTCGTCCCGCAGAGCCAGCGTGATTTCGACACCCTCGCCGACCGTCTTCTGACACAACATCAGATTTTCGCGCACCAGAACGTTGATGCTGACGGTCTCCGGTCGGATCTCCTGCCGGCGCGAGAAAGCGAGCAAGTGCTCTGTCAGGCGCGAGCCCCGTGAAGCCGCGCGCAGGGCCCCCTCGGCGTATCGTCTGCCGGGGTTGCCCACCGGCAGCAGGGACGCCAGCATTTCCAAATTCCCAATGATCGCGGTCAGCAAATTGTTGAAATCATGCGCGACGCCGCCCGTGAGCTGGCCGATCGCCTCCATCTTCTGAGCCTGACGAAGCTGCTCTTCGGCTGCCTTCCGCTCGGTCAGATCGCGCGTGATTTTGGCGAAGCCGATCAGCCGGCCGGTGCCATCGTGGATCGCATCGATGACCACATTCGCCCAGAACCTGGTGCCGTCTTTGCGCACCCGCCATCCCTCGGCCTCGTATTTGCCCGTGCGCCTTGCGGTCTCCAGCGCAGCTTGCGGCAGCCTTCTCTGCTGATCCTCCTCCAAATAAAATCGTGAGAAATGATGCCCGACGATCTCTTCGGCGGTGTAGCCCTTGATCCGCGCGGCACCGGCATTCCAGTTCGTCACGAACCCGTTCGGGTCGAGCATGTAGATCGCATAGTCGGCCACTCCTTGCACCAGCAGGCGGAACTGCTCTTCGTTGGCGCGAAGCTCGGTAAACGCCTGCGTGATCACCTGTGAGCGCTGTTCGACGCGCTGTTCGAGCGTTTCGTTGAGCTGGCTGATGGCCTTCTCAGCCCGCTTACGGTCGGTGATGTCCACCAGCACGTTGACGGCCCCGATCAACGCCCCCGAACTGTCGTGCAGCGGCGTCGGGTAGGGCAGCAGGTGGACGCGTGTGCCGTCGGGCCGCTCCGCGATGACCTCGACGCCCCTGACCGGCCGGCCTTCCCGCAACGCCACAGCCATCGGGCACTCATCATGGGGCAGCGGCGTACCATCCGGACGATACAGACGCCAGCTGACGCACCAGTTATCGCGACCCAGCTCCGGCCGGTGGCCTGCGAGCTCGACCGCAGTTTCGTTAAAGAAGGTGATCCGCCCGGCAGAGTCGGTCGTATAAACCGCCGCAGGCAAGGCTTCGAGAAGTAGACGCCATGTCTCGGAGGCTGCCGCGAAGCCGTCGAGCGGGTTGCCAATAGGGGGAGAGGACACTCTCGACTTCTTTCCTCGACGCGGCAACAGCGATGACGAGCGCACGAATTTGTCGCCGCGCCGGATGCGGCTCGTGGCAGCGGTCCAACACTATTGGTGCCTGCGGGGTTCCCTCGTTATCGGAGTTATTTTCTCGCCTCAGTGTATGGGTAGATCATGTCACCAGTTCTGAATTGCGCGGGCGCCAGGATCGCGACCGTCGTCGGGTTTTTGAACTGCTCCAGGCCATTGCCCTTGATATCGTGGTATTGGACCCAGATCGGGCGGCCTTCGGTCCATTCGCCATCCGCCCCAAAGGCAATATCGCCGACGATCGTGTGAGAGGTGTGGCTGTGGATGTAGTCGGCGAGCTTGGCTTCGTTTAGGGTTTTGGCCGCCTCGACCGCGTCGCCCAGGACCTGCAGTTCGGAATAGGCAAAGGGCGGCAGGAAGTAGCCGAGCGGATCGACGCCTTCACCGGCGGCTTTGGCTTGGTATTTCTTCAGAAAATCCATGATGCCGGGGAATTCCATCGTCGGCACCGGTTCCCACAGCTCGACGTTGACGATACCGTTGATTTGAGGGCCGAGCTGGGTCTTCAGCGCCGCGGTCGGCAGCCCGACAAAAGCACCGCCGAGCATATTGGTCTTGAGCCCGATCTCGGTGACGGCATGAATAATTCCGACAGTATCGGGCGGGTAGGATGCGACATATACGACCTCGGGGTTGGCTGCCTGGACCGAGCGGACGATCGGCGTGTAGTCGACGGTGGTCGGCGGATAGGTGCGGTCATAGACGATCTTCAATCCCGCTGCTTTGGCGTTCTCGCGCGCCCCGTCGGACGCGGTTCGGGAGAATTCGGCGTCGGCGGCGACGATCGCCACGGTTTGCGGCTTCGGGTTTTGCGCCACGGCCAGCTCGAAATACCCCTCGGAGAAGGTCTTGATCGCGTCCGGCCCGAACACCAGCATCGAAAAGTACTTCGGATAGTGAAACTGGCTGTTGGCTGCGAGCGCGAACAGTCCGAAAAACAGCCGGTTGTTCTGGATAACCACCGGCAAGGCCGGCACCACGAGGTTAGTGCCGTAGCTCGACACCAAGAGATCAACCTTGTCGATGTCGATCAGCTTCGTATAAATCCCGGGGACCAGCGAGGAGTTGCTCTGGTCGTCGTAAAAGACCAGCTTGACGGGCCGGCCCAACAACCCGCCTTTGGCATTGACGTCCTCGGCCCAGATCTGCATTGCGAGGAGGCCGGTCTTACCGACGACGGCGAGTGGCCCCGTCAGCTCCATGCTGAGACCGATCGTGATCGGCTCCGCCGCCCGGGCCGCCGGCGCTCCCCCGAGGAGCACCGCAGCGAGCAGCATGCACCCGAAGTATCTCATCCCTGCAGCTCCATGATTTGCGACTGCGTCAGATAGCGGGTCTCGGCGCCGCGCAGCAGCAGGAAAAGTTTCGCGGTTTCCTCCAGCTCCTCGATCGCATTAACCGCGCCATCGAGGTTCGACCCGGCGACGACCGGTCCGTGATTGGCGAGCAGTACCGCGTGGTGCTTGCCGGCAAAGCCGCGCACGGCTTCGGCGAGCGCGAGATCGCCCGGGCGGAAATAGGGGACGAGCGGCAATCGGCCGACGCGCATCACATAGTAGGCCGTAATCGGCGGCAGCACGTCTTCCGGGTCGATTTCGGCGAGACAGGAAACCGCGACCGAATGCGTCGAATGCAAATGGACGACGGCGCCGGCGCCAGGCCGCTCGTCATACATCACACGGTGCAGGAAGCTCTCCTTGGTCGGCGCGTCGCCCGAGACGAGGCGTCCGTCGTGGTCGAGCTTCGACAGCCGCGCCGGGTCGAGACGGCCGAGCGAGGCGTTAGTCGGCGTCATCAGCCAGCCCTCCTCGGTTCGCACGCTGATGTTGCCGGAAGACCCGGCGGTCAGGCCGCGCGCAAAGATCGACTGGCCGATTGCGCAGATCGCCTCGCGTTCCGTCGCTTCGCTCATCTCATCCCTCCTCGCTTAAGAGATCTTCCGTCATGGATGGAGGGTCCCTGTTGGGCAAGGAATTTGTGGCGCCGGTGGCATTTTGGTCTGGGGCGGTCATGTATCCGGCCTATTACGGGTGGCTCACTGCTGGCCCCGACTGGTTTCGCGGATCGGGTTTCCAAGCGTTGCATGACCGGATCGACCTTGCGGCGGCCATGATCTGCGCCTCGAGCGCGATGATCGAGGCGTGCAACGCCCTGATGTGGCCGAGCAGGGCGCGCAGTGCGGTCTGCAGCCCGGGGATCGCCGCCTCTTCGGCCGCGACGAGCGCGCTCAGTTCGGCAAATCCGCGGCCGCCGAGGGCGGCGACGAGCCGATGACAGGTGCAGCTATAGGCGCACGTTGCGCAGGCGCAGCGCGTTGCTGATGACGAGCACCGAGCTCGCGCTCATCGCGGCGCTCGCGATCATCGGGTTGAGCAAGAGACCGAATGCCGGGTAGAGCGCGCCGGCTGCGATCGGGATCGCCAGCCCATTGAAGACGAAAGCGAAGAAGAGGTTTTCGCGGATGTTCCGCATGACCGCGCGGGAGAGCCGACGGGCCCGCACGATCCCCTGCAGATCCCCCTTGACCAATGTCATCGCGGCGCTCTGCATCGCGACGTCGGTGCCGGTGCCCATCGCTATCCCGATTTGCGCCTGCGCCAATGCCGGCGCGTCGTTGATCCCATCTCCGGCCATCGCGACGACCCGGCCCTTCTCCTGGAGGTTTCTGACCACCGCGGCCTTCTGATCGGGGAGAACTTCGGCGGCGATGTCGTCGAGGCCGAGTTTGCGGCCCACGGCCTCTGCCGTGGTCCGGCTGTCGCCGGTCAGCATGACCGTGCGTATCCCATCGCTGCGCAGCATCGTCAGCGCGCCGAGCGCGCTGTCCTTGATCGGGTCGGCGACCGCGAGCAGCCCCGCCGCCACGCCGTCGACCGCAACCAGCATTACGCTCTGGCCGTCTTTCCGGAGCTCCTCCGCGCGCGCGGCCAAACCCACCGACTCGATGCCGAGCGATACCAAATGAGCCGAATTGCCGACGGCGGCCCGCCTTCCGTCAACGATCCCGACGACGCCTCTCCCAGTCGCGGAGGCGAAATCCTCCACTGCACCGAACGTCAGGCCGCGTTCCTCGGCGCCGCGCACAATGGCGGCCGCCAAAGGGTGCTCGCTGCCGCGTTCGAGGCTGGCGGCCAGGCGCAGCATCTCTTCCTCGCCGAACGGCCCGATCGCAGTAACTCCGACTAGGCGCGGCTTGCCCTCGGTCAGGGTGCCGGTCTTGTCGACGACGAGAGTGTCGACCTTCTCCATCAGCTCGAGCGCCTCGGCGTTCTTGACGAGAACGCCGGCACGCGCACCCCGCCCGGTGCCGACCATGATCGACATCGGGGTCGCCAGACCGAGCGCGCATGGGCAAGCGATGATCAGCACTGCAACCGCGTTGACGAGAGCAAAGGTCATCGCCGAAGAGGGGCCGAAGAGCGACCACGCGGCGAAGGTCATCATGGCCGCCAAGATGACGCCCGGCACAAACCAGGCGGAAACGGTATCGGCCAGGCCTTGGATCGGCGCACGCGAGCGCTGCGCCTCAGCGACCATCTGAACGATCTGCGCAAGCAAGGTGTCGCTGCCGACCCGCTCCGCCCGCATGACAAAGGTGCCGGTTCCATTGACGGTTGCGCCGGTCACCTTATCGCCCGGGGCCTTCTCCGCCGGCACGGATTCCCCGGTGATCATCGACTCGTCGACCGCGCTCTTTCCTTCGAGGATGACACCGTCGATCGGCACCTTCTCGCCGGGGCGAACGCGCAGGCGGTTGCCGGGGACGACCTCATCGAGCGCGATGTCGGCCTCCGAACCGTCGTCGCGGACCAGGCGGGCGCGCTTCGGTGCGAGGTCCAACAGCGCCCGGATGGCGCCGCCGGTCTGAGTGCGTGCCCGCAATTCGAGGACCTGACCGAGCAGCACCAGGGTCACGATAACCGCTGCAGGCTCGAAATAGACCGGGACCTCGCCTTCCGGCGTCCGGAAAGACGGCGGAAAGATCCCGGGTGCCAGCGCCGCGATAAGGCTGTAGACGTACGCAACCCCGGTGCCGAGGGCGATCAACGTGAACATGTTGAGGTGCAGGCTGACGATCGACCGCCACCCGCGTTCGAAGAACGGCCAACCGCCCCACAGCACTGCCGGAGTGGCGAGGACGAACTGTGCCCACACCGCGACGCGCGGCGTCATGAGGCCGGGCCCCATAAGATCCTGCATCATAGCCAACGCGACCAACGGTACGGATAGAGCGACGCAGATCCAGAACCGTCGCATCATGTCGCGCAGTTCCGGATTGGCTCCTTCGCCGCCAGCCGGCGTCATCGGCTCTAGCGCCATGCCGCAAATCGGGCAACTGCCCGGCTCGTTGCGCACGATTTGCGGATGCATCGGGCACGTCCACAGGACCTTCCCGCCAGCCGACGGTCGCGACGGCTCGGGAAAAGCAGGCGTCACATAGCGTTCGGGTTCGCCCTCGAACTTCTCGCGGCACCGGCTGCTACAGAAATAATAGGTTTGGCCCGCGTGCTCGCCGTGGTGCTTTGCGGTAGCGGGCTCGACTGCCATGCCGCAAACCGGATCGCGCTCGCCCTCGAGGGCGAGCTCGGGATGGCGATGTTCCTTGGTGAGGTTGTCGGCTGCGGTCATCGCATGCTCTTTCTGTCGTCGAGGCCACACGGTGGGGCCCCCCTTTTCTCGTCCCTCGCGGCGGTATCGGATGACGGGCTGGTGAGCGGCTCCGCGCGCTCGCGAAAGTCGGTCAAACTTCCGTTGTATCGCAGGGCGTCGATCAGCTCGGCGATCTTGGCGCTGCCACCGCCCGCCTGGATCGCCTCGGTGACGCAGGTCTCCAGGTGGTTTTGCAGCAGGATTCGATTGATCCGTTCGAGCGAGGCTTGTGTCGCGGCGACCTGTTTCATCAGGTCCGGACAATAGGCTTCGGCCTCCACCAGCCGTATCACGCCGTCCAAGTGCCCGCGCACCGTCTTTAGGCGCAGCAGAACATCCCGCTTGTGTGCAGCATCCATCGATTTACTCCGCACCCACCCCAGTGGGGGTGGGTACTTCACTAAATTTGGTGCACCTCGTGCTGGATCAAGAGGCTCTCTGCGACAAAACCATTACGGCTTGCTCTCCCGCTTGCCCTCACCTCCGTGCTCATGAACGCCGCCATGCGCCATGCTCGCCATGACAAGCTTGGCGTACTCATCCGGCGTCATTCCGGGCAGCTTGCGGAGGAAAGCGACCGTGGCCCACACCTCCTCGTCGCTGTGGTCGGCCCAGGCCGGCATACCGGTCATCTTGATGCCGTGCTTGACGATCCAGAACAGTTCGCCATCGCTGTAGCCGCTCGCGGTAACAGCGAGATCCGGTGGCGGCGGATAGAGCCCTTGGGCGATGTCGCCCTTGGGCACGCCCGGCGCGCCGTGGCAGACGGCGCAATGCGCCGCGAAATGCTCGATGCCCATCGGGATCCGGGCCGGATCATCGAGCCTGGGCGGTGCGACGATGCCGGTGGCGTGCGCCTTGATCGAGCGCACCCGGGCCGTCTCCAAAATCCGTTCTGTGATCCGCCAATGCGGATCGGTGGCAGCGATGTCATAAGCGCCGGAATAAACAAAGACCGCCCCGCCGATCAGGACGATCGCAAAGATGATGGCGAGGGTGGCGAGGACGGTGCGCATGATCGTCCTCGCTCAGAACCAGACCCGGACGCCGAAAGCGAGGCGGAAATCGCCCGTGCTCTCGCCTAACCGTCGGGCGTAACTGGCAGACTGGCCAAACCTGCCTTCGTAGACCACGCCGAGATAAGGGGCGAAATTCCGGCTGAACTCGTACCGCAGCCGAAGCCCGGTATCGATGTCGGAGAACCCGGCGCCGACCAATCGCACCGGATCGGCTTTGCTGTAGAGGTTGAGCTCGATTTGCGGCTGCAGGATCAGCCGTTGAGTGATGAGAATGTCGTAGGAGGCTTCGAGCTTGGCGGCGAGGTGGCCTTGGTTGCTTGCATAGCCCGTGAGTTCGAGATCGAAGAAGTAAGGCGCCAAACCCTGGATGCCGAAGGCGGCCCAATTGCGGGTCGGGCGTGAATCGATATCGCTGCGCAGCCCGCCCTGCAAATCAAAATAAGTCGTAATGGCGCGGTCGTAGAGGAACTGGTGCTGGCCGTCGTCGAGCGTGCCGTTGCCTTGAAGCGTACCCTCCGACTTGATCCACAGCTTGTCGTAATCGGTCCCCACCCATCCCTGTCCTTCCCAGCGGAATTGGCTGTTGGTGCCATTCCACCGGCCTTCGAGCTGACTAAAGATGACGTGGGCTAGAATTTGCTGGTCCATGACGGGCTGTATTGGCTCCATGCCGAGGGCAGGCTCGTCCTTCACGGCAGAGATCTGTGCGGCAGCGGCAGTAGTAAGGGCGATAAGCACGGCGGCGAGGGTGATGGTACGAGAGGTGCTCATGCGACGCGCACCTCCCGGAACATGCCCGTCTCCATGTGGTAGAGGAGATGGCAGTGATAGGCCCAGCGGCCCGGCGTGTCGGCGCTGACCAGATAGCTCAGCTTCTCGCCCGGCTTGACGTTGATGGTGTGCTTGTACGGGCGGTACTCGCCATGCCCGTTTTCGAGCTCGCTCCACAGCCCGTGCAGATGGATCGGGTGCTCCATCATTGTGTCGTTTATCAGCACGAAGCGCACCCGATCGCCGCGCTTGAGCTCGATCGGCCCGGCTTCGGAGAATTTCTTGCCGTCAAAGCCCCAGATGAAGCGCTCCATGTTGCCGGTGAGATGCAGGGTGATCTCGTGCGAAGGCGGACGCGGATCGCTGCCGGGCCTGGTCGCGCGCAAATCGGCGTAGGTCAGCACGCGGCGGCCGGCGGGAAAGCCTTCGCCAGGGCTGTTCAGTCGTTCCGTCGGCATCTCTGCAACATTGTTGACCTCGACGCTGAGATCGAGCTTTTGGGCGGATTTGCCGGCCTCCATCCCGGCCATCGAGCCGTGCCCCATGGCGCCGCGATCCGCCGGCATCCCCGGCATCGAGCGGTGATCCATGCCGCCCGTCCCCGTGCCGCCCGTCCCCATGCCGCCGGTCCCCATGCCGCCCATCCCCCTGCCGCCGGTCCCCATGCCGCCCATCCCCATGTCGGTCATCGTGCGCAGCGGCCGCGGGTCCATCGGCGGGATCGGCGCCGTCATGCCGGGACGCGGGGCGAGCGTGCCGCGGGCGTAGCCGCTGCGGTCTTCGGCCTGAACAAAGATCGTATAGGCGCGCTCGGCCCTGGGCTGCACGATGACGTCATAGGTCTCGGCGACGCTGATCCGGAATTCGTCGACCGTCACCGGCTCGACATCGTTGCCGTCGGCCTGGACGACGGTCATCTCCAGATCGGGGATGCGCACGTCATAGATGCTCATCACCGAGCCATTGATAAAGCGCAGCCGTACCCGCTCGCCGGGACGGAACAGCGCCGTCCAGTTGGCGCCCGGCGGCTGACCGTTGATCAAGTAGGTATAGGTGGCGCCGCTGACGTCGAGGATATCGGTAGGGCTCATCCGCATCTTGCCCCATTCGAGGCGATTGGCGACCGTTGCGGCGAGGCCCTTTTGCG
>Ga0210396_10007138_pt1 | contig 10641 bp, 9 predicted proteins | sample IncBWH17OmetaG_FD_155466 | JGI IMG/M metagenome (GOLD analysis project Ga0210396, IMG submission 155466) | Forest soil microbial communities from Barre Woods Harvard Forest LTER site, Petersham, Massachusetts, United States - Inc-BW-H-17-O ... | reverse complement strand
CGGCCATTGCGATCGGCGGCTTCATCCTCTGGCTTCGCTAGCCCGTGCCCGGCACAATGTTTGGAATGCATGAACGAACACCGTATCCACCAGATTTTTGAGATCAGAGGTCGGATATATGTGTGCTCTTTCCAACTGCGTTCTGAGTAGAAAAGCTCTTGCATTACGGTCGGGTCCATATATGAACCCGATAAACGCTCGCGATTGTCTGGTCGGCGTCAGCGCGGACAATAGATGAAGCTAAGGGAGTGTGGAGGCTGGAATCCGCCGCCAGCGCCAGATTTGTTTCAGCCACTGTTGGCTCAGAGCTCACGAGCGAGGGCGGGGAAGTTGACCTGCTGATTCGTACCGGCGGCGAGAAACATCCTGTCCGCAACGAGGGGTCATCGTCTTCGGCCACGGCCCTTCTCGAAAGCACTGGTGCAGGAGTATCGGACAATCGCCATCCCGCGCCAGGGGAAGCGACGTTTTACCAGGGCGAGCGAGACGGTGCACCGCACAATACCCCAGCTTTCGTGAGAGCCTGGCGGGCAGACTCGAATGCCGCATTTCCTTGACGGCCTCGATGGATTCGCGAGCAGGACTGGACGCGCTCGAGACGCCGGACGCGGGGGAGTTCTCGTAGCTCCGGAACCGAACCACACATGCCGGAATTTCCAATCCCTTTTCGGCTCAGTTTTCCGGGGCGGTCACAGTTTGGTATGAGGTAAACTGGATTAGATTGAAATCGCAGATGGTAGAGAATTGGCCGGGTATTTTAGCTTGACCCAGGAACCAATCGCGCAATCAGGGTGTAGTGAAGTCTGGAAGTCAAATTTAGCAATAAACACAGCGGCCGTTGCAGGATAAACTGGCATTCGATCCTCCCCGAACTCGAACACGATAGGACGCACTTCAACCGCATGGTCTCTAAATTGTCGTTAGCAAGATTGGCCGGAAGAATTTTGGGCGCCTACTTCTCCGGACACTCATGAAATTCTGCGGGCCAAGTATGGCGATCGGCGCATTTGTTGGTCTGGTGGGCTTTTCTCGCGCGTTTGAAGACGAATTGCATGGCATTGCCATGCTGGCCGGATTGACTGTCGGAGAGTTTCCAGCCTGGCGCTGCGCACGCCTTTCCCCGGTTTAGGCGCTGCGCCATGGGTAGTCCCATTCTGGAAGTACGCAACCTGCGCAAAGACTACGACGAAGGACGAATCGAGGCTCTCCGCGGCGTCGATCTCTCCATCGACGCTGGCGAATTCGTTGCCATCAGCGGACCCAGCGGTAGTGGTAAATCCACCCTGCTCCACCTGCTCGGCGGGCTCGACTCCCCTACCAGCGGCGATGTCCTGTTCCGCGGTGCGCCTCTGGGCTCTTCTAGTAGCCTCGATACGTATCGCTGCCATCATGTTGGATTCATCTTCCAGGCTTTCTACCTACTGCCCACCTTGTGTGCTGTCGAAAACGTGCAGGCTCCCATGCTCGCTACGAGAAATGGCGCCGGCAATCGCGAGGAACGTGCCGAGGCACTGCTGCGTGAAGTGGGGCTGGAGCACCGAATGCGCCAGCATCCGAATGAACTCTCTGCGGGAGAACGCCAACGCGTAGCGATTGCTCGGGCACTGGCCAATAACCCTTCGATCCTGTTGGCAGATGAGCCCACTGGGAATCTCGACAGCACGAACTCCGCGCGAATTATGGAGATCCTCACTGGCATTCAGAAGACCCGCGGCATGACGCTGATTGTCATCACGCACGAGGACGAGATTGCGAACTCCGCGCTACGTCACATCCGCATCCATGATGGAAGGATCGTGCCATGAGACTCGCCTCTGTCGTGGCTGCGGCAATGCTGCTCACTGCGACCACTGCGCACGCGGCGGATGCGCGAGCGGTAATTGCCGTCGCGCGGCAGCGCATTGAGACTGCGGATTTTCGCGCCACCGGACGCCTGGTGCGGGTGGATGCAAGTGGGAATCGAATCAGCAATGCCATTACCATCAAAGCGCACTGGTTTCCAGGCGTTCTGCGCGCGCTCGTCGAGATCGTCCCACCCCGGAAGCCGGCGGGAAATGCGCGCCAGGATGCGCGCGTCAGTATCTTGCTTGAAATGCGGCCCAACGGCCAGAATACGATCCGGGTTTTCCGTTCACACGAGTCCGCGCCAGCCTCGTTTCCTTTTGATAAGTGGAGCGAGAGTGTATACGGCAGCGACTTCAACTATGAGGACTTTCTCCAGCCCGAGTATTACTGGCAGGGCCAGACGATTCTTAAGAGTGCCAGATTTGGCGCTCGCAATTGCGATGTACTGAAGAGTACACCGGGCGCATTGGATCATTCGCACTACGCCGAGGTCCAAACGTGGCTCGACCACACCATCGGCTACCCCATCTATGTGGAGAAGACGCTGAAAGATGGGGGAATCGTGAAGGAATTCACATACTTCGGTTTGAGCCAATCGGGCGGAGTCTGGTCAGCCAGACAGGTGGAAGTGAAGATACATGGCCGCCCCGGATCGACCCTCCTGATTATCGAACGCGGAAGCACAAAAGCAAACCTCAGCATCAGGGACTTCAGTCCCGAGCGGATCGGCCAATTCGAGGATCGCCCATGACCCTTCTTTTCGTATTTTCGGTTGCCGTTGTGGCGTTGCTCGCCGCGGGATTTCTCTATCAATGCATCGGCGGCAGTCTTGACCGAAGGCGGTATACCGGTCCGGGTCGTTGGGTGGAAATTGAGCGAGGGCGAAGGCTTTACGTGGTCGAGAAGGGATCGGGCGGACCTGCCGTGCTCTTCGAGGCCGGCATCGCGGCCACCAACTTGAACTGGCATCACATACAGGAAACTGTTTCTCGCTTCACTTCCACAGCGTCTTATGATCGCAGCGGCCTTGGCTGGAGCAGCCCATCCTCCACTGTGCGCACGCCGGGAAACATCGCAGCTGAACTGCACACCATGCTGCAATCCGCCGGCATCAAGCCGCCCTACATCCTCGTGGGACATTCCTTCGGCGGGTTGGTGGTGCGCCGGTACGCGATCACCTATCCGGAAGATGTCGCAGGCGTTGTGCTGATCGATCCGATGCGCTGCGAGGAGTGGCCGCCACTCAATCCCGCCAAGCAATCCATGATCGATCGAGGCAAGAAACTCTCTGGTTACGCGATTCTGATTGCGCACTTCGGACTGGCCCGACTCGCCGTAACCTCTCTGCTATGCCGTTCTGGGCGGATCTCGGGGCATCTGGCTGGTGCCGCAGGGGTCGGGGGCCTCCATGTTCTGAAACGGGTCACGGAAGAAGTGGGCAAGATGCCCAGGGAGGTGTGGCCTATTGTCGCCGCACATTGGTCGCGGCCGAGCTACTACGCCGGAATGCAACGCCATGTGGAAGCAGTCCCAGAAACAGTTCGGGAGATGGAGGACGCCGATCCCATTCGCGAGATCCCGGTACTGTTGCTGACGCCCGGAAAGTCGACCCCTTTCTCCGACCTGTGTCTCGACCAAATCGGGGACAATGTGCGGCAGGTGATTGCGTCGGCCAGCGCGCACTGGATCCATCTCGATGAGCCCGAACTCGTCGTTGATTCGATTCTCGAGATGGTGATGGCCGCAACCCCTGCGGAGATCCCAGTAACAATCTGACTCCGTTGCACTATTGCGGAAGGAATCGAGCAACGGGTGAGGCCGGCAACAGCGACTTCAGTCCATCAGCTCTGAAAATCGCTCCTGCAGCACCCGTCGAAGATACTTGCCGCTGTGATTTTGCGGCAGGTCGCCGGGGGCAAGAATCCAGATGCGCCGCGGCGCCTTATAAGCCGCCAGATTGCTGCGGCACCAATTCAGCAGATCAACTTCTTCGGAAGAGGAACCTGGCTGCAATTCAACTGCGGCCACGGGGATCTCGCCCTTCTCCTGGTGACGCAAGCCAAACGCGACTGCGCGGGCCACAGCAGGATGGGCCAGCATTGCTTCTTCTAGTTCGCGAACGTACACTGAGTAGCCGCCCGACTTGATCACATCCTTTGTGCGCCCCACAAGCCGGATAAGTCCAAGGCGATTGCGCGTGGCCAGGTCACCGGTACGCAACCAGCCGTCGCCGGTAAGAAGGCCCTGAGCATCGCCCTTGTCCTTCCAATAGTGCGGAGCGAGACCGCGACGACGAATCTGGCATTCGCCCGCTACGCCCGCTGGCACGGTCTGGCCATTCTCATCAACCAGGCGGATGCGAAACGGCGGCACGGGGAGACACAGGTCGCCACTCCCGCGCAGCAAAGGCAACTCAATGCCCATCATGGCGAGGCCGCCCAACTCCACCATGCCATAGCCGTTCAGCAGAATGGGTGGGATACGCCAACCACCAGGCAGCCGGAATAGGGCTCCGAACTGACGCAGACGCAGTCGAACTTCGGAGGGAAGGTGGTCGCTGGCGGAGAGCCAAACACGCACACTCGCTAAGCGTGCAGGTGCGGGATTGCTGTTGACCAGGCGGGCAAACATGGTGGGCACGCCAACAAAAGCGGTGATGCGGAAGCGCTCAACAAGGTCCAGCGCAGCATCGACATCGAAGCGATCGAGAAAACATCCGCGGATACCCGCCATTAGGCCGTACAGAGCAATGCTCACAGCCATTATGTGTGACCAGGGCAACGCTACGAGAGCAAGGTCCCGCGGGCCCAAAAATATCCCAGAGAGTACCGTGGACGCGCGCGCCCCAAGCAATGCGTTGCTCGACAAGGCTGCGCCCTTGGGAAATCCACTGGTACCCGAAGTATGAAAGATGGCAACCGTTGCGGCCGGATCGATGGTGACTGGTGGTGACGGCACATCAGTCTCGGAGACGCGCAGGAATCCGTCGAGCGTCTCCTTCTCATTATCTGCCTGTATCCAAGTGCGCACATCAAGGGCCTGGCGATCGCCGATGGTCCGTTCAAATACTACTCTGTCGGTAACGAGAATCTCTGTGCCGCTATCGGCGAGAATCCGGCGCAGTTCGGCAAGGGAGAGCTGCGGATTCAGCGGAACTGCAATGCCTCCCGCGCGGATAATGGCAAGAAACCAATGGAAGCATTCCCGATTGTTGCTGCGATAGATGGCAACAGGCTGGCCCGGGCGAAGCGCGATGGCCTGACGCAGAAAAGCATCGATGGAGCAAACTTCTGCGTGCAGATCGGAAAGATGAAAGACGCCGCTTTCGTATACGGCGACTTCGCAATTTCCTTTCCGACGAACCAACTCATCCACAAAATTAGCGACCGTGACTCCGCGGTCCCGCGCGAGTTGATAGCGTTGGATAATACTCATTGCGCAGAGTCCCGCTTGCGGCCCCAGTCGCTGGCCACACAATAATGGAAAAGGCGGTCGAGATAATCGAGTACCGGTGGCGGACTCACCCCGGCAGGCTGCAGAAGACGTTCGGCATTGCTTGTATCAAACTGCACGCGCATGGTGAAGTAATCCCGATAGGCGCGGCCGTCGCGCAGCACACGACGTTTGCGTCCCCACAGAGAGAGAAACAGAAGCGGCCGCACCACGGCGAAGAAGAATCTCGGATCAACGAAACGCGGCTCGGGACCGTTGAAGTATTCCATTGCGCGATGGGCAACTTGCTGGATAGTCGCGCTGGCGCGCGGTCCGGCACAGAGGTGAACTGTACAGCCCAGGGCGGCTTCATCAAAGAGAAGTTGCGCGACGGAACTGGCGACAAAATCCACGGGCACAATGTCGAGTACCGCATCAGGATAGCCAGGGACGGTGCGCCAAAGGCGTCGTGCGTAGATCTTCAGCGGCCAGTACATCATCTTGAAGCTGGAGGTGACGCCGGTTCTGGAGTCCCCGACGATGATGCTGGGACGCAGTATCACGCCGGGAAGCGAACCGAGACGCGATTGTACAAAGGCCTCAGCCTCGGCCTTGGTTTGTTCGTAGGTGTTGCGATAGCTCTGGCCCACGGCAAGCTCATTTTCGCGCACCAGGCCCGAGCGCTCGCCGGCCACGTAGGCTGTACCGACGTAGGCGAAGCTTCGAAGCCGGCGCGCGCCACCCGCAAAATCGAGAATATGCCGGGTGCCCTCGACGTTAATGCGGCGTGCCTCGTCGAGCGAATGATCGAACCGCACTGTGGCAGCGGAGTGAATCACTCGGGTTGTTTCAGCCGAAAGGTGCCGGTAGGCGGCTGGATCCAGCCCACAGTTAGGCTGGCTGACGTCTCCAGAAAAAACCTGAACGCGCGACCGCTCCGCCAAAGGAATGAATGAATCAGCGCGCTGCTGACCCGATTGCCCGGCTCTGTTGCGGATGAGCAGCGCCAGTGTGGCATTCGGCTTCCGCTCCAGAAGTTCGCGTACCAGCTGCACTCCGAGGAAGCCAGTTGCGCCCGTAACTAGAATGAGTTCTTCGTTGTTCATTTCAAAACCGGCCTTAGTCCGCGAACAATAAGAAGGCCGGCGAATCATGACCGCTGGGTGCCTGTGCGACGGGCTGCGCTAACACTCATTATAGGCTGGGAGCAGTTTCGAGCTAATTGTCTCCTCGGGGCGGCAAGAGGATAACTCTACTCGAAGTACCCGGAATGGCCCGCACTAGCCATGGGGTCAGAAAGCGCTATCGGTTGAGACGACCTTTACCGACTTCTTAGGCGTCTGCATGGTGCGGGGTCCCAGTCGGCAATCCGGGTCCGGCTGAGCTATTGAGATACGTTGTGCCGGAACGCATCAAGTCCGGATGACTATGGGGGACAGGGAAAAGTCAACAGCCAGACGCGACCCATCGAGCCCTTCACCGACGACCAGGCCGAGCGCACCCCTTGCCGAACAGAGCTTGCGCAGATGCGAATCTACGTCGCGATAGCGGAGGGCATCTGGCGGCCGGAGGTCGAAAATTTGGAAATAACACTCTGGACCTCTTACTCTGAATGGGCGCATCGAATACCGCCGCGACAAACTCGCAGCTCAACTTTCTTCAAATAAAGACAAAAGGACGCATTCCAACTTCATGGCCAAATCATTGTCGTTCACGGGATTTGTTTTGAAGAACCTGCGGCGCCGGCGGCTGAGGACTCTGCTCACGCTGACTGGAATCGGAACGGCGGTGGGCGCGTTTGTAGGCCTGGTAGGCTTTTCGAGCGCGTTCGAACAGCAGTGGTTGCGTATTTACTCCAGCAGCGGCACTGACATCGCCGTGATTCAGGGGACCTTCCTGAACACTTCGCTGGACGAATCGACGACGGTAAAGCTCAGGGATTTGCCCGATGTGGCGCAGGCCTCGCCCACGATATTTAACCTGATGGACCTGACACCGGACGTGAATGCGCTGGTTTACGGCTGGAAGAACGATGCATTTCAGTTTGGTTCGCTGCAGATTCTTGCAGGGCGGCGATTTCGCGACGGCCGCGCCGAAGTCATGCTCGGCGATATGCTCGCTCAGGATCTGAAGAAGGCCCCCGGCGACATTCTTGAAATCCAGGGCACGCCATTCACGGTAACTGCCATTTATCACGGCGCTTCAACGCTTGAGGCAGCCGCGGTTGTCATGCCGCTGGACCAGTTGCAACAGCTAAGCAGCTTGCAAGGCAAAGTTTCGACGATTGATGTTCGGCTGCGCCCAGCGCCTCGCGGAGAAACGTCGGAACAATACTTGAAGCACGCGCAGGCTGAGATCGAAGCTGCTCTGCCGGGAATGCGCGCTGTTCCCGCGGCGGAGCGCGCCAGCGACAATCAGTTTGTGAAGCTGGCCCACGCTTCCGCCTGGGGGACCTCGTCGCTCGCCATCCTCATCGGCATACTGGGAATCGCCAACACCATGGCGATGTCGGTTTTCGAGCGCACGCGGGAGATCGGCATCCTGCGCGCTCTGGGTTGGAACCGATGGCAGGTGCTGGCGCACATTGAGATTGAAGCAGTCACGCTTGGCCTGGGCGGGGGATTTCTCGGTATCGCTTTAGGATGGTGTGCTCTGCAGGTGCTGGCGGCTTTGCCACGGACCGCGAGTCTCGTTTCGGCGTCACTCCACTGGCAGCTTCTTGCCGAGGCGGTGGGAATCGCGGTGTTCGCCGGGCTGATTGCCGGAGCGCTTCCTGCGTGGCGCGCAGGGCAACTCTCACCCGTGGATGCGCTGAGGCACGATTAGCCGATCTCGCACAGGAACCTTCGCCCAGTGCTCGCCGTGGGATCTTGCCGTTGCGATGGTGTGGCAAGTTGGTGGGACCAAGAACGCAGATGCGGCGCGGCACTTTGCCCGCGGCCCCATTCCATCAGATCGCTCTCATCGGCGGGCGCACTCCGCCGCAGCTCGACCTCTGCAGCGGGAATCGGGACTCCTGCTACCGTAGCAGTTTTTACTGGAACCTGAAATCAATGAATTATTGAAGAGGGCAATGGCAAAATTTGGGGCATTTTGTTTTCCGGGAACCGGTCATCTCAATCCGATGACCGCGCTGGCGCATTCCTTGCAACTGAGAGGTCATGAGGTAGTGATCTTCGGGATAGTTGACACCGAGGCAGGTGTGCGTGCCGCCGGTATCGAGTTTCATCGGATCGGCGCCGAAGACTATCCGCCCGGCACTCTCAAGAGGCTGGACGAGCAATTGGCGCGGTTAAAGGGGATCGCGGCCTTTCGATTCACGTTGGAGCGGGTGAGGAATTCGACGCGGATGATCCTGCGCGACGGGCCGGAGGCGGTGCGGACAGCCAACGTAGAAGCGCTGCTGGTCGACGAGGCGGAGTTTGCTGGAAACGTGGCAGACCATTTAGGCCTGCCCTGGATCTCCATCGCCTTGATTCCTCCCCTGCTCCCCGACGATCGGTTTCCGCCCTTCTGGCTCGGCTGGGCGGCGGGACAGGATCGGCTCAGCCGTTTGCGAAACCGCCTTGCAATTCATTTGCTTTTGCGGATCGCGACCCCCATCTTCAGAGAAGTGAACCAGCAGCGTAGCGCATGGGGACTGAAGCCCCTCACGCGTCCCGAGGAAGGGCTATCGCCTTTGGCGCAAATTACTCAGTTGCCTGAGGCACTGGAGTTCGAAATCCGCGGCAAAAAGCCAGCCGGGCTTCACTATACCGGGCCCTTCCTACACGCTCAACAGCGTCCTGCCGTCGACTTTCCCTGGGACCGCCTCGACGGACGCCCACTCATTTACGCATCGCTGGGCACTCTCCAGAACGGTTCGGAAGCCATCTTCAGAACGATCACAGATGCCTGTGCCGGACTCGGCGCACAATTATTGATTTCGCTGGGTGGCGGACTCGATCCGGCAAGACTGGGAAAGCTGGCCGGCGATCCGCTGGTGGTGCGCTTTGCTCCCCAACTGGAGATTCTGAAGCGGGCCGCGCTGGTGATCACGCATGCCGGCCTGAACACGGTCCTCGAGTCGCTGTCCGAGGGAGTGCCGCTGGTGGCCGTGCCGCTTGGCAACGACCAACCCGGGGTGGCGGCGAGGCTCAAGGCACGCGGAGCATGCGTGGTGGTTTCACGACACAGGCTAAACCCGGCCCGGCTTCGCAAAGCAGTCATGCTCGTGCTTCAAGATGCCAGATACCGTAAAGCGGCCCAGGTCTTGCAGAGAGCTATTCAGCAGTTGGACGGACCAGACCGCGCTGCAGATCTCATCGAACAGGTGCTGAAACTCCGTTCGACTCGGCCCCTAGCCTGACCCGCCTCGTTCATCCCGAAAACTGGCCACGGAAGAGCCGTCGGGAAGAGTCATGCTAAGGCATTCAAGAAGGCGGCATAACGAGTAAGGAGTCCGTTCTGTCCACGACTAGGGTTCCAGAAGCGGTTGGACTGAGGACTCCGACTCCCAATTTGTCAGTCGCAGTTTTGCTAAAGGTTAGGATTTGAATTTTTCGATCCACAATCCGATCCACAAAAAGCGTGGTCTTACACGACGTCGATGGTCTTAGGCGTTCCACACGGGTTTGTAAGTCGTTGAAAAACCTAGAACGGCAAGACTGTCACGGCAGACATTCTCCCCGGATACAACACCGGGGGCTGCTACGAACGGGATCGCTGCCGAGACAGACGTCACCTATGACCTTCACGTGGCCTCGGACCCAGGCTTAGCAACGGGCTCTGATTACGCACCAGTGTCGTCGAACAGGATACGCGAGTCGCCGATGACGGCCATGGGCACGTGGCGCTTTATCCACCTGTCTTCGCAATTCAGCCCAGCGATCAAAATTAGCCCCAAGATCGCCCGGGACGAGCTCAAGAGTGCGCATCTTCCACTCCCAAAGAAACGTAAGCAGGATCACGAGGACCATGACGATGAGCGCTATAACGCGCCACGGCTGGTCGGGGATGTCGCGTTCCGGAACCGGCTGAGCGACGACTGGACGGTTGGCTGCGGTAAGCCGCAAACCAGAGGGTAGAGCATGCCCGCTTGTGTCGCGGCCGATCTCTTCAGAACTGGAAAAAGATGAAGCCATTGCTCTCCCCATGTTGGATTACCACTGCGAAGGCCATAACCGTCCACAAGGCGCTCAGCGTTGCCGGACGTATTTCAACCCAGCCAGCGCTGTCAGGTGGACGAAGTTTTCGAGGAGGAAGTGGCCGTACTTGAAGTAACTGAAGTGGCCGTACTTGAAGTAACTGAGGATAACAAGGCGACAACGACCGAGAGCAGCATCCAGGCGCGCCACTTCCATTGTTGGTCTGCCTGCGCGAGTC
>Ga0210396_10007137_pt1 | contig 10642 bp, 11 predicted proteins | sample IncBWH17OmetaG_FD_155466 | JGI IMG/M metagenome (GOLD analysis project Ga0210396, IMG submission 155466) | Forest soil microbial communities from Barre Woods Harvard Forest LTER site, Petersham, Massachusetts, United States - Inc-BW-H-17-O ... | reverse complement strand
CTCTGCTCCGCTTCGACGGCGCCAATGAAGCCGAATATGCGTTGGCCGCACATCCGCCGATCTTTCACTATCGGCATGGCAGCAGGGACACGGCCCGGCTCTCCATGGAGCAGCTTCCGCTGGGACTAATCCCCGGTGGTTCCTATGCGAGTAAGCGCGTCATCTTTTCACCGCGCGATCTCTTCTTGATGGTTACCGATGGCATAACGGAAGTAGCCAATGCCAGAGATGAAGAATTTGGCCTGACACGCCTGCAAGAGTTGCTTACGCGACACGCTACCAGAGCCCTGCCGGAGATTTGGGATCTCGTCATGCAAGAGGTGCGACAATACGGTCTGCAGCAGGATGACCAAAGTCTGCTCCTGCTGCGCGCTCTGGACCCGGCCATCCCTCTTGCGACCTGAATTCCAAAGGGGCGCAGGAAACCCGAAAACCCGGTCGGACGCACAAACGGTTTACACACTGGTTTCTCCCGGATGACGGCCAAACCGGAGATTGAGGTTCAGCCGAGTCTGACACCTTCGATGGGCTCTTATAGCAGCCTACGGAGTGCAACTCTCCGCGATCAGACGTTATGTGCCCTATGTGTCCTTCGGAAATGCAAATCGCCATTCTCGCGGCCACTAGGCATTCTCGGCCACAAAATGACCCAGGGCACAAAAGGCCGCCAGTTTCAAAACGCAGGGGGTTCTCGCACCTCTTTTGGTACGGGAATTGGAGCCAAGCAGGTATGAGGTTGTGGCCGGAGCACGCCGTCTCCGGGCTGCGAGAATTGCGGAACTCGATTCCATTCCGGTCCGGGTCGTCCAACTGACCGACGCCGAAGCCATCGAAGCCCAAGTTGTTGAGTTATCTGTAGTTCGCAAGGTTTTTTCTTGTCGATACGCTGCGCGGCACGTCGTTTACATGTGAACGACGTGCCGCGTTCCCAGTTTGCCGTAGCGGCGAACCACAGGCGGAATCCCAACTTACGTGTAGCCGACGGTACGCCGGGAATCGGATGCGTCAGTTCCCAGAATGTCGTTCTCGACTTCGTTATGGATACTTCCGTACCGAGCTTGACGCTGTCTTGAACGAATTTTTTCATGCCTTCGGTGTTCATCACTCGAAAGACTACGTCTGTCTCTTTACCGCCGATCTGCCACCCCACACTCACGCCACCCATGGAGAACATGGAGGGAGCGCCCCACTCACCGTTCACGCTCGTGCGGCACACCATCAAACCGCGTCCATACGTCCCGCCAAATACCCAGGCGACCTTCACCTCGGAAGGGACGATGCCCACACACACGGCCTTGTCCAGCAGGTTTTGAGGAATTCCCTTGTCGGGAGTTCCCATAATCTCGTTGACAATGTTAGTTGCCTTTTGCAGCTGGCTCTGACGAGCAAACGCTGTAACACAGGACGTCAACAATAGAAGAATCAATGCGAGTCGTTTCATTTCAAAGCTCCATTTCTGTTATGTCACCTGTCGGTGACTTGAGGCGCGTGCGTCAGGCTCGATGGAATCCGGCTAGACGCGAATCTTAAGAGGTCTAGAGGAGCACGCTCGACAGAGAGCGCCTCGGGCTGGGCAGTGCAACACGTTCCGGATAGCCTAACCGAAATGGCATTACGGCCTGCCAGCTGTCGTCTTGCTGCAGTTCGGCGAGAGCGTTGGCAAACGTCGGCGGCCAGCCCAATTGGCGCTCTCGATCTCTGACTGAGAGGTTGCATTGCAACGCCGCGCAGGGTGCCCAACAAATGCATCCTCTGCCACAGGCGCCCGGCCTCAACGAGAGAGTGCAGCTTCGTCGAGTCACGGACCGCGATCATCCCGAACATGCACGCTGTAGCGACCTGTGTGTCACGCGTTTCCCTCAACCAATATTCGTCCGCCTGCCTGACGCTGAGCGGTGGCAGGAGCTTTGCCATGGCTCTCTTGCTTGGGGTCAAAACCTGCGCGTCATAGGTCAACCCGTCGCGATAGCGCTGGATATCCGTCCAGCTTGTGCGCATCCATTGAGCACTGCTCCTGGATTGCCCTGAGTCCGCGATAATGGCCTGGGTACCTGAAACGACGAGGTCCCCGAATGCGCGCATCTCGTCGTGCGATCGGAACCAGAAGACGCGCAGATCCGAATCGGAATTCCGAACGTCACCGAACGCCTGGATCAATGACGCATCGACGCCCTTGCCTGGAACGTTGGTGCCACGGTTGGTGTGGCGTAGTGGGATGGCCGCATAGAGCTCAGATGTACACTTCATTCCCTCTTTCAAAAGGACTCCCAGGATCGGCTGCAGAGCAGAATCCGTTGATGAGGGGGCCTCGCGAAGGCTCCATTGGTATCCGGCATGCTCCGCTGCAAGAAGCAGGTTTTCCAGGGCGCATCCGACGCCGATGTGCACCTCCCTGAGGAACGGGTCGATGCCCCCGATCTGCCTCGAGGTGTCGGCATACACGTCGACAGCATCGTCGAGCAGACGAAACTTCCATGGCTGTGTGTTGTGAGGATTCGCCGCGAGGATCGCTGCGCGAATCAGCTTCTCAAGGGGCCTTTCTCCGGGCTGCTCCCATTCGTCCCACGGCGCGTATGCGGGTCCGCTCGCGGGGCTCAAGACGTGGTTGCTCCCCATCCGCCAAATTCCCACTCCGCCGGTTGCCAGCCCGACGGCTCCGAAGCCGCGAAGAAACATCCTGCGGTTCACGATTGCACTTTCTTTGCTGCGACGTTCGATTTGACGGCAGAGGTTTTCTTTGTGTTATGGGCCACATGTGCAAAGAACAGATCGCAGAGGAGGGCAACAGCATCTTCGATTCGCTTCCAGCCATCCGCCGAATTCAACTCGATCCCGTTGTAATGATCGGCAGTCTTGCTTCGTAACGTGAGATAAACCTGCCCGGCTGCCAGAACCGAAACCACTGCGGCGAGATCCGCCCCTTGAAGATCCGGCACAAGAGATAACCACTGCAGGGCTCGTTGTTCACGCTCGTTCGCCATCGCCTCCGTCAGCTCGTTTCTCTCCTGCAGTTCCCAGCGCATCATCTCGCGGGTGATCGGACGGCGCCGTATCGCGTGACCGAAGCCGAGAATGAGGATCTTGGCGAGTTCGGCGGGCGGAAGATTGGGCAATTCGGGTAGACGCCCTTCGGCGAGTTCTTCCAGAGCCGGAAAGGTATTGCCTTCGAGTGCGAACGCACGGTAGAGTTCGCCCAGGCCGCCGAAATATCTGTAGATAAGCACTTTATCGACTTTCGCTTCGCGGGCGATGGCATTGATTCCAAGCCCTTTGCTTCCTTTGCGGCCAAGAATGCGCCCCATCGCAGCCAGGATCTGTCTGCGGGTTTCTTCTCGATCGCGCAGACCTGCGCCCTTTCGCGTTGGGGGGCTCTTTCCTACCTTTCCTGCGATGGGCCGCTTTCCGTTCCGGTTCGCTTTCATTATTGTCACCAACTGGTGACATCAGATGTCACCTTAAGGTGACATGTCAAGGCATTTATTCGCCGATCTTAAGATTTGAGGCGGCGCACCGCGTCAGTACTTCGATTGGTGAGAGAATTGGCTGCATGATCGCCGTCACCGATCTAGTCCCTATTCGAATCTTTTCCGGGTTAACGCCTGAAGAGCAACAGCACTTTGCGATGAAGGCTGCCGATGTGCGTCTTCGGACTGGGGACTGGCTTGTGCGTGAAGGAGAGCGCTCTGGATTCTTCGTGCTGCTGGAAGGCAGGGTTCAGTTCACCAAGGATATTCACGGCCAGGAATATGAAGTGCAGGCCCATGGACCGGGAGAGTTTTTTGGGGAGCTTCCCAATCTGCTGGGCACTCTTTCCGGCGTTTCGATCCGCGCAGAAACCAACTGCCGTATCGCTCGTTTTGAATTACAGCAACTCCAAGAGCTGATTCAGGAGTCTGCACCCAGCAGTGAACCTATCCTTCGCAAGATGATCGAGCGGGTTGTTCTGGCGCAGCGTTATGCGAAGGCGGTACCCAAAGCACGCGCGATCATCTCTGGCCCTACGGATGGCACAATGACTCAAGAGATCCGATCATTTCTTGCCGGCAATCGCATTCCATACATCTGGCAAGTTTCGCATGGCGATCTCCTGTCAACGAGTGCACAACCAGCAGAGTTGATCGTCCTGGTGGATGGTGTACACCGACTGACGAACCCCAGCCTACGGGCATTGGCTGAAGCGTTCGGCTTTCAGACTAAGCCTGCGCGAAATCGCTACGATCTGGTCATAATTGGAGCCGGACCAGCGGGAATGGCCGCCGCGGTGTACGGGGCCTCCGAAGGGTTAAGTGTGCTGGTGGTGGAACGCTCGAACGCAGGCGGCCAAGCCGGCACCTCGTCGCGGATCGCAAACTACCTGGGTTTTCCGGGCGGTATCTCGGGGGACGATCTAAGCGAGAGAGCTCTCAAGCAAGCCACTTGGTTCGGAGCCGAGATCGTGATGACACGCTCTGCGCAGTCGATCGAACCTGAGCCAAACGGCTACTGCCTGTCGCTTGATGGAGGAGAGCTGATCTCGACTCGCGCTCTCCTTTTGGCCACGGGCGTCGATTGGAGGCGCCTTGAGATCCCTGGCATCGAAGACTTTCTCGGCCGGGGCGTTTTATATGGAGCTTCTAGGACCGAGGCCATGAGCGTAAGCGGCAAGAAGGTTTTCATCGTTGGAGGAGGAAATTCTGCGGGTCAGGCCGCGATGTTCTTTTCTGACTATGCGGAAGAAATTCGATTGCTGGTCCGTGGTCCGGGACTAGCGAAGTCGATGTCCCAATACCTGATCGAGCAACTCAATTCCAAGCGGAACATCACCGTGGAGCGGTTCACACAGGTCATTGCCCTTGCCGGCGAGAATGCCTTGGATCACATTGTGACGGCCACACACCTCCCCAACCAGGAACCGTTGGTGGAGAACCGTCCGGCGGATGCTCTTTACGTCATGATTGGGGCACGCGCCAATACCGGTTGGGTACCTGCAGAGATAGAACGCGACGATAAAGGCTTCCTCTGTACTGGACGTGATGTTCAAAGAGAAAAGGGTGGGCGGACGCCCTTTCCTTTAGAAACCAGCCTTCCAGGAGTTTTCTGTGCCGGCGATGTAAGGCATGGGTCGATAAAGAGAGTGGCGAGTGGCGTCGGAGAAGGCAGTATGGTGATCACATTTATTCACCAGTACCTCGCTTTAGAGCGCCCCGATATTCCCGCTTTGGGTTAAAAGTTGTGACTCTCGACTAGCTGCATTGAGCCCCGTTTCAACTCGGGTGGTATTAGTGGTACACAGTGCTGGTGCAACAAATCGGGTGGAAGGCCAGCCCCTTATCATTCACCAGCCGACGGGTGGCAAGACGCACGGAAGATTCGGGATCGTGAGTCGGCAGATAGACCGTCTGGTGATCGCGACCGAGCTGCCTGATTGCGGCGAGCGTTGCGCTGGCCAGGTCATCATCGGCGCTGACTCCGTCTATGTCACCCGACAGCATCAGTCGCTCATCATACGAAGAGTCGCCAGCTAGAAAGTATGTGATGCCTTCGTCCCGAACCAAAACGGAGAGATGATCCGCCGTGTGACCGGGAGTTGCCACCGCGATCACGTCCCCGGCGTTGGTTAATCTCGCGCTGGCGGCAAAGGGGCCGAATCGCTCGCCCGCGAGATCGAGGGGCACTGGATCAAACCACGAGGGCCAGCGATTCGGGAGGTATCCGCGCGCACGGCCCAACCAACCGCTTGCCGTCTGGAGTTCGCCTCGAGCCACAAGAATCTCGGTTTGAGGAAAATGTGCAAGGCCACCATCGTGGTCGATGTGCAGATGGGTCAGGACGACACGTCTTACATCACGGGGCCCGATGCCAAGGGCGCGCAACTGCGGACCGATTTCCTCGTCACGGTCGATGCGAAACGCCACTTCCCATCGAATGTAAGGATTGAGAGATTTGCCGGTTTCGAGCAGATGCGCCCCTTGGCCGGTGTCCACCACGATCACGCCTTCGGGGTGGTCGATGACCCACGCATATGTGGGGAGCCATCCAGTCCACTGTCGGTCGGTGAACACACCGAGCCGGCGTTGCAGCCCGCATCCGCGCCCCTTGACTTGCGCGCTTTTGATCCGAACGGAGCCGGTCTGGATGGCGTGTAGCTTCATGCGCTCACCGCGATCGATCGCACGATCTCCGGCTGATCGAAATGCACCATGTGGCCAGCCTTGGGCACTAAAATTGCCGTGCACGCTGGAGCTTCAGTGACTGCCGGCAATCGCTTCACAATTGCGCTAGGGGTCAGAGCATCTTTCTCACCGAAAACGTAATGGACGGGGACTGCTAACCGTGGAGGATTGGCAAACAAATCTATTGAGACCAGCTCCGGCAGCAGCTGGCGCTGGATTAGACTCATATTGCGCAGGGCTTTGGCGGTGCCAAACAAGCCATAGGTACGGATCATGGCAAAAAGCGTCTCTCTCAAGATCGCATTGAAGTTCTTGCCTTGTTCGATCGTGCCCAGGTCGGCCAACAAGCTGGCGCGGCCTTGAAACGCTGTTGAATCCGTATAAGGCGGCATACCGAGTTTCTTTACACGTCCACTCAATCGGCTACCTCTTAAAAGAACGCTTTGGTCTTGGAGAAATGAGTAAACAGACGCGTCACTTCCGGCCGTATTTGCATCGGGGGAAATAGCGATGACCGACTTCACCTTGTCGGGCTCATTTTCCGCGGCCCGCAGGGCAATTGTTGCGCCCAAAGAAATGCCGAACACTATAACGGTGTGCTTTGTCTCATGGTGTAACCACCGTAGGATCGCGCAGAGATCATCGATCTGTTGCAGCAAAGAGACGCTTTTGGCATCTTGCTGCGAGGCGTTGCCACAGCCTCGTTGTTCCCAATAACTCACGAGGAAGTCCTTTTCCAGCTGCAAGCGTCGCTGAAACTTTCTCATTTCGTGGAGCAGCGGTAAACCTGGCCCGGCCTGAACGATGAGGAGTGGAGGCAGTCCAGTACGTTCGGCGCACATGCAGACTTTCTGGGTAGAACTGTTGATTTCCAGATTCACAGTATCGGTTATCGCCATTATGGTTTGAGCTCCTGTATGCGTGTTCCGGGCAAGAGCACCGCGAAGCTCGCACCAAATGCCTGTACGGGGGTAAGAGCGCCCAATCGCGGCTCTTGCATCTGGAACTCTACAGGGCACGGCAGTCACTGCAGGAGCGCGATAGCCCTCCCCGGTTTCCAACGTGGAGGCGAAACACCCGCCTGTTGCGTTGCCGGCTTCCGCAGGTACGCGCGAGCGCCGCGCCGCGGTGGTCGCATCCGTCGGATTGAGCTCGGCTTTCCCCGTCAGAAATCTGCCGAGCATGGGACCGGCGGGCCACATTAACGCGGCGCCGGGGCGCAATAACGGAATGCGAGCGACAATATTGGGGATTCGGAGTTTCCCGCCGTCGCGGCCGGCCAAGAACCGGGCGATGCCTCGCCGCAAGCTTCGGCTAGGATCAAACGTCCGGTGCTGCCGTAAGCGCCGTAGAGCATCCAGTTTGTGCGATGCGTCATCGCGCGGCCTCCGTGAATGGATGTGGGCATGGCCGGCAGTGCGCTCAGGCTGAGTGCTGTCGCAACGCTCGCCGGATCTAGATTTTAATGTCTCAAGAGGCGATTAGAGCAACCTCATGGAGCCGTGTCTGTACAAAATTGCTCATTTTCTTGGTCCCGGAAAATCGGCCAGTATCCGCCGATCTGCCTGCGCACGATTCTCGGTTGACGGTAACAACCGTGGGTGTTGAAAACTCATCCTCTGAGAAATCGCGGAAAATTCATCGCGCTAGGATGCCCTACAAACGATTGTCTCGGACCAGGTAGACATTTTCTATCACCGGAATTGAGGCCATTTGTGCAGAAAACAAGTTTTTCAACACCACACAACCCGAAGCACAGTCGCTGGCCGGTTGTCGGCGATCGTTATCCTCCGTCGTGGGGGTGAACAGAGTTTGACGTTGACTGTATATTATGTTGCGCTCTCGAAACGCACCCGCCAATAGATGTGCTGACCCGCTACTGTTACGCGACATAACTTCCTGCGCCACACAAGAGTTGAAGCTCGACGGCTATCGGGCCATAGGCATAAAGGTGTCAGGAGCGGTCCAGCTTCGCTCTCGCAACGATAATGACTTCACGACCCGGTACCGGGCAATACCAAGGGCGTTGCGACCGTTGCCGGATCAAACCGTGGTGGACGGGGAGATCGTGGCGCTCGACGAGGAAGGACGGCCATCCTTCAATCTGCTGCAGAATTATGGATCTTCTGGAATTCCTCTGCATTACTACCTTTTCGACCTGCTGGTGCTTGCCGGAAAGGACCTGCGAGGCGAACCGCTTTCGGGAAGACCCGCGCTGCTTGAAAGCAAGGTGCTCCCGAAACTTGGCGAGCCGGTGCGCAATTCGGTTGAGCTGAAGGCGAGCCTGGGGGATCTCAGCGGCTCGGTGAAGGCGCAGGGGCTGGAGGGATTGGTCGCGAAACGACGGAGCAGCTTTTATGAGGCGGGTCAGCGCTCAGGTTCGTGGCAGAAGATGCGGACTAACCGCGGCCAGGAATTCGTTATCGGCGGCTATACGGTCTCCGACCGGAATTTTCGATGCATTGATCTTCGGGCTCTATGAGAACGGAGGACTGCGGTACGTCGCGCGTACGCGCAACGGCTTCACTCCGGCCCTACGGCAGAAATTATTTGACAGCTTTCGTTCGTTGCAAACCGAGAAGTGCCCGTTCGTGAACCTGCCGGAGAAGCGGGCAGGGCGATGGGGGCAGGGTCTCACGATCGCGAAGATAAAAGATTGCCGGTGGCTAAAGCCCAAACTGGTGGGCCAATTCGAGTTCACCGAATGGACGCCAGACGATCATCTCAGGCATTCGAGGTTCGTGAGCTTGAGAGACGACAAAGCGCCCACGGAAGTCATCCGTGAGCGCTAGATTTCGGACTTTCAGATCCACCTTACAACCGCGGCGCTCAGGCCGACTGTGTGCCGAAAGGAATGACGCGGTTGAGAAGATTCACGAGGAATGAGCGGATCGCCCCCCGTTCCTGTTCGGTTGCAAGTTTTACCTCGGTGGTGACTAGCTGCTCCCGGCTTTCTTCCTTTTGCCTCTTCTCGCTCCAGCGCAGGTGGCGATAATAAACCGCCCGCCGCAAGGCCAACCGGTGGCGCGTCTTGAAACGGGTGAGTTTCTGTTCGGTAGTTCGGAGGTTGCGCCGCTCGGCAACGAAGCGATGTCTCAGCTTTCGAAACATCTCTTTCATATTGCCAATCACGTTCAACAAGTAGAGACAAAGCGCAAGCAGCGGAAGAGCGCTGGCTGCCAGAGTCAAAATCACGGAATTCACGACAACGCTGTGGGTCATTTGTTTTGCTCCCTGGGCCTTCCGTCTACCCCAACGCTGAATCTATCGCGCTTGCCTTTGCTTTTGCTGTCCTGACTTCGGCGGCATCTTCTTTGTCCCAGAGCTTCTTGCGTTCCGTCTGGTATTCCTTGGTTTGTTTACTGCTGCTACCAATGCTCAATACGCAGATCGCGACGAGAATGGCGACTATCGCAATCCACACGAGGGGATTCGACAATAATGAGGGGTCCATACTGCACTCTCCTTGGAATTTCGGGCGAACACTTGGATGCTCTCGGAGTCCAAAACGGCCACACGGCGTTTTGCGAAGGGGGGATGTCTTTCTGGAAGGAGCCCAAATCTTTCCCTTCGTGAAGGCAGAAACCAAGGAACAGCATTTTCGCCTTTTGTTTGCCCGTCGGCGTATATTGGCCAGATGGGCCAGCGCTGGGCGACGGTCACGGTGACGGATAGCGATGGCCGAAGGCATAGCGTCGATGTCTATGCCTGCAGCACCTTTGACGCTGCGCACCTGTTCGTCACACACGCCAAGGCGAATCCTAAGAACGGACTGCCTCCGCTGGGAAGGGAGACGGTGCTTGAGGTTAACTCCGCCGGCAAGATTCATTACGTCCGAGGCGATGCGCTTCGGAGATGGATTCTTAAGGAGCGTCAGGAGCGGAAAGGACCGGCGGGATTTCTGTTTTCGCAGACGCCGACGTTAGAGTAGGTCAGAGGCAAGTAGAATGGAGAACGAAATCGTTCGGAAGCTGAACAGCCAACTAGAATACGGCTTCGAGCGGGAAGCTGATGTAATTTATGTTATGGCGGAAGTGTGTAAGCTGTTCGAGCATGTGCGGACCGCACGGAAATATCCGGTTCTGGCTTTTTATTCGAACGGGGCGTTGCATACCCGAACCGAGCGCGAGCCTTGGGCAAAAGAGGGGCTGAAGCGCCTGGAAGAGGTTGTAGGCGGATTTGACAGCGGTACGCATGACGCCGAGGCGGTGCTGAAGGGAGTGACGGGCCTGCTGTCATTTCAACAACTGCACGCGGAGTTTCTGGGATTCGGGGCTGAAAACAATATCCGATTCGATCAGCTCTCCGATAAGGAGTGGCGCCAGTTTTCGACGCTCCTCGTTGGTGTCTTGGTAGATTGCCCGCTTGTGTCGGAAGTCAAGGGCACAACCGTTAAAGCGCTTTCGCTCTCACAAGATTTCGCCTTCTCGCATGCTGGAGGAGAGACGTTGGCATTTTGGAAGATTGATCTCGGTCAGGGGAAAGTGATG
>Ga0210396_10007134_pt1 | contig 10647 bp, 9 predicted proteins | sample IncBWH17OmetaG_FD_155466 | JGI IMG/M metagenome (GOLD analysis project Ga0210396, IMG submission 155466) | Forest soil microbial communities from Barre Woods Harvard Forest LTER site, Petersham, Massachusetts, United States - Inc-BW-H-17-O ... | reverse complement strand
AATGAGATCGCAGCGGCACGTGATGCGCAGCTGGTTCTTTTCTCGGTGAAGACGGTGGATACGGAGACCGCAGCAAAGTTGCTGGCGCCTCATCTTGCGCCCGACACTATCGTGGTATCCCTTCAAAACGGCGTCGACAACGCCGAGCGAATCGATTTCGCTGCCGGCATCCAAGTCATTCCGGCGGTAGTCTACATTGCGGCTGCGATCACCGGACCGGGACAGGTCAAGCATTTGGGACGCGGCGACCTCGTCATCGGAAGTCTGTCCCCGAACGAGGGTCCAGGGAAATCCGAGCTCGCAGAGGTTGCAGCGACCTTTGAGCGCGCGTCCGTTCCTTGCCGCATTTCCGAAAACGTTACAGTCGAACTCTGGAAGAAGCTGGTTATGAATTGTGCCTACAATGCGATCTCAGCGCTCTCGCGCATGAAGTATGGGCACATCGCTAAAGATCCGGGCGCGATTGAAGTGATGAAGAGTGTGGTCATGGAGGCGGTTGCGGTGGGCAAGGCGGCCGGAGTCGAGGTTTCCCCGGAGACTACGATGGCGGCGGTGCTGAAGCTGGGCGAGACAATGCCGGAAGCCGTATCTTCGACTGCGCAAGACATTGCTCGCGGAAAGCCGACCGAGATTGATTCCCTGAACGGATTTCTGGTTCGCAGAGGTGCTGAGCTGATCGTGCCCACGCCGGTCAATGAGACTTTGGCTAGTCTGGTGAAGTTGTTGGAAAAAGCGCTCTCGGTAGAGTAGGACGTGGAACATATTAGCGGAACGATTCGATCATTCAGAGGATCGTGTCTGATGAACGATTTAATTGCTATCGAGGGAAAATGGTTTCCCAAAGTGCGAATTCGGCGTAATGAATATCCGTGAAGAGGGATAGTCGAAGGTGACCGTGAAGCGTCGCAGCACTTCACTGCCGATAAGCTTACTCGTGGCTTCGCTCGCGCCACAACAACTCACAATTGGACCAGCGAGAGTATATCGTCCCAGGCGAAACGATGTAGCTTGCGCAGTCGCGCCTTGAACAGGCGTCCCAAGTCCGACGCCGCTCTGCGCCGATACTCGGGATTGAAGATTCATGACGATCGGATGGTCGACTGCGTCGCTGGAGCCGCTATCGATCAGGAAGCTATCCTGTACGGTCACTGGTCCGGGCAGCACAAGCTCTGCCTTCACAAAGGGCCATTTGTCACGAATCTCGATGGGCAGTTCCAGGGCGGCGTTGCTGGGGTGAAAGGCATCTGGGATGGTGAACGTCAGACTCTTTGTTTCGTAATCCACTGTTACCACAAATCGGCTGAAGACTTCGAATCCAAGTATCCCATCCACTTTCACGCCGAGCGTGGCTTCAAGTGGTTGTAGCTCGGCGGTCGACAATTCATATCCTCTGCTTTCGACGCCGGGAAGCGCGATGCTCACGTCATGAATGAATTCAAGCCGGATACGTCCAGCTCCGGCGCCTTGCAAGGAACCTGCTCCAAATGCCTTCAATCCAAGAGTTGCAGCGAGCTGGCGGTCAATCAGTGTTCTAGTCGAGCCACTGTCGAGCACGAAGGACAGCGGCTTCGAACCGTTGATGCTGACCGGAACAAAAATCATCCCTTTGTGCCAGTCGAAGGAAAAAGTAGTTACGTTGCCACCGTTCGTAAAAACAACCTTGCTGGTGGTATCTGATGGTTGCGCGCGCAACGTCACTGGAAAAATCGTGAGCGCAAACATCAATAACGCGAGACCGGAGCTTGGACGAAGATTCATGAAAGTTGCGCCCTTGACCTAAATCTCAGGTACCTCAAACTGCTCCTGTATTGCTTAGACGACCGCGCGACGTCCTACTTAGCCGCGGCCGGGAATGCTTGCCTTAACGCGAGGAGAATGGCTAGGCCGCGAAATCCACTCGGGACTCTTGCGGAATGATTCCGGCCGCGTGGCCCATGTCGAGCAGACGGCGCACGGCTTCGCGTCCATCGGGGCCGTAGTCGAGGGTGCGCTCGTTGACATACATCCCGACGAACTTGTCAGCGAGTTGGGGGTCGAGGTCGCGGGCGAACTGCATGGCGTAGGCTAGGGCTTCTTCGCGGTGATCGAGCGCGTATTGAATGCTATCGCGCAATGCGGTTCCAACGCTGGACATCAACTCTGGTCCGAGGCTGCGGCGGATGGCATTGCCTCCCAGGGGCAGCGGAAGACCGGTGACTTTCTGCCACCACTTGCCGAGGTCAACGATGCGATGCAGTCCCGACTTGTCGTAGGTCAACTGGCCTTCGTGAATGATGAGACCGGCCTCCCGCCTGCCATCGAGCACTTGCGGGATAATCTGGTCGAAGGGGACGACTTCGGTCTCGATGCCTGGAGCGAAAAGTTTTAGCACCAGGTAAGCAGTAGTCAAAGTTCCGGGCACGGCAATACGCTTGTGTTTGATATCGCTGACTGAATATGCGCGCGGGGCCACAATCATTGGGCCGTAGCCGTCTCCCACACTGCCGCCGCTGGGAAGCAGAGCGTAGTGATCCTGAATGTAGGGATAGGCGTGAAAAGAAATCGCGGTGACGTCGTATGCGCCTTCCATGGCCTTCCGGTTCAAGGTTTCGATGTCGCAGAGAGTGTGAGTAAAACGCAGTCCTGGAACGCGAACCTTGTTGGTGGCCAGCCCGTAAAACATGAACGCATCATCGGAGTCGGGACTGTGAGCGACGGTGATTTCACGTTTGCCTTCGGTAATCGGTGTGGGCACGTGTTCGGAAGTGGCGGAAATGAGTGTCATGATTGAACCTTACCGAAACGTTGCCAACCGCTGGCCAGAGCTGCGGCAGACATAATCTTGATGACTTCGGCGAAGATGAACCAATAGAGGCCGAAGCGGACGGCTTGAGCCAAAGAATGGGTGAGAATGGCGAGCCAGGTGAGTCCGCACATAAACAAAAAAATCTCGGCCAGAACGCAGGCCGCAGCGGCGCGAGCAAAAATGTTTTTCATGCCAACCGTAGCTTTTTCGAAAATCCAACCAGCGATGGCGGCGACGAACGGATAGGCAAGCAGGAAGCCTCCGGTGGGACCGAACAACTGAGCTATGCCGCCAGGGCCTGTCGGACTAAACACGGGAATACCCACGACGCCTTCGGCGAGATAAAGAGCGAGGGCCGCGAACCCTCGACGGCTACCCAAAGTCAGTCCCACGAGTAGCACGCCGAAGTTCTGCAGCGTCAAAGGGACCGGGGTAAACGGCAGAGGCAATGCTAGGCGTGCGCACAGCGCCACAAACAGGCTGGCGCCAATCAGAATCGCGATTTGGCCTACTCCGTCGAGAACGCGATCTTGGGTATTGAGAATTCCAGTTGCTGGTTTGGTCATGGCTACGGTTCTCCGAGTTGCTGCGAGAGAAAGCGACACTAGAGGCTGTCCACTTCGCGATGGACGCCACTCTTCCTTAACTCAGCCGTAATTCTCATGTGGCGGCGCACACGAAGATAAGCGGCTATCCCCGCCCACAGCACGGCTCCGCCGCTGCAGGCGAGAATCAGAAATAACCATATCATCCGCACGATGCCTTAGGATATCAAAACGAACAGGTGCGTGCCGATTGCTGGACGTCATCTGGCCGCCATGGCATGCTCTACTTCCTCGGCGGTGTGGGGCAGCTCCTCGGTCAACTCGATCAACTTGCCGCTGGCATCCACGAAGTACATGTCTTCAATTCGTACGCCCAGCTTTTCCTCCGGGATATAAATACCTGGCTCGATGGTGAAGACCATACCTGGTGCGAGCGGCGCGTCGTAATCGCCAGAATCGTGGACATCGAGACCGACGTAATGGCCGAGGCCGTGGATGAAATATTTGCCCAGAGGTTCGCCGTGAAGATCCTTGCCGTGGGTGTTGATGTAATCGTAGGCGACGTTGTGGATGGAGTTGGGCTGATCGCGGCGAAGATGGGATTTCCCTGATTGAAACGCCGCTATGGCTGCGCGCTGCGCCCCCAGGACGATGTCGTAGATTTCGCGCTGGCGGGCGGTAAACTTTCCTGTTGCTGGCAGAGTGCGCGTGATGTCGGAAGCGTACCGAGAATACTCCCCGGCGGCATCGATCACGACCACGTCTCCGGACTCGACCGGTCCCGAATCATCGGAATAGTGGAGCACGGTGGAGTTGAAGCCGGAGCCTACAATAGGAGCGTAGGCGGGACGTTCACAGCCACGCTTGCCCCATTCATATTGCATCAGTGCGGAGACTTCACGTTCGTTCATTCCCGGTTTCATAGTGCGCATGGCTGCGAAATGGGCGGCGATCGAGGCGTTGACCGCTTTTCGGATGCGATCCATTTCTCCTGCATCCTTGTAAGTGCGCAGCGACGCCAGCAACGGACGAGCATCTTGATAACCCACTCCGAGGGGAAATGCGTTGGCGCGGCTTAGCCATTCCAGCGGGGTCTGAGAGTTCGACGTCTCTCCGGCTCCGGGGACATCCGTGTAAATAGTTGCCCTCGACTGGGGCAGAAGGCGCGTAAGTTCCTCGCGCATCTTGTCGAGTACTTCGACTCGGTCAAATCCGGTGATGCTGCTGGCCTGGGGATTCTCCGGACCAAGCTTCGGTCCCGTCCATTTCTCCGCAACGTAGTTATGGGCGGGCAGAAAAAGAATCTCTGTGTACGCACGGGCCGGTTCTTTGCCTTTCGCTTCAACCGCAGGCGCAATCAGGAGAGCAGCTCCCGGTTCAGGCCAGCCGGAGAGATAAAAGAAGTTGCTGTCGGGACGGTATCCATAAATTGCATTTGGGCCTTCGGCCTCAGTGGGCGCGAAGAGTAGGACTACGCCCCCACTCGTTTTAGAGGCCAGGGCTTGCCGTCGGGCACGGTAGTCGGCGTTCGGCTGGCGATCCAAGGCCGAGCCCAGGTGCGTCAACAGAATCTCAAGAAGTACAGCAAAGACGAAGACCTTGCGCATTGAGTTTCCTCGAACGTTTATACCAGTTTTACAGTTGCCGCAGCCCTGTTTTATAAGTGCGTTTCTGTACAAATGCGTTTTGCTCCGCGCTATATCTGAAAACAGCCTCAATTGGCTTCAAACGCCGACCGGGAATGGTTTCGTATGTGTCTCTGCGCTAAGCGAGATTCCCGCGAATCGTCCCTGCAGCAAAGACATTAAACCCGTGTACCAATAGCCGAGCACGAATAGAATCAGGAATGGAACCGTGATGTAATTCTCGTTGTCGATCGCGTAATACACGGTGACCGCGAAGTAGCATCCGATCAACAGCTCGACCCATGGTACCCAGCCCAAGCCGCGACGATATTTGTTGGCTCGCACTTTATCCTTCTTTGATTCGACGTGATATTTCGGAGTGCGGGCGAAGTCGGACTGTTTCCCCAACAGGGCCTCCAGCACGGCACGGGTGTTGGTGACGGTGAGCCCAATGCCGAGAGCCATCAGGACGGGAAGATAGATCAGAGCCCGAAACCACTTCCCTGGAAATAACTCGCGCTGCGACACCAGATAAAAACTCGAGATCGAAAAAGTCGACGCCATGAACAGTGGCAGGTCGATGTAAAGCATTTGAAACCAGCCTTGGTAGAAGCGAATGATCATTGCTGGCAGCAGCAGCACCGAGAGCACAATCATCAGCGGATAGCTGAGATTCGCCGTCAGGTGATACCAGGCTTCGAGCTTTACATGGAATCGCTGATCGCTCTTGAGCACCTGCGGCAGAATCTTCTTGCTGGTCTGAATTAATCCCTTGGCCCAACGGGCTTGCTGGGTTTTGAAGGCCGTCATCTCTACCGGCAGTTCAGCCGGACATTCCACATCCTGCAAATAAACGAACTTCCAGCCTTTGAGTTGCGCGCGGTAAGAGAGATCCGTATCTTCGGTTAGCGTGTCGTGTTGCCAGCCGCCGGCATCGTCGATCGCGCTGCACCGCCACATTCCCGCAGTTCCGTTGAAGTTGAAAAAGACATTGCTGCGAGCGCGGCCGGAATGCTCGAGTACGAAATGCCCGTCCAGCAGAATCGCTTCAACCTCAGTCAGAAATGAGTAATTCCGATTGATGTGGGTCCAACGGGTTTGCACCATTCCGACCTTGGGATTAGTGAAGTGGTGAATTACGCGCAGTAGAAAATCTTCCGGCGGAACGAAATCGGCGTCGAAGATAGCGACGAATTCACCTCGGGCCGTCTTGAGACCCTCCGCCAATGCACCCGCCTTGAATCCCTCGCGATTGGAACGATGATGGTAGCTGATCGGGAATCCCTTGGCCGCGTAGTGATTGACCAGGCCGCGGGCAACCGCAACAGTTTCATCGGTCGAGTCATCGAGCACCTGAATGTCGAGTTTTTCAAGCGGATAGTTCAGGCGGCAAATGGCGTCCAGCAGTCGCTCAACCACGAACTGCTCGTTGAAAATCGGAAGCTGAACCGTGACCCGCGGCAGTTCTGGAAAAAGTCCTGGCGGCTCCGTCGTGCGATTCTTTTTGTGCTTGTAGTAGAGATAAACCAGGACGTAGCGATGCGCGCCATAGGATGCCAACAGGATCAAGACGATGAAATAAGGAATCAGCAACGCCGTGTCAAAAGCGTTGGGATGGTATAGGCCCTGGAAAGTCTTATCGAGAAAATGCTGGCGAATGTACTGCCCAATGCCCTTGGGAGCAACTGTCGACGCTAAAACGAGGAACGAAATGGACATAGGTGCAGAGCGGCACGCCCCTAGTGACTCAGGACGATCCCGTCTGAAACTTTCATTGTAACCGAACCGGAGTATAGCCTGAATTGAGGCGGCCTCGGGCAGTTCTGTTGAAGGTGTTTGACTCGGGATTGGGTTTCCGCCAGATTGCGAGTTATCTTTCTCGGGAGCAGCCTATGAGCATTTACGTCGAGATTTTCATCCGCGGCGATATGGCTGGACTGTGGAAGAAGACTCAGGATCCGAAAGAGCATCAGCGCTGGGATCTTCGCTTTTCCGAAATCGACCACCTCCCTCGCGAACTCGGACAGCCTCAGAAGTTTCTCTATGCGACTCGGATAGGAGCGGGCCTGCGCATCGACGGAGCCGGTGAGACTACAGGCGAGCGCGATGAGCAGAACGGCCAGCGTACCTCAGCTCTCAAATTTTGGTCCGAGGATTCGAAGTCGCTGATTGAATTCGGTTCGGGCTACTGGAAATACATACCGGTCAGCGACGGCATCCGGTTTATCACCTGGTACGATTACCGAACGCGGTTCGGCGCCATTGGACGACTTGTCGACAAGTTATTTTTTCGTCGAGCAATCGGCTGGGCGACTGCCTGGAGTTTCGATCGACTTCGCCTCTGGATCGAAAACGACATTTCACCCGAAGCTTCTCGGGATCGGACTCTCGTTCATTTGTTGTCTCGACTGACGATTGCATTTGTCTGGCTTTATCACGGACTGGTACCGAAACTGATCTATCGGAGCCCGGACGAACTCAAGATGCTGCGTGATGCGGGTATTCCAAGCTCGCAGGTGCTGACTAGTCTGTTTTTGCTGGGCATTACAGAGGTCTGCTTTGCAACAATCCTGATCATGTTCTGGAGATCGCGTTGGCCGCTTTGGCTCACCATAATTGCGATGGGCGCGGCCTTTTTGGGCGTGGCTGCAACATCGCCAGAATTTCTTGCCGCCGCGTTTAATCCGTTAACACTGAACCTGACGATCGTGGCTCTGGCAGTCATCGATTTGGTGGTCTGCCAAAATCTTCCTAGTGCACGTCCCTGTCGCCGAAAGGCCATCGAGAACTAGGTATGAGATCCATCTACGAACAAGCTCTTGGGGACAAGTTCAAGCTTCTTCATACCCGAATTCAAGAGAGGTTCGGGTTTTCCAGTGAGGATGGCGTAGCCTGTATCGGCAGAGGAACGATGGACAAGATTTGGCACGGAGCGTTCTACACGCTGCCATTCTTGTACCTGGGCAGTTGGCGGCGAATCATGTTTCCGGAGCACGGTACTTCGGTTCCCTTTACGATCAGAAATTATGCCTACGTAGACGAATATGGCCGCGAGACAATGACTTGGATCAGAGACTTCCTGACCAGCAATTCTCGCCGTTTCGACGCGTACATGATTTTCAGCCAGCAACGGCAGCGGATTGTGGACTACCTCGGCACACACCAGCATCTGGCTGTAGATATTGAGTTATCCGTCGATCAACGCGGCGGACTTCGCCTCAGCTCTGGAGCGCAGCGTTTCTACGAAGCGTGGGTGGGGTTTGACTTCCCTATGCTTTTCTCGGGCGTCGCCTCGGTTTGTGAGTGGTACGACGACAACGACCGGAAGTTTCATATCGAAGTAGCCGTGCGGAATCAGATATGGGGTCCCTTGTTTGGGTACCGCGGCTCGTTTGACGTGGAGTGGCTGCCGGTCAAGCGCGGGGAAATTCCGGCCGATGTCTTGCCAGCTCGCTGTGAGCGCAGAGAGTAATCCTTGGCATGTTCTGTTTGCGAGAACTACTGAAAAAAGCAAATCCGGGCCACTCTGCTGTCAACGAGTCGACAATATCGATCTGGGGGGCGCCAGAGCGTTTCAAGGGGCTCCTGAAAGCCTACGGCTGCTCGTCGGTCCAGGGAATGACTTTCAGTTGAACAGTCTTTCGTTCGCCTTCCTTTATTTCCACATTCTGGCCGCGCCCTTCGTATGATTTGAGAAAGTCCGGGTCTGAGTAATCGTCGTCCAAATCGTCGAAAGCAATCACGGTGTACGGGCCAGGATTCAGCCCGTGCAGGGTGAAGTGTCCACGCTGGTCGGTACTATCTTCCTTGTAGAGATCACGACGTTTGCGTCGAGCAGGGTCGGGAATCGCTACAACCTGGGCGTCAACGACAGGCTGATCTTTGGCATCGAGCACTGTGCCTTCGATCGTCGCCCCTTTAGCACTGACCATCATGTCAACAGAGTAACTTGCACTCTCCACCGTGAAGCCGGTATCGGCAACGTCTTTTCCGCCGAGGTTCACTGATTTCACAAAATAATCTCGCAGCGTTTGTTCTCCGGATCCGACAACCAGGTGATAAGACCCAGCGGGCACATTCTTCAGCGCAAAGGATCCGTCACTCTTGACCTCAGCGAAATGCGGAGAGTTGCTCCCATCGGAGTCTTCATCGGATTCCAGAAGGACTGCGGTATGTGACCAGTCTACTTTTTGACCGGAATCCTCTCGGAATTGGCCGCGAACCTCGCCTTTCGGGATGGGAGTGATTTTCAACCCGTTGACATCGGTATTCGTGACTTCAACAGTCTGCCCCGTGCTGACCGGTTGCGAAAATCGACCGTCACCGCTCGCTTGAAATGACAACATGTACGATCCGGGCAGCACGTCACGAATCTCAAACTTGCCATCTTTGTCGATCTTGGTGCTTGGGTTGTAATGGATATCGCTGTCGACCTTCGAGCGCACCTCGATCCTGATCCCGGACCCCGCAGTTGTCGGTAGGCCGGACACAGTCCCATGGATACGAAATGAGCGGCTTGTGACTAAAGCGAAATTTGCGGGCACTTGATCGCCGGCATGTAGCTCGATCGCTGTTGCCTGAGTCTTGTCCATTGTTCCAGGGTAGTAGGTGGGTGCGTACACGGTTTCGTTTTTGGAGGAAGCAGAATTTTCGATTCCAGCGGATGGCGCAGGAGACGCCCACCAAGTTTGCGCTAGCACCAAATAGCGCCCCGGAGGTAAGTCCGAGATTCGATATTCGCCCAGGTCATTGGTTTGTTCCTGGCCATAAAATTGCCGATTTGCGTGGGAGGAACCCAGACGCAAGCGAATGACGTGGACGCTAGCTTTGAGGACCGGATCGCCATCAGGGTCCACGATCTTGCCTGTGATCACTGCTGCTGGTTGCATCCGAAATACAAGATCTTTCAATTCCTGGCTGCGTTTCAGAGTAAGAGGCTGGAAATGAAAGCGCCCCCGGTACTTTCCTGATTGCAGGTAGCCATTGCGTTGAACGCGCACTTTGTACTCATGTCTTCGATTTTGAAATGGCCTTCGGCGTCGGTCAGCGTGGAGTAGGAATTTGCTTCTGCGTAATCGGAAAAGATCTCGATGGCGACCTTTTTCAATGGCTGCCCGCCCGGTTCCAGGACGACGTGGCCTTCGACCATGCAATTCGCGGATTCTTTGGAGGGAACCTCAGTGGTGGAGGTTTGCGCTGCGAGCAGGGATGCCAGCAGGGCGCAAAACGCAAACGGGAGAAGAAACTTCATCCCCAACCCCATTCAGCCAAGGATTTAAGGATTGTACTCCGGCCGCCTTTAGTTCAAGAAGTAAGTCCGGTAAAGCGTATCTCTCTGCACCGGTTTAAACCCGGCGTCGCGGATAATGCGACGCAACTCTTCCTCGGTCGTGCAGTTGGTCACGCCCGCAGCTCGAACCACATTCTCTTCGAGCATGACCGAGCCTACGTCGTTGCCGCCGAATTGCAAACCAAGCTGGCAGACTTTTAGTCCCTGCGTTACCCAACTGGATTGCACGTTCAGGAAATTCGACAGGTACAGCCGGGAGATCGCCAGCACTTTCAAGTACTCGACCGCCGTGGCTTCGTCCCAATGGCGCCCACCTAGAGCGGTGTTCGTCGGCTGAAAACTCCAGGGAATAAATGCAGTGAAGCCGCCAGTTTCTTCTTGCAGTTCGTAGAGCCGCTGGAA
>Ga0210396_10007133_pt1 | contig 10648 bp, 9 predicted proteins | sample IncBWH17OmetaG_FD_155466 | JGI IMG/M metagenome (GOLD analysis project Ga0210396, IMG submission 155466) | Forest soil microbial communities from Barre Woods Harvard Forest LTER site, Petersham, Massachusetts, United States - Inc-BW-H-17-O ... | reverse complement strand
AGCTGCGTCAACAATCGCATCAAGGCAGCCCGTCCGGAGGTCGCTGTCTTACTGTAGATGTTGGAGAGTTGGCTCTTAACCGTATTGGCGCTCACCCCTACCATTTCGGAGATCTCGTGGGGTGATCGGCCATCCGCTAGCAATGATGCCAAGCGACATTCGGCCGGAGTTAAGTCAAACAATGTACGCAAGACGGCAGAAGTCGGACGAGCCCGTTGTGCTGGATCATTAACGAAAACGATTGCGCATGGATGTTGAGGACTATTTAGATCGGCTCCCCGCACCGGAGAAACCAATATTTGGAGCGATGGAAGATCGCGGCGCGAGATCGTTATCGCCCCGCCGGAATTCAGGCCTGCGCCCTGCGAGGTGGTGACTGCCTCGGCAATCAGTTTCCGTAAGCTGGCCGATTCAGCAACGTCCTCAACTGCTAGTTCTCCGCGATTGACATGCAGACCGTCATTTTCGGACACAATGCGCTCCGCCGTCTGATTCATTGTGATCACGCGCATGGTTGGACCTAGAAGGATCACACCCGTGGAGATAGCATCCAGAGTAGACACCAGTCCTGCCGTGCGGAAATGCGTTCTGGCGAATTCGGAGTGAAGCCGATATGCGCGCTGGATGTGTGGCTTGAGAAACTTCAGAATTTCCAAATCCTGTTCGTTGAACGGTCCGCCCTTTGCGCTGCGGCAGATACTCAAGTTTGCAACGCGTCCTCGGCCCCGCTCAACCATCGCGAACATCCCGTGGGGTATTTCGTACGGCGAGAGAAGATCGTTGTAGAACTCGGTTCGCGCCAGTGACGCAGAGGGTACAAATTGTTCCGAAGTCCCGAGCCAATCGGGTGATGTCGTAACCGCAACTCTCCAGACATCGATTGCTCCATAGTGTGCAGCGTAATGCTTGGATACGTCAGGATGGAAACCCCATTCGGCTGACATCCGGGACTCAAAGTTGCTGGAGTCGTGCATCAGTAAAGCTGCCGCCTCCCCCCGCACCGCCGCCGCTGTCAGCCGCAAAAACTCTTCCCATCGCGAGGTATCGAGCGGAGCCTCGTACAATACTTCTAGAATTCGTGATAGAACCTGTGCATCCATCAACTTGCGTCCTCGCCACGCGAGCTACTGAAGCAGCGTCATACAGATGCCAATGCAGGCGGAGTAACGCCCCCTCGAAGCTAGCATTTTGAACTCGGAACCTTAACGGGGCCGGACAGACTTAACAGTGCCCTAAGAGGCCAGCATCGTACCTGAGCCAACTTGATGTTGCAATACTTTTCTCACCCGGCCGGGTGATGACAGCCCTCAAATATGCGACGACAATCAATACCATCCCTCTACTGTTTCAGATTCAAGGCGTGCGATAAAGCTAGGTTTTTACAATGACGATTCGGCCAACATCCAGGGTGCGTGTGTTTTTTCGAAAAGCAGAATAGTCAGTGTTTACTACATCGGTAAAGCGGGTCCAGAAACTCAATTCTGGAGGGCATCGTGGATGCCTGCATTAAAACGGCAATTCGAAATGCTATTGTGCGATCAAGACTATTGTTGGCAGTGGACATCGCCGCATCAAATCTCGATGAAGGAGCAATGCATGCGCGCCCTCCGGTTCAGTGTTCTTATTGCGTCCGTGGTTCTGATTATTGTCAGCGCCACGGCTACGGACGTGTACGCTCAGACAACGACGTATGCGTTTCCGGCAGCAGGCTGGCCGTCATCAGGGCCTGCACCACAGGTTACGACCACTGTTAACTCTGCTGGGTCAGGATGCAGCAATTACAGTACGACATTTCCAACGGCAGAAAACATTTATCCACCCTTTTGGTATGCGCGCAGTTACACACCCTGGTTTCCCGGCTACGGTGGAGTATCGCCATCTTTCAGTCTTGCTCCACCCGCAAATCCTCTTACGGTTGTGAACGGACTCTCCCAAGGGCAAGGCACCGTCACTCAGACTGCCACAGTTGGAACATATCCAGCATCATTAGGAACAGGCGTTGGTGCGAGTGGAACCTACACAATTTCAATAGCCGGAGCAACGATTACCGAGCAATACGATGTCAACATCGAGTTTGTAAGTACGGGTATTCCACCAACCGAGACCGAAACCTATGCCATTCAAAGCACTTATGATGTTCAATCGGGAATACAAACCTACAGTTTCAATCTCGTAATCAACCAGTCGTCCCCCGGTGTCAATTGCGTCGAAACACAAAACGTGAATGAAACCGGGAGCACTTCTTTTAACTGGCAGCTCGGAACTGGTACGGGCTGCACTCTAAAACAGGCTGACATTTTCAAATATGCTGGCGGACCGTACAGTAGCAATTTGCTTCCCGAAACGATGAACGCCACATTCACGCCAACCGATGCAAACGGCTCCCAAATAAGCCTAATCGCCGCTGCCGCTGCTTGTGGCTTCAGCGGCTTTAACTTTTATCAGACGGTGACAACTGACGTTCACCCTCCTAAAGACTCTGCTGGGGTTGTTCTATCGGTGCCTTACAGCGACCCTCCTCCACCTCCGGTCTCGCCCCCGGGACTGCCAGGAGGCTATCTGGGACACCTAGACAACGCGTTTCCATTTTTCTGGAATCAGGTCGATCTCAGCCAGACAGTTCCATGTACCCAGAAGACGCCGGACCCACCATTCGCTGCACCAATCGAATCAACCAACACGCTTCGGTTTCAAGACTGTCCAGGTGAACCGCTACTCTTGTCGACAGACCCAGCAATGGTTTTTGTCACAAGCTTAGCAGGCATTTGCGGATCGGGCGCAACAGCTACTGCTTGCAAGAGTGTGCCATTCGGTTTTCCAGCTCCTCTTTCTACGTGGACTTGGCAGAGTACATTCAATGGAACAAACACGGGAGGTGTTTCACAACGAAAGAGCTACTTCCCAACTTTGCCGACAAGCGGAACGGGCGGCGTATCCATAACGAGCATAAACGGGGTCACACAAAATCCTCCCGTAGCGACTTGTGTAGTAAGCCCAAACATTCTATGGCCGCCAAACCGCAAATCCGTTTCAGTCACAGTTTCCGGCCAGTTAACTGCTGGCACGTCGGCATTAACTGCGGAGAGCTTTTCAGTGATCGACAGCTACGATCAAATTCAACCGAATGGCACACTTACGTTAGGTGCGGGTGGAAGTTTCTCATTTTCTATTCCGCTGATTGCTTCCAGGAACGGCAGCGATCCGAACGGGCGCACGTACACCATCTATGTCGCAGGGCGAGACACGATAGGCAATGTGGGTATCTGTTCTGCGGTTGTAACGGTGCCACACGATCAAGGGAATAGTTAAATTCATATTCGAACTGGCACCCGACGGACAACATTCTTGAGAAGCTGCAGTGATCGTGGATGTATCCGTTGGCCTCGTCGTGCCCGCACGATCGTGTGCCGACTCAATCCAGTTTCGAATTCCAAGAAGGCTAGCGGTATCTCAAGCAGCCGTTTTCTGAGTTGCTCATCGGCAACACCGGTATCAGAACCGTATCGCACGAGCGAAGGCATGAGCGTACTCGCATCGTCGTTCTGCTCCCAGCCTCGCTCGGTTTCTTTGCCGATCAGATGAAAACCTGCAGCAGTCACCGGGTATCGCTTGACCAATCTCTTGCTGTCTGCCTTGCAGGGAGTTCCATTTGGCGCAAGGCTCTTGGATTCGGGATGCCGAATGTATTGCGAGAAGACCCCCCCGAACGTTTGTGCCCGTGCCAGCAAAGAGGCGCAACGTTCGGTCTATCAGATTGATTCTCACGGGTTGCAACCACCTCAGTATCCTACAAAGCTGAAAATGGTAAGCTCACTGAGCCAAGCCTATGCCTAACAGAGTCAAGCTCTCGAAAGCCTCTAAGAAGCTGCTCGCGTTAGTTCCGTCCGATGGGACCTTCATTGGAAACACAACTCTCCAGCGTAGGTCGAATCTAGGGAAAGGCTATTGGAACGCGCAGAGAACACTGATCGGGGCGGGACTGCTCACTCGAGGCAAAGGACGCGGAGGGAGCGTAGCAAGACTAGCCGCCGACACTGAGGCTCCCGCGCTTGTAGCTAAAAAAGGGAAGGCTTTCGTCCGAAAAGAGTCAGAACTATACGAGCCACTCAAAAATTGGCTCGCCGAAGAATGGGGGGAGGACGTGGAAGGGGGCGATTTCTTTGAAGTCCTCGTAACGGGGACACCTAAGAAGAAAAAGAGGGCCAGCGGTAAGTGGTCACGCCCCGACGTTACACTCGTACAGGTGAACAGCTATGATTACCTGCCCCAGCCAGTACTCGAAGTAACCACTTTTGAAGTGAAGAAATTTCCGGACGCAGAAGACATGCGTTCCGTGTACGAAACAGCCGCGCACTCCCGCTGGACACACTTCTCGTATCTCGTTGCAGAGGTCCCGAATCCAGACTATGAATTCCCTGAGAGATTTGTGTCCGACCTCAGGGGTCACCCAAAACCGGCCAATGAGGGTCACTTGAAAACCGGCCAACGAGAATGAGGCCCGGGACGTTGATTTCGGCGTGAGGCATGTAGCCTTCGTCGATATGAGCAACGTCTTGAACGAAGCGAAAAAACAACAAGTGCTTGCCCTGGGACGACTCGGATGGCCACTGCGGCGCATCGAGCAAGAGACCGGGGTTCGTCGCGAGACCGCCGGAGCCTATCTGAAAGCGGCCGGGATCGGGGTGCGTCCACCGGGCGCATGGGGACGGCGACCGCCGGCAAAACCGGCCAACGAGAACGAGGTGACCACCGGGTCGGACGCAGCAGAACCGACCCCCACGATCAGCCCCAACCCCAACCCCGAAAAACTTTCCCATAAGGAAAAAGCAAAACCGGCCAATGCCAATGCGGTGACCACCGGGTTTGGCGTGGAGTCGATAGGCCAGGAAGTAGAAAATCCTAAGCGGATTCGATCCGCCAGTGCCTGCGAGCCGTTTCGTGAAGCCATCGAGTTAGGTCTGAGCCGCGGTCGAGATGCTACCGCAATCTGGCAAGACCTGGCCGCCGAAAATGGGTTCGACGGGGGCTATCAGACGGTCAAGCGCTACGTGCGCAAGTTGCGCGGAAACCAGCCACTGCAGCCACGCGCGGTGATTCTGACGGGACCAGGAGAAGAGTCGCAAGTGGACTACGGCACGGGCGCCATGGTGCGGGATCCGCAGACCAGAAAATATCGACGCACGCGATTGTTCGTGATGGTGCTGGGCTGCAGCCGCAAGGCGGCACGCTTTCTGACCTTCCGTTCCAGTTCGCGCATCTGGGCCGAGTTACATGAGAAAGCATTCCGTCGACTGGGTGGTGCTACGCGGGTCGTCGTCCTGGATAATTTGCGCGAGGGCGTGCTCGTCCCTGACATCTATGATCCCACTCTGAATCCTCTCTATCGCGACGTTCTGGCGCACTATGGCGCGGTCGCCCTGCCCTGTCGGATCAAGGATCCAGATCGAAAAGGAAAAGTCGAGTCGGGTGTTGGCCACGCCCAACGAGCGCTCCAGGGAAAACGCTTTGAGAGCCTGGAGGAGGCCCAAGCCTATCTGGATCGTTGGGAGACAAGCTGTGCCGATACTCGCATTCATGGCACCACGAAACGACAAGTCGCCGTCATGTTTGCGGAAGAAAAACCAGCCTTGCTGCCGCTTCCCCTAGAACCTTTTCGCTACTACCAGCATGGCAAGCGGGGCGTGAATCTGGACGGTTGCGTCGAAGTCGCTGCCGCCTACTACGGCCTGCCGCCGGGTTGGATCGGACGAGAAGTGAATGTGCAGTGGGATGAGCTGTACGTGCGCATTCTCGATCCCAGGAACGGACTGCTACTGCGAGAGCACGTGCGACAGAAACGTGGCTGGTATCGCATAAAAAAAGAAGACCATCCCAAGCAGATGCCGCTTCAAGTTTCGCAGTTACTGTGGCGGGCCGGACGAGCCGGTACTCACATCGGCACACTCTGCAACCTTATTTATAACCAGCTCGGAGAACCCGGGGTTCGCCGCGTCTTCGGCATCCTCTCCTTGGCCAAGAAGTTCGGCACCGCCGCGGTCGAAGAGGCGTGCGCGGTTGCGCTGGAAATGGGCGTGCATGAACTCCGCTTCGTGCGTCGCTATCTCGAACGTGCCCCACAACTCACCCTGCGGCAAGTCGACCCGCTCATTCGCGAACTGGTTCACTACCGCGATCTCATCAACCTCAGAACCAAGGAGCCAGAAGATGAACCTCATTGAGCTGAATCGTGCGTTGGGACAACTACGCCTGGGCGGAATCGCCGCCGTGCTCGAAACTCGTATTCGCCAAGCTCAGGCAGAAGCCATGCCCCCCATCGATTTCCTTTCCTGCCTTGTCTCCGACGAACTCACTCGTCGTGGCGAGCGACTGCTGGAGCGAAGAAAAAAACAAGCCGAGTTCCGAGACCCTCAGAAGAGCCTCGATAACTTCGATTTCAACTTCAACCGCAAGATGAATCGCAGTCTGGTGTTCGATCTCGCTACCGGTGCCTTCATCGCTCGCCACGAAGACGGTTTGTTTTTAGGTCCACCTGGCACCGGCAAAAGTCATCTGGCCCAGGCCATCGGACAAGCCGCTATCCAACAGGGTTATCGCGTCCTCTATCGCGAAACCCACAAACTGCTCGACGACTTGGCCGAAGCCACCATCGATGGAACCCGCAAAGAAACCATGGAGCTGTTCGTTTCCGTTCCGCTCTTGATTGTCGACGACCTCGGTATGCGGAAGTTACCCATGACCGCCGCCGAGGACTTGCTGGAGATCGTCATGCGGCGCTATGAGCGCGCCAGCACTTTGCTGACTTCGAATCGACCGGTGGACGACTGGGGCAAACTTCTCGGCGACAGCGCTGCCGTTACCGCTATGCTCGATCGTCTCCTCCATCACGGCCATGTACTTAAATGTGGTCCACGGAGTTGGCGCACGAAAACAGACTTGCCTCCACAGGAGGCGGCGGAGTAAAACAACTTAGTCCTAGGCCACTCTCCGTTGGCCGGTTTTGAAGTGACCACCGTTGGCCGCTTTTGATGTGACCCCTGAGGAATGCCTTCACCTTGGAATCCTCTTTTTGCGATAGCCGCATCTCAACCGTGATATCCGTCACCTTCATGTGGTCCTCGCGCTCAAAAGATCCCTAAAAAACACCACCACGATAACGCCGTGTATTTCCGGCGCAAGACCCATGAAATTGTCATTTTGTATCTCTCTATCGATGGAATCTGCCGAAAGACACAAAATTGCGATTTCATGTCCCTCGTGTTAACACGCTCTTTTCGAACGGCTCACTTTGGTGCGAAGTTGGTATTTGCTACTGTCCCGTCCATCCGTAAAATCACTTGAGCACGATAAGCAGGATGCCGGGTTGGCTATTAGAAGTGCCAAAGCTAGGTTCAGGATGAACGTTGAGAACGCAAACAAGAGACGCGGGACAGCAAGGCCCGGTTTTGTTCGGGGTTCGTGGCGCGAAAAGGTTAATTCTGTATTCGCCGCTTGGTGCTACTTACAAAAGAAGGGTAGGGAGCCGGGCAGAGTCCGTGATGTGGAGGAGTCTGATCGCAAATTTAAAGATTGGTTAAAACAGGCAGCTACATTGAGCCGTGCAATGAACGAAGCTCGAAGAACGGTGAAGACTTCCGTAGGAATAAAACTCTTGGACGAAATTCTGAGGGGGCTTAAGTTCCACGACCTTAGCGATCCGGAAGCTGCGAGTGATGAAGAAAGATCAACAATGCCAGTCAATCCGGAGTCATCTCCGTTTTTCTGGCAACTTGTTTTCATGAAGCATGGAATCACGTTCCGTGAACTAATTTGTCAGATGGAGATCCACAAACGCCCTGCCGCACATCGGAAGCTGATGGCGGTGCATCGGGATTATTGGAAGCTGATTACGAAAGGGCCTGCAGACTTGAAACTTACCTTCAAATGGGATCACTTTTCTCTCATAATCCAAGGATTGGACTTTGGACTAGATCAACTCACCCCGGACGAGTTGGCGGACTGCCTAGATGAAATTTGCCCGTGTGGGCTAAGGCATTTTCCCGGATATATCAAGAAAGTTCGCACCCGGATCAAACAAGCATGTGATCGCTATTCCAAGTGAGTCCAGCCTCAAGGTGCCGGGCGTGGCAGTTTCAAGTCGAAACAAGAGGTTAGGCTAGTCGTTCGGCGCCAGGTAGTGGACCGGCTTTAGGGGCAGCAATCGTTTGTCGGATTCGGCAACTTTTTCGTAATGCTCGATCCACAACTCGATCAGCTTTTCCAAGTCAATCAGCGTCAACTTCCGAGTCTCTTTTGTTCGCGCCTCTGTTTGCGCGTCGCTCGTGAAACCGCCAGTGCTAACAAATATCCCAACATCTTGTTCCCCCAAGAGCGCCATGAACGCCCGCAAACCATCGACATTGATTTTGTCGGCGCGCCGTTTCACCTGAACCTTAATGCGTGGTGCGCTTGTTCCTAGCGGATCGTTGTGCGCTAGGATGTCGATGCCTTTATCAGGACCAGGAGGCGATATCCAAGCGACGTGATATCCCATCCCACGAAGCAATGCGGCAACGATTTTTTGGAGATCGTACCGGGTTGCCGACTCCGCCGGCTTCTGCGATATAACCCCACTAAATGGAGTCGGAACTACTGAACATCAGCCGCAAAGTTCCGGCGGAGAAGATTTTGAAGCCCTTGAGAAGCGCACGAGGTAATGCCCGGTGAGATTGTTGGCGTGTAATATTTAACCTTGCCTAAATGGCTGATATCAACCTCACGCAAGCTGAAGCCGATTCCTTAATTGCTATGGAGAAGCACCGCCTCGATGACACCGTCGTGCTTTTTCCTGGCCCCGGCGAGCGGATTTCTATTCCTTTGACCTCGCAAGAAAAGCGAGAAAATTTCATGCTCGACGTAACGCGCTCACAAATTAAGCTGACGAAGGCCACGTATCAAAACAGGGCGCGCCAGGCGATTGTGCTCATGCGTTTAGACTTGGACGGCCCGCCCCATCGTAACCCTGACGATACGGAAATCCCCTGCCCTCATCTTCACATTTATCGTGAGGGATATGGTGATAAGTGGGCGGTCATCGCTCCGGCCGACATTTACATTACTTCGGGCTCTCTTTTTTCGCTCTTTCAGGCGTTTATGCGTCACTGTAACATCACGACGCCGCCTGTTTTTGAATTGGGGTTGTTTTCATGAGCGTCGCTGAAATCGAGAAACTTCTGAATGATTACCGCGCGTGGCTCAAGGATAAGACCACGCTACGCGAGGTGGACGACACCTGGGTTGAAATCACGACGCCCTACCTCGACCGGCACAATGATTTTCTGCAAATCTATGCGAGGCAGGAGAATGGCGGTTTTCTTCTCACTGACGACAGCTACGTCATTCACGACTTGGAGGCTTCCGGCTGCAATCTCCACACGGACAAGCGCCAGGAGCTCCTACGCATGACCCTCAACGGCTTCGGAGTGAAGCTTAATAATGAAGCTTTGCAAATTCATGCCACGGCCCAAACCTTTCCCCTGCGTAAGCACAGTCTCATTCAGGCCATGCTTGCCGTTAACGACCTTTTCTACCTTACCAAGCCCATCGTGGAAAGCCTGTTTTTCGAGGATGTAGTTGCATGGCTCGACGCAAATGATGTTCGCTACACACCGAGGGTAAAATTCACTGGCATCAGCGGGTTTGACCATCTTTTCGATTTTGTCATCCCAAAATCCCGCAAGCAGTCCGAGCGAATCGTGCAGGCCATCAACCGGCCCACGCGCGACAACGCAGAATCTTTTATTCACGCCTGGAGTGACACGCGCGAGGTACGCCCACCTGAATCGAAGGCGTATGCTCTTTTGAATGATGCGGAACAGTCTGTTTCCGCCAGTGTGCTGGACGCATTCCGCAATTATCAGATACGGCCCGTTCCTTGGACTCAGCGCGTGGAGGTTGTCGGCGAGCTCGTCGCTTGATTTTTCTTCCGCCGAGGCAGTGCGGCTTGAAACCTGCTGAAACTGGCCCTTGGTTTTCCATGTACTTACAATGCGTTAAATCGTCATCTGTGCGCGGTTACGTTCTTTGTTTGCTGTTTCAGCCTGCTTTCGAATTCCACTCTCTCAGATTTCGTTTGAATACCTGCCTTTCGCCACCGAGCCGCCAAGGATGGCATCATCGCCTACCGTGCCGACTGCAAGAAGCGAGGCAGCAGCAACCGCACGGTGCCATCAAACGGAGAGTTGGCCGAGCGGTTGACTCCCTCGACGCCTCGACTCAGGCCGTAAACTGCTGAAGAACTGGAGGAGCCTACGGCTTATATCCGCTCCACATAAGTGCACCCTGGCACTGGTTACCCGAGATGTTGTTGCAACTTAGTTCCACGGTGAGCTGCCCGGTGCTCAGGATGCCGCTGCCGAGATCCACTCCGGCATGGAAAGTGGTGTTGTTCACGATCTCGTAGACGTAGGTCTTCCCGTTGGCGAAGTCGTGTATGAAAAGGGACGCCGAATTTGGAAAGTTTTCCCCAAGGCTGAAGGTGACGTGCGCGTCGGTCAACACGACTCCATTGGGCACAGTCAGGCTGGGATCCGGGTGTAAAATCTCGTTGTGGCGCGAGAAAGAATCGAGCGGTTCCTCAAGAATCTCGCCTCGGCGCTTGGCTACTGTATTG
>Ga0210396_10007132_pt1 | contig 10648 bp, 6 predicted proteins | sample IncBWH17OmetaG_FD_155466 | JGI IMG/M metagenome (GOLD analysis project Ga0210396, IMG submission 155466) | Forest soil microbial communities from Barre Woods Harvard Forest LTER site, Petersham, Massachusetts, United States - Inc-BW-H-17-O ... | reverse complement strand
TCTCGCTGGCCGGCAGAAAACCCGGGACGCAGACCGGCCGCACGATCCTGCTGCGCGGGGACATGGACGCCTTGCCGATGCCCGAGGAGACCGGGCTGGAGTTTGCCAGCAAAATACCCGGGCGCATGCATGCCTGCGGCCACGACGCGCATACGGCAATGCTGGTTCAGGCTGTGCATTTGCTGCACCGGCACCGCGACGAGCTCGCCGGCACGGTCAAGTTCATGTTCCAGCCGGGCGAGGAGGGCTATGGCGGCGCCCGGCTGATGCTCGCCGATGGGCTGATCGACGCCGATCCCAAGCCCGACGCGGCGTTCGCCCTCCACATTTGGCCTGGCGTCCCGGCCGGCGCCATTCTCGGCAAGCCCGGCCCGATGATGGCCTCGGCCGATTACTGGACGATCACGGTGAAGGGCCGCGGCGGTCACGCCTCGATGCCGCAAGACGCGGTCGATCCGATCCCGGTTGCCTTCGAAATCGGCCTGGCCCTGCAGACGATGGTGACTCGCCGGATCGACGTGTTCGACCCGGTCGTGCTGACTTGCGCCAAAGTGACTGCCGGCACGACCAACAACGTCATCCCCGAGAAGGCCGAGATGGTCGGCACGTTGCGCGCGACCTCGGAGAGGGCACGCGAGAGGGCGCAGGAAGGCCTTCGGCGGGTCGCGGCCAATGTCGCCGCCGCTCATTTGTGCGAAGCCGAAGTCACGATCAAGCGGGGCTATCCCGTGACCGTCAACGATCCTGAATTTGTCGATTTCGCCCGCTCCGTCGCCACGGAGTTGCTTGGTCCGGAGAATTACATCGACCGGCCGGCGCCGATCATGGGAGCGGAGGATTTCTCCTACGTATTACAGCGCATGCCCGGCTGCTTGATGTTCCTCGGCGTCATGCCGGAAGGCCATCGCGAGCACGATCATCTCGCACCCTGCCATTCCAACCGCATGATGTTGAACGAGGACTGCATGGCGGCCGGCATCGCAATGCACGCCTCGATTGCCCACCGTTTTCTGGCGGACGCCGGAAGCAGCTGACGGTGCTGCAGTCGGGAGCGTCGCGTTTGGCGCGTCGGAGGCGCCGGCGCGATGCGCAGTTCGGGGGATCGTGCAATACCCGCCCCCCGCACGCAGCGGATGCCCGTTAGCCGCTGTTGCGCTCGGCCGCCCTCTCGACACGCCGTTTCAGTCGACGGATCTCCGGCGACAGTTTGCGGTCGGGCGTGCCACGCAGGAAAGAGTCGACGCCGCCTTTGTGCTCGATTGTGCGCAGCGCGGCTGCGGTGATGCGCAGCCTGACCGATCCCAGCGTGTCCGAAAGGACGGAAATCCGCTGCAGGTTCGGCAGAAACCGGCGCTTCGTCTTGATGTTGGAATGGCTGACATTGTGCCCGACCTGGACGCCCTTGCCGGTGATCCCACATCTGCGCGCCATACCCACCTCGACAAATCTCGACGCGCGGCTCCTGTAGGAGCCGCGCGCTGCTTTCTCTTATGCTTTTGGGCCACGTTTGGTCAAGCCGGTATGTCGGCGAGGAACCGGGCTTTCGCAAGCCTCGCCGACAAACAACTTCAGCAATTCCCGCGCCGCGGCGCTCGGGGTGCGTGTGCCGGCCATGACTTCCTCCTCGACGGCCGCGAGACGCCCAGTGACACCGGGAGCAGCCCGGAAATGGTCGAGAAGTGTGTCGCCGATTTCGAACCACAGCGCCGCGCGCGCCTGCTTTGCGCGCCGGCGCGACCAGGCGCCGGTACGCTCGAGTGCGGCGTGGAACCGATCGACGTCGTCCCAGGCCTCCCGAATGCCGCTCCCCTCGAGCGCAGAGACGGCGCGGACCGGGACCCGCCACTCGATATTGCGCGGCCGGATCAGCCCCATCGCACTCGTATAATCGGCGGCTGTGCGGTGCGCTACGGCGGCGAGTTCGCCGTCGGCCTTGTTTACCAGCACGAGATCGGCGAGCTCGATAACGCCGCGCTTGATCCCTTGCAGCTCGTCGCCTCCCGCCGGCGCCAGGATCAGGACGAACATGTCGACGATCTCGGCGACAGCAGTTTCGGCTTGGCCGACGCCGATGGTCTCGACCAATATCGTGCCGAATCCTGCGGCTTCGCACAGCAGAATGGCCTCGCGCGTGCGGCGCGCGATGCCACCCCGGCTGTCGCCGGCGGAAGACGGGCGGATAAACGCTGCCGGCGCGCGCGCCAGCTCAACCATGCGGGTCTTGTCGCCGAGGATCGCGCCGCCGCCGCGCTTTGAGGCGGGATCCACGGCCAGCACCGCAAGGCGCCGTCCGAGTGCGATACCTGCGAGGCCAAAGCGCTCGATAAAAGTGGATTTGCCCGCCCCCGGCGGCCCGGAAATGCCGATGCGCACGGCGTTCCCGATTTCGGGCAGGAGCGCCTCGATCAGCCTCTCGGCCTCGTCGCGGTGGTCCGGCCGCGACGATTCGACCAGGGTGATGGCCTGCGCGAGCGCCCGCCGGTCACCCCGCCGCAAACCCTTGAGCAGCGCTGCGCCGGTCACCCCATCCGGGCGGGAAAGAAGGACCCGTCGCCGCGCTTGCGGCGGACGCATTTAGCGGCCGTCTCCACCAGGATCTTGTCGACGATCTCGACCAGATGCTGCACGCGGAAGGGCTTCAGCAGATAGTGCCGGCCGCTGGCCTGGAGGCGCTCCAGATGGCGATGATCGCCGGTCACCAGGATCGGGCCGCATCCCTGCTCGCGCGCAATCTCGGCCAGCGCAAAACCATCCTCGTGGCCCGGCTGGGTCACGTCGATGACGACGATGTCGTAATCATCCTCGTCGAGCGCGTCGCGCACTTCCGCACCGGTCTTGACCATCGCGAAACGGAAACCTTCGTCGTGGAAAATGTCGCCGAGCAGATCGCGCACGTCGTCATCGTTTTCGACGATCAGCACCTTGCAAATCCGCGCCATTGCCTTCCCATGCTCTCGGGTCTGGGCCGTTCCTGCTGGTTCAATCCGCCGCGAGGGCGGCTTCGCGCCGAACGGCCTCCTGCTGGCGCGTCCACATAGTTGCATAGACGCCGCGGCGGAGCAGCAATTCCGCATGATGCCCGCGCTCGACGATATGCCCGCGATCCAGCACCAGGATCTGATCGGCATCGACGATTGTCGATAGCCGGTGAGCTATGACAAGCGTGGTGCGGCCGGTGGAGACTTCGGCGAGGCTCTCCTGGATTTCGCGCTCGGTCTTGGTGTCCAGCGCCGAGGTCGCCTCGTCGAATATCAAGATCTGTGGCGCCTTCAGAATGACGCGGGCAATCGCGACGCGCTGCTTCTCGCCGCCCGATAGCTTTAGACCACGTTCGCCGACCATTGTTCCGTAGCCGTCCGGCAACGTCGTTATGAAATCGTGGATACGAGCGAGCCGGGCGGCTTCTTCGATTTCCGCCCGTGTCGCTCCGGGACGGCCATAGGCGATGTTGTAATAGATCGTGTCGTTGAACAGCACCGTGTCCTGAGGGACTACGCCGATTGCGCGGCGCAGGGTGTCCTGGGTCACATTGCGGATGTCCTGGCCGTCGATCTCGATCGAGCCGGCATTGACATCGTAGAAACGGAAGAAGAGCCGCGCGATCGTCGATTTCCCGGCGCCGCTCGGGCCGACGATCGCAACCGTCGCGCCGGGCGCAACATGGAAATCGACATCGGACAGTATCGGCCGCCTCAGATCATAATGGAAATCGACGCCGTTAAACACAACCGCACCCGCCCGGATCTTCAGCTCCGCCGCATCGCGCCGGTCCACGATCTCGGGCTTTACCGCCAGGAGCGCAGTCATGTGCTCCAGGTCGGTCAATGACTGTTTGATGTTGCGATAGACCATGCCGAGAAAGTTGAGCGGTGTGTAGAGCTGAAGCAGATAGGCGTTGACCAGCACGAAGTCGCCAACCGTCATTTCCGCTGCGGCGACGCCTTGTCCTGCGAGAATCATCACCCCGACGAGCCCGATCGCGATGATGATGCCCTGACCGAGGTTGAGCAGGGTCAGGGTGGTTTCGCTCTTGACCGCAGCGCGTTCATAGGCCTGCAGCGCCGAATCATATCGGCGCGCTTCATGCTCCTCGTTGGCGAAATACTTGACCGTCTCGTAGTTCAGCAAGCTGTCGACGGCCTTGGTGTTCGATTCGGTGTTGCGCTCGTTCATCTCGCGCCGAAAACGCACCCGCCAATCGGTGATCGAGAAAGTAAAGGTGATGTAGATGAGGATTGTCGCGAGCGTGACGGCGGCAAAGGTCCAATTGAACAGCCGCCAGAGGATCCCGCAGACCAGCAGGATCTCGAGCAAGGTCGGAACGACGTTGAAAAGCATAAAAGAGAGCAGGAAATCGATCCCCGCCGTGCCGCGCTCGACGGCGCGCGACAACCCGCCGGTGCGGCGCTCGAGATGAAAATGCAGCGACAAAGCATGGATGTGGCGAAAGGCCGACAGCGCCATCCGGCGGATCGCCCGCTGGCTGACCTTGGCGAAGACGGCGTTGCGCAGCTCGTTGAACCCTTGCGACATCACCCGGGCCAGGCCGTACGCGACGACCAACCCCACCGGCACGGCGACCGCGACGTGGGCCGGCGAAAGCGCGTCCACGGCATGCTTGTAAAGAAGCGGCACGCTGATGTTGACGAGCTTGCCGGCGAGCAGGAACACCAGGGCCAGCACGACCCGCATCCGCAGTCCGAACGAATCGCGCGGCCACAGATAAGGCGTCAACGATTTGACCGCGCGCAGTTCGTCGTTGAGGCGGCCCTTCTGACGCGGCGGGCCGACTGCGGGGATCGGGCGCCCGCTCGGGCTCACCGCGTAGGCTCCGCCGGTTCGGGGTCCGCCAGCTCCGCTGCACCGAGAGCGCGGATGAGCCTCAGCGCGACCAACAGGGCGGCGGCGACCAACGCCGCTCCCCAAAAGAAAGCGGCATTGCGGCCGAACTCGCCAAAAAAGAACCCCGCAGCGGCAGGGCCGAGCACTCGCGAGAGGCTGCCGACCGATTGCGACACGCCCAAGACTTCACCCTGCTCGTCGCGTCCGGCCCGGCGCGAGATCAGGCTGTTGAGAGACGGCTGCGTGAGACCCATGCCAACCGCCAGCGCGCTGATCGCGGGAGCGAGCACCGCAAGGCTGCGCGCAAAGGGCAAAGTAAGGAGCCCGACTCCGATCAATGCGAGGCCGCAGAACAGCAGGCGCTCCTCGCCGAAGAGCCGAGTTAACCGCCCGATCAGTCCGCCCTGCAGGATCGCGGAGAGTACACCGACGTAGGAGAAGACGTAGCCTACCTGACGCGGGCCCCAGCCGAATTGCCCGACGGCCCACAAAGCGAAGGTGCTCTCCATCCCGGCAAAGGCCAGGATCACGAGAAAGAAGATCAGTATCAGGCGCGACAGCGCAGAGCGGCTCAATACGCCGAGGATCGCCGCCAAGCGGCCGCGCGAGGGACCGCCGCCACGCTGGCTGGCCGGCCGGCTTTCCGGCAACAGCAGCGCGACCCCACATAGGGCGAGAAGCGATAGCCCGGCGGCAACCCACGCTGGAGTCTCGGCATCGGCGATTGCCGGGTCATTCCCGGCGAGCAGGCCGCCCAAGGCCGGGCCGATGATAAAGCCGAGGCCGAAGGCTGCGCCGATCAGGCCCATCCCTTTGGCCCGGTCCTCCGGTTTGGTTATATCGGCGATATACGCCTGTGCCGCGGCAATGTTGCCGGCGCAGGCGCCGGCGAGGGCTCGCGCGGCAAACAGCATCCACAATGCCGTCGCGCTGCCGATCCAGAGATAGGCGAGCACCGAGGCGGCCATGCTGACCATCAGCACCGGGCGCCGGCCGACACGATCGCTGAGCTTTCCCCACAAGGGTGCGGTAAACAGCTGCATCAGCGAATAGACCGCCAGCAGCGCCGTTAACTGTTGCGGCGAAGCGGCAAAGCGCAGCGCATAGAACGGCAAAAGCGGGACGACGAGGCCGAACCCGACGAGATCGATAAAAACGATGAGGAAAAGGGTCGGCATCTGTGCCGCCCTGATATCGCGCACCAGTGGCAGCGGGCAAGAGCCCTGCCGCAGCTAGGCGGGTGAGGGTCTTGTCGCGGCCCAGATTTTTCTCCAGCGTGGCGCGCGAGCGGCGCTTTGCTGGCGGGAGAGCACCGGGGTGAAGAGCGCTCGCTGTCACGAGCCGTCGCGGGGAATCGCCGGCGAAGGAGCGCAGGTCTGATGGGCGGCATTTTCAAACTGCGACGCTGGCTCGGTGGCGCGCTCGGCGTTCTGATCGCTGTACTCGTCGCAGTCTTCGGGATGCTGCAGACACGGGTCGGCAAAGCCTGGGTAGAGAGAGAAATCGCGCAAGCGGTCGGTGATCCCGATTTCACTGTCGCGATCGGTGGCCTCGGCGGAATTGTGCCGTTCCACATGATGGTCGAACGGATCGACATCGGCGATCGCGACGGCACCTATCTCACCTTGCGTGACGCCGGCCTCGACATCTCGCCGTTGGCACTCCTGACCGGAAAGGCGCATATCCGGTTGTTGACGATCGCGGAGATCGATATGGCGCGATCGAGCACCGCGCCGTCGACCACACCTTTCATCGACTATCTCAGGGTGCCGCGGCTTCCGATACCCGTTGCCCTCGACCGGCTGTCGATCGGCAAGCTTGCGCTCGCACCGCCGGTGTTGGGCGAGAACATCGTCGCGACCGTGGAGGGAGGCGCCGAGTTGGCGGACGGCAAGGCGCATATTGCGCTCGATCTGCACCGCATCGACAACTCGGCCGGGAACATCCTTTTGGCGATGGAAATCGCCGGGAATACCCCGGTGCTCAGCGTCAAACTCGATGCAGCCGAGCCCACTGGCGTTCTACTCGACCGGCTGCTCGTCCGCACCGACCACCTGCCGCTCACGCTGTCCGTAAACGGCACCGGACCGCTCGCGGATTGGCACGGTCGGGTGAATGCTTCGGCCGGTATGTCGGCCCATTTGGAGGCGGATCTGACGCTTTCCGCAGTGGATAAAACCAGTCTCGGGATATCCGGCACAGCCGGGTTCGCCCCATTGCTCCCGTCGGAGATCGCGCGGCTGATCGGCGACCGGGTCGCGCTCTCCGTGGGCGCGAAATTTGGCGGCGGGATCGTCGTCGATTCGCTCTCCGTCGAGATCGCAGCGGGCACCTTGACGGGCAACTTCGCGATCGGCGGCCCGGAAAAAGCTGTTGCGGCGGATTTACGAGCCAATCTTCCGGACCTCTCGACGCTTTCGGGCGTGCTCGGGCAGCCGCTCGGCGGCTCGGCTGCTCTCACAGTATCGGTGACCGGAACCGAGAGCCGGCCATCGCTCGAGCTGAATTTGTCGAGCGACGGAACCCGCCTCGCCTCCTCCGGAGCGGAGCACGTGGAGGCCAACATTAGGGCAAGGCCAATCGGTGCTCTCGACAATCCCGAAACGCGCGTCGAGCTGGCGGGAACTGGCCGCATCCTCGGGCTCGTTGCACCCGAAGGGGTCGCGGTGCCTCCCGAGATCGGCCGCGACATCGCTTGGTCTCTTGACGCCACCGCTGCTCGAGATGGACGCGCCATCGATCTGACCCGACTTTCCGCGAAGGGCGCCGGCGCTAGCCTTGTAGGCTCGGGGCGAATGACGGAAACGGGGGCGATCGAGGGGCGCGCCGGTCTGACGATCGCCGATCTCCGCCCGTTTTCCGGCTTCGCCGGCCATCCGCTGGCCGGTTCGGTCGAGATCGAAGCCAACGCCGACCGTAAAGGTGCCGCCGGTTTTACGGCGACGGTGGCCGGCTCGGCGAAAGAACTGAGGACCGGGGTCGCGGCAGCCGACGCGTTGCTGGGCGGCGAGGCAACCATTGCCGGCGCAATCGAACGCAACGACGCCGATGTCTTGACCCTCGATCGGCTGGCCGTCACCGGGGCAGCCATCGGCCTCTCCGGCAACGCGCGGTTTCTTCCCGCATCGAACGAGCTGAGCGGGGCGCTCGCTGCCGAGTTGCCGCGTTTGAAGCCACTCGGAGCAGCATTCGGCACGGACGTGACGGGGGCGGTCTCGGCACAGCTTAATTTCGCGGGACCGCTCGAGCATTTGCGGATCGAAGGCGACATCGATGGCGCCGAGCTCGCCGCTGCCGGCGCCAAACTCGATCGGCTGCGGCTCGCAGCGCGCGTCGCGGACCTCTCCGACCCAAAGGCGTCGGTCGACGGCACTTTCCGCGCCTATGGGCTCGACGGAAAACTGGCGCTTGCCGTGGACCTCAAGGGGAATTCCGAGCTGGTACTGCCGCGGTTCCGGCTGGCTGCTGCGGACAGCACGATCGACGGTAGCCTTCGGGTCGCCCTCGACACCGGCCTGATGCGAGGTTCGGTCACCGGCCGGTCGGCCGATCTCGCGCCCTGGTCCAAGCTCGCCGGCACACCGCTCGGCGGGAGTGTGGAGTTTGGCGTCGGATTGGACGCGCCTGGCGGGCAGCTGGTCGATATTTCGGCAAACGGTACCAAGCTCGCCGCCGGCGCCGGATCTTCACGGATCGCGGCGGGCCGCCTCGCGGTGACGGCGCGTTTCGCCGACATCTTGCGGGCTCCCTCGGGGAGCGCGCGCCTTTCGCTGAGCACCGCCAATTTTGGCGCGAGCGAGCTCGCCACGGCCACCTTGAGCCTGGATGCGCCGCGGCCGGGCCGCTTCGTGTTCCAGGGGGATGCCAAGGGCCAGCCGCTGACCGTCGCTCTGGCGGGGGACGGCGCGCTCGAACCGGGCCGGGCCGACCTCCGCCTCAACCGGCTCGCCGGATCTTTGGGCGGCGAGCGCCTGTCGCTTGAGCAGCCGCTGACTCTGTCAAAACATGGCGCCGATCTCGCCTTTTCCGGTCTCGCATTGGACTTTGGCGCGGGTCGGATCACCGGTAGCGGCGGGGTGCGGGCAGACTCGGTGTCGCTCGCCTTGAATGTGGCCAATTTGCCGATCGCGTCGGCGGGGCGCCTCGCCGGCTACCGCAACGTGCGCGGCACTCTGAACGCAACCGCGACGCTCGGCGGAACCCTTCGCTCTCCGCAAGGCCGCATGTCGGTGAATGCCCGCGAACTCACCGTCGCCTCGTCGAGACATTCGCGGCTGAAGGGTCTGGGGCTCGCGGTCGAAGGCAGTTGGAATGGCCGCATCCTCGATGTCACCGGGCAGGTCACCGGGCTCGAGGGGGATCGAGTAGCGTTGACTGGCTCGGTCCCGCTGCTGCTGACCCCCGCGCCACTCGGGATTTCGGTGCCGCCCGACGGCCGGCTCGCGCTGCAGGTCCAGGGTGCCGGACAGATCGAGCACCTGGCCGATCTGCTGCCATTGGGCGAGGACCGGGCCAGCGGTCACTTCGCGGCCGACGCCGCGGTGGGCGGCACGGTCGCATCGCCGGCTGCGAGGGGTAGCCTCAAGCTCTCCGACGGGCATTACGAGAATTTCGCAACCGGCGCAGTCTTGAACAACATGCAAGCCGATCTCATCGGCGACCGCGACCGCTTCACGTTGACCTCGTTCTCGGCGGCCGACAGTGCGAGCGGAAGCCTGAAGGCGCAAGGCAACGTCGTCTTGGGCGGTCCCGCAGGCGCAACCGCCCAACTCTCCGCGACGCTCGCCAACTTCCGGGTCGCCGCCCGCGACGAGGCGGTCGCGACGGCGAGCGGAACCGTTACGATTGCCGGCCCGCTGACGGCGCCCAAGGTCAGCGCGCCGCTGACCGTCGATCGCGCCGACATCAGCCTGCCGGATAGCCTGCCGCCCACTGTGGTGGTGCTGAAGGTTGTCGAAAAAAACGGCAAGGCCGGCGGCAAGGCGCCCCAACCCACCGTCGCCACCGCCGACAATCAACCAGCGCTTCCCGCCGCCCTCGATATCACTATCGACATGCCCGGCAACATATTCGTGCGCGGGCATGGGCTGGAAAGCGAGTGGCGCGGCCGCCTGACGATCACCGGGACGAGCGCCGCTCCGGTGATAGCTGGCTCTCTCGAACAGATCCGCGGCAGCGTCGACCTGCTCGGGAAGACCTTCACCCTGACCCGCGGCGCAATCACCTTCGACGGCAGCCCAAAGCTCGACCCGGTGCTCGACATCGTCGCCGAGGCGAGCGCCGCCGACATCACGGCACAAGTCAACATCAGCGGCCCCGCCTCGGCGCCGAAGATCACTTTGTCCTCGACACCCTCCGTGCCGCAGGACGAGATCCTGGCGCGCGTCTTGTTCAACCGCGGGGTCGGCCAGATCTCGGCGGGAGAAGGGATCCAGCTCGCCGCGGCGGCCGGGACCCTCGCCGGCGGCGGTCCCGGTGTCCTCGACCGCTTGCGCGGCGGCCTCGGCCTCGACTGGTTCAAGCTCGGCTCGGGCCCGAGCGGACCGGCGAGCACGACCCTCAACCCGCGGGCAACGACCGGTTCTGCCACCGGCGGCACCGCGCTCAGCGCCGGGAAATACTTGGCGCCGGGGGTCTCCGTCGGCGTCAGCCAGGGGCTCTCGCCGCCGACCAGCAAGGTCACCGTGGAGATCGAGTTGCGCCCGCATCTGACCGTGCAAGGCGAGGCCGGCCAATCCGGCAGCACCGGCATCGGCCTCAACTACAATTACGATTACTGACCGGTCACTCTTCGGTGATCGGCGCT
>Ga0210396_10007130_pt1 | contig 10649 bp, 10 predicted proteins | sample IncBWH17OmetaG_FD_155466 | JGI IMG/M metagenome (GOLD analysis project Ga0210396, IMG submission 155466) | Forest soil microbial communities from Barre Woods Harvard Forest LTER site, Petersham, Massachusetts, United States - Inc-BW-H-17-O ... | reverse complement strand
CGAGCACGGTCGAGAACATGCCGGTGAAGAAGTCGTCGGCCTTGATGCGGCGCTTGTTGGTGATGATGGTGGCGCCGAGGCCCAAACAGGCGGCCGGATAATCGGCGTTCGGATCGTTGTTGGCGATCGAGCCGCCGATCGTGCCCATGTGGCGCACTGCCGGATCGCCGATCATGCCGGCGAGCTTTGCCAGCACCGGGATCGCCTGCTGCACCACCGGCGAAGTGTTGACGTCGTTGTGCCGCGTCATGGCGCCGATGGTGACCGAACGTCCGCTCTGCTCGATGCCGGACAGGCCCTCGACCAGCGACAGGTCGACGAGCTGCGACGGTTTCGCCAGCCGCAGCTTCATGGTCGGCAGCAGCGTGTGGCCGCCGGCCAAAATTTTGGCCTCGTCGTCCTTGGCCAACAGATTGGCTGCCTGGCGCACCGTCTGCGGGCGATTGAAGGTGAAAGCGTACATCTTAGTCCTCCGTTTATCTCTATCTCCCGCCGCTCATGGCGAGATTGAATGTGCTCATGCCGCGTGCGGCAGCTTGTTGGTTCTCTGCAGCACCGCCCAAACCGAAGCGGGCGTTGCCGGCATGTCGATGATCTCGGTGCCCAAGGCATTGGTGATGGCGTTCATCACCGCCGCCGGCGCCGCGATGGCGCCGGCCTCGCCGCAGCCCTTGATGCCGAGCGGATTCGACGGGCATCGGGTGAAGGTGGTGTCGACCTTGAACGACGGAAAATTGTCGGCGCGCGGCATGGTGTAGTCCATGTACGAGCCGGTCACCAATTGCCCCTTGTCGTCATAGACGGTGTGCTCGAGCAGCGCCTGGCCGACGCCTTGGGCGACGCCGCCGTGGACTTGGCCCTCGACGATCATCGGATTGATCACCGTGCCGAAATCGTCGACCGCGGTCCAGGCGGCGATCTCGGTGTTGCCGGTTTCGGGATCGATCTCGATCTCGCAGATGTGGCAGCCGGCCGGAAAGGTGAAATTGGTCGGATCGTAGAACGCGCCCTCCTTGAGGCCCGGCTCGATTTCGCTGGTGGGGAATTTGTGCGCCACGTAGGCGCCGAGCGCGACCTCGCCCCAGGCTGCCGACTTGTCGGTGCCGGCGACGTTGAATTTTCCATCCTTGAACTCGATGTCGCCTTCGGCGGCTTCGAGCAGATGGGCGGCGATCTTTTTCGCTTTCGCTTCGACCTTGTCGAGCGCCTTGACGATCGCCGACATGCCGACGGCGCCGGAGCGCGAACCATAGGTGCCCATGCCGAACTGCACCTTGTCGGTGTCGCCGTGCACCACCGACACATTGTCGATCGGAATGCCGAGCCGCTCCGACACCAGTTGCGCGAACGTGGTCTCGTGGCCCTGGCCGTGCTGATGGCAGCCGGTGAGGACCTCGACGGAACCGGTCGGATTGACCCGCACCTCGGCGGATTCCCAAAGACCCACGCCGGCGCCGAGCTGGCCGACCAGCGCCGACGGCGCCACGCCGCAAGCCTCGATGTAAGTCGCAAAGCCGATGCCGCGCAGCTTGCCGTGGCGCTCGGATTCGCGCTTGCGTTTGCCGAAACCTTTGTAGTCGTGGATCTGCAGCGCCTTCTGCAGCGAGGCGTTGTAGTCGCCGGCGTCGTATAGCGACGCGACGGAAGTTTGGTAGGGGAACGCCCTGACGAAATTCTTCTTACGCAAGTCGGCGGGATCCACGCCGAGCTCGCGGGCTCCGACTTCGACCAAGCGCTCCACGACGTAGGTCGCTTCCGGGCGTCCGGCGCCGCGATAGGCGTCGACCGGCACGGTGTTGGTATAGACCGCATCGACCTCGCAATAGATGTGCGGGATCTCGTACTGGCCCGACAGCAAGGTGGCATAGAGGAAGGTCGGCACCGCCGACGAGAAGGTCGACATATAGGCGCCGAGATTGGCCGTGGTGTGCACTTTCAGGCCGGTGATCTTGCCGTCGCCGTCGAACGCCATTTGCGCCTTGGTGACGTGATCGCGGCCGTGGGCGTCGGTGATGAAACTTTCCGAACGCTCGCAGGTCCACTTCACCGGTCGGTCGAGCTTGCGCGCCGCCCACAGGCAAACGACCTCTTCCGGATAGATGAAGATTTTCGAGCCGAAGCCGCCGCCGACGTCGGGCGCGATGACGCGCAATTTGTGCTCGGGCGCCATGCCGACGAAGGCGGCGATGACGAGGCGGGCGACATGGGGATTCTGCGTCGCATTCCACAAGGTCAGGTGGCCGCTTGCGGAATCGTATTCGGCAAGCGCCGCCCGCGGCTCCATGGCGTTCGGCACCAGCCGGTTGTTGATGAATTCGAGTTTTGTCACGTGCTTGGCGTTCTTGAACGCGGCGTCGGTCGCGGCCGGGTCGCCGATATGCCAGTTGTAGATGGTGTTGTTCGGCGCGCTGTCGTGAATGAGCGGCGCGCCTTTTTGTGCGGCCTTGGCCGAATCGACCACGGCGGGGAGCGGCTCGTAATCGACCACGACTTTCTCGGCGGCGTCTTTCGCTTGCGCCAACGTATCGGCGATCACGACCGCGACTGCGTCGCCGACATAGTTGGCCTTGCCGGCGGCAAGCGCGGCGTGCGGCGCCATCTTCATCGGCGAGCCGTCCTTCGACAGCACCGTCCAGCCGCAAATCAGATTGCCGAGCTTGTCTTGCGCGAACTGTTCGCCGGTGAACACGCCGGCGACGCCCGGCATTTTCGCCGCCGCCGCGGTGTCGATCTTTCTGATCTTGGCGTGCGCGTGCGGCGAGCGGATGAAATAAATCGCCGCCTGCCCCGGCCGGTTGATGTCGTCGGTGTAGTGGCCTTTGCCAGTGATGAAACGCTGGTCTTCCTTGCGGCGCACTGAGGCGCCGATCCCGGTTGCGCTCATGGCATTGCCCTCCGGCAATTCGCTCTCCGGGACAGCCCGTCGCTGTCCCGACGTCCCTTCCCTAATTATTCGGCGGCTTGCGACGCACCCGTGCCGCCGCGCATGGCTTTGGCCCCGGCGGCGATCGCTTTGACGATGTTGTGGTAGCCGGTGCAGCGGCAGATGTTGCCTTCGAGCTCTTCGCGGATGGTGTGATCGTCGAGATCGTTGCCCTTGCGGCGCACGATATCGACCGCGGTCATGATCATGCCAGGGGTGCAATAGCCGCATTGCAGACCGTGGTTCTCGCGGAACGCCTCCTGCATCGGATGCAGTTGCGTCTCCGACGGCGCCAGCCCCTCGATGGTCAGCACATTGGCGCCTTCGAGTTGCAGCGCCAGCACAGTGCAAGACTTGGTCGACTTGCCGTTGACGTGCACGACACAGGCGCCGCATTGCGAGGTGTCGCAGCCGACATGGGTGCCGGTGAGCCGCAAGTTTTCGCGCAATAGCTGCACCAGCAGCGTGCGGGTGTCGACGTCAGCGGTGACGGTTTTGCCGTTCACCGTCAGGGACACGGCTGCCATGGGCTCCTCCTCAAAAATACCGGTCAAACGTTTCGATTCGCCGGGCGGTTCATATCGCCGGCAGGTTCGAAGGGCGAAATCTCGACGATTTTGCCCGTTTTCGCTCCCTAGAACAAGAATTACTCTGAACCGGGGGCCGCCTGCCGGTCAAGTCGGTTCCGCGGACGAAAAGTCTCATAGGCGCCGCCGGTGGGCCGCCCGTAGGCGGCGGCCGCCTCAGGCGCTCTTTGGGCTAACCGCCGCGACGAAATTTTGGAAAAAGTCGTCGGCGACCTTTTTGGCGGCGCCGTTGATCAGGCGCTGGCCGAGTTGCGCAAGCTTGCCGCCGATCTGGGCCTCGACGTCGTAGGTCAACAGCGTGCCGCCGTCCTTCGGCACAAGCTTCACCGTGGCGCCGCCCTTGGCGAAGCCGGCGACGCCGCCCTCGCCCTGGCCGGAAATCTTGTAGCCGTTCGGCGGGTCGAGATCGGACAGCGTGACGGCGCCTTTGAACCTGGCCTTGACCGGCCCGATCTTGATCGTGGCGACGGCCTGGAAGCCGGTGTCGGAGGTTTTCTCCAGAGACTCGCAACCGGGGATGCAGGCTTTGAGCACTTCCGGATCGTTGAGCTTCTCCCACACCGTCTGCTGCGGCGCCGGAAGCTGATACTCGCCGTTCATCGTCATGGCCATGTCCGTTACTCCTTGCGTCCGCGGCAGCGGCCGGGTCTGAGGTTGGCGCGGCGGGCGCGGACCGCTAAAGCTCCATTCTAACGTCATTGCGAGCCAACGGGTCCGGCCCGAAGTGGCCGGCCCGATGACAGGCTCCGCGAAGCAATCCAGTTCTGCAGCGCCGAACTGGATTGCTTCGTCGCTTCGCTCCTTGCAATGACGATATAGGGGAGGAAATAGCAATGCCCGACATCAAAGTCGATGACGGTTGCGCCATCCATGTCGAGGTCGAAGGGCCGGAGCGTGCGCCAGTGCTGATGCTGTCGAACTCGCTCGGCACCGATCTGCATATGTGGGACGAGCAGGTGGCGCCGTTCACGCAAGCCTTCCGCCTGGTCCGCTACGATCGCCGCGGCCACGGCAAATCCGACGTGCCGAAGGGCCCCTACTCCATGGCGCGGCTCGGCCGCGACGTGGTCGGCGTGCTCGACGGGCTCGGCATTGCCAAGATCAATTGGTGCGGCTTGTCGATGGGCGGCATGGTCGGCATGTGGCTCGGCGCCAATGCGCGCAACCGCATCGACAAGCTGATCCTCTCCAATACGTCGAGCTTTTTCCCCGACAAGACCATGTGGGAGGGACGCATCAAGCTGGTGCGCGAGAAAGGCCTCGAAGCCATCGTCGACGCCAATATGGAGCGCTGGTTCACCAAAGGCTTTCGCGACCGCGCGCCGGACGCCATGGCGCGGATGAAAAAGATGTTCGTCGCCACCAAGGTCGACGGTTACATCGGCTGCGGCGAAGCGATCCGCGACATGGACCACCGGCCGCTGTTGTCCAAGATCACCGCGCCGACTTTGGTCATCGCCGGCAAGCACGACCCGGCGACGCCGCTCGAAGGCAATGAGTTCATCAAGCAGCACATTCCCGGCGCCACGATCGCCGTGCTCGAGGCCGCGCATATCGCCAATATCGAGCAGCCGAAGGCTTATGCCGATACCGTGCTGGGATTTGTGCTCGGCAAATAACGCGCTGCGTTTCCCGGATCAGCGGTGCAGCGCAATGCGGCGCCACGGCTAACCATTGAGTTACCGTGATCGCACAAAACGTATTTATACGGATGAGCAAAATCGGCGGCATCCGCGTTATGTCTTTCGTCGGCACAAGTCCTTTGCATTCGCGCCAGAAACCGGTCGCGGCGGCCTAATCAAGCCAACCTGATCAAGCCAAGACGCCGCGGCGATTGGTTTTCGAGTGCGTCTGGGGATGCCGCTCAAGGAGGATGCCGTGAAAGCGCGAACAAATAACATCGTATCGCAGGTGCTCGCCGTGGGTGCAGTGCTCGGCCTCGTGTTTGCACCGCCCGCACAGGCCTGCACCGGGATCGAGCTCATTGCCGTTGACGGAACCGTGGTCCACGCCCGGACTTTGGAGTTCGGCATCGATCTCAAATCCAACGTCATCCTGGTGCCGCGCGGTTATTCGCGCACGGCAACGACACCCGACGGCAAACCCGGCAAGACATGGACCGCCAAATACGCAAGCCTCGGCGCCAATGCCTTGGGCATGCCGATCCTGATCGATGGCCTCAACGAACGGGGCCTCGCGGTCGGGCTGTTCTATTTCCCGACCACCGCGAAGTACCGGCCCTACACGGCCGCCGACGCCGACAAGACCGTCGCGCCATGGGAGCTCGGCTCCTACATCCTCGAGAATTTTGCCACCGTCGACGAAGTGCGGGCGAACCTGCCGAACGTCATTGTGCCCGCCGTGGTTCTGGCGGCGTGGAAGTTCTCGCCGCCGGCGCACTATGTGGTGCACGATGCCTCCGGCAAGAGCATTGCCATCGAGTACACCGACGGCAAGCTCAACATCTACGACAATCCGTTGGGCGTCATGACCAACTCGCCGTCCTTCGATTGGCAGATGAATAATCTGCGCAATTACGTGAATTTCTCTCTGACCGACTTGCCGCCGGTTCAGGTCGGCATCGTCAAGCTGGTGCCGTTCGGCCAAGGCTCGGGGATGCTGGGATTGCCGGGCGACTTCACGCCGCCGTCACGGTTCGTGCGCGCCGTAGCTTTCAGCCAGTCGGTGTTGCCCTCGCAGACCGGCTACGAAGCGATCCTGCAGGCGTTCCACATCCTCAATGATTTTGACATCCCGAAAGGCGCTGCACGCGGGCGCGACAAGGACGAGCACGGCAATATCGTTGCCGATTACACGCTCTGGACCAGCGCCAGCGATCTGAAGGCCAAGCGGTTCTATTTCCGCTCCTATGAGAACAGCCAAATCCGCATGGTCGACCTCACCAAGCAGAAGCTGGACGGCAACGACATCGTCACCTGGGCGATGAAGTGGTGAAGGAATTGGGGGCACCGGGCCTCTGACGTGTCGAGGTGAGTCGAAAGCGAAGCAATATGCCGTCCTCACTTTATTCGGGCCGATGGCGCCGAATGTGCTAAAGCTGAGCGGCTCCGGCCCAGGAAGGACCGGCGAGCGAATCTGCGCCGCGGCATGGAACCTGAGCCTATCGGCACGCCCGATGGCCTCTGTCTTCTTGGCCCCAAACGCCTTTCTTGAGAAATGCCTTCCTTGAAAAATGACGTGAGCTTGCCGGCGTCACCCGACCTGAAGGTTCCGATGTTCCACACGCTTGTGCGCCTTTCCCGTGGCGTGCGTCTGGAGCGCACCCAGGTGGTCGGGCTGGTGCTCTACCACGCGCTGGCCTTGCTCGCGTTGGTGCCGTGGTTCTTCAGTTGGACGGGTGTGCTTCTTGCCGTCCTCGGCATTTATGTCTTCGGCGTCCTGGGCATCAACATCGGCTATCACAGACTTTTGACCCACAAGGGCTTCGTCTGCCCCAAATGGCTGGAGCGCAGTTTCGCCTTCCTCGGAGTCTGCTGCTTGCAGGGCAGCCCGTCGCGGTGGGTGGCGACCCATCGCCGTCACCACGAACATGCCGACGACGAGCCTGACCCGCATAGCCCGATTCTCGGCTTTTTATGGGCCCATATCGGCTGGGTGCTGGTCAAGAACGAAACCATGGAACGCGACGGATTGTACCGAAGTTACGCCAAGGACATTTTGCGCGATGATTTCTATGCCTGGATCGAAGACCGCAAGATGTGGATCTGGCTGGTCTTCATGACGTGGGGCGTATTTTTCTCCGGCGGGCTCGCGGCCGGCTTGGCACTCGGGTGGCCGCTGGCGGAGGCGGTTCAGTTTGGCTTGAGCCTGTGGCTATGGGGCGTCATCGTGCGCACCGTCGTGCATTGCCATTTTACCTGGTCGGTCAATTCGATCACGCATTTGTGGGGGTATCGCAATTACGAAACGGCCGACAATAGCCGCAACAATGCGCTTATCGCCTTCGTCAGCAATGGCGAGGGCTGGCACAACAATCATCATGCCGACCCCCATTCGGCGCGCCACGGGCACAAATGGTGGGAGGTCGACGTGGCTTGGCTAACCATTCGTTTCCTGATGGCCATGGGGCTGGCAACGCAGGTCAGAATGCCCGCTTCACAGGCGCTTTTGCGCCCTATCGGCCCCGCTTAGCCCTGGCCTAAGACATTGATAGGCCTGCTTTGGACCCGCTTTTGCCGTATCGGCATTGTTATCTCGGACCATCGCGTTTATTATCAGACGTCATCAAAGGAGATCTAGAATGGCGCGCGGCACGGTGAAGTGGTTCAATTCGCAAAAAGGCTACGGGTTTATTCAGCCTGAGGGCGGCAGCAAAGACGTGTTTGTCCATATTTCCGCGGTCGAGAGAGCCGGCCTCAGCGGCCTCAATGAGGGGCAGATCGTCGAATACGAAGAAGTCGCCAACAAGGGCAAAACGTCGGCAGAAAACCTAAAGGTTCATCGCTGATAGAGACGTTCGATCCGATCCCGTTGCGAGATCGAAGACGCTGATCCTCGACGCTGCAACGGGCTACTGTTTTTATTCCCAATACGGCGTCGTTCAATAAGCGCCGATTGTAGAATTGCGAGGGAGGTTTGTCGTGCGTACGAGAGCGCCAGCAGGCGGTATTGCATCGAAGGAACTTAAGCAGAAGCCGAGAAACGTCAAATCCAAGAAGCGCCCCGCGCGTCGCGCCATAATCTTAAAATCCGCAAGTTGGTATGCGAACGCTGCGCTGTCGGTCGGGATCAGCGCGAAAGCCGAACCCCGCACGCATTGAACCAGCGCGCATTGAATGTGCCTCGTGCAACGGGCGATTTCACACGTCGATCCGGTCGCGCCGCGCGTCTATGAGTCGGCGCCCTAAGCGCTCAGCCGCCGCGCTGCGCGCGGAATTCGTGCGGCGTGGTGCCGGTCTGCTTGCGGAAGAACCGCGCGAAGTGCGACGGGTCGGCGAAGGCCAGCTCCTCGGCGATGTCGTGGATCGGCTGGGTGGTGAAGACCAGCTGGCGCTTGGCTTCGGTGAGGACGCGCTGGCGGATCAGATGGCCGGCGGTAACGCCGGTCGAGCGTTTGACGTGGTCGTTGAGCCGGTCGACGGTCATGCCGAGCTTTTCGGCATAAAAGTCGAGCTGGCGCTCGACGCGGAAATTCTCGTCGACCAAAGCGCGCAACTGCGCCACCGAGGCGTCGGCCGGCTGTAGCGTCACGGTGCCGGTGCGGGCGCGGCTTGCGGCGAGCCGCGCCACGCCGACGGCAATCAGCACCAGAAGCCCGCGCATTGCCAGCCGGAAACCCTCGCGCGCCAGGCTATGCTCTTCGAACAATTCCGCGCACAGCGCCGACAGCCGCGCCCGCTCCGCCTCGTCGCCGATCGGGATAACGGGTTGCGCCGCAAGCGCGCGCAGCCGCGCCAGGGCCTCGCCGGCGCGGTCGGTCAGCGCGCCCGCGGCGTCCTCGGTAAAGCTTAAGACCCAGCCGTCGGTGACATTGGGCTCGAAGCGGAAACCGTGCGCGATGGTCGCCGGCACCAGGATCGCGGCCGGCGCCGTGAACGGCAGGTGCGCGACGTCGAACGTCATCTCGCCGCCGCCCTTTTCGATCAGCAAGATCTGAAACAGGTTGCGATGGCGGTGGGCGCGGATGGTCCAGTCGTGGATCGACGAGCGCGAGGCGATGGTTTCGACGTGAATGAAGTCGAACGCCTGATCGTCGGGCGGATCGCCGTAGAGGTGGAACAGCGGCAGCGGGTTCGCCATAGACGAAGCATAGGCCGATCGCGGAAAAGAAGAAGACCGCCGTGCTGTGAATAAGCCGGAAAGCTCGCCGCGCCGGCGGCGGCCTCAGCGTGCGCCGGGAGGCTCGGGCACAGGCGGCGGCAACGAACAATTGCCGCATGTGCATTGCGGCACGTGGTATCCGATCGTGTTGAGCCACCGTGCCGATATGCAATCGGGTGCGGGCACGCCGAACGCGCGCAATACATCCTGCCCCGGCTCCGTAAAGACCAGAACGCCGGCTGCGGCCACGATCAGCACCGCAAGAGCAAGCAGCATTCGCATTCGGCCACCCGGCTTTAGACCTTTTTGTACAGCCGGTCGTGATAGACCAGCGCCGGCCCGGCGGGACCGAGCCGCACCGCTTCGACCGCGCCGAACAGCACGTTGTGCGAAGCCACCGCCTTGATCTCGATGGTGCGGCAGTCGAACGCAATGACCGCGGACGCGAGCACCGGCGAGCCGGTTTTCAGCGTGATCCATTCGCCGACGGAAAAACGCTCTTCGAGATGCACGCCGCTGCGGCCGGCGAACAGATCGGCGAGCTTTTCTTCGTCCGCGCCCAATGTATTGACGCAGAACACGCCATTCTGGGCAAGTAGCGGCGCGCTCTTGGCACGGCGGTTGAGGCACACCAAGAGCGTCGCCGGCTGATCGGACACCGAGCAAACGGCGGTGGCGGTAAATCCGGTCTTGCCGCCCGGACCCGCCGAGGTCACCACGTGCACGGCGGCACCGAGCCGGCTCATGGCGTCGCGGAACGCCGCCGCATCGACGCTGTCGATCGCCGGCTGCGGCGCGACCGCCGTAAAGGCGCCGTCCATGGCATCGTCGGGGCGTTGGTCGATCCAGCTCATTGCGGCAAACCCTGTGGGCCAAATCCTACTCTGGTGGGCGAAATCCTACTCCGCCGCCCGCGCCTCGGGTATGCCCGGATAGGCCACATCATCGGGGTTCAGCCATGCGGAATCGGTCCAGCCGTTCTCGTCGTATTCCGACATGCACTGCTCGGCGAGCGCCGTCATCTGCTCCATCATGCCCGAACCGCGCGCGTTCCACAGCGCCTGGATGCGGATGTCCTCGTGGTTGCCGGCGTAATTGCGCTCATAGAGCTCGTGGCGGCCGCCGAATTCGGTGCCGATGGCGTCCCACAGAAGCTTCATCACTTTGATGCGTTGCTTGTAGTCGATGCCGTAGGAGCCGCGCACATATTGCGCGAGATAACGGTCGATCTCCGGATTTTTGAAATCCTTGGCCGACGACGGCAGATAGATCAGCGACGAGGCGACGATCTTTTCCACGATCTCCTTGATGCGGCCGTAGGCGTCGCCGGCGAACACGCGATAGCTCGACCCCGATTG
>Ga0210396_10007128_pt1 | contig 10650 bp, 8 predicted proteins | sample IncBWH17OmetaG_FD_155466 | JGI IMG/M metagenome (GOLD analysis project Ga0210396, IMG submission 155466) | Forest soil microbial communities from Barre Woods Harvard Forest LTER site, Petersham, Massachusetts, United States - Inc-BW-H-17-O ... | reverse complement strand
CAGCAAGCCTTGGGCCCTTGTTCTCGTAACTGAACGATCGAATGAGCTGGTGCGATTGACGAATAGCGCCCGGTTCTTTAAGCGTTCACCGTTGTTCTGATGAACGATCCTTTGCGTTTCCAGCAAGAGCCATCCGGCAACGGAATTTTTACCCCGCCAATCTGCTGCGGTGGGAAGCATATGCACAATCCCAGCCGATGGCGAAGCCAGTTCAATCGCCGTTTTGTACGCTGCAAAGACGCCCGCGTCATGCTGGGTGGTCGTTGCTCAAAATGTTCCGATGGAGAGATGGATTCGAAATGCGTCATATTATGATTTTTTACAACGCATCCAAAGGCGCGTCCTGTTCGCATCTAGGTAAAATAGTATGTTACAATCTGATGGTGATTGCCGCCGGGAGCACCGGCTCGATTTCTCAGAACACGGCTTCCCAGTCTTTGCTCTCCCGGGTTCCTTTGAGATAGTAAAGAAGCTGAATCTAGACGATGGGCCAGACGGCTCCTTTCCGCTAACAGGTTTACCAGAAACAAGAATCGGTCGGTGGAGTTATACGATCGTTCCTTGGGAAGACTAGAGTCGCAAGTCTATGAATTCGGGATAGCCCTTCTACCGTTTGAGCGATCGGAGAATCATGCGAACTCTATTTGCTATTAAGCTATTAAATAAGCGCCGTTCCACCACCTTGACCTCCAATCGCCCGATCGAAGAATAGGCTAAGCTGCTAAGCGATGTACCTGCGGCCAGCGCGCTCCGCTCCGCCGAGTTCGAGCTCAAGTCCGGCATAAACCAGGGCCCCCTTGCACCGACGAATGTCGCACTTCGTGCGCATTTCTCACAGGCCGGTGAGAATGCGGGCTGCGGGCTACCGCCATTTATTCTCCCGCGGCCGCGGGACTTGAGCACGCCTCCGCTCCGCGCTGAATGAGTGACTGTATATTGCTTCCTATTATTTCGCTCTCCCGTTCCTGGCTCACAAAAATCGAGAACCAAAATAGGTTGGAAAACGCATCCCAGCTTTTTCAAAATCAGTTGCGCTAACCTTCTGGCGATCCGCCAAACCCGAGTCCGTAGATGAGTTTGCAGTTTTTGGCGTTCATACTGGACCGTCCAGATTGCCAAGAGCTACGGATCGCTATCCGTTTCATGGCGCCGCCAAGTTTTTGGTCGTTTTTGGGTCAAAAAAATGAAGGTTGTCCTGGTCAAACGCAATCTGCACCGGCGCGTTTACCGATATTCGGGTTGTCGCCGAGGACGTCGCCCGGATGAGGTAGTTGGCAACCTTAATCGTCAGAATCATTTCGACACCATGGTCTTCGGCTCCATATAAAGTTCCCGCCAAGCCGCCATTGCTGACAAGGTTCACATGTTCGGGACGGACCCCAACCCGCACATTCTTGCGTCCGCCGGCGATCTGATTGAGACGCGCGCGCGCAGCGGCCTCCAAGCCAAGTTCGAATTTCTGCGGCGTGACAACAATCTGGTTTCCGGCAAGGATAGCATCAAACAGATTGATTGTGGGCGCTCCCACAAAGGAAGCCACGAACGTGTTGTAAGGGGAATTGTACACCTCATATGGTGTGCCCACCTGAATAAGCTCTCCGTCGCAAAGCACACCGATCCGATCTCCCATCGTCATTGCCTCCACCTGATCGTGCGTAACAAAGACCAGGGTCGCACCCAACTTCAACTGCAGCCCACGCAATTCGGATCGTAAAAGTTCGCGCAGTTTTGCATCAACATTGGAAAGCGGTTCATCCATGAGAAACAATTGGGGCTCGCGGACGATTGCCCGGCCAATTGCCACCCGTTGCATTTCCCCGCCTGACAGCTTGTCGGTGCGTCGATCCAGCAAATGCGCGATTCGCAGGGTTTCGGCAGCCTTCTGTACTCTGGGACCAATCTCCTTGGCCGGAAGCCGGCGGAGCCTTGATTTGAGCGGAAATTCCAGGTTCTTACGTACTGTATAGTTTGGATAGAGTGAATATTGTTGAAACACAAGAGCAACATCCCGGTTCGCTGCACTCCAGTCATTCACCTGGTTTTCGCCGATCCAAATCTCGCCACTGTCCGGTTTCTCGAGTCCAGCTATACAGCGCAGGGTTGTAGTCTTGCCGGCACCGGTAGGACCGAGCAGAACGAAGAATTCACGGTCATGAATATCGAGAGAAAGATTGCGCACGGCGACGACATCGCCAAAGCTCTTATGCAGATTCTTCAGGGTTAGATTGGCCACGTCGATTACTTTTGGGTGGGCAGAGCAAAGCCGGTCTTCTTATCAAAAAAGTGCGTTCGTGCTTCATCCAATTGCACCCACACCGACTCATGAAGCCGGGTTACAAACCGGCTCCTGGTCCGGGCACGCACAACCGCCTGACCAACTCGAATATCGAGAATATCATAAGCGCCCTGCGGCTCGATGATGTGGACCTCTCCTGGAACATAGCCGGGCCGTTGAACCGGCTCGACCAGGATAGCTTCAGGCCGGACGCCCAATGCAATGTCTTCATGACGGGCCGCGGCCACTCGTCGATAGAGTTCACCCTCAAATTGAAATGGAGTTTGCATTCCATCCAGCCTGACCTTGGTCATCGCATCGCCGGTTTCGAGTTGGCAATTTAGTACGTTCATGATCGGGCTGCCGACAAACTGCGCGACAAACAGATTAGCGGGCCAGCAGTAGACCTCCGTCGGACTGCCGACCTGCTGCAATACGCCTTCGTTCATGATTGCGATGCGGTCAGCCATCGACATGGCTTCCACCTGATCGTGAGTGACGTAGATCGTGGTCGATTTGTTTTCAGTGTGCAGGTGTCGCAGCTCCACCCGCATTTCTTCACGCAATTTCGCGTCCAGCGCCCCAATGGGCTCGTCCATCAGGATTGCTTTTGGCCGCCGGACTAAAGCGCGTCCAATGGTCACACGTTGCATATCACCGCCCGCCAACGCGGACGGCCGCTTGTTCAGCAAATGCTCGATCCGCAATACCTTGGCGACGGCCCTCACTTTGTCGCGAACTTCCCTATCGCTGATGCTCAAGGCGCGGAGCGGAAACGCAATATTCTCAAACGCGGTCATGTGCGGATAGAGCGAGTAAAGCTGGAAAACAAATGCGATATCCCGCTCGCTTGGCGGCAGCGATTCGACCCGTTTGCCGTCGATCCGGATTTCGCCGGAGTCGATTCCCTCCAATCCGGCAATCGCCCGCAGGGTTGTAGTCTTGCCGCAACCAGAAGGTCCGAGCAGCACGACAAACTCCCCATGCGAAATCTGGAGATTGAGTTTTCGGATGACCCAATTCGTCCCGAAATGTTTTTCGATGTCGATGAGATCTAAATCGGCCACGATGCTTGTCTTTATTGTCAGTGACCGGGCGGGCGCTCCAAAGGGGCCAGTGACTGTCTCTTCGGCGGGCCAATTCGAGAAAAGATATTAAACATAATCAAACCCGTCAGAATAATCGTCGCCCCATAGCTATGCAGAAATAGAATCCACGGTTGGCAAAGGGCAATTACTCCGAAAATCATTACCAACATCGACAACATCTCAAATTTCCTAGCGTGGCGTCGCATCCTTTATCTTTCTACTTTCTCACTGCACCGAATGTAACCCCGCGCAACAGATGGTTACGTAGGAGGAACGTGAATATCATTACCGGCAAGAGAAACAGGACAGCCCCGGCCGCGATTGTCGTCCAGTCCGTCAAACCGGAGCCTAATTGCGAGGGAATATAAGGAGGCGCAGTCTGGGCTTTCCTCAGTGTCATGATGAGCGCAAAGGCATACTCATTCCAGGCAGTGATAAAACAGAACACCGCCGTGGCCGCGATTCCGGTCGCGGCTTGAGGTAGCACTATCCGGAAAAACGCCTGCATTCGCGTGTACCCATCTACTAGCGCCGCTTCCTCGTACTCGGTTGGAATCTCGTCGATAAAGCCTTTCATAACCCATACGGAGAAAGAGAGGTTGAACGCGGTATAGAGGATAATCAGGCCGATATGGGTGTCGACCAACGCCACCGTGCGATACATCAAATACATCGGGATAGCGACGACCACCGGAGGCAGCATGCGCGTAGAGAGAATAAAGAATAGCCAGTCCGACTCTCCCGGCATTTTGAAGCGAGAAAATCCGTACGCAGTCAGGGTTCCCATTGCCACTGCCAAAAAAGTACTGATCACCGCGATTATGAGACTGTTCATGAACCGGCCAGCGTAGCCGGAGCTCGCAATATTCCCTTTGTCGTCCCGTATGAAACGCTCACCTCCGTCCATAACGAGCTTTTCCCACCAAGGTGCCTTGTCGTATTCTTCTTTGGTGGGTGCGACTCTTCGTTCCACTCGGGCGGTAAAGAGTTTGATGAAGGCGGTCACCTCGGGCTTAAAGAATACCGTCGGCGGCACGGTGGTCGCAAACGCCCGGGGCTTGAACGCGGTTGAGCCGATCCAATACAAAGGAATCATCATGATCACCAACGCGGCAAGGACCAGAACTACCGCTACGCGGTCCCAGAGATGCTGCATTTTTGACTGAACTACCGCCATACTAGCGCTGCTTGAGCCGATTCAGATATTTGATGTAGATCGTCGTGATCGCCAGCACCGCTAACAGCACAATGTACGCGAGGGCACAGGAACGGCCAGTCTGCCATTCCTGAAATGCAAGCTTATAGAGTCTAATCGAAACCAGCTCGGTTTCCTCCAGACTCGCCATGATAAAAGCGATGTCGAAAGTCTTGAATGCCTCCATCGTGCGAAAGATGATGGCGATCAACAAGAGCGGCGCGACCAGAGGTAGCGTGATGCGCCGGAACACAAACCAGGGAGGTGCGCGATCAATCGCCGCTGCCTCGTAAAGGGAGGAAGGAATCGCCGATAGTCCGGCCAGACAGAGCAGCATCACAAACGGTGACCACATCCAGATATCCGTGATTGCGATTGCGAATAGAGCCACGTCGGGATTGGAGAGCCATTCCATTCCTTCCAGGCCGAGCAGATAGTTAATGATTCCCCATGACGGGTTGTAAAGCAGCTGCCAGAACAATCCCACCACCGCAGCCGACATCATCATCGGCAGCAGCAATAGGGTCGTTAACAACCCCTTAAACGGAATAGGACGGTTAAGCAGCAGGGCAAGGCCAAAGCCGACTAGCACCTGCCCGCCAACCGAAATGATCACGTACTTAGCGGTAATCGTGAAGTTGTTCCAGATGCCGTCATCGGTGAGCAATTCCTGGTAGTTCTGCAGCCCGATGAATTGACCGGGCCGGTTGGTAGCTGCTCGATAATCAGTGAACGAAAAGCCGAGCGAATAGAGTAAGGGAAAAATGTTGAAGACGATCAAGAAAGCGATCGTCGGAATGATGAACCAGTTACGGATCGCCAGATCGGACATCCCCGGTCGTACCGACGATGATCCTTCGGTTTGAGCCCTATGCATCTATTGAACGGTTAATCGTAGGATGTTCATGCGGCGCAGGCATAGCGGCAGCTAAATCAAGGAAGGCCGCGCGGAAGGTTGTTGCTTCCCGCGCGACCGGACCCGAGTCTATCACTTGACAAGATTTGCTTTCTTAAGGATGCCTTCCCAATCCTTCATCAGCGCATCCTGCACATCTTGGGCTGATCCCCCTTTGTTGGCGACGATGTATGGGTGCCAGTGTTTGTTTGCCGTCTGAAGCATGTCGGCGTATTCCGGGATCGTCCAGAAATCTTTCACCATCTGCATCGATTCATAGAAGGCCTCGTTGTAGGGCGTGGCTTTACGGAACTCCTCTGAGGCCAGAATCTTTGCATCGCAGGTATAACCACCCAACTCGGCCCACTTTTTCTGCACGTCCTCGCGAATAAACCATTCGCAGAACTTGAAGCACTGATCGCGTTTCTTGGAGTAGCTGACAATCGAAAGCCCTTGCCCACCCAACGCCGCGAAACGCTTGCCGGTAGGACCAGCGGGCATTGCAAAGTAACCGGTGACCTTGGCGTATTTGTTGGTGGCTTCATTGGCCAGCGCCGGGAAAAAGGCGAAGAAATTCATGCTCATCGCCGCCTGACCATTGGTAAACGCCTGGTTTGCTTCCAGAAAGAAAGTCTTACTCCAATCAGGCGGGCAGAATCCGTACAGGTCCTTGTACAACTTAAGCCCTTCCACTGATTCCTTCGAATTGGTGATGCCTTGTACGTGGTTGGTGGCGTAATCTCCCATTTCACCGCCGTACCCAAAGATCGTGTTCATCACACCCATGACCAATGCGTCGTAGGAGTTGTCTGTGTAGATCGTCAGGCCATATCGTTTTTCTTTCGGCCGGTAAAAAAATTCAGCGATATCACGAAGCTGAGCCCAGGTTTTGGGCACGTCCAGCTCGTAGTTATACTTGGCTTTGAACGCCTCCTTTTCTTTCGGATCTTCGAACCAGTCCTTGCGATAGGCCCACCCATTGGCATCACCTTCTAACGGGATCGCCCAATAATGGCCGCTCTTGCCCGGGTATTCCGCGTAACCGACCACTGTCGCCTTTGCCATCTTGTTGGCGACGTCGTTCTTCTTGAAGAAATCGGTCAGCTCGACGTAGTGACCTGCGGTTGATCCCGCGCCCAGCCACTGCGAGTCCCCGACCACCATGTCGTAGGCGTCGCCATGGGCATTCCATTCGGTGAATGCCTTGGTTTGAAAATCGGGCCATGGTGTGGTTTCGACCACCACTTCTACGCCGGTCTCTTTTTGATAGTCTTTGACTAACTCCTGCAAATAGTTGGCCGGATCCCATTGCGCCCATAGGATATTAAGCTTTTCCGCGCCGTAACTCGCCGTGCTAAGTGCCAAAAACACGGTAATGCCCGCTGACTTGCGAAGCCACCTGATCATATTGTTTGGGGGTAAAAAAAATGCCCGGTCGGCGGTCGCGAAGACCGTTTCCGACCGGACACTATCGAGACTAGAAATCCCGGAAGCGACTGTCAAGACACCAATGGGTCAAACGCCACCGGGTGCTGTGGCAAAGTTTCCGTGGATTCTAGTTAGTATCTTATATCTCAGAGGTTCTAAACTTTGTCGGTTTCAATGACCGCCCCGGGGCAAGCAAAGCAGCCGTTTTGATCCGAAAATAGATATCGTTCGAACTGCTATTTTTTTTGAATCCTGTTTTAATAAGGCGACGGACTCGCGAACTTGAAAATTTCATCGAGATGCTTCGGGCACCACACCCCTACCATCCCCCAAAAACTATGAAAATCGGCATGAACCTGCTGCTCTGGGCCACTCATGTGACTGAGGAGCACTATGGCCATCTGGAAAAGATCAAATCGACTGGATTTGACGGTCTTGAAATCCCAATCTTCGGTGGCGACGATGCGCACTACGAAAAATTGCGCAACAAGCTGGACCAGCTGCAGCTGAAGGCTTCGACTGTAACGGTTGCCACTCCCGAGGCCAATGCCATCAGCCCTGATCCCGCGATCCGAAGAGCCGCAGTAGACCGACTGAAAACGATCGTTCGTCATTCGGCTATTCTAGGTGCGGATGTCCTGTGCGGGCCGTTTCATCAGGCATTGGGAGTATTCTCTGGTGCTGGGCCGACGGAAGATGAATTCAAGCGTGGGGAAGATGTTCATCGCGAGGTAGCGGACGAGGCGCAGCGTCATGGCGTCGTTTTGGCTATTGAGTTCTTGAACCGCTTCGAATGTTATTTTTTGAATACCACTGCCGCCGCCGCCTCCTACGTGCGCCGGGTTGGGCATCCGAATCTCAAGGCCATGTTCGACACCTTTCATGCCAATATCGAGGAGACGGACCCGGCCAAAGCCTTTTCTGAAAATGCGAGTGAAATCGCGCATGTTCACATCTCTAACAATGACCGCGGCGTACCGGGTCGCGGGCACATTGATTTCCCGGCGCTATTTCGAGCAATCAAATCCAGCGGATACGATAGTTGGTTGACCATTGAAGCCTTCGGACGAGCCCTCCCTGAATTGGTTGAACCGACCCGGGTCTGGCGCGATTTCTTCAAGCATCCAGACGAAGTAGTGACGGAGGGATATCAATTCATCAAGGACACCTGGAAAGCAGCCTAAACCGATGAACTAACGTTAAGACCAGTAGTGAGTCCAGGTCGAGACGGCTTCAATCGCTATAATCCGATCGAAGGGAAATAACTAGAAAACTCCCGCAAAAAGTGCCGATTCAGGGCAACTCGCCCCACGAGACACGCAGTTGCGCGGCTTCAATATCATCGCGCTTGAAGAGCGCCGTTACTCTGCGACCCACTCAGCAGCGCCCCCAATCCCCCATGCCACCGCTTTCGCAACGGCGGCCGACTAATCACGAATCACTTCTCAGCAACCACCCTTTTATTCGTCAGCACTTCAAGTTCTCCATCGAATTGCTGAAAAATTTCAGAGGCAGGGTCGCTGCATAACCTTCACGCGGTCGCAGAGGATTGCCTGATCCGGCTCAGGAATCCAAAATTTTAAGATGCTGCTTATCGAGGAGCATGAGGGGTGAGAAAGCAAATTGCCGGCAAGCGCTACTTCGATCGGAGAAGCTGATGAATAACCTGCGGATCACAGTTAGGTAAAACTAGATCTCGCGACCCAATGCGGCGGCGCGTCGAGCGCGATTGCTAATTTACGGGCTTGCGACACCAGGCTGCCACTAGCCCAATCCAGGGTACAACCGTGTTTGATATAGCAACTTCGTCTTGAAGCCGCTCCTGCAACGTATCAAAATCGCCGACGGCTTCATGCAAGAGGTTGAGCTTTTGAATTTGCGGAAGGACGCTTTTTAATAAATCAGAAACCCATCGCGTAAAGTCTGGATCACGCCTCAATTCCATTTCCAAACGCATACGAGGTGCGGGCAGCCCGGCTTCTTGGAAAGCGTTGTGCAAAGTAGGGCCCATCTCCATATTCACGCCGGAACGGATGCCGGCCTGGTGGACCAACGAAACAGCCGCGGACCAGAGCGGCAGGTGCGCCGAAAGTGAGATACAGGGAGCCCAGGACACCTCTTGAAACGCAACAATGCCGTCGGGTCGTACTTGTTTAGCCACAGAACGCAACGCAGCTACAGAATCAGGAAGAAACTGTAGAATGCAGCGGCCGACGGCCGCATCAAACGATGAGTCCGCCGAGTACTCAGCGATATCGGTCTGCACAAAGTTGATGTTATGAAGACCTGCCTCGGCTGCGCGAGCCCGGGCACGACTGATCGTACGGGCATCACGCTCGACCGCCACCACCTCTCCTGACCGACCTACGATCCTGGCCAGTAGCATAGCCACATCCCCAACCCCAGAGCCAAGCTCTAAGACACGATGCCCAGGTGCAATTCCAGCATCTCGGAAAAATCTCTCGGTGACCGGAGTCAGCCGAATAGCTTGCCGGATAAGGCGCTCGTGTTCTGCGTCAGTGTTGCCAAAGAAATAGTCTGGGTGGCTCTCATCCGATGTCATACGCGCATCTTATTTTCATTAAATCAGTCTTCGCGTTAGGAATCATCCGCAAGTTGACAGTCGTGATGCCTGGAGCGCGGCTTTTGGGCCTTGGATACCGATTTTTACGTTGGGAATCAATCGTGGGTTGCTCTGACGGATACCTTCGATCGTTCAGGCCTTAAGATTTGAAAGCATTCACATACCCGAAGGGATCTGCTTACTGCTCCAGACTTTAGCATTTACCCTTTGCTTAGTCTTCCAAGCACTAGCCTACTTTATTTCCCTTTCATCAAACGATTCTCTCCATGGTTGAGAAAATTTCTGCAATTACCCTTCGAGTTGCGAACATGAGGGAATCCGTTCGCTTCTACAATGATGTCTTGGAACTGGAGATCATCTACGGTGGCGAAGGCTCCTGTTTCACATCTTTTCGCACAAAAGACGGGAGCGCGATCTTGAACCTCGAACACGGCGATCCCGGCACCCAGTGGGGGCGGCTGATTTTTCACGTTTCTGATGTTGACCGTTTCTGGGCATACCTAACGGAAAAGGGCTTTCATCCAGAAAGCCCAAGCGATGGCTCATGGGGCGAACGCTATTTTCATATGCGCGATCCTGATGGCCACGAGCTTTCATTTGCTCGTCCGTTCTAGGTTAAAGTACCCGGCACTTTGTCGAATGGGAATCCGGGGAAGACTCCATATTCGTGGCCAAGCAAGGAAGGGCTATCGAAATTGCGAAAAAGATGGATTGCACTTCAATCTAAGCGGAAGGTCTTTGTCTCAAACGCCGGAGAAACCTCGGCCGAATCGATACAAACTCGACCTGCTGACCTTGCTTTTCGATGGTTACCTGGACCTTGGTCTTTAGCTACATTCTCGCAACTTGCGAAAAGGGCTTTCATTCAAAGTCGCGCAGAGCACTGGCGTCTGCATGTGTTAACGTTGAGCTACAAAAGCGTCACCCGCGTCCAGGCCGCGTTGACGTTTTTGCTCACATCACCTTGCTCATGCAGACTGGCGAGCTGGACCAGGCATCGTAATTCAGTCACGCAAGCCGAAAGTGCCTGTTTCAGCAAACTTACCGGAACAACGGCCAACCTACATCTAGTCATCCGCATAAATTGGCAACGTGAACTGAAAGACGGCGCCGCGGGGCGCATTTGCCTTCGCCCACAGCCGTCCTCCGTGAGCTTCGACAATCGAACGGCTGATCAGCAGTCCC
>Ga0210396_10007126_pt1 | contig 10651 bp, 9 predicted proteins | sample IncBWH17OmetaG_FD_155466 | JGI IMG/M metagenome (GOLD analysis project Ga0210396, IMG submission 155466) | Forest soil microbial communities from Barre Woods Harvard Forest LTER site, Petersham, Massachusetts, United States - Inc-BW-H-17-O ... | reverse complement strand
TGGCGTTCAGCCTGCGACCCCTACAGACCCTTCATCAACGGTTGTGGGAATTCCAGACCCGCCAAAGAAGACAACACCACCAGCGGATGTCCCTAAAGGCGCTCCGTCAGCCAAGCCGCATATCGCTGTGGGTTCCGGAAATTCTGAGCCGCTAATTCCGGAAATTCTGACCCGTTCTGTCTGTGGAAGCAAGGTATCTTCCAGGTTGAGGTGACGCGTCCTCCCGGAGGGTCCGTCGAGATGGATGAAGCGCCCTCGTTCCAGGACCCGGTCGAGGATGGCTGCCGCCATATCTTCGTCGTGTAGGACCTTTCCCCATTCGTTCAAGGGCTTGTTGGTGGTGAAGATCATCGGCCGTTTCCTCAGGTGCCGATCGTTCACCACATGGAAGAGTACGTTGGCAGCGTCTGGCCCGTAGGTCAGATAGCCGACTTCGTCGATCACCAGCACGTGGGGGTGCGTGTAGGTTTCCAAAGACTCCTGTAGGTGTCCCTTCTTGCTGGCATTGGAAAGATCTTCGATGAGTTCTGCGGCCGTCGCGAAGAGTGTCTCGAAGCCGTTCTGGATGGCGCGGTACCCGATGGCCACGGCCAGATGAGTCTTGCCACGGCCGGTCTTGCCGTGAAGGATTAACGACCGGCCCTCGGTGACGAAGTCCGGCCCGAGGTAGGAGCCGATCACCGATTCCCGGAGAGTGGACTGCAAAGTGAAGTCGAACTCGTCGATCGTTTTGAAGAAAGGAAAATGCGCACTGCGCGTGCAGCGCTGCAGTCGCGTCTGTTTCCTTCGCGCTACTTCTTCGGCCAGCAACAGAGCCAGGAAGTCTCGGTACGACCAACTTTCCTTCTCCGCCCGCACGGCAACCTCCTTATAGATCCGACGCGTGTGCGCCAGGTTCAGACGCCGGAGGTGCACCTCGAGCTGGCCCTCGGACAGTTCCAGGCTCTTGGGCATGTTGTCGTCCTGCTTTGCCGTCATCGATGCATCTCGCGGATTTTTCCTAACCGGCTGTTCCGTCATGGAATCACCTCCTGGAAGGTAAGTGAACGCTGAAGAAGACGCTCGATGTAGTTCGCACCGAAAACTTGCTCTGCGAGTCCCTGTGCCATGGCGCGGCGAAGAACTTCAGCCCCATGGCTCTGCAGGATATCGTGCAGCCGATCCACGTCGTTGAACCACTGCCGCGGCCGGCGATGAACGATCTCGGTGAGGTAGAGGAAAGCAGGCTCTCCGAGCTCCAATAGTTGCTGACGCTTCAGATAGCGCTTGCCTCGTTTCCCCGATACCGCCGCCACCAGGGCCGCGCGATGCGTCGCGAGCGTGGAACCCTCGTGCGCCACGAATTTCCGCGGATGGGTGACTTCGTATCTGCCCGCCACGATCCGCACTCGATCGGCATATAAGTACAGCGTCGCTGGCATGCTAATGGCCTCGGGAGGCATCGAGTAGGGATGACCATCGTGCAGAACCGTTCCCGTCGGGCCTACATAGATAGGAATGCGAAGCGCCAGATCTTTTGGGTGCACCTTCAAGGAACGAAGCCTGGGCGCCTCTTCGCTAAGACGCACAGCAGGGATTACTTCCGTCGCGCGGCAGGGACGCTCCTGATTCACTTCGCGATGCCAGGCGACCAGTTGCTGCTGGAGATCTTCTGGATCGTGGAAGCGCCGCACTTTGAAGAAGGAAGATTTTACGAAGCCCACCAGGTTCTCGACGGTTCCTTTTTCCTGAGGCCGATAAGGCCAACACAACTCCACCCCAATGCCCATCTCCAGCATGGCGTAGGCGAAGACCGGATTCCATTCCGTGACCTCCCCGTTCCGCCGCCACTTCAGAGCCACCGTCTTCGGTCGATCGAAAACACACAGCAGCGGAACGCCACCCCAACTGTCCAGGTGCTCGGCCAGGTTGCGCACCAAGCTCTCTACCGTCTCGTCTTTCACCACACTGACACGGATGAATCGGGAGTACTTCAGGCGAGAAGCGAAGAAGTGGATACGACGGGTCGACCCGTCAAGAAAGGAAACGTCCACTTGCCCGAAATCATGTTGGCTAAATTCTCCGGGCAGGCCCTCGAAACGAATCAGTGGCTTTATTTCTTTCGGACGAAGCGAGGCCACCAGAGCGTACAAGGCGGTCTTGCCTCCTTGATAGCCCGCTTCCCGAACTCGGCGAAGGATCTCCAGAGAGGGTAAGTCGGCTTTTTCTTCCAGAATCTTCACAACGACTTTCCGGAAATCCTCCACGATGCTGGGTCTGCCGATCCGCCGCTTCTCTCGCTCGGCGGCATCATCGACATGAACAACTGGGGTTTCTTCCGCAATGCGCTTAACCGAGCACAGGGAAACTTCCGCCAGACGGGCCACTTCGGCCTTGGAGTGACCTGCCTTCAACAGAATCTCGACTTCGTGACGCTTTAGCATTCCTAACATCCTCCTCCCTCCGCCCGCCCGGCTTACCAACCGGGGGCACAGGGAGAGTTTTAGCCTTTCCGGCTTTTGCCGGATGGCTCAGAATTTCCGGAATGAAAAGGGTCAGAATTTTCGGAACTGACATCTAGTAGACGACTACGGAAAAATCCTATACATAAACGCCGAGCAAGACGCAAAGCCGACGAGCAACGAACTTCATCAACAAGCGATTGATCGTGCATTTTCGAGCAAGTCCAGAATCTCCAAACGTGAATACCGAGCGCTCGCAGGAAAAGATGAGACAAGGTATCTCGTAGTAAGCGGTAAAAGATCGTTTGGCCGAGGCGTCGAGGCGTTTCAGCACCCCGAAGCAGGTGAAATCAAAATAACGAATATGGAAAGAACGCTGATCGATTGCACGATACGGCCCCACTATCTGGGCACGGCCCAAGAACTAGTCAAAGCATTTAAGAGCGCCCGAAACCGCTTCGACGTCGAGAAATTGAGCCAGACGCTCGCTGAATTAAACTATCTATATCCATACAACCAATCGCTAGGATTTCTATTACAGAGGGCCGGATATTCACCGATAGAGTTTGCAAAACTCAAGAATCTCAAAATGCAATTTAATTTCTATTTAGACCACGGCATGGAAGAAACAAACTTCGATCCTGAGTGGCGATTGTTCTATCCAAAAGAACTCGACCTGTAAATAGCCAAACGCACTCACCACCGAGTCACTTATTTCCGCTAGACGGCCGTGCAACATCTAGAACAACACTATAAACCTTCGTAGCACCCGACGTAAGACGATATCGATCAGGACGAATGCCGTGCGTTGAATTCAATTTGTCTATTTACAGAATTTAGGAAATTCGTTTCCGTCATAAAACCTAGCTCCATCGCTTGGTTCTCTCGAAGCATTCTAAAGTTGGGATGGCAGTCGCCTACGTCGTCCTTACCAGCAGCGATCACCTTTCTCATATGCCAATTCATCTGCCACGCGAGAATGTCAGCCGCTTGGAGCGCGCGCGTTCTAGCTTTACTTTCTATCGAAAATCCACCGAATTCCAAGCCGAGTTTTTCTCTAAACTCGGAGCTGTACGTATCCATCTCTTCAAAAAAACTTCTAATCTCGTCAGCACCTTCAGTGATGGTATCGAATACGAAACGCACCGAGTGGTTCAAGCCATGTCTCTGGCGCCATCTAATCATCATGACCATTAGGCTTTTGACAGCAAACGTGTAATGGAATCTGCCACATTGTTTTTGCACGAGGTCCGGCAGAGTGGGGACGACGGAATCGAACATAGCTTTAGGGATAGCGATTCGAATCCCCACTCGCTTGTGAATGTTTATTGCTTGGGCTAAGCGGGCATAAACCCTTTGCTTCTTTTCTTTGGTCCAGTCGCAATACGGTCGCTTTCGGTACTCCGCAGGCGACGCAAAATCAACCATGTGAAAAAAATCGAAACCCTCTTCTTCTCTGATTTGGTCCCACTCTCTCGCGAACTCGTTCCATGCGCGCTGGGTCGAGACGTAGCATACCGCTATTGCAAGATCAGAAGACCTATGCGTTCCGCTATCGTCAAAATAAGCCTCAAACAAATTTCACCCACTAAAGACGAACCCGTACTCGCTATAAAGTTATTCCATTGAGCTAGCATAGCCGGAATCCATCGGCGATGGAAACTCACGTGATACCGCGCACCGTTGCGGAGAAGCCCAACAGCGGCAGTTTCGCCCTAGCCTATCCCCTATCCCGTCAAACGAGTGTTCCGTCATTTATTTCCGTGAACCAACAGAGCGCCAATGGCCTTGAAATCGGCTAGCTCTTTGGCATCGCGGAACCAGCGGCCGGTGTACACCGCGGGATTGGGACTTGGGTCGGGGATCAGGCGATGCGCGACGTCGGTGAATCCTGCGTCGCGAAACAGCGTTTCCCATTCGGCGGCGGAAAGCAGCTTCGTGGGCACGGCCAATTTTTCGCCCCACTGATGGCTGTACGGATTGTCGCGGTAATAATTGATCAGAATCCACGCGGAGCCGCCGTCGGCCAGCACGCGGTGAATTTCGCGCAGGCCCTTGAGGGGATCGGGCCAGTAATACGAGGACTCCACCGAAATCGCACGCGTGAAAAAATTCGCTTCCCAGGGGATTTCTTCTATCGCGCCGACGACGAACACGAGGTTTTCGTGATTTACGCTCGCCTCGCGCGCGTGATGAATCATCTCGTCTGAAATATCCATGCTGACGACGCGGCCTTGCGGCACGCGCTGCGCCAAAATCCGCGAAAGCCATCCGGCGCCGCAGCCAGCGTCCAGAATATTGTGGTCCGGCTCGATCCGCATCAGTTCGAGCGCAGGCTTAGTGATGGGCCAATGCTCGTGCTCCATCGATTCGCCCTTGCCCGCATCGGCCCAGCGATTGAATTCTTCGCGTAGATTTTCGTCTGTTGGAGATTTCGTCACTCAGTTGCTCGCGACCTGAAGTTTACAAATGTCTCCCGCAGGCCCAGCAATATTGGGCTCCTGCGGGCTGCAGCGCGCCGCACGCGTCGTGATACCGTAGCGCGGCGCCAGCGGGGACTAGCACGGTGTGGACACGCGGATCCGACGCGCAGGCCCACAGCAGGGCGACAATCCAGCCAATTCCCGTCCAGCCCGCTAGCAAATTGAGCAGGAAAATGCCCGCGGCGTCGCGTTTATTGTGGCCGATGATCGCGGGCAGAAAATACAGCAAAGTCGCGACGAGAAGAAATGTCATGTCCGCACCTCTGATCCGTTCAATTCAGACCGGCCGGTGACTCCCGGGCACCGTCGTACAATGAGATACGACTCAGCAGCTCGTCCGGTTCCCCTGATTTTTCGCTCGTTGCAGTGCGCAAGCAAGCGCGACTGCCAGGAACCAGCCATCGCAACAGTTACTGCCAATCAGGAAGTCGCCACAGTCTTCGTTTGCGTCTGCACCTTCTCCAGCAACTGCGTGAATTTCTGCTCGCGCTCTTTTTGATCGAGCCCCTGGTACGCTTCGGCGATCTGCGTGGTGTTCATCGAGCAGAATTTCGGGCCGCACATCGAACAGAACTTCGCTTCCTTGTAGAAATCATCGGGCAAAGTTTCGTCGTGCATCTTGCGCGCGGTTTCCGGGTCGAGCGAGAGCTCGAACTGCTTGTTCCAATCGAAAAGAAAACGCGCGTAGCTGAGCGCATCATCGCGATCACGCGCCCCCGGACGATGCCGCGCCACGTCCGCCGCATGTGCCGCGATTTTGTAGGCAATCACGCCCTGCCGCACGTCATCCGCATTCGGCAGACCCAGATGTTCCTTCGGCGTCACGTAGCAAAGCATCGAAGCGCCGTGCCATCCGATCATCGCCGCGCCAATCGCGCTGGTGATGTGGTCATAGCCCGGCGCGATATCGGTTACGAGCGGCCCCAGCGTGTAAAACGGCGCTTCGTAACACATTTCATTTTCTTTTTTCACTTGTAGTTCGATCTGGTCCATTGGAATGTGCCCGGGACCTTCGATCATCACCTGCACGTCGTATTCCCACGCCTTCTTGGTCAGTTCGCCCAAAACTTTCAGCTCCGCGAACTGCGCTTCATCGCTGGCGTCTGCCAGGCACCCGGGCCGCAAACCATCACCGAGTGAAAAGCTCACATCGTGCTTCTGGAAAATTTTGCAGATCGCGTCGAAATTCTCGTACAGGAAATTTTGCTTCTTGTGAAAGCTCATCCACTGTCCCAGCAACGCGCCGCCGCGGCTGACGATGCCGGTAATGCGATTGCGCACCAGCGGCAAAAACTCGCGCAGCACGCCCGCGTGAATCGTCATGTAATCCACGCCCTGCTCGGCTTGCTCTTCGATCACTTCCAGCAGCAGTTCGATCGACAAATCCTCGGGGCGCCGCACGCGCGAAAGCGCTTCGTAAATCGGCACCGTGCCGATGGGCACGGGCGAAGCGTTGATGATCGCCTTGCGGATCATGGGAATATCGCCGCCGGTGGAAAGATCCATCACCGTGTCCGAACCGTAATGCACGGAGCGATGCAGTTTCTCCAGTTCCTCGTCCACGTTCGACGTGGTGGCGGAGTTGCCGATGTTGGCGTTGATCTTGCAGAAGAACGCTACCCCGATGCCCATCGGTTCGAGATTGCGGTGATTAATATTGGCGGGAATGATGGCCCGGCCGCGCGCCACTTCGTCGCGCACCAGCTCCGGCGTAAGTTTCTCGCGCTTGGCGACGTACTCCATCTCTTCGGTTACGACGCCCAAGCGCGCATAGTGCATCTGCGAGAAGTTACGCACGCCCCCATTCATCGCCGCAGCTCGCTTTTCGATCCATGCATCCCTCATTGCCATAAAGCCCCCGTGTACACCAATCCTGAAATGGCATCCCGGCCGAACGCAGCATTATTACACCGCGTTGGATGCACAGCAACTTGCGAAGGTGCCACTCGAAGCCGCTCCAATCAGGGCGCGGCTGCGGTAGCGGCGACCGCGCCTAGCAGCGTTTCCAGCTTTGCGGGTTCGGTTATAGGCGGATGGCAGGTGGTTTCGACGCACACCAGAGCTTGCGGCTTCGCGGCGTCCAAGTGGGGCAGCGTTTCGCGCAGCGCAGGCGCGAGTGATGCCGCAACCAGCGTTTCCGGCGTGACGCGCAGAACGGCTTTGCCGGAACGATAAATTTCGTTCGCGGATTTTTCGAGCGCGGCGGCCTTCAGATCGCCTGCTTTGCCCAGCACCACCACCTGCAAAGGATGCCGCGCGTGCAGCAGCGCCGCGAGGCCATACGTCGCGGCGAATAATCCATATTGCGGGACGAGCCCGACGAAAGCTTCCAGCGTCTTTTCCGCCCACTCGCGATAAAGTTTTTCGCCGGTGAAAGCGTAGAGGCGATCAAGCACGATCACCGCGACGGAATTTGCGCCCGGCGTCGGCGAATCCTGTAGTGGCTTGCGGCGCACGTCCAATCCGCCCATCGGCGCGGCATCTTTCGCGCGATCGAAAAATCCGCCGCCATCGGGATCGCCGTAGCGTTCCACGGCCAGGCGCACCGCTCGCTCGGCAATATCGAAATAGCGCCGGTCGAGCGTCGTTTCGTACGCATCGAGCAGCGCCGCGGCCGCGAAAATCTGGTCGTCGAGCGAGCCTTCCAGGCGCGGCCCTCCCACACGATGGCGGAAACCTTTCGCGTCATCCCAGGCCTCGGCCAAAATGCGTTCCAGCGTCTTCAGCGCGAATTCGCGGCAATCGTCGCGGCCCAGTACGCGCGCCGCTTCCAGATAGGCCGAGACGAACATCGCATTCCACGCCACATAGATCGTTGTGTCTATCGCCGGCGTGGGATGCCGCTGCAGCCGCGCGGCCAGCAGCTTCCCTTTCGCGCGAGCGAGAAGCGGCGAGACATCTTCTGGAGTCGTTTTCAACGCTTGGGCAATTTCGTCGCGGCTCGCCGCCACCCACAGAACATTTTTCTCGGGATTGTGATGCATCTCTCCGCGCGGGCCAACGTCGTAACGCATCTCGATCGCACGGGATTCGTCAGGTGTAAGCACGGCGCGCACTTCCGCGAGCGTCCAGGTAAAATAATCGCCGTCGTCGTCCAAAGTTTGATCCGCATCCTGGCTGCCGTAGAAACCGCCGCGCTCACGATCGGAAAGCACTGCGCCCACCCACTCGATAATTCCTTCGGCGGTTTCGCGGAACAGCAAATTCCCGGTGACTTGATAGCCGTGCAGAAAATTCTTCAGCAGCTCGGAATTGTCGTACGTCATTTTCTCGAAGTGCGGCACGCACCAGCGCTCGTCCACTGAATAGCGGTGAAAACCGCCGGCCAACTGATCGTAAACGCCGCCTTCGGCCATGCCCGTCAGCGAGCGCTCGACCACGTGCAGCAATCGCGGATCGCGCGACGACTGATATCGTTCCAGCAGCAGGTCAATCGCGCTCGAGTGCGGAAACTTCGGCGCGCTGCCGAAACCGCCGTGAGCTTCATCGAACAAATGCAGCGCTGATTCCACGACGGAGTCCACCACGCCCGCATCGAATTCACCGTGCGCCGTGTGAAACACTTCAGCTTTCGCGACGGCCTCTTCCAGCGCCTTGGCCGAACTATCCACTTCCGCGCGCCGCGTCTTGAATGCTTCGGCAATGCCCCGCAGTATGCGTTTAAATCCGGGGCGGCCCATCGCGTCATCCGGCGGAAAATACGTGCCGCCGAAAAATGGTTTGCCGTCGGGCGTCAAGAACGCCGTGAGCGGCCAACCACCCTGCCCGGAAATCGCGCTGATCGCCGATTGATAGCGCGAGTCCACGTCGGGCCGTTCGTCACGATCCACTTTCACCGGCACATAAAATTGATTGATCATCTTGGCGATTTCGGGATTTTCGTAGCTCTCGCGGTCAATCACGTGGCACCAGTGGCACCACACCGCGCCGATATCCAGCAAAATTGGTTTGCCTTCCGCGCGCGCGTGCGCAAACGCTTCCTGGCCCCATTCGTGCCAATCCACCGGCTGATGCGCGGCAGAACGCAGATATGGGCTAGCGGAATTCTTCAGGCGGTTTTCAGTCGTGTCAGTCACGGCTCACTCTCTACACTTTGTTCAGATTCCACCCTACCACACGCCCCGCGCTCGTTCACCTATCTCGAATTCACGGTGGTGGGTCATTTTCCAGTCACGCGTGCGGTCTCAATAGGTCAACGCAACACTGGCTCGAAGTTTATTTGAGGAGTCTGAAAACCTAATGCCTTTCGCGGGCGTTGATTCAAACGGAAACACCACCGTGCATAGCGTTCTGATTGAGTCCAGCCGAACAGATCGGTTCTCGACGGGAACTATTGCCGCATCACCTGATTAGACGGTGTAGCATCGACCGGTTGAGCCCGCAGCGGCCAATTGACTTTTTATGTCGTCTTTGGGGTTCTAATCGGCGAACCTGGCAACCAGACCCGAATCTATCGTTGGTCAGCGGTGTGAACGCGGTTTGGATGTTGATCAGACATGCCTGGGCGGATCCGTCGGCGGCAACTCTTTCGTGGAAACAGGTTCGGCCGAACTCATGTGTTCGTGAATAATTCGCAGCACCCCTTTCTCATCCCGCTGGAAGACTTGCGTGACGCGCCCGCTGGGAACTTCCGACTGATAGCGCTTGCCACTCGCCCGCGTCCGGGTGATTGACAAATGGAATGGGTAAGAAGCTATGGCCAGGTCCGCTCCGAGAGGCTGCACATCAATCGGGCCGAGCTTTGCGGCCACGGACGATGCAGGACCCAATAGCTCGCGTTCACGCCGCACCAGCATCAGGCGTGCCGGTTCCATCCGCCGTGCGTCGGCCGCAAAAACGCTTGCCGAGGAAAGATACATCTCCGCGAATTGAGATTTCATTTTTCGGGAAAGGAAATCCCAGAGCCTTTTCACTTCAGCCCGGACGTCGTCAGATGAAATGTTGCTCATAATTGGCCCAGCACGGCATAAGCTTTGGAACTATCCGAGTCCTTGCTCACGTCTAGACGCGCGAGGCTCAGTTTGCCAGCGCTCGCGGTTCTGTCATTCGCCCGCTTTCTCCATGGCGGGAGGCGCCGCAGCACTCAGATGCTCATGAACGATTCGAAGTGCGCCATCCTCGCCGCGCTGGAAAATCTGCGTTGCTCGTCCGAAGAGCGTGTTGATTTGCATTTTGCTGCCGTTGGCGAGAATTTTTTGCGTGTCGAAGCTGTACGTATAGGCGGCAATGGCGACGTCGGGGCCCACAATCTGGACATCTATTGAGCCTACTTCTGCTCTGGAAGAGTGACCGGGCCCGGGGAGCTGGCGAGATCTGCGCACTGCCATCAATTTCGCCGACTCGCTACGTTTAGCTTTGCCTGTGAAAACGATGGCGCTAGGCGAGTACATCTCCTCAAGCTTGTCCGCCAGGTTCCCCGACAAGATGGCCCAGAAGCGATGGACTTCCTTGTGAACGTCTCCCGATGAAATCTTCTTCATATTTTGGCTGAAGGATAGCACAGGCTTGCACGCTCTTGGACGATCGCAACGGATCCAGCATGTTTTGGAGAGCTCGCTTGGCGCAGGGCGCCAGGCTAGATTCACGTGACACCCGATTGACGCGGTAACCGGTAACGTGGATTTTGCTAGTGATTGGTCGGGTAGAGCAATGGCGCGTAGCGGGCTTCGAATGATGCCGACGTTTCCATTGCCCTCCCTAAAATTCCGTACGGCGGGTTTTCCCCAG
>Ga0210396_10007125_pt1 | contig 10652 bp, 8 predicted proteins | sample IncBWH17OmetaG_FD_155466 | JGI IMG/M metagenome (GOLD analysis project Ga0210396, IMG submission 155466) | Forest soil microbial communities from Barre Woods Harvard Forest LTER site, Petersham, Massachusetts, United States - Inc-BW-H-17-O ... | reverse complement strand
CGGGAGTTTGTGGAGACGGCCGCTGCGGCTGGCACAAGTTTCTGAAGGCCAAACTCGCCCGGCCCAAACCTATTGCCGCAGACGCACACCAGCGATTCGGGCAGGCTCTCGCCGCATTTGCATATGTAGCCGATCTGCCGAGCAGGATTGCCAACCACCAGCGCATACGGAGGAACGTCTCGAATTACAACCGTGCCAGCTCCCACGAAGCAATACTGGCCCAGGGTGACCCCGCAGACAATAGTCGCGTTGGCGCCAATCGTCGCACCCTCCTGCACATGGGTGGGTACGAACTGGTCGTGACCCTTCTTAACTTCGGCGCGCGGATTCAGGTCGTTGGTAAAGACGGCGTTCGGTCCGACAAAAACATGATTGGCCAGAGTGACGCCATCCCAGATAGCGACCCCGTTCTTGATGGTGACACCGTCCCCAATGACGACACCGGATTCAACGAACGCATGATCGCAGATGTTGCAGTTACGGCCGATGGTTGCTCCCTGCATGACGTGAGCGAAGGCCCATACGCGTGTACCTTCACCGATCTGCTCGGTTTCGACCAAGGCGTGAGGATGTACGAAATAAGAATTCAGTTTCATAGGCCCCCTTGAGCGCCAAATTCGGAATAATACTTAAATTCTGTTTCCAGCCGGCTGTGGCCCCGGCCACAGCCTCTACCATAGGTTTGGCTGATGGCGGTCGCGGTCCGATGCTCGTACGGGAGCGGAAGGAGCACGCGGATGCCTGACCGATTCTGTGATTGTCAACCGCCGGAAGCAGCGCGCAATTTTTCGCGCGTCAACAATCGTGGCGCCGGTTTGGCTCTACCTCGGCCGGATAGCGTGTCACTCGCATTCAGACACTCGGACGCCATCATTTCGGCCTGCAGCAATTGCTCCATGGTCAGGCGCTTGGCCAACGCCTTGTATCCGGAACCAATGGCTTCCGAAGCGACGGAGTACCACACATATGCCTGCAACGAGCTTTCGGGATCACGTTGCGATCCGTAATGCTGAGCCAATGCGAGTTGCGCCAGGACAACGCCACGTCGGGCCGCATTCTGGCAGGCGATCAGAGCGCCCTCGTCCTGAAGAATGTCGTATGGCTTTTCGTTCAGGAAATAATGAGACGGAGCTTGTGCGTGCCGCTCCTGGCTGAGAGTCATGAACAGGAGTTCAACCCGGCTCGAGACACCTAACTTGTCAAAAATCCGGAACAGGCAATTCTTGATGGTGTGCTGACTGAGCTTGAGGCGCTCGGCGATCTCGCGGTTCGACAACCCCTGGGCTACTCCGCGAACTACTTCAGTTTCGCGCTTCGAAAGCAGGTTCAGACCTTTGGCATCGACGGCACGAATGTTGTGCGATGAAGCTAACGCCTCGACCAGGGTAGAGATCTGTTCGCAATTAGCCCAAATCTGCCCTTCGAACACCTTGCGCAAGCACTTGCCCAAGGTTTCTATCGAATCGTTTTTGCTGAAGATGCCTCGTGCGCCGGAGCGGAAGGCTTCCAGGATCATCTCGCCCTGGGAGGTGTCCAGCAGCATGACCGCTCTGATATCGGGATGCAGGCTTCTGAGTCCGCGCAGGATTTCGAAGCCGCGGCCAGGCTTCTCATCCAGATTGGAACTCATGACGAGAACGTCGCTATCGTTGAAATCGATGCCAGAAGTTAGACCGTCGGAGCCACACAATAAAGTCGTGACTTCGAGGTCGCCATCACGTTTTAAGGCATCTGCAAGAAGTTCGGTGTGAACGCGCGTGTCATCACTGACGAGGACACGAATAGGCACAGAATCGGACTGGTGGCGCATGTCGTGCTCCAGACGAAGGTTTGGAACATCATTATTTGAGAAAACTTACTCAGTGTCTGAATGTCCTCGGCGTGGTGAGGACTTTCCAACAGAGTTTGTAACAGGCCAGAGTCTTCTCGATGCTGCAGAGCGTATAACACTCACCCGGTATATTCAAGACTACGATAGTGCTGCTACCTGCACACGGCTAGTGTGGTGTACAGCACGCACGTAGGTGTTGCGCTCTGCCGCCAGGCTGCTTTGCACAGCGCCCTAAGCATGCATTTGACATAAGGCGACGCCTTGGTCACAAGCAGCTTAGCCTCAGCGACTTAGGACATCGTTTTGTCCGATCGTGGTGCTCATAATTTCACAGTATATTTTTAAAGCGTACAGTCCAAATTCGACTGGGACAGGAGAAAGTCTTCTCTAATCCGAATAGCTTTACGGTCGGAGATGATTACCTCTGTTTCTGTGGAGTAGACCGTCGCAGAGGATGTGTGCCTCTTGCGACCTTCTGCAAACAGCCTTAGATTGCGACTACGTCATCAACTCAAACCTTGCCAAGTTATTAACCATCGGGCTCAAAAAACCGCTTTGCAGTGTGGTGAGCGGCTCATAAGGCTGGACAGGTTCGGATCGCAAGATCTGACTTGAAAAGTAGTGCATTCACACTTGCGGCGGAGATCGCGAGGTGACTGAGAGGGCGAAGCTATGTCTACCACTACCGCAGCTGCGAATCTTCTGGAACAGCCGGCCTTCGCTGCCATCACGGATCTAACAGCAGAGACCTGGTTCGCGGTTCACACCTATGCCAGACATGAAAAGGTAGTGGCGCAGGAAACTCTTGACCTAGGTATCACGACGTTTCTCCCGGTTGTAAAACAAGTACGGCAATGGTCAGACCGGCGCAAGCTGGTTGAATCTCCTTTGTTCAGTTGCTACGTCTTCGTCAAGATTCGTCCGGACAATCGCGAGCGTCTCAAGGTGCTCCGTGTGAACGGAGTATTGCGGTTCGTCGGCACTCATGGAATGGGAATTCCGATTCCTGACGAACAGATTGAAACTGTTCGTATGTTGTCAGAAGAGCAACTGCCAATGTGTTCCCATCCTTTTCTCAAGATCGGCCAACGCGTACGCGTTCGCTCGGGGGCTTTGGCTGGTGTCGAAGGTATCCTGACTGCCCGTAGCGGCGAGCGAACCCTGGTGGTAACCCTGGACGCGATTCAGCGTTCCTTAAGCGTACGCATCGAAGGCTACGACATCGAGCCGGTTTAAGCCTTCAATTCTTATTTTTTGTAAAACCTCATGCCAGGAACACTAACTGTAGTGCCGAAAAATGCAACGGCTTCGGTACGGCTGCTGCTCATCACTCGTGAATCCGCCGTACTGTCGATGCTTTGGTCGATTGGAGAAGCCAGGAAGTGGCAACTGGAAAGCGCGACCAACGGCTGGGGAGCGATGGAAAGAGTGCAGTCGGGAGTCACGCCGGATCTTCTGATCCTGGACTTGCCTCGCGCCGATGGAGACGGTTTGCACTTTCTGCGTTGGCTTCGCCGGTTGCGGCCGGAGCTGCCGATCCTTGTCCTTTGCGATGAGGAGGATGCTCCCACGCAGCAGGAAGCAGTTCGCCTGGGCGCGAGAGAGTGTCTTGCAAGACCCATGGCAACCGGAGTTCTACAAGAAACAATTAACCAGATGCTCTCGGCCTGCGAAAGTGACTTTGCCGTCGGCATAAGCAGCGACGATGTCGAGCATGTAGATGGTGAGATTTCTTTTGTAAGCGCCAGTCCCACCATGCGCAAGCTGCGAGCTCAAATCGAGTCGCTGAGTGAAACTGATAACGCCGTATTGATTACGGGCGAGACTGGAAGCGGCAAGGAAACCGTAGCCCGGCTGATTCACCAGCTCTCCATACGGTCGGGATTCACCTTCGCCAAAGTAAATTGCGCGGCATTGCCGAGCGACCTTCTGGAGGTCGAACTCTTCGGATACGACCGCAAAGGAAACGGACTATCTCAGCTGAAGAGCGGCAAGCTCGAGCTTTGCGACAAGGGAACGATTCTGCTCGATGAAGTTACCGAGATGTCATTAAGCCTGCAGAGGAAGTTGGTGGAACTTATGCAGACCAAGCGATTCTCTCGGCCAGGCAGCGGTACTTCGGTTTCCGTCAACGTTCGTATTCTGACGGCCAGCACCAACAATCTTGAGCCTGCAATTTCCGACAACAAACTTCGTGAAGATTTGCTGTACCGTCTGAGCGCCTATACGGTTCACGTTCCTCCACTGAGAGAGAGACGGGAAGAGGTTCCGCTTCTGCTGCACTTCTTTATGCGGCAGCTTTCGAGGCAGTATGCATTGTCGCCGCGGGTATTCTCTCCTGTTGTTTTAGAGGCCTGCCAGGCGCACTCCTGGCCCGGCAATCTGAGGGAAATGGAGAGCTTCGTGAAGCGGTACTTGCTGGCAGGCGGGAAAGAGCTACCGTTCGGGAGCGACTCCGGAGTGAAAGCCGCACTAAATAACGACAGTGCGATACGGCAACGAGCCATTCCAGCGCCAGTTACGCCACAAAATGGTTCCTCGGGTTCGGATTCTTTGAAAGCGCTTGTCCAGAACGTCAAGTTAGAAGCAGAGAGAAATGCGATTGCTGCGGCTTTGGAGAGAACCGGCTGGAACCGAAAGGCCGCAGCTCGCTTGTTGAAGGTGAGCTATCGGACCCTGCTCTACAAGATCGAACAATATCAAATGAGGGCACCTGATCCCTCTTTGATACAGGGTGGGCCGGGAATCAGGACGAATGGCAACGGTTTCGGTGGAAATGGACACCTGCGGTAACTAACGCTGGAACGCAGAAGCCAATCGCGAGGAGTTTAAATATGGAAACCATAGTCAATGCCATAAAGCGTCACATCGTGACTTGTGGGTTGATCGGCGTATTGCTCGCCGGCAATGCATGGGCTCAAACGCAAGTCGCCAGCGATTCCAGTTCGCGTGATCTGGTCCCTGCCGATGCTTCTTCGCTCGCGAAACCGGAAACTACTTCGGCTCCGAAGCCTCACGATAAAGATTTCATCATTGGCAACGGCGACGTGCTCAACATTAACGTCTGGAAGCAGCCGGATCTGTCCCGATCGGTCCCTGTACGCTCGGATGGAAAAGTGTCGCTTCCGCTGATCGGCGAAGTGAAGGCTGCCGGTCAGACCCCGCTCAAGCTGGAGGAAGAACTCACCAGCAAGCTTCAGCCTTTCCTGGCTGAGCCGGAAGTGACGGTCATCGTCGAACAGATCAATAGCGAGAAATTCAACATTCTGGGCAGAGTGGCAAAGCCGGGATCGTATCCGCTGGTGAATCCGACGACGGTGTTGGACGCGATCGCGTTGGCGGGAGGCTGTCGCGATTTCGCCAAGCAGAAATCGATCTACATCCTGCGCCGCCAGCCCAACGGTAGCGAGACGCGCCTGCCCTTCAACTACCAGGACGTAATCAAGGGTAAGGACACTGCTCAGAACATCGATCTTCAGCCGCGCGACACCATCGTCGTGCCTTAAGCGAGCGTTATGCTGGTCAAGATCTGCTTAGCTTTGGGTTTGCTGGCGTGCGCGCCGGCCTGGTGCCAGACGCAGGCGAACGATGCCGAGGCCAACAAGGCCTCGGAAGACGATTCGCAGCTGCAGGTGCCGCCGCCGGTGAGCGGCCAGGCCTACGCGACGACCTTCGAGGGCGAGAACGAGTCGAACTACTTGCGCGGCGGAGTGACGTTCACCGGCGCTTACTCGAGCAATGTCTCGTATGGCGCAACTCCGGTCGGCGACATGAGCTACTCGATCTGGCCAACGATTGCCCTGGACAAGACGACTTACCGGATGCACCTGGTGCTCGACTATGCGCCCGGCTTCACCTTGTATCAGCGCATGAGTTCGCTGAATCAAGCCGACCAAAGCCTGGCCGTGAACCTCCAGTATCGTCTCAGTCCCAACCTGACGGCCACGTTGGCGGAGGGGTTCCAGAAGACAACCAACTTCTTTAACCAGCCCAATCCGTTGTCGGCCACGCCGGTCACGGGTTCGGTGCCGGTCTCGAACATTGCGGTCATTCCTCCGCTGGCGGAGATGATCAGCAATACGACGACTTCGCAGCTCAGCTATCAGATGAGTGCCGACAGCATGATCGGCGGCGGCGGAAGTTACACGACGCTGACCTATCCCAACCCTGCTCAGGTGGAGGGGGTTTTCAACTCGCGTTCGGCGGGCGGATCGTTCTTCTACTCGACGCGCTTCCGCGAGAAGAACTATATCGGAGCCAGCTATCAGTATGGGAACTACCTTTCGTTCCAGAGCAACTCTCCCAGCACCGGGACCCAGACCCAAACCATTTTTCTGTTCTTCACCATGTTCCTGAAGCCCAACCTTAGCCTGTCGGTCTCGGGCGGCCCGCAGCATTACAGTTCGACGCAGGCGTCGTCGCCTTCGGTGGCCGCATGGCAGCCGATGACCGTAGTGAGCATGGGATGGCAGGGACAGCGGACAACACTGGCAGCCAGCTACGCGCGCACGGTCAGCGGCGGCGGAGGCTTGAACGGAACCTTTCACACCAATGCCGCCAGCACATCGTTCTCCTGGCAGATCAACCGGGACTGGACGGCAGCGCTCTCGGGAAGTTACTCGAACTATAAAAACCTGACGCCTTTTTTCCTGTTCTCGACTCCGGGAGGCCACATGCTCTCGGGCTCGGCGTCACTGCAACGCCAAATCAACCCGCACACCAATTTTCAACTTGGTTATAGCTGGGCGCAACAAAGCTACCTGAGGACGTCGGGTTCCAGCTATCCAGACCTTAACCGGGTATTTGTGACCGTAAGCTTTACCTTCGCAAAGCCTCTACAGCGATAGCTATGCCAACTACAGCAAGCAACAACAAAGCGCCGGAACCTATCGGCCTTCAGCACTACGTAGACATTCTTCGCCGCCGCCGGCTGTTTTTCCTGATCCCGCTGTTCGCGGGCTGGCTCATGGTGTGGGGGGCGAGTTGGCTGATGCCGCCTCGCTACAAGTCCGGCACTCTGATCCTGGTGGAACAACCCACCATGCCCAAGGACTACGTGCTCCCGAACGTCGCCGAGAACCTGCAGGAGCGGCTGCAAAGCATCACCCAGCAGATCCTCAGCCGTTCGCGCCTGCTGCACATCGTCGACGAGTTGAATTTGTATCCTCAAAACCACCAGCCGTTGTCTCCCGACGAGATTGTGGAGAGGATGCGCAAGAACATCGACATCGAGCTGATTCGTGGAGCCGACAGCCGGATCAGCGCGTTCAACGTGTACTACACGGCCGATGATCCGGTTGTCGCCCAGCGTGTTACCAGCAAGCTGACCAATCTGTTCATCAACGAGAATCTGGAAGTCCGCCAGCAAGAGTCGGAGGGCAACACCAAGTTCCTCGAGAACCAACTGGAGTCGGCGCGTCAGAATCTGGAAGTCCAGGAACAGCAGATACGGCAGTTCAAGGCGCAGTATGTGGGACAGCTTCCCAGCCAGTTGAACAGCAACCTGCAAATTCTGGGTGGGCTGCAAACCCAGTTGCAGGCGCAATCGGAAGCTCTCAACACCACCAAGCAGCAGCGGGTCTATTTGGAGACGCTGCTTAGCCAATACCGGGCGCTGAAGGGGCCTTCAAAGAATTCGGACAATCCGCAGACGAGCGTCGCGGATTTGGATGACCAGATCGATCGCCTGAAGACGCAGCTGCGCGAATTAACTTCGACCTACAACGACCAGTATCCGGAAGTTCGCCGGGTGAAGGACCAGATCACCAAGACAGAAGGACAGCGTGATCAGCTCCTGGCGGAGCAGAAGACCAAAGGCAACAATCCGCAGACCGACGCGGCCGCTGCCGTCGCGGCCCAGGGAAACGGGATGCGAGACCCGGCGGCGCTCGCGCAGCTGCAAAGCCAGTTGCAGGCCAACCAAAGCGAAATCAAGAATCGGGAACAGTCGATCGCAGAAATCAGTGCGCAGATCAATAACTACCAGGCGCGGCTGAATCAGGAGCCGATTCGTGAGCAGCAATTGGCTGACCTGACGCGTGGCTACGACCAGTCCAAAGCTTCGTATGACGATTTACTGAAGAAGAAGAACGATTCCGCGATGGCGACCAGCATGGAACTTCTGCAACAGGGTGAGCGGTTCCGCATTCTGGATCCGCCAAGCCTGCCGTTGAAGCCCAGTTTCCCGAACCGCCTGAAGTTCTGCGGTATAGGACTGATTGTAGGTCTCATCCTCGGAACCCTGGTCGTGTCGGTGGTGGAGGCGATGGACGACCGTGTTTATAGCGAGACGGAATTGCGAAAACTGTTGCCCGTGTCCGTGCTCTCCGAACTACCGGTAATCTGTGATCCGGCAGACGAACGGCATCAGCATAAACATGCCCGTATCGGATGGGCGACTACGGCGATGGTGGTCTTTACGATATTTGCCGGCTCCGTTGTGAGCTACCTGAGGCGCTGAACTGACTGCGATGTATAAGGCGTTCTACAATCTCGCGCGCAATCCCTTCGACATCAGTCCGGACCCGGCTTTCCTGTTCGCGACTCCGCGGCACAATGAAGCCCTGGCGGCCTTGTACCATGCGGTGCGTGGCCACAAGGGCTTTGTCGTTCTGACCGGCGAGGTGGGGACGGGGAAGACCCTACTATTGCGTTGCGTGCTCGAACTGTTCCGCGAGAGCAGCGACATTACCTACGCGTATGTGTTCAATGGACGCCTTTCGCCATGCGAGTTTTTGGAGTACATCGCAACGGACTTCGGGCTATCGGTTGCCGGCAAGAACAAAACGCAGATTCTCTTCGAGCTCAGCAATTTCCTGGTGGCGCGTGGTTCCAAGGAGCTGACGACGGTGCTGGTGGTGGATGAAGCGCATCACCTCTCGCCGGACATCCTGGAAGAAATTCGTTTGCTGACCAACCTCGAAACGCCGCGGGGAAAGCTGCTGCAGATTCTGCTGGTCGGCCAGCCGGAGTTGGACGAGAAACTCGATTCGCCGAACCTGCGGCAGTTAAAGCAGCGAATCGCTCACCGGGCCCACTTGACCGCTCTGGATCTGGGCGAGACGCGTGGGTATGTCGACTGGCGGCTGCAGATTGCGGGCGCAAAGCCCGGCAACACGCTGTTTCCGCAGCAGAGCATCGAGACACTCTATCGGCATTCGAAGGGCATTCCGCGGTTGATCAACACCACTTGCGATAACGCGTTGATCACCGCTTATGCCAGGAAGCTGCGCAGCGTCTCCCCGGAAATCATCGAGAGCACCGCAGCGGACCTTCGGCTGGACGTGGTGAATCTTCCTTCGGTCGAGGAGTCGATGGAATTCGATGAGACACTGGCCCGCCGCGCCTCCAAGTCGTTGCTGGAATTTTTCTCTTACCTCAGGAAAGCACCTGCCCGCCAGCCCGAGCAGGAACGGACCTAGTCGTCCGGGATAGACCCTATGAGCCAGATATTTGACGCACTCCATCAGTCCGCAAGCGAACGCGCCGGCAATGGCACGCGCGAGTTTTCAGCCGCCAAGGAATTACTGCAGGTAGTCGAACGCAAGTCGGCGAGCTCGGCGGCCTTGGCCGATGCTCCCTCGGCGCCGGTGATCCGAGACCCAGGCCGGCCGTATCCGTCCGTCAAATCGGACGTATCGGCACACAGCAAATTTGTCTGCTTCAACCACACGGAGAGCCTGGCGGCGGAGAAATTCCGCTTCCTGGCGACAAGACTGCGCCACATGCAGCAGAAGCGCTCGCTCAAGCGTCTGGTAATCACCAGTTCGGTGACGGGCGAAGGCAAGAGCATCGTCGCCGCGAACCTGGCCTGGGCTCTGGCAGCCGGCAAGCAGCAGGTGCTGCTGGTGGAAGGCGACCTTCGCCGGCCGTCGCTGGCGCAGCACCTGGGGCTGCGCGATCTACCCGGGTTGAGCCAGATGCTGCGCAGCACGAACGACGGGCTGAACAACATTCATTGCCTGGAAAATTCCGGATTGCATGTTCTACTGGCGGGAGAAGCCCATAACAATCCGCTGGAGTTCATGGACGCCGGCAAACTCTCGTCATTGATGGACCGGATCTCCACTGCTTTCGACTGGGTGGTCATCGATTCGCCGCCGGTTCTGCCGCTGGCCGACACCAGCATGTGGATTCGCATGGCTGAGGGGATTTTGCTGGTTATGCGGCCGGGCGTCACTTCCAAGCGGCAGCTGCAGAGAACTTACGAAGCGCTGGAACAGTCGAAGCTGCTGGGAAGCGTGCTCAACGCATCGAACGAAACTGCAACCAACCACTACTATCATTACTACGCCGGTAACGGCGGTCTCCAAGTGTCGAGCTCAAGCGCAAAGTAAGGCCCTACCATTCTGAGTCGACGATCTCAAGCATTGAAATGCAAACTATGAAAGATCACGCCGCTAAGGCCGCGGACGCTCTCGCGCCAGAAAAATCGGGAAGCAACGGTTCGGGCAGGAACCCAGCTCCGTCGGCCTCGGCGGGCTCGGGGGAGCGCGAAGTCCTGCACGAGGACGTGTTCAAGCGAATGATCGCCATCGAGCGCAAGAGGACCGAGCGCTCGGCGAAGCCTTTCCTGCTCATGCTCCTCGAGACCGGCGATCACAACAGCGAGGAGCGCAGCCGGCAAATCCTGGCTAAGGTCATTACCGCGCTGCAGGCAGCGACTCGCGAAACCGATGTTATTGGATGGCACCGTAACGGCTTGTGCGTGGGAGTGTTGTTCACCCAGCTCGCGTTTCTCGACCAGAAGACGGTTCTGAGCGCCATGTTGTCCAGGGTAAGCGCAATGCTGGAAGACAATCTCAGCTTGGAACAGTTCAGC
>Ga0210396_10007124_pt1 | contig 10652 bp, 11 predicted proteins | sample IncBWH17OmetaG_FD_155466 | JGI IMG/M metagenome (GOLD analysis project Ga0210396, IMG submission 155466) | Forest soil microbial communities from Barre Woods Harvard Forest LTER site, Petersham, Massachusetts, United States - Inc-BW-H-17-O ... | reverse complement strand
TCATCCGCTCGCAGCAGTTCGACCGGAAGAGTATGGAAAAGCTCTTCGCACTGGCGACCGAACTGCAGAATTCGTTCGACGACTCCCTGCGCGGCAAAGTGATGGCCACGCTTTTTTACGAACCCTCGACCCGCACCCGTCTCTCGTTCGAGTCGGCGATGACGCGGCTCGGCGGCGGCGTTATCTCGACCGAGAACGCGCGTGAAGCATCGTCCGCTTCGAAGGGCGAGACTTTGGAAGATACCATCAAGATCGTGAACCAATATGCGGACGTTATCGTGCTCCGGCATTTCGAAGCAGGCTCCGCAAAACGCGCCTCCGACGTATCGAGCGTACCGATCGTCAATGCGGGTGACGGGGCAGGTCAGCATCCGACGCAAGCACTCCTCGACCTGTACACGATCGAGCGCGAACTGGGGAATATCGATGGCATTCATATTGCGGGCGTCGGTGATCTCCGCTTCGGCCGCACGATCCGCTCGCTCGCGTATCTGCTCGGCAAGTATGACAACGTCAAAATGACCTTCGTTTCCCCGCCCGAACGGAAAATGGGGGACGATATCAAGGCATATTTAAAACGCCATACTGTATCGTTCGCCGAGACGGAGGATCTTGCATCCGCGATGGAAAGCGCTGATGTCGTGTATCAAACGCGCATTCAAAAAGAACGGTTCCCGGACGTTGAAGAATACGAACGGCTGAAAGATTCGTTCGTCATCTCGCGTGCGCTCGTAGACTCGATGAAAAAGAAAGCGATCCTTCTGCATCCGTTACCGCGCGTCAACGAGATCGAGCACGAAGTGGACTCGTCGCCGCACGCGATGTATTTTAAGCAGGCCGGATACGGTGTGCTTGTCCGCATGGCACTGCTCAAAACCCTGATCGGAGGAAAACAAGTTTTGCCGATACCGAGAGTGGCCTCTTCGCGTAATCTTCATGGAAGTGTATAATACTGGTCAATTCACATGGCAACTATCATTGAAGTAAAAGATCTGAAGAAAAACTTCGGGGCGTTCGAGGCCGTTAAAGGCATTTCGTTCTCGATCGAAAAAGGCGAAACCTTCGGATTCCTCGGGCCAAACGGCGCGGGGAAATCGACCACGATCAAGATGCTCACGACCCTTCTTCGACCGACGTCCGGTCAGATGACTATCGACGGCAACGACCCAACTAAACATCCTGATGCGGTGCGTCATTCATTCGGTATCGTCTTTCAGGACCCTTCGCTCGATGAGGACCTCACCGCGTGGGAGAATATGGAACTGCATGGCGTGCTCTATAACGTACCGAGTGACATCCGTCGCAAACGCACCGAAGAGCTTCTTAAATTCGTCGATCTGTACGATCGACGCGACAGTTATGTAAAGGAGTTCTCGGGCGGCATGAAGCGCCGGCTCGAGGTCGCGCGCGGTCTCCTTCACCATCCGAAGATCATCTTTCTCGACGAACCGACGCTCGGTCTCGATCCGCAAACACGCAATCATATGTGGGAATATCTGCATAAGCTGAAAGCCGAAGAGGGGATCACGGTCTTCTTCACGACGCACTACATGGACGAAGCGGACCGCAACGCGGACCGCATTGCGATCATCGACCACGGTGCGATCGTCGCTTCCGGTACCGGTGAAGAACTTAAAAAGAAGACGGGCAAGGCCTCGCTTGAGGACGCGTTCCTCGACCTGACCGGCCACGAGATACGTGATGAAAGCGCCTCGTCAGTCGATCACTTGCGCCAAATGGGCCGCGCGTGGGGCGGGGGCAGTAGACGATAAATCACTCTATGACGGAAAGGATACTTATTTTCAGTTCCCGCACCACAGCAGTCACCGTACTCGAACTGCAAACCGCGAACGCCTTCTGCGAGGATGGGAACCTGAAAATAAGTATTCTTTCCGGCTCAATGCGCTAATAAAATACAAAATACTATGGCACGAACTATCTACATCATGTGGTTACGAGAAGTGAAGAAATTCATGCGCTCGCGCTCGCGCATCGTCGGGGCGCTCGGTCAACCGATCTTCTACCTGCTCGCGCTCGGCTACGGTCTCGGTAGTGTCTTTCAGGCCGCAGGGCAGGGGAGCTACATCGAATTTCTCGTACCCGGCATCATCGGCATGACCATTATCTTCACCTCGATCTTCAACGGCATGGCGGTCATTTGGGACCGGCAGTTCGGATTTTTAAAAGAAACTCTTGTTGCACCGGTCTCGCGTGTCGCGATCATGCTCGGCAGAACCTTCGGCGGCGCGACGGTCGCAACTGCGCAAGGGATCATCGTGTTCGTTCTCACACTGTTCTTCGGATTCCATCCGTATAACTGGGCGCTCGTCATCCCGGCGATACTCGTGATGTTCTTGATCGCGTCGCTTTTCTCCGCGCTCGGCATCATGGTCGCATCGCTCCTTTCCGACATGCAGGGATTCCAGTTGATAATGAACTTTCTCGTGATGCCGATGTTCTTCCTCTCCGGCGCGCTGTTCCCCTTGAATAACATTCCGTTGGCGCTTTCGCTGCTCGCATCGATAGACCCGCTTTCATACGGCGTCGATGCCATGCGTACACTTCTCATCAACACTTCGCACTTCGGACTCACTATCGACATCGGCGTGCTTCTTGTGATCGCGCTCGTATTCCTCGGATTGGGCAGCTACTTCTTCACCAAAATAGAGGTTTGACGCATACGTTCCGTCGCGTATAGTCGGAAGATGACTTTTCTCGCGCGAACGTTCCTCAAGTGGCTTCCCCTCGGCGTCGGACTGACGCTCGCGATCGGACTCGCCTATGTCGAAGTGCAGCAGAGTTACAGGCAATCCGGCAACGATCCCCAGATCCAGATGGCGGAGGACGCCGCCGCGCAATTGAGTAATGGCGCGCAGCCCGACGAAGTACTTCCGACGACCGATCGTATCGACATGGCCGCATCACTTTCACCGTGGCTCACGGTTTACGACGACGCGGGTACGCCGCTCTCGTCGACCGGATACATACACGGCGAAATGCCCGCATTGCCGAACGGGGTATTCTCTACAAGTACGTGGCACACCTATGCGGAAGACGGTTTAGCGTTGCCGGTACCGCAAAGCGAAACGCGCTTCAGCTGGCAATCGGGCGCCGGACTTCGCGAAGCGGTGGTACTTGTGCGATATACCTCATCGAACGGATCGGGATTCGTGGCGGCGGGCCGCGACTTGGAGGAGATCGAGAATAGGGAAGGCGTATTGACCGAAATGACCGCCATAGGATGGGTCGTGACGATGTTCGGAACGTTGGCCGCACAGGCACTCGCAGAATATTTGCTGTAGGTGGTTATCCACAGCTTCCTTGCAAATTCATGAAACGCGGTGTACTATAAAAGTACTTAGAACGTCTAAGTATCTATGCTGGCTTCAATTAAGGGTCTTCTGACGCCGCCGATCGTTATCGGCGCCACTGTCGTTATCGCGATCATCGCCGTAGGCGCCACGTATTTCTCCGCAAGCCAACATCCGTCGGCAACATACGTCATGCCGACGATAGGTCCTCTCGTGCAGGAAGTCGATTCCACGGGCAGCGTGAACGCGGCCAAAGAGATCGATCTCGGTTTTCAGACAGGCGGGACTATCGCAAACGCGGGCCCTCGTGTCGGTGCGCACGTAGGCGCAGGCGCGACTCTCGGCGCACTTCGCGGGGGTACGCAGCAGGCGGCGGTCGAACAAGCCCAGGCGGCACTCGCCATCCAACAGGCAAACCTTTCTTCGCTCCAAGCCGGCACGCGGCCAGAAAGCATCGCGGTCTCACAGACCGCGGTCACTAACGCGCAAGCCTCGCTCGCTCAGTCTGAACAGTCGCTCATTGCGACCGCGCAGGATGCCTACGCGAAGTCCGATGACGCGATCGTCAACCGAGTCGACCAGTTCATCAGCAATCCTCACACAGCCTCGCCGAGCTTCAATCTCACGCTCTCGAACTCGCAGGATCAAACGAACATCGTTTCCGGTCGTATCCAGATGGAAACACTTTTAAATACCTGGCAGCAAATGCTTGCCGCGCTGCCTAGCGACCCGACGCACCTCGACACCTCGGCGCTCGCCTCAACCACCAGGGCCAATCTGGGCGCCGTGAGTTCGTATCTATCGCTCGTCGCAAGTGGACTGAGCGAAGCCGTTCCGTCGACCAGTTACACGAGCGCAACGATCCAGGGCTACGAGTCCAGTATTGCGACCGCGCGCACGAACGTTTCAACAGACCTCAGTGGCATCGATTCCGCGCAAACCGCACTCACCACGGCGCAATCGGCGCTCGCGTCGGCGCAATCACAACTCACGCTCGCCCAAGCGCCTGCGACCTCGCAATCCGTACAAGCTCAACAGGCGCAAGTCGCTTCCGCGCAAGCGAGCGTCGATGCAGCAACGGCGCTCCTGGCACAAACGGTTATTTCCGCACCGATTTCCGGTACGATCACCGTGAACAATATGGAACCGGGCGAGATCGCAGCGCCGGGGGCGACGCAGGTATCGATGATATCGGACACTGCGTTCCAGTTCGTCACGTACGTTTCGGAAACAGACCTTGCGGAGATCAAAACTGGCGATGCGGCACAGGTTCAACTCGATGCGTACCAAGGTCAGGCGCCGGTGCCGGCGACTGTGATTCAGATCGACCCTGCCGCTACCGTGCAAAACGGGGTGGCGTCCTATAAGGTCACGCTGCAGTTCAGTCAGAACGACCCGCGCATCTCGTCCGGCGAAACGGGGAGCGCGAAGATCATAACGCAGTCTCTCTCCGGCGTCATGAGCATACCGACCAGCGCGGTCATTATGAGCAACGGCGGTTATTCGGTTATCAAACGAACATCTTCGGGCAACATGCAAGTGCCGGTGCAGATCGGCATCGCGAGCGCGAGCGGCTTTACGCAGATCCTTTCCGGACTATCACCGAGCGATGAGGTCCAAACATTCGGAGCGTCACAATAACCATGGCAGAACAAACGCACACACGTCGCACATGGATCATAACGATCCTGATCGCACTCGTTATCGCGGCGGCAGCCGGGGGCATCATCTATTGGTTCAATACGGCGAATATGGTCTACGTCGATACATCCTCGATCCGGGCTCCGGAGATCGACCTTTCACCCGCGACGCCCGGCATTCTTGAAAGTGTCTACGTGAACGAAGGGGATCAGGTGCCCGCGAATTTCACCGTCGCGCAAGTTGGAAATCAGCTTATCCAAACGAAAGTCGCCGGCATCATCATTTCCGTTCCCGACACCGTCGGCGCGCAAGTGAACGCCGGTTCTCCCGTCGTCACGATGATAGACCCTACGCAGCTGAGAGTCGTCGGCGAACTCGACGAGAACAAGGGACTCAGTCAGGTCAAAGTCGGCGATCCGGTGACCTTCACGGTTGACGCGTTCGGCAGTCAGACATTCTCGGGAGTCGTCGATGAGATCGCGGCGACCTCCAATCAATCCGGCATTGTCTTTAATATTTCCGATCAGCGTTCGACGCAGCAATTCGATGTGAAAGTCCGCTTCGACACGACGGAATATCCGCAGCTCAAGAACGGGATGTCGGCCCGGATGTGGATCTCCACAAAATAACCGTATGGCCGAGCGCAATGGTTCCACGTCTTCACTCGTGGGGCACCCATGGCTCGTGCTCGGCACGGTCATGGTCGGAACCCTTTTGATCGGACTCGATCGCACCGTCGTCAACCTCGCTGTGCCGAAAGTCATCAACGACTTCGGTATCACGGTCACCGCCGCCGCGTGGATCGCGACCGCGTACATCATCACCAACGCCGTTTTCGTGCCGGTCTTTGGTAAACTCGGCGACTTATTCGGCAACCGTGTGATCTATGTCTGGAGCTTCGCCGGATTCATTGTCGTTTCGGTCCTGACCGGGCTTGCGTGGAACTTTGACGCACTCATTTTCTTCCGGGCGCTCCAGGGGCTCGTCGGGGCCGCGATCTATCCGACCGCTATGTCGCTCATCGCCAAATCGTTCGTCGACCCGCGGGCACGGGCGCAAGCGCTCGGTATCTGGTCATCCTCGTTCGCCGTATCGGCCGTCATCGGACCGCTTCTCGGCGGGTACCTCATCGATAGTTTCTCGTGGCGCATGATCTTTTACATCAACCTGCCGATCGGCATCATCGGCCTTATCATGACGCTGATCTTTTTGCCGCACGATAAACCGGCGGAGCGCGGCGCGTTCGATTGGTTTGGTTCGATCCTCCTCGCAGGTGCCATCACCGCGATGGTGCTCGTGCTCGACCAGGGTCAGACATGGGGCTGGATGTCCGCGCCGAGCCTCCTGTGCTACGCGTCCACTGTCATCTTCGGTTACCTCACATTCTGGTGGGAGACACGACACACGCACCCCATCATCGACTTCAAGCTGTTCAAGAACCCCACTATCGTTTCGGTGCTCGCGGTTTCATTCATTTCTTTCGGCGGTATGTTGGGTGCGATGTTCCTTCTGCCCGTATTTACGCAGACATTCCTCGGCTACGACGCCATAAAGACGGGGCTTTTGTTCGTGCCGATGGGACTTATGCTACCCATATTCGCGCCCTTGGGAGCACGGTTGGCCACCACGATCCACCCGCGGTATACGGTTTCGTTCGGCATGGCGATGACCGCGCTCAGTTTTTTTATGCTTCGCTCGCTCGACCCCGCCATGTCGTTCATAAATTTCGTTATCCCGCTCTCGTTGCTCGGCGCCGGGCTGGGACTCGGCATGGCACCTTTGACCAACGCCTCGACGACCGCCGTTCCCGCTCACCAGATAGGCATGTCTTCGGGTCTCCTTAATCTCACACGCAATGTCGGTGGCGCTTTCGGCATCGCTTTCTTCGGCACGCTGCTTGCCAACGCGATCAACTCGAACGTGGTTTCGGTGGCGCAGCATTCCATCATCCGGAGTACTTCGCCGCAGATCATCGGCGAAGGCGCGCAGCTCATAATCCTGAAAGCCGACCTGCTTTCGTACGGTACCGTGTTCGAGTTCGCCGCAGTCTGCATGCTCATCGGCTCGGTACTGGCACTCGTGCTATTGCGCCCGACGAACAACGGTCCCGAACTTACCGCAGAGCAGCGGGCGGAGGCAATGGCCGGCGGCTGATCTGATATGAAAAAAACCCACCGAACAGACTCGTTTTCCGAACTCTCGACGTTGTTCTTCGAGATGCGTCAGACGATACGCGCGAACCTTCCCGACGGACAGGCCGACCCGAACGCGTGGATGCGTTGCGAGACGCTCCGGTTCGTCGATGCAAGCGAAGGCCCGACCATGCGCGAGATCGCGAAGCATCTGAGGGTTACTGCCCCTTCGGCGACATCTCTCGTCCGCAAGCTCTCGTCACTCGGCTGGGTCAAGCGCGTCCCGTCCGGATCGGATAAGCGTGTTGTCATGATCCGATTGACCCCGCGAGGGGAACGCGAGCTCACCCGCTACCGTAAGCAATCCGAGGGCATCATGCGCAAAGTCTTTTCGAAACTTCCGGAACGCGACCTCGCTCACCTGAAGGGGGCGTTGCGTACGCTCCGCAGCATTCATACCCGCTGAGAACTTCGAATGATATACTTTTGCGCATGAGCAATTCTCACAAAGGGGCTTGGATCGTGCTTGCGATCATCGTGGTCGTGGTACTTGCGATCGCAATGGTCTACGCATTCTCGGGATCCGCTCAGCAATCCGCACAGACGCAAACGGCACCGACGCAGAACATCGAGGCGATGTATACATGCGACGCCGGCAAGACCGTCGATGCCACATACGTGAACTCGACGACGTCCACCACGACGGGCAACTCGGTCATGATCGTACTTTCCGACGGTCGTCAGATGACGCTACCGCAGACGATCTCCGCCGACGGCGCGCGTTATTCGAACGGCAACCCGCAAATTCCCGATGGTCAGCCGGGAGCGGAAACGTTCGTCTTCTGGAGCAAAGGCAACGGTGCGTTCGTGACCGAGAACGGTACGACGACATACAGCAATTGTCTGACGCAAACCCAATAGCGCCGTGCTATTATTGCCCGCATGAGCGAAGCGGATATTCGAGCTGAGAGGCTCAAAAAGCTGGATATTTTGAGGGCAGCCGGCATGGATGCGTATCCGGCCGACTCGCATCGGGACACGAGTAATGCGGACGCCATCGCAGCGTTTGGCGAACTCGAGACGGGCAAGAAAAAGATAACGGTCGGCGGGCGTGTGATGTCATTGCGCGGGCAGGGAGGTATCATGTTCGCCGATCTCTTTGACGGAACGGCGAAACTACAGGTCGTGTTCCAAAAAGACGATATGGAAACCGCCTCATTCGGGCTTTTTACGAACGCAACGGACGTGGGCGATTTTATAGAAGTAACGGGGGCGGTGTTCAAGACGCAGCGCGGACAACAGTCAGTTCAAGCAGAAGATTGGCGCATGCTCGCGAAATCCCTGCTTCCGATACCCACCGAACACTTTGGTATCAAGGACGAAGAACTGAAATTGCGCGAGCGCTACCTCGATATTCTGCTCGACCCGGAAGTTCGCGTCATGATCGAGCGCCGCGCCAAATTCTGGCAGGCTATACGCGAATTTTACGTCTCGCGGGGATTCCTCGAGATCGAAACTCCGGCACTTGAGACATCTCCCGGCGGGGCGGATGCCCGTCCGTTCATCACGCATCACCACGCGCTCGATATCGATGTCTACTTGCATATCGCGCTTGAGCTCTGGCACAAACGGCTTCTCGTCGCCGGCTTCCCGAAGGTGTTCGAGATCGGCCGCGTGTTCCGCAACGAGGGGCAGTCCCGTGAGCATTTGCAGGATTACACGATGTTCGAATCGTATGAAGCGTTCAGCGATCTGCGCAAAGGCGGCGATTTCGTCAAAGAGCTGTACCGTCATATCGTCAAAGAGGTATATGGAAAATACACGTTCGAGATCAACGGGCACACTGTGGATTTTGCGGAGGAATGGAAGGTGGTGAATTTTTGCGATGCCATCAAGGAACGATTCGGTCTGGATCCGCTGACTTGCAGCGAGGAGGAGGCGATACAAGCCGTTCGTGACGCTGAGATCGAAGTGGGCGAGGCGCTCAACTTGCCGCGTGCGATCGATCACTTGTGGAAATCCATCCGGAAAACGATCTCGGGACCGGCCTTCCTCGTAGGCACCCCGGCGTATCTCACCCCGCTCGCAAAGCGTTGGGAAAAAGATCCCAAAGTAGCCCAACGATTGCAGGTATTGATCGCCGGCTCCGAGGTGGGGAACGGGTATGCCGAATTGAACGATCCGCAAGACCAACGCATGCGATTCGAAGAGCAGCAAAAATTACGCGATGAGGGTGATGACGAAGCGCAGCGGCTCGACGAAGAATATGTGCGCGCGATGGAGTACGGCATGCCGCCCTCGTTCGGCTTCGGCGTTTCCGAGCGTCTCTTTGCGTTCCTCGAGAACAAGCCCGCGCACCTCGCGCAGATATTTCCTCTACTCAAACCTAGGGGTTGACGTCTACATACGATTAGAGTATAATATTGGCAGCTTGCAACGGGCAGGCCAAATTAAACGGAGAATCAAAATGCGTGCTCGCATTATTTTGGCTTTCAGCGCGGCGCTCCTCCTCGCAGGCTGCGGTGTTTCAATCGACGCTCCTACTCAAAGCGTCGCTAATACTGCGGCCAACAGCATGACGTATTCGCAGGACCCTCGCACCGGACTTTGCTTCGGCGTGGTGTCAAGCAAGTCGGCCACTCATGTGAACGATCAGTCGCTGACGATCACGTGGGTGCCGTGCGACGAAAAAGTACTCGCGCTGATCGCGAAGTAGCGGATCTGCAGATCGAGCGAAGGTGAGCCGCAACGGGAACTTCCTGTTGCGGCCGCTTTATTGTTCAGACTCATGTTATGCGACATTTCACTATTGCGACCCAAGAATGAAGAGATATAGTTAAGGCTGAAATGGGAGGTGCGCGATGACGCAACCACAAGTCGATCGAGCTACGCCGAGGTTTACTCGCTGCTTCGTTCCGAGCTGTCACAACTGTCAGGACAGACAGTGGGTCAACGTTGAGCCGTTGCAGGGTACCGCGGCAAAGCATCAGCCCTGCTTCGTGTGTCAGCCCGACGCATACAAAAGGTTCTGGGCTGCACCGGAAATACTGCGCCTAGTCTGGTACAACGGTCCGCGATCGTGACGTACCTCGACCGCAACCGGAAAACCGCCGGAGGAACGTATCCTCCGGCGGCGGTTTCTTTGTGGTGGTCGTTGATTGACTTTATGCGGCTTTTATTGCACATTCTCTCCAGATAACGAAAGGACACACCATGTTCCCGAAAGTCGCTACATACGAGCGTTGGATGGGAGTATGCTCCCGTCTTGCGATCCCCGAATCTCCGGCCAGCAGTCACTACCGATGGCTCGACGGCCAATACAGCCGCGAAGATCGTTTTCTGCATGCGTGGGATCACATCGACGACCTGCTCACCATCCTCGACGACAATTGCGATCTAGCCACCAACTTCGCCCTCGTCGAATACGCGGCTTTTAACCACGACAGCGTGATGATCTTCGGCCGCAAGCCGAAAGGATATCCGTCGGATGAACAGTTGAGCGCGGTCGCATCCGACGAACTGCTCATCAGGGCCGGAAAGCCGATGGAGATGCGCTCCGACAATTTCG
>Ga0210396_10007122_pt1 | contig 10655 bp, 13 predicted proteins | sample IncBWH17OmetaG_FD_155466 | JGI IMG/M metagenome (GOLD analysis project Ga0210396, IMG submission 155466) | Forest soil microbial communities from Barre Woods Harvard Forest LTER site, Petersham, Massachusetts, United States - Inc-BW-H-17-O ... | reverse complement strand
CGCATTAGGTATTCCAAAATGGATGTGTTCTCAAGTAGCCGATACGTTGATTGAAAGATCGTCAGCAGATAGCCGCGCACAACAGACATTTGAGGAGACCTTCTATGTCACAGATATTGGGCGAAAGCTGGTTAAAGAATATCCAGAAATTTCGGCAGTATTTGATGCAGAAGATCACCCAACTAATGCAGGCCAGCATGCAGCCGGTATCGTTATTTGTAATGGTGAAATTCTGGATTATGTGGCTATTGATGGCCGTACTGGCGCAGCAATGTGCGACAAATATATGGCTGAAAAACTTAATTTTCTTAAGATTGATATATTGGGCGTGTCCCAGTTTTCTATATTCGAGCGTTGTTTGGAATTGATCGGACAAGAGCCACGAAATGGTTTCTTAGAGAAATTGCCATTAAACGATCAAGCGGCATTCGATGTTCTCAATAGAAAACAGTTCTCAGGTATATTTCAAGCAATTGGTAAATCGTTACAAATTCTATTTAATATGATTCATACAGATAGATTAGATGACCCAATTGCTATCACAGCATTGTCCCGCCCAGGTCCAGTCGCATCTGGAGCCGCAGTGCGCTGGACTAGGAAACGAATGGGGAAAGAGCCAGTAGTATATCGGCACCCATTATTAGAACCATATCTTAAATCGACATATGGAGAAGTTGTTTATCAAGAACAGGTTATGTCCATTTGTCGAGATATAGGACAAATGGGCTTTCGAGAAGTAACCAAAATTAGAAAAGCTATGTCCAAATCTCTGGGCGTAGAAGAAATGAATAAGTTAGGTGAGCCATTTAAAGAGGGAGCAATCAGAACAGGTATTCCAAAAGAGACTGTTGATATTATTTGGGGAGAGCTTATAGAGTTTGGAGCATGGGGCTTTAATCTGTCTCATGCTGTGTCGTATGGTCTTATAACTTATTGGTGTTGTTGGCTAAAGGCACATTATCCTGTGGAATTTGCCGCAGCAACTCTCGATAACGAATATGACGCGATTAAGCAATTGAGATTATTGCGCGAGCTAAGTATTGAAGGAATTAAATATATTCCTATTGATGCTCAATATTCAACAGATAGATGGAATATTAAGGAGGAAGATGGTAAGAAAGTCCTAGTTGGGCCTCTCACTAATATACATGGAGTGGGCCCAGTTCTAGTCAGAAAGATTATAGAATCACGCAAGCCTGGCGGCGCACCATTAACTTCTGCCCTCAGAGCAAAATTAGATGCAGCTATAACAAAAATAGATTCATTAACGCCTATTCAAGATGCAATCAACAAACTGCATCCTGATTTATCTGCTATCAATATTATATCTGATCCAAATCCTATCTGTGATTTAAACTCAGGTATGGAAGGAGTGTATATGATTCTAGGATTGGTGAAGCGCATCCAACCTCGTGATTTAAACGATTTGCATTCAGTTGCAAAGCGAGGATATGCGCTCAAAGGACAATCTTGGTGTCTAAATCTATTCGTTCACGACGATACAGATGAAATTCTGTGCACAGTGAATAGATGGGATTATGAGAAGGTTGGAAAGCAAATAGAGGAAGTTGGTGGGCAAGGTGATGTCCTGTATGCAATTAAAGGGACAATCCCATCTACATTCAGAATGATACAGATTACTGGTATTCGTTATCTTGGCCGTATGTCTGATACAAAGAAAACAGAGGTCAAAGTTGATCTATTTGGAACGTACAAAACGGCTGCTGAGTAAATATGAAGTCTTCAGATACGATAATATACTGCTTCTGTTGATATTAATCACAGAGATAGTATATTCCTATCATAAATGGTGAGGTCAGAATGAAAGCAATAGCGCAAGGGGGATTTGTCACAATCTATGGCCCATTGCCCATAGACTTTTTAAAGGTGCTATCCAAACTCAGCGGGCGTAAAGTGTGGAATCAAAGCAAAACAGTTAGAGTTGATGGCTCTGTTTGGAATCTGAATATATTAAAGAATAGTGGCTTTCCTCTAGATTGGGAAGATGTAACTGATGATCTTAAAAGAATTGATCACATTAAAGAAATAGTTGAAAATTTTGGTAAAAAAGAAGTATTGCCAGTAAAACATGATTATGTTCCTAAATTTGAACTTAAAGACCATCAAAAAGAAGGATTGAATATTAGTTGTTATCGTCAAGCATTTGCTTGGTTTTTAGAAATGGGACTTGGTAAAACTGCATTGGCTATAGCCAATTTCTGCATTTTATATATGGAAAAGAAAATTGATGCTGTACTTGTTTTATCACCAAAAGGCGTACATAAACAATGGTTAGGAGACGAAATTCCAAAACATATAGATCCAAAAATTCCATTGAATTTATCGCTTTGGACTAGTGGTAGTTATTACTTATCAGAAGATTTGAAGAAAAATGATGTGCTTAATATATTCTCACTCAATATTGATACAGTTAATACTAAGGCTGGTTTATTTGCTATTCACCAATTCCTTCGTTTATTCGGAGCAAAATTTGAAATAGAATTCACCAAGAAAGGCGATAGGAAATATGTCAATATAGAACGTAAAGCTAAGATTATGATGATTATTGATGAATCTCACCAAATAGGAAATTTTGGTTCAGGTAGAACCAAAGAAACTATTGACTTAGGTAAATTAGTTGAATATAAGAGGATATTAACTGGTACTCCAATAGCTACAAGCTTAGTCAATATATGGTGTCAATTTATGTTTCTTGATCCCAATATTATTGGCATAAATTATGTCACAGCATTTAAGTCGCGCTACTGCGAACTTGGTGGATATTCAGGACAAGAAGTTGTCGGAAGTCAAAATGTTGAAGAGTTCTATTCTATTATTGCGCCTCATTCTTACAGAAAAACCAAGAAAGAATGTCTCGATTTACCAGATAAAATCTATGCTCAACGAGTTTATATGTTAGGCAATGAGACACGTTGGCATTATGAAAATATTAAAGAAGCATTTATGACAGAGTTAAAGTCTGGTAATATAGTAGCGCCTAAGAATGGTCTAGCTGCATTGGTTAGACTTCAACAAACCTGCTCTGGATTTTTACCAGATGACGACGAAAATGAAATTGCGAGCAAACGAGTATATGAGATCTTCTCTTATGAAAGAGCAGAGATAGCATTAGATATGGTAAATCAAATTGAAGGTCAAGTCATAATCTGGGCGCGCTTTATTCCAGATATTAAATCCATAAAGCATGTGTTCCATAAGGAATATGGAAAAGAAATTGCTATTATGGAAGAATCAGATCAATTTAAATCTGGTAAGAAAAAGATATTGCTATCTAATCAGGCTAAAGGAATTGGTGGTAATTTACAAGAGAGTGGTTGCCAAAGTATGATATATTTCAATAATAGCTATAATCTGATACATAGACTTCAAAGTGAAGACCGTGTGCATAGAATGGGAATGTTTGGGGCATTAACTATTTGGGATATAGTTGCTGATAAAACTGTTGATAAGGCAATAGCAGAAAATCTAAAAGCCAAGAAAGATCTCGCATCATTCGCGTTAGACGATATTCGGCAAATGATTGAATAAATACCTGATCAGTTCGTAAAAAGAAAAATATTTACTTTTCTCTTGCATTGTGCGCAGAAATGTGCATAATACTAGACGGAGGCTGAACCCCTAGCCTCCACCACAACGGAGACAAGAAATGGCGAAAATTTACCAGGTGCGTTACACAGTGGGAGACAAAAATGTAGCGCACGAGCATTATACTGAGAAAGGAGCCAAGGCTGATGCTAAGGGCCTTTCCAAGGTCATCGGCAATGCAATGTTGGGAGAAATCGAAATTATCGACGACGGGACCAAATCTCTTTTGAGGGTTTGGGAATACACCGGCGGAGAAATGGGCAAACCAATTAAGAGGGAAGGCCCACCGACAGACGTAGAAGTGATTAAGTCTGCTGAGGACACCAAGATTCCCGAAAACACGACAGAGAAAGCACCAAAGGCTCCTCGTTTGTCTGACGAGGAAAAGATCGCAAAGATCAAAGCAGATGCGGAAGAGAAGCTTCAGCAAATCGCTGCTGGGACTTTTACTCTTCCTGTGCGTGGGCGTAAAGCATCAACAGAAGGCGGCGCCACTACAAGGAAGCCCAAGGTCGAAACCGACAAGGTTGCCAAACTTGTCGAGAACCTCAAGGTCTCGGATGAGACTGCGAAGATCCTTGCGGCAATTGGACTCAATATGGCAAGTCGGCGCACCAAGGTTGCTGTTCCGATTTTGGAAGCTAACGGCGAAGTGGTCAGAGCTTCCGAGATTATGAACAGGCTCAACGAAACGGAGGAAAACAAGTTCGATATGAAGGAAGTGGTGCTCTTTGCACTTCACCTTAACTTCCTCTTCTCCAGAGAGAATCAACCTTGGAAGACTATCGTCCAAGATTACAATAACGATAAGCTCATAAGGCTTGTCTCTAGCCCTATTGATCTTGTGGAGGACCCAAAAGCTCCTCCTGCGAGTGAGGTAGCGTAAAATAAATGGGGCGCTCGAAAGAGCGCCCTTCATTATAGAGGAAAGCATGAAAGTGGATCAAAAATATAGTTTTATGGAGTTAAAAATACTTGAGATTATTCCTAAAGATGGTAGAAAAATTACCACTCTTCAGATAGTAGACCAAGTATATAATGCTGGTAAAGCACCTCTATATGCAAGAGAATCAGTTTTAACCTGCGCAAATGCCTTAATGAAGAAGGCAGATGAATACAACGAACCGTGGGAAATTTTTAAATCTAGGCCACGTGGCCCGCAACCCATATATTGGTGGCGTGAAGAGAGAAAAGAGTAGCGTCATGGTAAAGATCGTAACGCGTTTTGAGATAGACGCAAACCGTAGAAAAGAATCAATTGTTAAAGGTGGAACGAAAACAAAATTACACGCTAGAACTAAAAGACCAGTAACTATACCAAAGACAAAATTTCAAGAGAAGAAAAACGGAACTCAATAACCTAAATCTTCTTGAACTCTAGCTAGAGCTTTAGCCAATCTTAGCCAGCGTTCTGCGTCATGTTCTGTAACATGGCCGCGTATGACTGAGTGCGCTTTTCGCTCAGCTATCCTTTGCAGCGAGCCAAGAATAGCTTCTGGCTCGTCTGCTTCCATCAATATCATTAAATGATGACGTAGACTTTCTTGAACTTCTGCAGTGAAGTTTGATGTTATGGACATCATAGGAGGTTGATATGGAACATAAGATCTACCTTACATTAGCCAGATACAAAGACAAGAGTGGATTATCACGTCTTATTAATCACTATCATGTCGAATATGATGGAAAAAGAATTTTAACATCTGATGTGGCATCATTTGATGCAGCGCGCTACTTGTTGAATAACAATTTGGCTAAAGAAGATGATACATTAGTAACGTATGCTGATGGAAAGCCATTAATGAGTGGTAGTATTAAATGGTTTGCAGAACATACGATACAAGAAAATGAAAAAATAGGACCGAGATTTGCCAAATGGAAGCCGTTTCCTAAAGATGTACATGAATAAACTGTAGTCTACCGATCGCCGGCGAATGCGTATCCCGTAATTTACGCAAAAATTTGTAATAGCTAAGTGCTTGATTTCATTAAGGAATTTTACCTCGAAATTTCGCTTGTAACGCTTCCCGGCCTATTGTATGCTAGATGCGTTACAGCACAGAAACAGGAGTCTGAATGACAAAAATCACTTACTCCGAAGCAAAGATAATCGAAAATGGGGTAAGAAATAAATCAAGGCCGCAATTTATTTCAAAATTAAATTTTAAATTCTTTAAGAAATTTGGCTACCAAAAATGCTTATGGTGCAAAGAATACTTTATTAAGCATCGTGAAGAACATCATTATTGCTCAAGTAAGTGTAGAGTATATCACTATAGAAAAACGGAAGGAAAATGAGCTTTCCAATAAGAAGACAATGTCAAAATTGTTCTAAATGGTATAGTGTGTATCATCATACTGATACATACTATAGGGATAAAGATTTTCCATTTAAATTTGATATTTATGATTATTGCTCTATTAGCTGTCAGCTAAGAGCAGATCGTGATAGACGCTCACGACAAAAGAAATTAAAACGTGACTTATTTCAATTTTGAAATATTACATGATATTTCTGTACATCGGTGTCTTACTTTTGCCGCAATCTTGCCGTATAATTGCCTATTCAAGAATAACCGTGAGTGTTGTATTACTCACCGTTATGCGTCGTATTAGTGCGTTCACACCCAGATCTGCGGAGAATAATAAATGATGAAAACTATGCTACTTGCTGGAGCTGCCCTTCTTGGGCTTTCTGCGCCAGCTTATGCTACGTTGCAAATCGAAGTGTTTGACAACGGAGCATTGATCGACAATATCACGGGGATCACGACTGGCGCTGCATCACTCACGACAAATGATGCAAACTTCGCCAACATCACGATCGCTGCTCAAGGCTCGCCGATCTTGCCATTTGCCGATCTGTCAAGCGTCACACTCGACGCCTCCGCAGCGGCTGGCTTTAGCGGCTCACACCTTCTGACAGTTGATATCCTGCAAAGCGCCGTGACCGGACTTGGAAACACGCTCTCAACCTTTACTGTCAACGGTCTTACCAACGATCCTGGACCGACGACAGAGAGCACGTTCGCCAATGGAGGGTTGCTCGCCACGCACACGTTCCCTGCGGCGCTGCTTGACGGATCTTTTGGTCCCGTCTCGGCAGCAACTGGCCCGTTCACTACGGACGAAATCCAATTCGCTGTGGACTTCACGGCGCCGAGGCAATCGTTCGGAGGTTCTGCCCAGTTGACGACTAACGTTCCTGAGCCTTCGACTTGGGCTATGCTTGTCCTTGGTTTTGGTGGACTCGCCCTTGCAGGGTGGCGCCACAAGAAGCGAGATCGTCTCAATCTCGCTATCTGATTCTACAATGCAGTAATGCGAAAGGGGGACTAAACAGTCCCCCTTTTTTATGGAGGAATCAATGGCAAATATCACCGAAACCAATACAATAATAGACGAGTTTGAACGTCGCTTAGAGCGGTATGCAGATCGAAATACTTGGCAAAAAGCCAATATGGAAGATTGGAATCCATGGCTATTAACAGAAGGACCAAAAATAATCCAAGCTTGGAGAGAGATTGCATTTCTCATAAAATCAATATCTAGTGAGGAATTGCTGCGCGCTCAGGAAAAATGGGCACAAGCATTAGACTTCAACAAAGATTCAGAACTAATGCAGTTGGCAGCAAAATATGCTAAAAAAATGCCAAAGGAAGAATGATTATTCATCTATAGATTGATAGGCATCCAGCCAACCATTATATTCAAGTGATACTTCACCTTGCGGCGTTCTATGAGAATAGACACACCAAGCATGGCCTATTGGTGCACCACCAAGAAAGGTGAATTCATGTTTGGTATCTTTTTCTATTAATAAGTGAAATGGACCTGCACGTTTAAAGTCAAAACGTGTTTCTCCGTCTGGAGCCCATTTTACAATATGCCAATTACCACAAAAGAATATTGAAGTATGATCAAAATTGTGCTTATGGCCTTTGACTACTTCTCCAAGTTTAAGACCTTTGCCATTTTTGCCCATGGCTCTAATATAAACATTACCACTAATCCAGTCTGTCATAGTCCTGCTTTCTTAAGTCGTGCCTCAAGTTCCTTGATTTTGGCAATAGCTATAGCTAGTACGCCAGCTATATCATATGCTTTTACCATATTTGGTTCTGGATTTTCGATATTATTGCCATCAAAATCAAGATGTCGCGTGTAATCAGCAAGCGTCACCAAATCTGGCGCTCCAATCTCAATATCGTCAGCTACTAGGCCCCAATGTAGACGATCTGGATCCTTATATGGTAGATCACTATAACCAGTCGCAGATAGAGGATCAGGCTGTTGTGGCGGTTTTAATTTGTACCGCACAGGATTGAATGCTTTGAAAGCAGCATCAACTTCATTAAAATCAACAGGCATTACATTAGATTTCAATCTTATATCTGATGGCGCACTGACTGTTGCGTAAACTGTGCCATTGAATGTGGTCGATGGTCCAACATTACTGTGCATGAACCATTGCCAACCATAACCACCATTGCCGTTAAGGAGGTACACTTGGCCTTGTGCTCCGCCATAACCAGTATAACCATCATGTATAGCGTAAAACCCAGCAACGCCCTGACCAATAGAATTTACGGCTTGTAATACTGGGTACATACCAACATTGGCGCTTGTATAATCAATATGGCGATAATACATGCCTCCTGCTTGATATAGATCAAGGCGGCCATTGTTAATAGTTAATTGACCATTTAATGGTTGATCAAAACGCCAACTATATCCATTTTCAGCAGCAATACGAATTATATTGCCAGCAGCATTGCCAATATAACCACGACGTGTTCCCTCTTGAGTATAAAAACTAATATCACCAGATGTTCCTGTGCTACCAGAATGTAATTCAAGTTTACCAGTATTATTAGCATTTTGTACCACTAATGTATTTGCTATAGACGTTCGACCCATAACATTCAAAGTGTCACCTATAGTCGTGGCACCACTTACTAAAAATGTCCCAGCAGTAATTCCTAAAATATCAAAAGCTACAGAACTAAAAGACATACCACCAGGAAATGTTAATCCATTACCAATATTTAGAAAATTCAAACTACCGGTCATACTATCACCGGCTTTCTTGACTAAAGTAGCTTCCGCAGTTGCTAATGAATCCTGAACGCTAGATTCACCAAATACGGGTGGATTAACTGCAACATTCGCAGCTAAATTAGAAGGAGAACCAACATTGAGTAAGAACCAACTTGCTCCATCACAAATCCACCAATCACCTACTTCTGCTAATACCCGTGTTTCTGGTGGACCAAAAGCTGGCGTTCCACGGACATTAACAATCACATAATCATTAGCCCACTGTGGCGCTGCATCAGGTAACCAACCATTAGGAAGAAGCGTTCCAGGAATATAGTTAGCTATTGATGTTGAAGCATCAAATGACCCAATAAACTGTTGCGCACCAGAGACTCCTCGATCCACATAAATTTTAGTTGCTGCCTGCATATCCTGAGTAGGATCACGATCTAATAAAACAGTAGCATTAAGATTGATTACTGCATTACCTTGAATAATTGGATCTGTATTGTTAATTAAAATTGGTGCTCCTCTAGGAATACCATTTTCATCATATCGTATTACTGCAAAATCAGGTTTTAATCCTGCACCACCTCCTACGTATATACCCCACCATGGATTTTGACCTACAAAACTATCATAAAAATCAAGTCCAGGTGAAATTAATGGTCCAGTTAATGTACCACCTGTTAGTGGCAAATAATTATTATCAATATATTGTTTTGGCGCAGCGCCAAGAGGATCTGTTGGATCTCCAAATAATTTCAATTCTCCAGTCATAGTATCACCAGATAGATTAACATATAATCCATCTGCTTGATTAGCATTCAAAGGTGATGTATTAATATTTTTATAAGTCAGATTAACTGCATCCCAAACAATAAGTTCTCCATTGTAAATACGTTTATTACCAATGCCAGGTAATGAAGGATCGGCTAAATCAGGAACTACTGGATCAGCAGTTTGAGCAATCCATGTAAATCCTTCCTTTAATAATGGAACAGCATCTGGATCAAGATCAGGATGGTTAATAGCAACATGCCATACACCCTGAAGTTGATTTGCGCCCAAATTTCTTTTAAATAAACCATGCACAAATTTTCTATTGGTGGCATCTAATTTGCCCCAACCGTCTAATTCCTCGCCAAGCAAGGCCCAAGGAGTTGTTATCTTGATAGAACCAGCAGAGTGACCCATTTACTCACTCCTGAGCTTTGCAATTTCTTCTTCTAACGCATCAATTCTATTTATCAAATCTTGAACAAAAGGCAAAGTAGAAGCATCAGACCAAGTTGTTTCAAAAGATATATTGCTAAATTTGCATAATACTTGTCCAGTATTTCCTCCCGCTGGCATAAAAGTTGACCAACTAGGAGGACTTCCAACTCTACCATATATAGCAGAAACAGCTGGTGGTTCCGTAATTCCTGGTCCAGGTACACCTTGTGGACCTTGTGCTCCATCTGCACCTGGTGGTCCTTGCGGTCCTTGAGGACCAATGGGTCCTGGAGTTCCTGGTGCGCCTCCACCAGTAGCAGCGGCAGTATCAGTATACCCTCTGTTGCTGTAGGTTGCGCGCCCATGTTTAGCTTGAGCTGGTCCCGGTGCAGTTTGTGGCATTATATTACTCTTTCCCGTTAGGTCTTGATCTCCCAAGCCAAAAAGCAATTACTGCTCCAAAAGAGGCAACTAAACCTCCAGCAATAGCTGACGTAATTTCATCGTTTGGGATGTTGAAAAAGAAACTGAATACTAAAGCGCCAATAAATGCAAAAACTACTATTAATGAAATAGCTAAAGAACCACCAGTTGCATCAAAATATTTGATAGCAATTAACATTAAAACAGTTGCTACAAGAATAATTATACCAGTTCCAGTAGCTGGATAATCAAACAATTTAGGTACTGGAGGCGGATTAAATGTATTATTCATGCGAACCCGTTACGGGTGCCTTTACTATCAATAGTTAGGGCCATATGCCTCGGTGCGCTCGCGCTTAAGCCTAGAT
>Ga0210396_10007121_pt1 | contig 10656 bp, 9 predicted proteins | sample IncBWH17OmetaG_FD_155466 | JGI IMG/M metagenome (GOLD analysis project Ga0210396, IMG submission 155466) | Forest soil microbial communities from Barre Woods Harvard Forest LTER site, Petersham, Massachusetts, United States - Inc-BW-H-17-O ... | reverse complement strand
CTGGCCTGCTCGTGGTGCTTTGCGGCGCGATCCTGTGGCGGGCCTTCTGCGAGTTCTACGTCGCCATATTCCGTATCAGCGATGACCTTGCGGCCCTTCGCCGCGCGGCTGAGCGCGAGGCCAACGCGCCGCGGTGACGCGCACCAGGTGACAAAAAGAGTCACCGCCCGCACGCTTGGCCAGTCGGCCAAATCACCCTACGCCGTTAACACCTTTCGTTAACCATTACGCCCTCTAGATTCGGGCGGTCGTCACGGACCCGGAGCCACCGCTTTGGGCCCGGCGCTGATGGATTCGCTGGCGGGGAGACAACGGGTGCGCATCCTCCTGATCGAAGACGATTCCACCGTCAGTCGCGGCATTGAGCTGATACTCAAACGCGAGGGCTTCAACGTCTACACGACGGAGCTGGGCGAGGAAGGCGCGGACCTTGGCAAGCTGTACGACTACGACCTGATCCTGCTCGACCTGAGCCTGCCTGACATGAATGGCCTGGAGGTGCTTCGAGCCCTGCGCAACGCGCGGGTCGAGACACCGGTCATGATCCTGACGGGAAGCTCCGAGGTGGAGACCAAGGTGCGCAGCCTGGGCGGCGGGGCCGACGACTACGTAACCAAGCCCTTCCACCACGACGAACTCGTCGCGCGGATCCACGCCATCGTGCGCCGCTCCAAGGGCCACAGCCAGTCGACCATCCGGACCGGCGACATCGTGGTCAATCTCGACGGCAAGACGGTCGAGGTGAGGGGCGAGCGGGTGCATCTGACCGGCAAGGAATATCAGATGCTCGAGCTTCTCTCCCTGCGGAAGGGGACCACCCTCACCAAGGAGATGTTCCTCAACCATCTCTATGGCGGGATGGACGAGCCCGAACTGAAGATCATCGACGTCTTCATCTGCAAGCTTCGCAAGAAGCTCAAGATGGCGGCAAGCGACCATTGTATCGAGACCGTCTGGGGCCGGGGCTACATGCTGCAGGATCCGCGAGAGAAGGTCCCAGCCTAGGATGAGCCGCCTGGCCGCTCTGGCGAGCCTGCTGGCGGCGGCCTTCCTTCTCTTCTACGTGGGCGCCCGGACGCCCCAGCCGCGCGCCGACGGCCCGGCCTCCCGCAACTTCTGCGCCCACTGCGCCCTGGCCGAGATCGCGGTCATCTCCGCCCAACCCCATCCCGTCGGCTCCCCAGCCAACGCGGCCGTGCGCGACTACCTCATGGCCCGGATGAGACTGCTCGGACTCTCGCCGAGAGTGCAGCGGACGGACAGCCGGGGAGTCATGAGTTTCGGGAGGGACGCCTTTGTCGCCGTCGCTCCCGTGGAAAACGTGGTGGGCGTCTTGCCCGGCCGCGACCACTCCCTTCCCGCCCTGGCTCTCATGGCCCACTACGACAGCGTGCCGGGCTCTCCCGGCGCGGCGGACGATGCGACGAGCGTGGCGAACATACTCGACATCGTCCGCGCACTCCGTATCCGCGGCCCTCCCGCCCGCGATGTCATGGTGATCTTCACCGATGGCGAGGAGGCAGGCCTGCTGGGCGCCCGCGCCTTCTTCGACCAGGATCCCGCCGCCGCGCGTGTGGGCTTCGTGATGAACCTGGAGGCCCGTGGAGGGGGCGGCAGAACCAGCATGTTCGAGACCGGCGCGAACGACGGCGCCGCCATCGGCCTCTTCCAGCGGACGGCCGCCGCCCCCAGCAGCAACTCACTCCTTCCCTTCATCTACCGATACCTCCCAAACAACACCGACTTCACAATCGCCAAGAAGCGGGGCCTTGCCGGTTTCAACTTCGCGTTCATCGGCAGGCAGTTCGACTATCATTCCCCCAGTTCGACGATCGCCAACCTGGACAGCGGGGCCGTCCAGCACATGGGGGAGACGACGCTGGGGCCCGCGGCCGCGCTCGCCTACGCGCCGCAACTTCCGGCGCGGACGCCGGACGTCGTCTATTCGGACGTGCTGGGCGCGGGCGTGATCGCCTATCCCCCGGTCTGGGGCTGGGCTGTCATCCTCGCCATCACCGTCCTCCTCATCGCCGTCGCCGCCCAGCTGCCCGGGCGCGAGCGGCTGTCAGGGCCCGGGGTCATACGGGGGAGCCTTGCGGGCCTCGCCATCCTGGCGATCGCGGGCGCCCTCCTCTACCTGGCCCGCCAGGCGACCGGGGTCGGAGCCGGCTGGATGCCCTACCGGCCGCTGCTCGCGCGCTTTTGGATATTCGAGGTCGCGATGCTTCTGACGGCGCTGGCGGGGATGGCTCTCGGGGCCGCCCTGCTGGGCCGCGGAGATCGCATGGCAAGCGGATGGATCGGGCTGCTCCTGACTGGCCTCGCTGCGAGCGTCGTTCTGCAAGTCTTCGCCCCGCTCACGGCCTTCCTCGTCGCCTGGCCCACCCTGGCTGGCGCGGCGGGCGCGGCCCTGACCGCGGGCGGCTCGCGAACCACCCGGTTGCCCTGGTTGTGGTACGCGATAGTCGCGATCGTCGCGCTGGCCTGGATCGGCGCTTGGTTCCACGGTTTTTTGCAGGGCCTCGACATCGCGCCCGCCTGCGCCCTCCTCGCATGGCTGGCGAGCCTTCTCCTCTGGCCCCTCCTCTGCCCGCCGCCGCGGCCGGGCTGGGCGGCGTTAGGCCCCGCAGCGGTCTTCGCCCTGGCGGCCTGCGCGATCCTGCTGGGAATGCGGCTGACCCAGCCTTGGTCACCCCGCTATCCGAGCGCCGTCCAACCCCTCTACGTGACCAACGGGACGCAGGCCTGGCGGGCAAGCCTTTCGTCGAGCGATCCGTGGACTGTGAGCTATCTCGGATCTGGCGCACTGGCGCGACCCATCCCTGACGTCCCGGGCGCTCCCGGCTCCCTCGTCGGCGCGACCGCTCCGGTCCAGCCGTCGCCTCCCCCGCTCACCGTCACTCACGCTGGCGACACCCTGGTTGTCCGGAATGATCCATCCGCTCGACAGGAAGCTCTCGTCCTCGAGTTCAAGACAAACCAGCCGGTTCTGGGGGTGGACGTCGACGGAGCGCGGGTGGCCGCCCTGGCTGCGCGCGAGTCGCGCCTCCGGATCGTCTGGCAAGGCGAACACCGCCCGATCTCCGCGACCTTCCGCGCGCCTGCCGGAAGTCAGATCGACCTGACGTATTCGGCATGGCTTTCGGGTTGGCCAGGCGGTGTCGCCAGCCCCCCGCCCTTCACCTCGCGCGTGATGGGCTGGGACCGCCCCGGCTTCAGCGTGTTCACCGGCCAGCAGCACGTCCGCTTCTGAGGCTGGGCGAATCCCGGCTTTTCGATTTCCCCTTGCAAAATCCCTGCCAAAGATCGATATATCGAACATGTACGATATATCTCGTACTATCTTTGGAGACATTCATATGCATCATCACTTCCACAGGCGCGGCGCCTGGCGAGCCCACGCTCATCCCAGGCGGGGTTTTGAGGCCCTGCACGACCACATCGCCGACCATGGTCGACGCCACCGCCGCGGCGGCCGAGTGTTCGATCAGGGCGACCTGAAGTGGGTCATCCTGCAGCTCATCGCCGACAAGCCGAGCCATGGATACGAGCTCATCAAGACCATCGAGGAACGGCTCGGGGGCGCCTACAGCCCAAGCCCGGGTGTGATCTACCCGACACTGACCTTGCTGGAGGACCTCGGATACATCGCGCCGGCCGGTGAGGAAGGCTCACGTCGAGCGTACGCCATCACCGACGAGGGTCGTCGCGCCCTGGAGGAGAACAGCGCGGCGGTCAGTTCGCTCAACGAGCGGATGGAACAGGTCGCCGAGCGTACGGCCGGCAGAGCAGCCCCGCAGATCGTTCGGGCCATGGAGAACCTTCGGCTCGCCCTGCGCCTGCGGCTGGACCGAGGCCCCCTCACGGCCGAGCAGATCGCCCGCGTCAGCGACATCCTCGACGGCGCCGCCCGTTCGATCGAGCGCGACTGAGGGGGAACACCTTGGCTTTCCCTCCGTTCTGGCCTGTCCGAGGGACCAACGAGAGAAATCCGAATGCGATTCTTGACAAACAAAGTGCTGGGGACGGCGGTGATCGCCGCAAGCCTGGCCGCCTCGGCGACCGCCGCCAGCGCCTATGTCGCCTGCAACCATGCAGGCGAGTGCTGGCATGTGAGCGACCGATATGACTATCCGGCCGGCGCAGGCGTCATGATCCACGACGATGGATGGGTCTTCGACCGTACTGCCCACTACCACTGGGCCAAGGATCGCCCCGGCCGTGGCTACTGGGACCACGGCCACTGGCGGCGGTTCTAAATCGTTGGGGGCTCCTTCCATCGGGAAGGAGCCCCCTGACTTCATTCAGGCGTCGAATACGATGACCGACCGGGCGAGTTGACCGGTCTTCATTTCCGTAAAGGCCTCGTTGACCTGTTCCAGCTTGATCCGCTGGGAGATCATCTCGTCCAGCTTCAGCTTGCCGGCGAGGTACATGTCCACCAGACGCGGCATGTCCACCGGGAAGTGATTGGAGCCCATCAGCGAGCCCTGGATCTTCTTCTCGCCGAGGAAGGCCCAACCCGGGATTTCGATCGTCTGGCCGAAGGGGATCATGCCGATGATGTTGGCGACCCCGCCGCGGCGGATCATGCCGAAGGCCTGCTCCGCAGTCTTCTTCAGGCCGATGGCCTCGAAGCTGTGCTGGACGCCGCCCTTGGTCATTTCCAGCACCTCCTTCACCGGATCGGTGTTTGCCGAGCAGATGAAGTCGGTGGCCCCGAAGTGGCGGGCCATGTTGTCCTTCGACGGCGACAGGTCGATGGCGATGATCCGGCTGGCGCCGGCGATCGCCGCCCCGTTGATCGCCGCCAGGCCGACGCCGCCGCAGCCGATTACGGCCACCGTGTCGCCCGGACGGACGTTGGAGGTGTGGAACACCGCCCCCACGCCAGTCATCACGCCACAGCCGATCAGGGCGGCGCGGTCGAGGGGCATGTCCTTGCGGATCGGCGTGCAGGCATGCTCGTGGATCAGCATCTGCTCGGCGAAAGAGGACAGGTTCAGGTACTGGTTCATTTGCCCATCCTTCTTGGACAGGCGCGGCTCGTCCGTCTGATCCCGCTTGGTCTCGGGGTTCGTGCAGAGGCTCATGTGGCCGGTGAGGCAGTACTCGCAGTGGCCGCAGAAGGCCGACAGGCAGGTGATGACATGGTCGCCCGGCTTCACCGTGCGAACTTCCGAGCCGACCTGCTCGACGACGCCGGCGCTCTCGTGCCCGATGACCGCGGGCAGCGGATGCGGATAGAGTCCTTCCATAAAGTGGAGGTCCGAGTGGCAGACGCCGGCTGCGGCGGTGCGGATCAGCACCTCGTGAGGCCCAGGCTTGTTGATCTGCACGTCCTCGATCTGCAGCGGCTTTTTGACTTCGCGCAGAACCGCAGCCTTCATGATCGATCTCCCTTTCCTTGATCTTGTTGCGGCTTATCGCTGTTCAGCCAGCCTTGTCCAAGGAGAAAAAGAGTCGGATCGGACGCGTCGCCGGCCAGAGTTGCCGCGCGCTCGCCGAGGCTCTACACGGGCGGCATGAAGCGTGTCGTGATGGCGGCGACGGCCGCGCTGCTGTTGGCCGCGTGCGAAGAAACACCCATGGGACCGGAGGCGCCGACGCCAGGTCCCCCGCCGTCCAATTACGGTGTTCCGCCGCCCAGCGCCTTCAACGCCCAGGAGTTCGCCTGGTCGATCGAACACGGAAGCGGATCGATTACGGGAACCTTCGGCTACCATAGAGGCCCGACGCACTACATCTGCCAGGGCGAGGACGTCCTGCTGATCCCGGAGACGCCCTGGAGCCGGCGTCGGATGATCATCCTGTACGGCTCGGCGAGCGCGGCGGCCATTCCCGTGTCCATCGTGCGCGCCCGCAGCCCTTCGGCGCCCAGTGGCGATTACGCCCGCTACGTGCGGCGAACCACGTGCGACGCCGACAACCACTTCGCCTTTGACGGCCTTCCCGTCGGGCCCTGGTATGTCGTGACCGTGGGGCGCGCCGCTGATGGTTCCGGAGAGCCGATCGCAGTGACGCGTCGTGTCGAAATTGGCAGCGGACCGCGCAACGTCGCCCTATATTAAAGTTCTTAAAGAAGATTTCATCTAGCGATCGCCTATCGCGGTCGAAAAACTCCTCCCCAAACCCCATGTAAACGGCCTGTTCAGCCTGTGTTCAGGGCGCGCCCCTATCATGCCAGGCTGATGTCCAGAGACCGAGCAAGACCCGCGAGAGTCGCGAGGCCACCTCGAATACTCGGGAGGTGCTTGTGAAGAACAGAGGAATCAAGTTTGGCCTTGCCGCGGCGCTCGCTGGCGCGACGGTGGCCATGGCCGCCACGTCGGCGAGCGCAGCTGGCCACGGCGGCGGCGGGTTCGGCGGCGGCCACGGCGGTTTCGGCGGTGGGTTTGGCGGCGGCCACGCAGCCTTCAGCGGCGGCCACTCCAGCTTTGGCGGCGCACGCGGCGTAGGCGGCGGCTATGGCGGCCACGGGTATGGCGGCGCCCGCGGCGGTTACGCCCGCGGATACGGCCGTGGCTATGGCGGCGGCTACTATGGCGGCTACGGATGGGGACTCGCCGGCGGCCTGGCGGGCCTGGCCGTCGGCTCGGCCCTCGCCGACTCCTACTACGACGGCGACTACGGTTACGACTGCGGAACCGTGTGGGACCCCTACTACGGCCAGTACGTGCCCGCTCCGGGCTGCTGACGCCCCGAACAAAAGTTGGCGCGATGGGCCCCGCACTTGGTGCGGGGCCTTTTCGTTCAGTTGACGGTCGCGCGCCCGATCTCCAGGCCCTCACGATCGGCCCCGACGCGGATGACCGAGCCCTCGGCGAAGTCGCCGGCAAGTAGCTTCCGCGCGATCGGGTCGATCAGTTCCTTCTGGATCACACGCTTGAGCGGCCGCGCCCCGTAGACGCTGTCGTAGCCGCGTTCGGCGAGCCAGTGCTGCGCCTGACCATCGAGATCGAGCGTCAGGCGGCGGGTCTCGAGCAGTTTCTCCACCCGCCTGAGCTGGATTCGGACGATGGAGTCCATCTGCTCGCGGCCAAGCCGCTTGAACAGGATGATCTCGTCGATCCGGTTGAGGAACTCCGGCCGGAAGTGCTTGCGCACCACGTCCATGACCAGGTGGCGCACGGTGTCGGTCTCCTCGCCCTCGCCCTGTGCGGCGAGGAACTCTGAACCGAGGTTCGAGGTCATGACGATCAGCGTGTTGCGGAAGTCCACCGTCCGCCCCTGTCCGTCGGTCAGCCGGCCTTCGTCGAGCACCTGCAACAGGACGTTGAACACGTCCGGATGGGCCTTCTCGACCTCGTCGAAGAGCACGACCTGATACGGTCGCCGCCGCACGGCTTCGGTGAGGGCTCCGCCCTCGTCGTATCCGACGTAGCCGGGAGGCGCGCCGATCATCCGGCTGACCGAGTGCTTCTCCATGTACTCGCTCATGTCGATGCGCGTGATCGCCGCCTCGTCATCGAAGAGGAATTCTGCGAGCGCCTTGGTCAGCTCCGTCTTGCCCACGCCGGTGGGGCCGAGAAAGAGGAAGGAACCGATCGGTCGCCCGGCGTCCTGCAGCCCCGCCCGCGCGCGCCGCACGGCGTCGGACACGGCCCCGAGCGCTTCCTCCTGACCGACGACACGGCCGCGAAGGGCGTCCTCCATCCGCAGCAGCTTCTCGCGTTCGCCCTCCAGCATCTTCTCCACCGGCACACCCGTCCAACGGGACACCACCGCGGCGATCTGCTCGGAATCGACGACCTCTGGGGTGAGGGCGCCATCCCCCTTCTTCTCCTCCTCGTCGGCGAGCCGCTTTTCGAGGCTGGGGATCTCGCCGTAGGCGATCTCCGAGGCGCGCTGGAGATCACCGCGCCGCTGGGCGGAGGCGAGCTCCGCGCGCAGGCGCTCGAGCGCCTCGCGCGCCTGGGCGGCCTGCCCGACCTTCTCCTTTTCCGCCCTCCAGCGGGCGGTCATCTCGGCCGAGCGGCCTTCCAGATCGTCGAGCTCCTCTTCCAGCTTCTCGAGGCGCTGATGGGAGGCCGTGTCGGTCTCCTTGGAGAGAGCCTCGCGCTCGATCTTCAGCTGAATGACCCGGCGGTCGATCTCGTCGAGCGCTTCAGGCTTCGAATCGACGGCCATGCGCACGCGACTGGCGGCCTCGTCGATCAGGTCGATCGCCTTGTCCGGCAGGAAGCGGTCGGCGATGTAGCGGTTCGATAGAGTCGCCGCCGCCACGATGGCCGAGTCGGAGATCCGGACGCCGTGGTGCGTCTCGTACTTCTCCTTCAGCCCGCGCAGGATGGAGATCGTATCTTCCACCGTGGGTTCGCCGACGAAGACTGGCTGGAAACGACGCGCCAGGGCGGCGTCCTTTTCCACGTGCTTGCGGTACTCATCGAGGGTCGTGGCGCCGACACAGTGGAGTTCGCCCCTCGCCAGGGCCGGCTTCAGAAGGTTGGAGGCGTCCATCGCCCCGTCGCTCTTGCCGGCGCCGACGAGGGTGTGCATCTCGTCGATGAAGAGGATGATCGAGCCTTCGGCGGCGGTGACCTCGTTCAGCACCGCCTTGAGCCGCTCCTCGAATTCGCCGCGGTACTTCGCGCCCGCGATGAGCGAACCCATGTCGAGGGCGAGCAGCTTCTTGTCCTTCAGACTCTCGGGCACATCGCCGTTGACGATGCGCTGGGCGAGGCCCTCGACAATCGCGGTCTTGCCGACGCCCGGCTCGCCGATCAGGACGGGGTTGTTCTTCGTCCGGCGCGCCAGGACCTGGATCGTGCGACGGATTTCCTCGTCGCGCCCGATCACAGGGTCCAGCTTCTGGTCCTTTGCCTGCTGGGTCAGGTCGCGGGCGTAGCGCTTGAGCGCCTCGTAGCCTTCCTCGGCCGAGGCGCTGTCGGCGGTGCGCCCCTTGCGCATGGTCTTCGCGGCCTGTTCGAGCGCGCCGACCTTGGCTCCCGCGCCGTTCAGGACCTTGGCGGCGTCGCCGCCGTCCTTGGCCAGAGCGATGAGAAGGCGTTCGGTGGTCACGAAAGCGTCGGAAGCGGACTTGGCGTCCTGCTCGGCGGTTGCGAAGACACGAGCGAGGTCTGGCTTCATATACAGCTGACCGCTGCCGCCCTCGACCTTCGGAGCCTTGTCGAGAAGGGCGTCGACGGCGACGTCCGCCGCGTCGGGACGTCCCCCCGCCTGCTCGATGAGCGCGCGTGCGAGGCCGTCCTTCTCCTCGAGCAGCACCTTGAGCAGGTGCTCCGGTCCCATCTGCTGGTTGCGGCGTGCAAGCGCGAGCGACTGTGTCGACTGGATCGCCTGCTTCGCGCGGTCGGAATAAATGTCCAGGTTCATCAGAAGCCTCTGAGGGAATGGCCCTCCCCATTTAGTGTTGCGTTAATGTCACACAAGGGTGGGCCCTCGCCTTCGCACAGAGAACCTCACCGGACCTGCACACGTTACCTCAGCCGCGAGAACGGGTCGGTGATGGCGTCGTGATCGACAAGCGACCGAAAGGCGTATTGGCCGTGGGTTGGGCCTGTTTCGAGAGCGCGGCCAACGGCCGTCCCGAGCACCGCCCCACATCCGCCGACTACCCCGAGAGCCTCGTGCGCCGCTTTGCATTCAAGGCCGGAGGCGGTCTTGGCTGGACCCTTTCGGCGCTCGCCACCCCGCGCAGCCGCCCCGCCCCGTGGAAGGTCGTGGTGATCACCGGCTCGCCGTCCTGGGCCGAATACTGGGCGCCGGTCCTTGCCGCCCTCCCGCAGAACCGGGAGATGGTGGTGGTGGATCGACCCGGGTTCGCCTGCAGCGAACCAGAGACCTGCGTGCCCGACATTACGGTGCAGGCTCGCGCCCTCTCACCGGTGCTGACGACAGCGCCGGGCCAGAAACTCCTGCTTGTCGGACAGTCCTACGGCGCAGCGATCGCCACCTTGATGGCGCGCGCCAACGCTCGCCGCCTAGGTGGCCTCGTGCTGCTCTCGAGCTATCTGGGAGAGCCGGGTCCCACGGCGCGGTGGCTGGTGGGCGCGGGTTCGCGGATGTCGAACCTGATCCCGCGGGACCTGAGGAACGCTGTGATGGAGATCAGTCACCAGCCGCGCCAGATGGCCTTGATGATGGAGGCGTTGCCCCGCCTCAGGACGCCAATCCACGCCGTTCATGGCGACCAGGACGACTTCGCGCCGATCGAGGCCGCCCTGCGCCTGACGCAGAGCACACGCACGCGCCGGCCGATCCGTTTCGTCACGGCGCCGGGCGCCAATCACTTCCTAAATGACGGTCCGGCGGAGTCGATGATCGACATCCTGGAGACCTGCATCCCCACGCCGCCCCGCCCCCTGTTCAACCTGAGCTTGCCGCGCCTGGCCCTGCCGCTGCCGGCGACCGGCGGTCTGCACGCCAGTTGAGAAGGTTCAGGCCTCGTCTTCGGACGCGGGCGCCGGATCCTGCGGCGCCAGCGCGGGCGTCCGTCTGCGGCGCGGGCGACGCTCCTCACCCTCGGGACGAGGCTCGCGCGTCCTGGGCTGCAGGAAGGCCGGAGCGTGGCTCACCTCACCATCGTCGGCGCGCAGTATGGGGGCCGGTTCTGACACCACCGACGTGAGCGGAGTGGCCTCCGGTTCGACGACACCGAGCGGATCGCCTTCGTTTCGCTCGAGGCGATCGGCG
>Ga0210396_10007119_pt1 | contig 10657 bp, 12 predicted proteins | sample IncBWH17OmetaG_FD_155466 | JGI IMG/M metagenome (GOLD analysis project Ga0210396, IMG submission 155466) | Forest soil microbial communities from Barre Woods Harvard Forest LTER site, Petersham, Massachusetts, United States - Inc-BW-H-17-O ... | reverse complement strand
ACAAGCCGGCTCCGGCAAAGACAGCATAATTGCAGGTTCAGAGTTCAGTTGAGGGCCGGAGCGCTTCCCGCTGGCGGGACCCCTCGGCTTCAGGGCTGGCGGGCGAAAGGCGCCCGCTGCCACACGAGTATCGTGGGGGAATGGAACTATGGCTTCGTCGGAAGATACTGAGATAACGCTGGGGACTGGAAAACTTCTAGTGCTGTTTTTCGGCCTGGTCGGCGTATGCGCGCTGTTTTTCGCGCTGGGATACTCGCTGGGACGAAAGTCGGAGCCGGCGGTCACGACCGCCAGCGCGGCGCTTACTCCGCAAACTTCGTTGAACGCGACCAAAGCGAATGGCGGATCGACAGGTAACGCTGCCCCTTCGATGACCTTCTACAAAGCGGTCGAGCAGAAAGATGCGAACCCGGAACTCACGGCGCCTGCTGATGCCAAGGCCGACACGACCGCTGCAGCGAATTCCACGACGACCACTACAGCGGCAACTCCGGCGGTAAATCCCAATGATTCCACGACGGCGCTTCCGATTTCTGGATACTTTGTGCAGGTGGCCGCCGTCAGCAAGCAGGAGGACGCTGAAGCGCTGGTGGATGCGCTCAAAAAGAAGGAATATCCCGCGTTTGTCGCGGCGCAAGCCACTACCGACAAGCTGTTTCGCGTGCAACTGGGGCCCTATGGAGAAGCCAAGGAAGCGGAAGCAATGCGCACTCGGCTCATCGGAGATGGGTACAGCCCGATTCTCAAGAAGTAGTAGTACATTGACATCCATCGATTTCCACGATATCTGTAATTCCCATGCCCTCTGAGATTTCGCTGGACCGTACCCTACACGCCATTGCCGACCCTACCCGCCGTCGTATTCTGCTGGTCCTGAAAGAAGGTGTAGAGAGCAAGACGCCGGCACCTAAACATGTTCACACGTCCTGTCTATGCGGCGGGGACATCGAAGAGCGCATCCGCCTTTCGCAGCCGACCATATCGCATCACATGGCGATTCTGACAAAGGCCGGGCTGGTCGAGGCCACCAAGCATGGTCAGTGGCGGTGGTACCGGCGAAATGACAAAGCCATCCGGCAGATAGTAAAGATGCTGCGCGGGAAACTGTAGAAATCTCGACCTTGTCATCCTGAGCGAAGGGAATGGGCTGCGAAGCAGGCCCGTCCCACAGTCGAAGGATCCCTACCGGTTTCATTCACCGCATTCTTGGAATTGTCTCTGACTGAGATTACGGAGCGCCTCGCTGAAGTACCGTCGAGCGAGTAGGGATCCTTCGACTCCGTTTTCGTCCGCTTTGTGCGGACGAAAACTGCGCTCAGGATGACACTGGTTCCAAGGGCAACGTTACTTTCCTAACGCCCACTTCTCCAAATCTCCTGTCGAACGCAACAATCCCAGTTGCGCGCGCTGCAGTTCAAACGTTACGTCCTGCAGCACGATGTAGCGCTCGCTCACCTGCGAGCGCGCATCGTCGAGATCGTGCAGGTTCGCCGTTCCCGCATCGATTCTTGTTTGGACGGCCGTCAGATTCTTCTGCCAAATTTCGGCTTCAAGTTCTGCCACATCGCGCGCGGCTTGCAACTGTGCCACGGAGCGCTGCAGGCGCAGCGTTTCTTCCGATGTCTGATTTTTCGCAGCCTCGGCTTGCTTCGTCGCTTTCCGCGCGTCAGCGTCGGCGGTCTGGGCGCGAGCGCGCTGTTGCGAATTGAACAGCGGGAAACGGATGCTCACGCCCACGGTCGCATTGTTCTGCTGGAACGTATTGGTCACGCAGAGCACAGATACGCCGCCTACAATGCAGGGTTTCGAAGGAATGTAGTAGTTCTCGAAGTTGTTAAATTTTGAGAGCAGAGCGTACTGCGCAGCGAAGTCGACGCTGGGCCATAGCGCTTTATGCTCTCCCTGGGCGCGCAAGTATTGCGCGCGGGCATGTTCCACGGCAGCTTGGACACCGGGGCTGGAGTCGGCCGCTGCCTTCGGTGCATCGTCTGTTGTAGTTGGCGTGGGAGGAGCCGGAATCGAGTCAGGATCGGTTTGAATGCTCGCGGCTGGTAGTCCCGTGAGTTTGGAGAGATGCTCGCGCAATACGTCAGCCGCGCCTTGCGCTTCCACAATCCGCAAGCGAACGCGCGCCGCGGAAAGCCGCGCCTTGGTTCCTTCCACTTCGCTGTCGACGCCTTCTTTGACGCGTTCGGCCACGGCGGCTTCTATCTTGTTGGTCTCGGCCTGAGTATCCTGCAACTTCGCCAGACGCTGCTCCCACTTTGCCAACTCTGCATAGCTGAGGGCCGCGTCCTGAATGACCTGATTGCGCTGATCCTTCGTCTTCAAAGACGCGACCGTCGTATCGACCCTGGCCGCCTTTAGAAATTCCCGCAGCGATGGGTTCAGAAGGGCCGACTGAGCATTGACAGTGAACAGCGACGGCGCCGATCCTTCCAGCGAGAGCGGGAAACCGTGCGAATAGCCAAGTCCCGCGCCGGTCGAAAGCTGCGGGATGTAGCTGTCGCGCAATTCGCGGTATCCGGCGGCGGCGCGCTGTTCATCGGCGGCGGCGATCCCAGCGCTCGTGGCGTGAGACAGGGCGAGTTCGACCACGCGCTTGAGGGGAACGGGTTCAGCCGGTAAAGATGCGGGTAAGAGAACAATTGCAACAGTACAGAACAAGGTCAGCACACCGCGGCTCGCAGGTTTCATTGCGTCCCTTTCAGCAGGTCGTATGAACAAGTTGGATGCACTGGAAATTCTAAATGCCGGACGGAACAAGAACGCACTCTTTCGTGCCTCGAAGAAAACCAAACGTGCCACTGAACGACGGGAGTCAAAAGCCCCACCCCTTCGACTTCGCTCAGGACAGGCTCTGTCGCACAAAACGCGATCAAGGATGAGGCACCGGTCGTATCAGTGCTCGACGCGCTTCAGGCCTTCTTCGGCGCGGCGGTAGTTGTGGAAGAGCGCGAGCGCAGCGTGGTATTCCTGAGCGGCAGCGCGATGGTCGCCCTGCCGTTCGAGTAACTGACCCCAGTACTCGTGCGCCTTGAAGGCCGGGCCTTCTTCCACCGGACCAGCCGAGAAATAACGTCGGAGCAGGCGAATTCCCAGTGCCGGATCGCGGCCCGTGCGCATCAGCAGGCTGGCGCCGTCCATCAGGGCTTCGTGGTGATCCACTGGCGCGTTCTCGATTTCACGCACGGCCTTTTCCATGTCATCGAGACGGTTGGCATGCCGGAAGAAGATGGCGAGCTCGAGCCAGGCGCGCGCACCGGAGTGCGTGGCCGCGATGCCGGCACGATACTGGCGCTCGGCGTCCGCCATGTCTTTGTTTTTTTCCGCGATCCGGCCGAGAAGCCAATACGCCATGCCGGGCTTGATCGGCATTAAGGCGTTCGCCTGTTCGCGAGCTTTATCTTTCCCGCCACCGACGATGCTCGGTGCCTCCACATAAAACTCTCCGAGAACGGTACGCGCCTCCCAGTCGTTGGGGGCGAGTTCCACCGCGCGCTCAAATGAGGTGCGGACTTTTTTCGCTAATCCGGCGGCAGAAAGGAATCCAGCACGGTCAGCCTTCTCGCCATAATTGCGACCGAGCCAGAGATAGTGGAGGCTGTTTTGCGGATCGAGATTGCGGGCGCGTTCGCAGTTGGCGATCCCGCGATCCCATTCTTCCATCATGAAATATGCGCGGCAGAGCAGGTTGTAGCCGGAGGCGTCGTTGGGAGCTTGCCGCACTTGCTGCTCCAACACTTGGACCGCCTCATCGACGTGGCCGGAGGCGAGCAACTCTTGGGGCGATGCTCCGAGAGAAGCGCCCATCACCAGGAACAGGGAGGCCACAAGGGAAGAGATCCGGGGTCCACGCATAACTCAGGGCACTACCTTCACAGTTGCACCATCGACGAGCGGTTTCATTTCGTCGGCTGGCAACGCAACCTGGTCACCTTCGGACAGGCCGGAAGTAATTTCAACGCGAGTAAGATTCTGCAGCGAGAACTGAATATTCTGATGCCTGATGCGATCGCCGACGATTTTGAAAACGTAAGGCTCGCTGTCGTCGATGTGCATGGCGTCGCGCTGCAGCGTCAGCACGTTGTTGTGCTCGGCGACAACAATCGTCACGCCGAGATTGATGTTGGGCAGCAGGCGTAAATCCTGATTGTCGATCAGGCAGGTAGTCTCGCCCACGTTCCTGTTTCCGCGAGGCTTGACGGTGGAAGGCACGGTGCTAACGGTGCCGGTCCATGTCCGGCCGGGGACGGCGTCCCATGTGCCTTCGACACGCTGGCCGATCTGCAGGCGGCCAATGTCGGGTTCGTCGACAAAGGCGCGCACCAGCACCTTCGAAAGGTCGGCTTCTTGCAGGAGCAGGTCGCCAGTTTGCACAAATGCGCCCTGCTTCACGGGAAGGGAATAGACGGTGCCGTCGAAGGGTGCGCGAACGCTCGATTTGGTGAGCGCATCCACAGCGTCATCGTAGGCAGCCTGAGCCTCTGCAGCCTGAGCCACGGTGCTGGCGATTTCAGGCGGCGAGTAACGGTCCTTTTGCTTCTGCTCGAGCATGCTCACATCGGCTTCGGCGCTGTGCAGAGTCTCCTCTGCCTGACGAACTTCGCCGGGAGAGGCGGCCCCATCCTGCTGTAAACGCCGGTAGGCTTCAAGATTGCGCTGCGCGAGGTTGCGGGCATTGCGAGCTTTGATCAGCTGCGTGCTGCGGGTGATCAATTCTTCTTGCGTGCCGCTGTTTTGCGTGGCCGCGAGATTGGCCTGCGAGGTTTTGATCTGTGCCTGGGCCCGAGCGGCCTGGCTGCGGATGTCGGCGTCGTCCAGCTCCAGCAGCAGTTGTCCCTTCCGGACATGATCGCCTTCCTTCACTATAAGGCGTTTCACGGTGGTCGCGATAGGCGCGTGAGCCTCGAAGTTCTGGACGGGTTCGACCTTGCCGTTGGTGGACACCACGCTGCGGATTGAGTCCCGTTTCACCGTAATCGTGTGTACTTTCACCGGAGTCTGGTGGAAGTAGGAATAGAGGATGAGGAGAAGTAGAACGAGTCCAGACGCGATCCATATCCACCGCCGTGGGGACGGTGTTTCCGAGTTGTTAGTCAACGCCAACCTGTTGTCTTTCAGGGTGCGGGAGGAATTCCTGTAAGCAGTAATTTATCATCCCAGAGGCTGCCACAGAACAAACAAGCGCTCCAGGCACGGTACTACGTTGGATGCTGGGAGAAGGGCTTCGGCTGCACGAAGCCGACTCGTGCCTCCTCGCGGCGCTGCAGGCAGAGACGTAGCAAGCTACGTCTCTGCGAATAGTGCCGCTACAATAGAGGGATGCCGAAATCGCCTCGCTATACGCCGGAGCACGCGGCTGCCGGGCTTGACGCCAAGTTTCCGGAGATTGAGACCTGGCCCAACCAGTTTCCGGGATACGAAATCGTCGTCGATGATCCGGAGTTCACGTCGGTGTGCCCGAAAACCGGGTTGCCGGATTTTGGGGCGCTCAAGATTCATTACATGCCAGACAAGCATTGCCTGGAGCTGAAGTCGCTGAAGGAGTATCTGCAAAGCTATCGCAATCTGGGGATCTTTCAGGAAAACATCGTCAACCAGGTGCTGAAAGATGTAGTGAAGTGGGCCAAGCCAGTGTGGGCCGAGGTGCGGGGAGAATTTCGTCCGCGGGGCGGGATCTCGACGACGATCGTCGCGCGGTGGCCGAGGCCAAAAAAGCAATAACCACCAAGGACACGAAGGAGCACGAAGGAAGTCGTCTCGAGATTTTCCTTCGTGTACCTTAGTGCCCTTCGTGGTTAAAGCTCCTGGAGCGGCTTGGGACTCAGCAATGGCCTGGTCGTTTCCCGCTCGTGTTATATTCGCTCGACCGTGACCTCTCCGAAGACTTATCCGAAGCTCGCGCTCGCGCTGCTCACCGCGCTGAACCTGCTGAACTACATCGATCGTTCGGTGCTCTTCGCGGTGCAGGATCTTGTTAAGGCGGAGTTCCATCGCAGCGATACCGCCTTTGGCGTATTGACCAGCGTGTTCTTCGTTTTTTACATGTGCGCGGCACCCTTCATGGGTCCGCTGTCAGTTCGCTTCTCACGAAAATCGGTGATCGTTGTCGGTGCGCTGATCTGGAGCGCGGCGACTCTCCTGACGGCGGTCACCTACGATTTCACGGGATTGGTGATCCGCCACACTCTGGTTGGAATTGGGGAAGCGAGTTTTGTCATCCTGTCCCCGACATTCGTCGCCGACATGTTTCCGGAGCGCCAGCGCGGCCGCGTGATGGGCGTGTTTTATCTCGCAATCCCCGTCGGAACGGCGCTGGGATATATCCTCGGTGGTGTGATGGGACCGGCGTATGGATGGCGCGCGCCATTTTATGTGGGCGCTGCACCCGGCTTTGTGCTCGCGCTGTTGTTGCTGTTTATTCCTGAACCTCCACTAGGACAGTTCGACCCTCATGAAAAAACTCCGGATCGCGATACGTTGAAGGGGCTGGCGAGAAATCCTGCGTTTCTTACGGCGACCTTGGGCATGGCGATGATGACCTTCGCCTTGGGCGGGCTTCAAGTCTGGATGCCGACGTTCCTGCATCGCGCGCGGGGTTACACTCTGGGGCAGGCAGGAATATTTTTTGGCTTGAGCATCGGAGCGAATGGTCTGGTTGCATCCCTGGCCGGGGGATGGATATCCGACTTCCTGCTGCGACGGACGCGAGCGGCTCACTACCTGGTCTCGGCGGTCAGTCTCGGTCTCGGGATACCGGCGATGTGGGTGGCCCTGCACGCGTATGGCAATCGCATGATCGCGGGCATCCTGGTGGCAGAGTTCCTTCTGTTGTTGAATACAGGTCCGCTGAACGCCGCCATCATCAATTCGGTAGGACCGCACATTCGAGCGATGGCGCTGGCCGTCAATATTTTTATCTTTCATCTGCTGGGAGATGTGCCCTCCGCGTCGTTGATTGGCTACGTATCTGACCATTATTCGTTGCAGCTTGCGTTCCTCGCCCCGGTCGTCGCCATTGCTCTCTCTTCTGCGATACTGTTTTATGGCATGAGGTTTGCGCCTCCGGTGACAGACAGCGTGCCCGTCGAAGTAGGGAAGACATAAGCGGAATGGGTTATTTTTATTGGATTGCGGGAGCCATTCTCGCACTGGCGTGGTTTTCCCGCATCGTTGATGCTGCGTTGGGCATGCCTTCCGTGGCGGACGTTTCCCGTCCTGAGTGGGACCGCAATCCGGTGCTGCCTTCCGGCAACCCTCGCGTTTCCATCATCGTTCCGGCGCGCAATGAAGAAGAGACCATCGAGGAGGCGCTTTGCACTTTGCTTGCGCTCGATTACGACAACTATGAAGTGATCGCTGTCAATGACCGTTCCACCGATCGGACGGGCGAGATTATGGAGCGGGTAAGTCAAAATCCCCACCCTGTCGCACAAAACGCGACAAGGATGGGGCACCCTCTGCGTGTCATTCATCACACCGAATTGCCTCCTGGATGGTTGGGTAAGACTCACGCCATGTGGACTGCCGCCAATCAGGCCTCCGGCGAATGGCTGCTCTTCACCGACGCAGATGTGATGTTCAAGCCCGATTCGCTGCGGCGGGCGCTGGCTTACGCTGAAGCCGAGCCTGCCGATCACGTCGTGCTATTCCCACGCATGATCATGAAGCGGCCCGGCGAGTACATGATGATCGCCTTCTTCCAGACAATGTTCATGTTCGGGCATCGTCCGTGGAAGGTCGCCGACCCGAGCACCGACGATCACATGGGCGTAGGCGCGTTCAACCTCGTGCGGCGGCGCGTCTATGATGCCGTCGGAACCTACGAGGCCCTGCGCATGGAAGTGCTGGACGACATGAAGTTAGGCAAGGTCGTCAAGAATGCGGGGTTCGCGCAGCGCAATGTCTTCGGCGGCGATCTGATCTCGATCCGTTGGGGACACGGTGCATTCGGCATCGTCAACAATCTGACCAAGAATTTCTTTGCCGTGCTCTCTTTTCAATCCTGGCGCACGCTGCTCTCCGCCTTTGGGCTGGCGTTCATCAATCTCGGGCCATTCCTCGGGATCTGGCTGGCCCACGGATGGGAGCGGTTACCGTTCGCAATCGCCCTAGGGTCGCTTCTGATGATCTACGTTGGCATGTCGTGGCGTTCGTCGGTGCCGCCGTATTACTTCCTGCTGCACCCTTTCAGCACGGCGTTGTTCATCTACACGCTGCTCCGGTCAATGTCCCTGACGCTGTGGAATGACGGAATCGTGTGGCGAGGGACGAAGTATCCGCTGGAGGAGTTGCGCAAGGGAATGGTGTGACGATTTACGGGCCGCCGATCGTACCTGGATCTGGATGCCGCGTAAGATGTCAGTGTATGATTGTTTCCGAATCGACCCGTCGGTGACCTTCAGCTCTGGACAGGGGTCTGATCCTCCACGTTTCGATGGATCTCAAGGAACTGCTCGACGGTGTTTGGTTGCTCAGTGTCCGCAGCGCGGTTCTCGCCCTGCGAAACCCATCCAAGTTCAGACGATATGTATCCGACTGCTTGCGAAAATATGATGAACTCTCCGGTAGGGGTTTGCCCGCGCGCCATCCGGTCGATCCGTCCGAGGATATGACGGTAACCATACCGGCCTACCATTGCGGAGGAGGTATGAGCTTCGAGGAACTGGTGTATTTGGCGCATGCCGTCAGGGTGCTCAAACCGGCAACGATCTTTGAAATGGGAAGTTACAACGGATTGACGACTGCAGTTTTCATCCTCAATTCCGCAGAGAACACGAAGGTTCTGACCCTGGATCTCCCGCCTGATGCTTCCGAAACGATGATATTGTCCAGCGATGGGGAGTTGATTGCTAGCCGACAGCTGCTTTCGACCACGAAAGCGCTTGGATTGCAGCGATACATACAGCTTTTGGGCGACTCCATGCAGTTCGATCCTATGCCCTACAAGGGGACAGTTGATCTCGGCCTGGTTGACGCAGCCCATGATCTTGTCCATGTCCAGAACGACACTATGAAGATGGCGAAAATGATGTCGCCGAGCGGCATCGTGTTTTGACACGATTACGGAGGCAAGGGATCGCTCAGACCCCTGGCGTCCTATCTGGAGAGGCTAACCAAGAAGTGTGCGCTGTACCGCATTCGCGGCACTACGCTGGCGTGGGGACCAGCATCTGAACTGAAGACTGCGCTGGGGCTGGACTAGACTGCACGACCTCCGCAGCCCATGCCTGGGCGGTCGGATCAAGAAGCTACTGCGGGTCTTCGCCCTCCACATCATTGCCAAAAGTCACGGTGGTGCTCGGCTTGGCCTTCGTCGTGGTGGGCCTTTTCGTTGGGCGCAGTCGACCTGCACTGAAGTGGCCGCGATTTTCCACATCGTAGTTCTTGGGTAGCGGAGGGATCATGGCAGCGCCGCCTTCGATCTGGCTTATGCGGCTGAGGATGATTTTGGGGGCGGCCGTCGTAGGCTTTCAGGGCTCCGCGGATTTCGATGGTGCGTCCAGCAAGGCGGCGGACGTCGCCAACATCTTTCAGGTCGTTTGAGAAGACGACGACGGTGAAGGGGCAGGCCATAGCATCTTCACAGAAATCCAGGAAATGGACGCCTTCGGTACCGACTTTGACGGCGAACACTTTTCCGGTGACACACCGGGTTTCGCCGATGTGCTGGCCGGCTTGGTGAATCGGGATGCAGTCGGCGGCGCGGGCGGTCGGCGCGGCGAAGAGGAGGATCACAAGCGCGACTTGAACGGGGATCCTGGAGAGGATCGAAGAGCGCGCTGCCGGGCTTTGCCCGGCCGGACGGACGAGGGCGTCCGTCCCTACACGTGCATCGATGACCGCTGCATGCCAGAGAAGCCTACGGTCAATTCTAGGAAGCAAGCGCTGAGGCAGTCTGTGATGCGGCAGGATTTATTTCGGGGATCGTTCCGGAATGGAACCAATGAGTCGGCCGCTAGCTGGACGCTGCGGCCTTTCGCGATTCTGAAGTTCCCCATTTCTCGCTCTCACACCTCGCGAGAAATGGGGTCCCAACAGAGTTAAAGTGCTACTTGAACGATTTCACGGCGGATGGTTCGTCGTCCTTCACGTCGAACACCGTGTAAAGCTTGGTGATCTGAAGGAGATCGTTGACCTTCTTGGTGAGGTTCAGCAGCTTGAGCTCGCCGCCCTGGTTCTTGGTGGTGGTGAATGCGCTGACCAGTTCGCCGATGCCTGAGCTGTCGATGTAGTTCACGTCCTGGAGATTTAGAACAATCTTCTTGTTGCCCTTCGAGAGCAGGTCGCGGACCGTGTCGCGAAGAATTACGCTGCCTTCGCCCAGCGTGATGCGGCCGCTGCAATCCACAATAACGACTCCATCCACTTGCCGACTACCAACCTTCATTGTCACTGGGAAGCCTCCTTGCCGCCCGCGGTTGGCCCGTGGACGTGCTTGATAAGTTTGAGTTCGGTGCCCGTCGAGGACGGGCGAATTTCGACTACATCCATAAACGAGCGCATAAGAAAAATGCCGCGCCCGGAAGTCTTGAGCAGATTCTCCGGCGCCAGGGGATTGGGAATCTTGCTGAGGTCCATCCCTTTGCCCTGATCGCGGATCGTAATGACTAATTCGCTACCGGTGCGCTCGAAGGCGAGAATCACTTTTTTA
>Ga0210396_10007117_pt1 | contig 10659 bp, 11 predicted proteins | sample IncBWH17OmetaG_FD_155466 | JGI IMG/M metagenome (GOLD analysis project Ga0210396, IMG submission 155466) | Forest soil microbial communities from Barre Woods Harvard Forest LTER site, Petersham, Massachusetts, United States - Inc-BW-H-17-O ... | reverse complement strand
CCGATACTGACAAATACTTGGGAGAAGTCGATGGGCTTCATGCTCCCCTACTCATGCATCTGGCCGAGGAGGACGAATTCATTTCCAAGGCTGCACAAGCGGAGATTAAAGCGGCACTTGCTAAGAAACCGAACGCAACGCTCTACAGCTATCCGGGGCAGTGTCATGCTTTCTCCCGCCATAATGGGGCGCATTACAACGCCGCCGCGGCTCACCTTGCCAACAGTCGGACGAGCGAATTTCTACATCAGCAACTCCAGTGACCTCTCTTTCAGACGACCGGAGCACCTTCGCCGTCAGCCCCGACAGTGTCGCACGCGATGAGCGAAACCTCGTCATTAGATTGTGCGTTTCCGATCAGGCGAGCGCGTGCATGCGCTCTTACGAAGAAGATCACAGACCCGCCCCGCTCGAACCTTAAAGGAGGATGAATCGTGGCCGAATCGAATGCGACACCCATGCGGGTGATCGAGGAAACGCCTGGGTACTGGAGAGCCGTATTCGACTATCCGCCCTTCAATGTCGTCGACGGCGATGTCTTCCAGGCCCTCCAGGACCTTCTTGTCCGCATGGAGACGACTGAGAGTCTGCGTGTCATTGTTTTCGAAAGCGCACTTCCGGACTTCTACCTGTCGCACTTCGATCTGACGGGCAGGCTCGGAAACGTCATGAGCGCTATCGGCCCCACGGGCTTACCCATTTTGATGGACACGTTCGTGCGCCTAACCAAGGCGCCGGTCGTCAGTCTCGCAAGAATCCGGGGCTGTGTGCGCGGCGTAAGCAGCGAGTTCGTTCTTGCCTGCGACATGCGCTTCGCCTCGCGTGAGAACACGAAGCTTGGTCACCCGGAACTCGGAGTCGGCCTGCATCCGGGCGGCGGAGGCACAGAGCGCCTTCCGCACCTGGTGGGACGCGGGCGGGCGCTCGAAATCGTTCTGAGTGCCAACGACTTCGATGGCGACACAGCGGAACGATACGGCTATGTGAACCGATCCCTTCCGGACGCCGAGTTGGACGGCTTCGTCGATGCCCTCGCACGCCGGATCGGCTCCTTCGATCGGCGCGCTCTTGTTGCGGCAAAGCATCTCGTCAACGAAGTCTCTTTGCCTCCCTTCGATCGGCTCCTCGACGCCTTTACTTCGTTTGGGAAAGCGCTCGGGTGGCCCGAAGCTCAGAACCGTATAAGAACCGTGCTGGAATGCGGGCTGCAACGCGACGCTGGCTTCGAGAAAAACTGGCCCGAGGTACTCGGCACGCTTGTCGAGAGTGGCAGGAAAGGTGGTCGGGATGATAGCCACAGTTGAGGTCGAGCGATTCAGTCTGATCTCGTCCCGCCCATTCGACAAGATATTGGCAGCGATCAAAGCCGCAATAGGTCATCCGGACATGGTTGCATTCGCGAAAAGGACAGCGGCTGCGCCGACGTTTCCAGAGTTCGAAAGCGTGGTTCGCGAAGGATTGGGCAAGACGGACCTGATGTTGTTCATGGAACTGGACCACGGCGCCGTTATAAGGAAAGCGACGGATCGCGATAAGCCCCGAATGGTCCGCCTCATCATGGGCAATCCGCTCATCATGCAACAAATGGCAAGGTACGTTCCCGACGCCGGGTCTTACGCACCCGTTACGGTGCTTGTCGACGAACGCTCTGATGGCGTCCACATTTCCTATGACAGGATGTCCAGTCTCCTGGCTCCGTATCGGAATTCCGAGGTGCTTACGGTCGCGAGGGATCTCGACAAGAAAGTCGAGACCCTTTTGTCCGATGTGGCAGGCTGAGCCAACATCGCTGCGCCGTCGAAGCAAAACCGGCAAATTGAGGAGGAGTGATGACCAATCGATTGCAGTGGGACGTTCTTGTCAGCGCCCAGATCCCGGTGGTCACACGCGACCTTCCGCCCGGCGCGAGCGAAATGAAATGGTCGCCCATTTCTTCGACGCTTATTTCAGGCGAGCACGATGCCGTGCTGGTGGACACGGCTATTACGGTCGATCAAAACCAGAAACTTGTAGACTGGATCGCGCACAGCGGCAAGAATTTGACGGCAATCTACGCAACCCACGGCCACGGCGACCATTTCTTTGGCGTAAACACAATCCGGAAGAAATTTCCGAAGGCGCGGTTCGTCGCGACGAGCGAAGTCATCGCGGTTATGCGAAAGCAGGCGTCAGTTCCCGTGGTTGAGTCATATTGGAAACCACGCTTTCCCGGACAAATCGATTCGACGCTCTTGATTGCCGACGAACTCAAGGACCGTGTTCTCGAACTGGAAGGGAAACAACTCATAAGTGTTCCTCTCGGGCATACGGATACCAATAGCACAACCTGTCTCCACGTCCCTTCCAACGGACTTGCCGTTTGCGGCGATGCGCTCTACAACGATGTTCATCTTCATCTGGGCGAGTCGAATGCGGAAGGCCGCAACGAGTGGATTGCGGCACTCGATACGATCGAGTCTCTGAAGCCGGTGGCCGCTATTGCCGGACACAAGAGGCCCGGCGCACCCGATACGCCAGATAACATCGAGGCGACACGAAAATATATTCGCGATTTCGACAGGATTGCTTCCCATACCAAGACCGCGGTTGAGCTGTACGAACAGATGCTTACGCTTTATCCCGAGCGAATCAATCCCGCAGTCTTATGGAATTCGTCAATAGCCATTAAGCCGGTAGGTTAACTTTACCCTGCTCACCCATCCGCTTCAGCGCTGGGCGCTTAACAACCGTTAACCGCATCGTCGGGGTTGCCGCATCGAGTTCCCAAAGCGGTCGGATTCTTATCGGGTCATTTTTTCGTTTTGATTGGTCCCCTTCGAGCGCACCACATTGCGCAGAGCGCGGTGTGGTTGCAACCTGTACCAACTCGAATTGTCTCTGCTACAATTCAATCACAGAGCAGGGACAGATGTTCTGGATCGCGGCTGCACGCGGGCGGTATGGAAGCAAGTTTAACGTGCTGTCCATGCTGTCCAATTCTCCCGGAATTTCGTTAGATCCAGTGGAAACAGTTGAAACCGGCGAAACGTTTGACAGCAAGAATAGACGGCAAACATACGGGTTTGGCCCTAACCGTATGAAAAGCAAGTGGGGACGTAGTTCAGTTGGTTAGAACGCTGCCCTGTCACGGCAGAGGCCGCGGGTTCGAGTCCCGTCGTCCCCGCCATTCTTTTCAAGCACTTGCAACCCTAGCGTCCGGCAAATCAGGGGATGTTAGGGGACGATAAGCGCCGAACGAGAATGGTTCCATTCGAGAACAACTCCAAACAGCGCTCATTGGATTAGGTTTGTCTTCGGCAAAATACCCGTCGGCAAAATAGCGTCGACCAATTTGTCCTGTGCCAAACGCTTGGTCTTCGATGTTGCCTGCAAGTACTTGTTCGTTACATGAAGGTTGCTGTGCCGCAAGTAGTCGCGGATTGTGAGCTGATGTTCGCCCATCTCCGCCAGCATAGTTCCAACCGAGTGCCGAAAGGTGTGCCAGCCCACCCCAGTGATTCCGATCCGTCTGAATGCGGGCTGAATTTTCTTCTTCAGGACTGAAGCTAGATCTATTTCTCAGATCGATCCCTTACCCCGACATCCGGTCCGTAACTATAGAGACCGGGACCAGGAACCGAACCCAGTTCATGGATGGTAGCAAACCGGAAGGAATCGCATTTAGAGCACACACCCTCAAGTCCGATAGGCCCTCGAAACGGGCTTCGGGGAAATCGCTGCAACAGATCCCTTTGCGCCTGACCCATTTTCGAAAGATGTCCTCGAAGCCGACTTCGGGCCAGCGTTTTCTCGGCTGGGTTCACACAAGCGTCAGAAGCTGTCGCTTCCGACAAGTGGACCACGGGCTGTCTCACATCGGCAACGTTCGCAGCGCCATCTCGACTACGCGCTGTAATTTACTTCGGCTTGCGCCGCCCGCTGCCTGAACCGCCATTCCGTAGATGACCGTCGCGATATAGCGAGCAAGATCAGCAGGGTTTACATCGGGCGGTAGGTCACCTTCTGATTTCGCGCGCTCGAAACGCCGGCGCATCGCAGCTTCACCCGCCGTGCGGCAGGCGGTCAGTTCCTGCCGGATGGAATCCGCCGACTCGCCACACGCGAGCGCACCTTGCACCATGAGGCATCCACCGGGATTGCGCCGGGCTGTGTTCAAATCGGCCGCACCCAGCAACAATCGTTCCACGACTGCGCGGGCCGTCGGCGCCCTCAATGCTTCTTGGGCGTAGGCCGCGGGCCCCTTCAAGTACCGGTCGAGCACTTTGCGGAACAGCGCTTCTTTGTCGCCAAAGGCGGCATATAGACTCGGACGATTGACGCCCACAGCTTTGGTCAAGTCCGACAGAGACGCGCCCTCATATCCTTTTCGCCAGAACACCACCAGCGCGCGGTCCAACGCTCGGTCGGTATCGAAGGAGCGGGGACGTCCAATTCGTTTTGGGGATTTCTGCCGTTCCATACCTATCTATGATGCCTCTTCCATACCTATCGGTACAAATATTGCATCTATTCAATCACCGTGACATCTGTACTAGGCGGTACGGAAGTGCTATGAGAAATGGGAAATCAATGAGGAGAAAGCTCATGAGTAAGCTGGAAGGAAAAGTAGCAGTCATCACCGGAGGCAATAGCGGAATCGGTCTTGCTACGGCACAACGCTTCGTCGCGGAGGGCGCGTACGTCTTTATCACGGGCCGCCATCAGAGCGAACTCGACGCAGCAGTGAAGCAGATCGGTAAGAGTATTACTGCAGTGCCGGGCGACGTCTCAAATCTTGCGGATCTCGATCGCTTATACGCCACTGTGAAGCAGCAGAAGGGGCACATCGACATTCTATTCGCCAACGCCGGCACCGGACAATTCGCCCTGCTCGCCGCAATCACCGAAGAGCACTTCGACAACACTTTCAACGCGAACGTCAAGGGTCTACTATTCACCGTGCAAAAGGCGCTTCCGCTCCTTAGGGATGGAAGCTCCGTGATTCTGAATGCGTCGATCGTTGCGAGTACTGGAGCGCCCGCGATGAGCGTCTATAGCGCATCCAAAGCCGCCGTGCGTTCTTTCGCGCGTACCTTCACCACGGATCTTAAAGACCGCAAAATCCGCGTGAACGCTGTTAGTCCTGGCGTAATTCCCTCGCCGGGCTATCGCAACTCGCTGGGGATGACGGAAGAACAAGTCAAGCAGTACGCAGACAGCGTCGTGGGCAATATACCCCTCGGTCGCACCGGAACCTTGGACGAAATTGCCAAAGTGGTGTCGTTTCTCGCTTCTGACGAAAGTAGCTATATCACTGGCATCGAACTGGTCGTCGATGGCGGCATGACCCAGGTCTGACGAGCTTGGCCACTGGCGCCTCGACGCAATTTCCGGGGCACACGACGCTTCATGACGGGTTATTTCTGGGTTCCGTCCGGTTGGTCAGCTACTCGGAAGCTGGCCCGAAACGGCTTGGGCGAGATGAGAACAACCGAACGGAACCTCGCTTCCCCGAAGCGGACTTATGGCGCGCCGGCCCTCCTGCCGTTCACTTTCCGAGTTGTGCGTCCTACGCAGCACGAATCCACGCAGGCGGTACCACGATCTCAACGAGTCCTGTCGCCACGTCATAGACGAGGCCTGAAATGAGCCACTCTGGCGGCAATGCGGGAATCGCCCGAAGCAAAGCAACGTCGACGGCAACCGCCGCGCGGGGATCGGTTACGGCTTTCGTCTTGAGCTCCGCCTCCTGTAGTTGAAAATAGCGCGCCAGCATGGCGGGATCGCCGACGAGGCGAGTGATGCCGCAATCGGTGTGTTGCAGCACGATGATGTGAAACTCTCCGCCGCCCCCAGGAACCTCTCCGGCAACTTCACCAATTCGCCCGAGTAGACCTAATTGCTCCAGCAACTCTGGGTTGATTCGACCACCGATGTTGCGCATCACGACGGCTTCGCCGGGTTTAATTCCAAGTACGTGAGCCGGATCCACGCGCATATCGGCGCACCCGATGATGATTGCTCTTACATTCGGCAGCGCCCGTGGAAGCGAAGGCATACGTGTGCCCGTAGCAGACTGACGAGCGGCAAAGTCTTTGTTACGTTCTAAAAAGGAATCGAGAGTGCCCATAATTGTCCTCCATCTGGAGTGATCTTAGGATTCATAAGTCGTTGTCAGTGGTTGCCTCTGAAACGGGCTTCGGGGAAATTGGCCAGATTGGTAACGGGAAGTCGGCTTGTCGGAAGTAATCGTCACACCGCTGGCGTGATTTCTCCTTCGACTTTTGGCGCTTGCAAGGAATTGTCAGGTTTCGTTCGGCCACTCTCACCGTAGCCGGCGGACGAAGTGGAGATCGATGCCGGACAAAGGAGCGCCGACCTCGTGCATAGCACCGCCTATTGCCAGTGATCCGAGATCAATTGCGACCAATCCAGTGCTGTTGACCAATTCGATTACTAGCTGTTTGGCTTCGGCGTCGTTGCCCGATGTAAAGATGACGGAACGAGGTTTGTTCGGCGAGAAGTTCTGTATCCAGGCCATCGGCATGTTGCTGATCGATTTTACAAGCCGTGCGCCAACCGCCATCTCAGCGACCATCTCGCTCGATGTGCGCCCTTTCAACGCGGCCCTCGATCTAGTGACTCCCGCCAGGCTGGTATCGGGTTTCTGATCCATATGCGCGTTAGTCGCATCGATCAGAATTCGGCCACGCCAATTGATGCCTTTCAGCGCTTCGCGCACTTTCACCCAATGTACAGCGAGAATAACCACGTCGCACTCAGCCGCCTGCTCCCTGGTCCGCGCAACGGCGCCCGGACCGAGATCAGCGACAAAATCAGCCAGTGTCTCCGGACCTCTGGAATTGGATACAACTATGGTGTGGCCAGCGTTTATCAAGTGACGGCCGAACGTGCGTGTTACGTTCCCGGCTCCTAGAAAACCAATTTTCATAACCCACCTCCTACTGACTGATTTCGCCTTTTTCACTGCGTTACAGTTTGTAAGATTCGTCTGCATGGTGATACGGCGTGGTAGTTTGTTCATGTCACTCTGATAGGTGGGGATTATCAGCCATGGAACTCCGGCACGTGCGATACTTCGTTGCGGTCGCCGAAACCTTGAGCTTTCGGCAGGCAGGCAAACAGCTACATGTCTCCCAGCCTTCTCTAAGCGTCCAAATCAAACAACTTGAAGACGAACTGGGTGTTGCCCTTTTTCGACGATCAAAGCGGAGGGTTGAAATCACCCGTGCGGGCGAAGTCTTCTTGTCTGCGGCACGTGAAATCCTGTTGAGACTTCAGCAGGCATCGGCAGCAGCACTTCATGCAGAGAGCGGTGAGGTAGGAACAATCCGGCTCGGGTTTATTCCGACGGCGACCTTCCAGATTCTTCCCACTCTTCTCGAGAAGATCAGAAGCACTCTTCCTCTTGTGAACGTGGAGCTTAAAGAAGGACCTGAAGACCCGCAAATCACAGGACTACGTTCGGGAACCTTTGATATCTGCATTGGTCATTTGAGCCGTACCTACGACCAAATCGAGACCATGCTGCTGATTCGGGAGCGAATTGTTGTGGCTCTCCCAAAAGGGCATAGGGCAGCCCGCAAGAAGTACGTGAGCTTTAGAGACCTCAAAGGCGACCTCCTCATCATGCCCTCGAAAGACTTGTTGCCGAGTGTGCACCAAGTGATCGCGACTGCCTTTCTGAAGAATCACATGCCGCTGGACAGATATCAAATGGCGGAACATTTTCAGACGGGGGTCAACCTTACAAAGGCCCGCGTGGGATATATGTTCCTTCCGTCTTCTGCAAGAGACTTTGTTCCTGATGGGGTCGTGTTACGCACTCCAGGTTTTTCTATCGGACCGTTGGACACGTTTGCTCTATGGTCGGGTGGCAATGTAGACCCGCTTGTTCACCGCGTCCTCAGCCTTCTCAGGGAAATCAAGAGGGAGTTATGAGGGCGAAAGGAAAGAAGTGTGGGGTCTACCAATGCCAGCATGCCCTCGCAGTTCTGTCTGGTTTGTCGGCAAACCGGAGACTATCCAGAAACGGGGTTGTGGGAAGTTGGCCAGATTAGTAACGCAAGTCGGCTTGTCGCCATCGATCGGGTATGGGCCTAGTGTTTTCCTTGACGTTGAGGCGTGTCAGCTTTGGCGTATTGATCCAATCAGCCGCTCCCAGTTCCCGTGAGCAAACAGTTCCTTCTGCTCCGGAGAGAGAGCTGCTTCTTCAATGAAAGATCGACCCAGTCTTCCCGGGCGGTATTGGTAGGGGTAATCCGTGGAGAACAGAATGCGTTCGGGTCCAACCAGTTCAAGCGTGCGTTGAAAATAGGACTGACTCCACATGCCACTTGGCGTCACGTAGAGGTTTTGCCGAATATAGTCGGCTATGGGTCTCTGCAGATGCGCGACACGCGCCAGCGAATTGAGCCGTTCTAGATAGAAGAGCACAACTTCGCCCCAATGGCCCAGGATGATCTGCAGATTGGGATGTTTATCGAAAACACCGGCCAGGATCAGACGTACGAACTGGATACCAGCTTCGTAGTGCCACCCCAGAGCAAACGTTGCGAATGCGGTATCGATCTGGTCGCTGAAACCCGAATAGTAAACCTCCCTGACGACGCGTTGCGGTATCTGAGGGTGCACAAACAGGGGAGCGCCGAGTCGCGCGGCGGTCTCGAACATTGGTAAGAAGTCTGGATGATCCAGGTTCTTTTCGCGTGTGCGACCGCAGAGCATGGTCCCCACTAAACCAAGGCGAGTCACAGCCCGCTCAAGTTCGGCCGCAGCTTCCTTCGGCGCTGCGGTTGGCAGCGTGGCAAAGCCCTGAAAGCGTGTGTTGTACCTTGCTATAGTTGCGGCAACCAGGTCGTTGGTTCGCCTCGCCAGAGTCACGCTCTCCTCCGGTTCAAGGTTGTGTAAAGCTGGCGTAGTCACGGAAAGCACCTGGACATCTATCCCGCTCTCATTCATCAGCGCCAACCGCTGCTCCCCCAAGTCGTCGAGCCGCTCCTCAATTTCCCCGCGGTCGAACCCACCGGTACCCTCTTGTCTGATCGGAGATGCTGCCCAGGCAGCACGGATGTCAGCAGTAACAAAATGCTCTTCGATTCCTATGATTTTCACGGGCCATTTTCCTTTATCACGCGCTAGAGACTACATCACCACGGGATCGTTACGTTTTCCCAGCGCGTAAATGTACCTGTTGGGCCATCGGGGCCAAGAAGTGCAACGCGCACCACCTCGCGGGAGCCATCCTCGACAGACTCCGTGCCCTCATATCCGTTGAGGTTCGTCTTGGTGAATCCGGGCGAGACCAAGTTGACCTTGATCCCGGTCGACTCTAGCTCGACCATCATGGCCAGCGTTATCGCGTTGAGAGCCGTCTTGGATGCTGGATACACCGGGCCGTAAGACGCGTGGAACGGGTGGGATGGGTCGGCGTTCCACGTCAGCGAGCCGACTCCGCTCGACACGTTGACGATGCGGGCTTCAGACGACTCGCGCAGTAGTGGCAGCATCGCCTGATACACGGCGAGTGCGCCGAACACATTGGTTTCCCACACCGCCCGGATTTCGTCGAGGGATGCGATGCTCGGGCGGGTTATCTTCCTGTACTCCTGGAGGGACAAGCTGCCCTTCCTCGTATTCGAGATAGCTGCGTTGTTAACCAGCAGATCAAGGCGGCTGAATTCCTTGCGGATGCGTTCCGCCGCGGTGGCGATCGAGACTCGATCCGTCACGTCTAGTTGCAGCGCGACGGCGCCCGGCCCAATCTCTTTGGCCACGGCCTCGCCCCGCTCGAAGTTTCGCGACCCGACGAGAGCCGTCACGCCGTTTGTCACGAGTGCCTTTGCGACCTGAAATCCCACTCCTTGATTGGCCCCGGTGACCAGGGCGATGCGTTTGTCCTGCATGACGACCTCCTTCATTCTTTCAAACAGGCAAAGTCTGCCGCTCAAGATGCGACTGTCGCCAGGACCTCGGGGTACCGCATGCGCTCAAGATCTGCAATCAGGCCGGGACGCGTCGGGTTCCACCCAAGTTTTTTCCGTGTTTGCGCGCTTGAGGCACGAAGATCGTGGCTAGCGAACATGCTTAAAAACCCAAAGTGAGCCTGCGCTTCTTCTGGCGATAGGGAGGTCACCGGCACTTTCAATCCTTTGCCAATTATTTCTGCGATATCCCGCACGGCCACGCCTTCTTCTGCAACGGCGTGATACTTTGCTCCAGTCTCGTGCTTTTCCAGCGCAAGCCTGTAGAGATGTGCCACATCCAGAACATGAGCTGCTGCCCAGCGATTGCGCCCTTCCGCCACATACGCAGACACACCTTTTTCCCGCGCCACAGCGATTAGATAAGTGACAAGTCCAGCCTTATTCGTGTCGTGAACCTGGGGAAGACGCATGACTGAAGCGTTGACGCCTTTGGCTACCAGAGCAAGAGCTGTCTGTTCCGAAACCCGCGGGAATGGGAAATCCGGCGGTACGACAGTGTCCTCGGTCGCAACCTGACCTGGCGCGGCCAATCCAGCTGTCCCCGAGGTGACTATGAGGGGCCGATCAGAACCGGCAAGCACAGACCCCAGAGCTTCGATAGCCTGTTTGTCGATCTCACAGTTCTCTTTGAATTTTGAGAAGTCGTGAAGGAAGCCCAGATGAATGACGGCAT
>Ga0210396_10007115_pt1 | contig 10660 bp, 8 predicted proteins | sample IncBWH17OmetaG_FD_155466 | JGI IMG/M metagenome (GOLD analysis project Ga0210396, IMG submission 155466) | Forest soil microbial communities from Barre Woods Harvard Forest LTER site, Petersham, Massachusetts, United States - Inc-BW-H-17-O ... | reverse complement strand
CCAATTGGCTCAGCTCCTTCATAGAAGCGTGGCGCTGGCTTTTCCGGTTCAGCATCGAATCAAAACATGGTCTTCGATCGTTGAGAAGTTACAGCGGGTCCCGCTGTCACTGACCGGTCTCCGCGATCTGCAAGATCTGGTGGGTTTTCGGATGGTGTTGCAGTTTACGCGCGACGTGGAGCGGGTGTGCTCGCTCATACAAGAGAATTTCAAGATCGTAGATCGGTACGACACGCTTAAACGTTTGAAAGAGGACCAGTTTGGATATTCCTCCGTCCACTTTGTAGTGGAACTCCCAGCCGAGTGGCTTGCAGTGCCGACAATGAGAGGGCTCGCCGACCTTAAGGCTGAAATCCAGGTGCGAACGACCGCTCAACATATTTGGGCGGAGGCATCACAGACCCTGCAGTACAAGAATGAGAAAGCAGTTCCACCGACTCTTAGGCGTGCAATCTATCGCATCTCGGCTCTGCTGGAATCTGTCGATCTTGAATTTGAGCGTGTGCTGTCAGACCGGGATAGCTACAGGGCTAAGGTCGCGCACACCTCACCAACCACGGATTTGTTAAACGTGGATACGCTCCAGCAAATACTCGATGCCAGTTGGCCTAGCGCAAATAAAGACGCCGACGGCGAGAACTATGCGACTGTCTTGACTGATCTGAACTTCTTCGGCGTTACTACCGTCGGCGCTCTGCAACGATTGATCTCCAAATGGCATGATCAAGTGCTTGCACTCGACGCTAAAATTGTGGAAGGGATCAAACGAGGTGATAAAGGGTATAAAACTGACCCAGAACGCGTCGACTCCGGAGTGTTCTACGTACATATCGGTCTCACTCGGTCGGCCCTCCAAATGGAATTTCCGGAGCGTTGGCGTGAGCGTGAAGAGCAAGAAAAGCAACTCCAAAAAAAGCAACTGAGAGAGAAACGATCCTAGTCCCGCCATCAATCCCGATTCGCAACACAATTTCGTTCGCATTGCCGTGGCTGAATTCGAGATTTGCGTTTCCCACCTTTCGCACAGAACGCGAAAGATGGGGCATCCGTCATTCTTGGTTGGTTGACGTTCTTGGGCTTACTGCCTGTGCTCAGGTTATGTCGTCCTTTGGGACTGGTGTGTGCCTAGCCGGATTGGACCGAGGGAAAGTGCAGCGATCCTTCGTGGGGAGTCGCTCGCTTCGCGAGTGACTCCGCTGCCTCACGATGACAGGCTGTGGGTGCATCGCTCGGTTGGCCGGTTGGGGTCGGATTGGCTTCTTGGTTCTTTGCGGGGCCTGAATCTTCTTTTGCGGCTTACCCAGGGCTTACGCCCTGGGCTAATTTATGTCGCCCCTTCGGGGCTGGGTTGGTCGATGTTTGTCGGGAAAAGTGGGCCTTCCGGGTCTCTGTCGTGCTAAAGTTTGACGATGGAGATCAGGGTCAATATTCCTGAGGAGTTAGCTGCGCAGGCGCGGGCGCGCGGCGTACCGGTGAAGGACTATGTTGAAGAGCTTTTGGCTAAACAGGTTGTATATGTTGTGATGACGAAGCTTGTCGAGGACCGTGAAGTCGAGAATTCGGATCACGCGGAAGGCAGGCAGGCGCGAACACCTGAGCAGATTCGGGCGTGGCTTGACGCGTTGGCGCAGTTTTCCGACAAGATTCCGCCGTTGCCAGAAGCCATCTCACGCGAGTGGATCTACCAGGAACATGAGTAGATGGCTATTGCCTCGTGTTTAATCGATACCAATATTCTGCTACGCCTCGCTAGACGTTCCGATCCGCATCACAATCTCATCTATGCTGCTGTCGCCAAGTTAGCCTCTGACGGCGCGACTCTACATTACACGCATCAGAATATTGCGGAACTGTGGAATGTGATGACACGGCCGGCGGCTCGAAATGGCTTTGGATTAGCAGTTGCTGAGGCCGAGCGAGAGGTGCGGGTAATCGAAGCAGGGATGAGCCTGCTGCCAGAGAACGAAGGTGTGTACCGCGAATGGCGGAAGATCGTCGTGCAGTTTGCCGTCTCGGGGGTTCAGGTGCATGACGCGCGGCTGGTCGCGGCAATGCTTGTCCACGGAGTGAGACATATCTTCACGCTTAACGTGGCGGATTTCAGCCGCTATGGTGAAATCACCGTTGTAACAGCCAGATAATATCTACGAGACTTGCGTTTCCTACTTTCGCACAGGACGCGAAAGATGGGCCACCCGTCCGAGACAAGGCTGGGTTGCCTGCAATCGGTGGCGGGTTTCCTGGGCCGCCCGCCGTCGGGACGTGCGTACCCTTTGAACACAAGGTCCCTCCACTCCACAGATCATCGCTTTGCCATGATCTGTTCCGGTCGGGATGACAGAGAGTTGAGGTCAGTTTAACCGCCACGGTCAGGGCAAGACCGGACTTGAGTGGTCCATCGGACGGCTAGAGGTCAAAATCCTCCAAAGGTTGGGCCAGTCAGCCCGTTGGCCTATCTGGTTTCTCGCTTCTGATAAAAGTGCAGAGTTCCGCTTCGCCTTGCCAGACGTTCCGATCCGCAACACAATTTCGTTCGCGACAGTTCCTTGTAAAGGTGGGAACGGGTTGGCCGTGTGGAATCGATTGGCCTCGGGGTTCCCTGCGGGGCCTGAATCTTCTTTTGCGGCTTACCCAGGGCTTACGCCCTGGGCTAATTTATGTCGCTCCTTCGGGGCTGGATTTTGGCGGCGCGGTCAGCCTTCGCTTCGATTGAGTGTCCTGGTGGTCGTTCGTCGAGATTCGCGTTTCCCACCTTTCGCACAGGACGCGAAAGATGGGGCACCCCACATTCTTGGTTGCTTGACGCTTTCACGACGTGGTCCGCTGTTTCAGCGTCCGCAGAACGGACGCGAACTCTTCTGCAACTTTGTGTTATTATATCTATATGTTAACATCTAAATACACATAATATCTTTAATGGAGCGAGGTGCTTACGAAACATCGTGGGGTGGAGTCGGGGATTTTGGTTTCTTTGACTGGGGTGGTTGAGGATGATCAGGGGCGGCGGAAGAATCCTAAGCGGACTGGGGAGCTTTCGGAGGCGGCGTTTTTGTTGAAGGCGGAGCGCATGGGGTTTCATGTGGCGAAGCCCTGGGGCGACAGCGATCGTTATGATTTTATTTTGGATTCTGGGGGACGGTTGTGGCGGGTGCAGTTGAAGTGCACCGAAGTGGTGCATGCGCGGGGGTATGAAGTGCAGCCTGTGGTTAGCGTTTACAACCGCGGGGAGGCTCGCAGCAAAGTTGGGTATACGGCTGAGGAGATCGATGTGCTGGTGGTGCATATTGGTCCGCGGGATGTTTGGTATGTGCTTCCGGTGGCGGCTTTGGCTTCGTTGAAGAATTTGCGGTTTTATCCGGATATCAAGAGTAAGAGCGCGCGGTGGGAGAGTTATCGGGAGGCCTGGTGGGTGATGCGGGAGTGATCACGGGTTTTCGAAGAGCAGACAACTTTTCTTAGAAGCATCGGCCCATGTCTCGCAAAACCGGCGAGACATGGGGCACCCGCTTGCATCGGACATCCGCCGGCATCGGGATTACATGTTTGTCTGCTGCGGGGTATTTTCCTTGCCTTGGTTGGCGCAGTGGGGGCAGAGTACCTCGGCGTTTTTATCGGCCATGTCTTTCAGGAATGCGGTGAAGGTGTGGCCGCAGTGTTGGCATAGAACTTCTACGGTAGGTTCGCCCATGGTTTTTAGAGCTTCTTGGCTACGACAACCACTCTAGCAAATTCTGCAGTTTCAACTACACTAATTGTTTTCACAGACGAGGATCAACCAGGTGCACAGATTTGTGAGGAAGTGTCAGTGTGCGTTTCTTGTCCTACTTTTTTTGAATATGCTGGCGGTCGCACAGACCGTCCCGGCGGAATTTTATAACGGGCTGCGATGGCGATTGATTGGGCCGTTTCGCGGGGGGCGTGTGGTTGCTGTCGCGGGGTTTCCGGGGAACGCGACTACATTTTATTTTGGCTCGGTGGGCGGCGGGCTTTGGCAGACCAGCGATGTGGGAGTGGTGTGGAAGCCGATTTTTGATGGGCAGCCTGTAGCTTCGATTGGGGCGGTGGCGGTGGCTCCGTCGGATGCGAAAGTTATTTATGTGGGGACGGGTGAGGCGGATATTCGATCCAATCTTTCTTCGGGTGATGGAGTTTATAAATCGGCAGACGGCGGGCAGACCTGGCGCAATGTCGGGTTGAAGGAGACACGGCAGATCAGCCGTATTGTGGTTGATCCGCAGAATGCGGACGTGGTTTATGTGGGCGCTCTCGGACATGCTTATGCGCCTAACAAGGAACGGGGCGTTTATAAGTCGAGCGACGGCGGGGCTACGTGGACGAAGGTTTTAGATCAGGGGCCAGAGATTGGGGTTGCGGATTTAGCGATTGCGGTTGGCGAGCCGCGGATTTTATTTGCGACGACGTGGCATAGCTGGCGTCCGCCGTGGAGTACTTATGCTCCGATCGATGGGCCGGGCAGCGGACTTTTTCGGTCGCAGGATAGTGGGCAGTCGTGGACTCATTTAACCGGGAATGGATTGCCGGACGGGGATTGGGGCCGGACGGCGGTGGCGGTTTCGAGCGATGGCAGGCGAGCTTATGCGCTTATCAGCGGTAGCAAGAAGCCGGGGCTTTATCGTTCGGACGATGGGGGGAACACCTGGACGCTGCAGAATGAGGACAAGCGGCTGACCAGCCGGGCGTGGTACTTCGGAAATATTACCGTGGATCCGAATAATGCGGACGTGATTTATATGCCGAACGTCGCACTGTATCGTTCGGAAGATGGCGGGAAGACGGTTTCGATTGTGCGCGGTGCGCCGGGCGGAGACGATTATCACCAGATATGGGTTGATCCGAAGGATTCGGCGCGGATGATTCTTGGGACCGATCAGGGTGCGACTATCAGCGTGGATTATGGGCAGACCTGGAGCAGTTGGTACAACCAGCCTACGGCGCAGTTTTATCACGTGATCACAGACGATCAGTTTCCTTATGTGGTTTACGGCGCGCAGCAGGATACGGGGAGCGCGGCGGTGCGGAGCCGCGGCGATGCGGGGTTGATCACGCCTCGCGACTGGTCTCCTACGGGCGGGAGCGAAAGTGGATACGTTGCGATTGATCCGAAGGATCCGAACATTGTTTATCTCAGCGGAACTTATGGTGATGTCAGCCGGTTCGATCGGAGGATTTTTTTCAGCCAGGACATTACGCCCTGGCCAGCCCTCAATTTTGGGGTGGAGATAAATATCCGCAAGTATCGCGATCCGTGGACACCGGTGCTGGTGTTTTCGCCGTTTGATAAAAAGACACTTTATCTGGGGACGCAGTACGTAATGAAGACCTTGGATGGGGGGCTGCATTGGGACACTATCTCGCCAGATTTGACGGGAGCGATGCAGCAGCCTGGAACGCGAAAAGCGGAGGGGCCGGCTTCCGTCGAGAACGCGAAGCAACGCGGGTACGGTGTCGTGTACACCATTGCGCCTTCAGCGCTCAATGGGAGTTTGATTTGGGCGGGTAGCGATACGGGGCTGATACATCTCACACGCGATGGTGGGCGAACATGGAAAGACGTTACGCCGCACGGGCTTGGGGATTGGAGCAAAATTTCGCTGATTGAGGCTTCACATTTTGATCCGGCGGAGGCGTATGCGGCCGTGGATCGGCATCGTCTGGATGATCAAAAGCCGTATCTTTTTCGCACTCGCGATTATGGGACTACTTGGCAGCTCATCACGGAGGGCATTGGTGCGTCGGCATTTTTGCGGGCGGTGCGTGAGGATCCGCAAAGCCGCGGCTTGCTTTTTGCTGGGACCGAACTGGGAGCTTACGTTTCGTTCGACGACGGCGATCATTGGCAATCGCTGCAACTGAATTTTCCTACAGTCTCTGTGCACGATCTGGTCATTCACGGAGATGATCTGGTGGCTGCGACTCATGGGCGGGCGTTTTGGATTCTTGATGACATTACACCGCTGCGGCAGACGCATGATGCGGTGAAGGCTGGGGGGGCGTTCGTTTACCGGCCGGCGACGGCCGTGCGCATTGACAATGATAGTTTTGTTGGTTCTCCGTTGCCGCCGGAGGAGCCGACGGCGAAGAATGCTCCGAATGGAGCTCTGATCGATTACTACCTGGTGAGCGGCGCTCAACACATCAAGCTGGAGATTTTTGACGATAAGCAGAATCTTGTGCGCAGCTTTTCTTCTGATGAGGTGAGAGAGCAAAAGCCTTCTTCTCGGGCTGTTGCTGAGCGCTGGCTGCCGAAGCCGGAGATTCTTGAGACTACGACTGGTATGCATCGGTTCGTGTGGAATTTAACTTGGGGTGGTATGGCGGGGAACGCCGCTGGGATGATTAACGGAGATGAATATCGGACACTACGAAGTCCGCGCGCTGTGCCTGGGACTTACCAGGTGCGTCTGACTATTGACGGCAGGACATTTTCTCAACCGCTGAAAATTGTTATGGATCCGCGATCATCCGCAACAGCTCGTGATCTTTCTGAGCAGTTCCGTTTAGGACGGGAGATTTTCGCCGAAGCTGTCGCGAGCCGAAAAGTTCTGTCTGAGATCAAGTCGGTGCAGACACAATTGACTGACTTGGAGGGAAAGCTTGCCGGGCATGCGGATTTGAAATCGGCGATTTCACAACTAGAAAATGAGATCCGGAAAATACAGGCGGGCAATGATGATTCGTCCGCCAAGTCGGAGGGGCTGGAAACTATCAGCAGCGGGTTGGGTTCCGCATTAACAGTGGTGGAAAGCAGCGATCGGCCGGTGCCTTCGCAGGCCATTGCTCTGTATCACGAATCGTCTGAGGCGCTGAAGCTGCGCGTGGGTGAATGGGATCACGTGAAGACAAACTGGCTGCCGCAACTCAATCAACACTTGCGGCGAAACAATTTCGCTCCGATCGCGTTTGGCGATTAGTTCTGCTGAAGACCTTCAATCGATCTGCCACTACTCGATGAAGCGTGGAGGTGTAAGCACGGATCTTTCGCCCCGCTGGGGCTGGTCGGCTTCTCACTTTGTCCCACGGCTTACACCGCGGGCTGAATCCTTACGCCGCTTCGCGGCTACAGACCCTCGCTCTTGTTCACCCGCCGACTTGAAACTCTAGCTCTCACGCACCGCTGAGGGGGCTACTCCATCCGGGGCCAGAGTTTAAACAATCGCTGAAAGCACGGCTAACACTTCAGGACAATAAGACGCGGTAACGTGTTACCAGATAATCTTCGGCGTGAGCGGTGCTCATGCCAATCACGAGAAAAAATAAACAACTTTACAAAGCATTTACACTTGCGGCGCCTAAAAGGAATAAAATGTGTCATATCCGATTTGAGCACTCGCACCGATAATTGCAGTGTTGCTCCCATGTCTCGCAAAAACGGCGAGACATGGGGCACCCGGCAAAAACGGCGAGACATGGGGCACCCGACACCGGCACCCGGGTTGCAGCGGGAGTATCGTCTACGCGAGGTGCAACCTTAACGGCTGCGAAGCAAATCATAGTTAGTGACCGCAACTTAAGAACATCTCTTGTGTTTAATCGAGCGAACCCGTACCGGCCTTTGCGCTATAGAAAATGGAGTGAGTCTCTCATGAAAACAGACTGTCGAATTGCGGTTTCACGAATGTCGTGGACATGCCTCGTCCTTTTAGTGCTGGCGTTTTCTTTACCCGCGTTAGCGGCGTTAGGTGGCGACGTCACCTCGGTGCACGAAGACCAGGCGCAGATGAAGGGAACGCTGAAGACCACGAAAGCGGCGGCCTACACGGTTCATCAAATCACGGCGCCGGGCAACACCGTGATAAAGGAGTATGTATCGCCGGCGGGGAAGGTTTTTGCCGTTACCTGGCATGGGCCATTTATTCCGAACATGCAACAGCTTTTAGGCACATATTTTGACCAGTTCGCGGAGGCGGCGAAGGCTCAAAGGGAAAGCGGGCCGGGCCACCGGCCAGTGACTATCAATCAACCTGGACTAGTGTTTCAAAACGGCGGCCATATGCGGTCGTATTTTGGCAAGGCTTACCTGCCGATGATGTTTCCGCAAGGCGTTACCAAGGATGAAATCCAATGAGGAGAATAACGTTGCGCAGCCTTCTGATGTTGCTCGTAATCGGTGCTTTTGGCCTGCTGACCGCTTGCGGCGGCAACGGGGGTGGTACGCCAGCGGGCGTGCCGATACCACCGCCGGCTGGGCAGAACGTTGTGCCCATCTCCGTTAATGGTGGCCCGTTGGTTTCCGCTACCCCCCCGCAGAACTACATTAACGGTGCATTTGTCAGCGTGAATGTCTGTGTTCCTGGCACCTCCACTTGTCAGACGGTCGATGACGTCCTGGTGGACACCGGGTCCTTTGGTCTAAGAATTTTGGGTTCGCAGCTCACCATTGCTCTTACACCGCTGGCTGACTCTAACGGTGATCAACTAAATGATTGCGTCCAGTTCCTCGACAATTCTTTTCTTTGGGGAACCGTTGACCCGGCTGATGTCAAGATGGCGGGTGAAGTGGCCAGTAACACTTCGATTCAGGTCATCGCAAACCCAACCGCCTACTCGATTCCCATTGCTTGCACCACAACCAGCAATGGCACGGGCATAAACGAAGATACGCAAGCGCTCTTGGGCGCAAATGGCATTCTGGGCGTCGGACCGGAACCCTTTGATTGCGGGGCGGCTTGCGATCCGGTAACGGTCGCCACTAACGGGCAGCCCCCGCTTCCGTATTTTTCTTGTTCTACGGCCGCCGGCTGCAGCCCGGTTCCCGTTTCTTGCGGCACCCTTTGCGGGGACACTGTCGCGAATCAACAGGTGACCAACCCTGTATTCAACTTTAGCGGGGACAACAACGGCGTCATTATTGAGCTGCCGGCGGTCGCGGACGCCGCTGCTACCGTTAACGGAAACATGATTTTTGGCATCGGCACGCAGTCCAACAACGCTCTGGGCACGGCCACAGTGTTTACGCTTGAATCTGGCACCGACAACTTTACGACCACGTACAAGGGCCAAGCCTACAACAACAGTTTCATTGATAGCGGTTCGAATGGGCTCTTCTTCCCCGATGCGACCATTCCAGTCTGCCCAGGGAATTTGTCCTCCTTCTATTGCCCAACCTCGAACTTAACAGGCCTCACTGCGGTTAATACGGGAGCGAATAATGCGACGAATACCGTAACCTTCGGAGTAGATAACACTCAGAATCTACCTCCGTCCGATTTTGCCTTCAGCAATTTGGCGGGGCCGCTCGCCGGTAGTTTCGATTGGGGTCTGCCGTTCTTCTACGGCCGCAACGTTTATACCGCAATCGACGGAACTACCGTCGGTAATATTGCGGGACCTTTCTTCGCGTATTAGTTTCAGTACATCAACCGTAAATCTTGCCGCAGTGAACTTCGGGTAGACCGAGGTTCACTGCGTTTTCATTCTCGCGGAGTGACTCTCCATCTGATCGGCAACTCTGCCCGAACCTAATTGACATAGGGTGCCGCCTGCTCGCAGCCACTTCCAAGTTGGAGCATTGTTCTGTTCCAATTACACTATTCGCCATGAAGAACTTTGAGAGTCTTACGCAACGCGAGATTCTGGCATTGGCTATTTCGCTGGAAGAAGAAGATGAACGAATCTTTGCGGATTTCGCGGAAGGATTGCGGCAGGATTTTCCCGCGTCGGCGGCGGTGTTTGAGGGCATGCGCGATGAGGAGTCGGGGCACCGGAGACGATTGATCGAGCTTTACCGGCAAAAATTTGGAGAACACATTCCGCTGATCCGCCGCCACGATGTAAAAGGCTTTGTACAGCGAACGCCGGTGTGGCTGGCGCGGCCGCTGGGCCTCGACATTGTGCGCAAAGAGGCTAGCGCCATCGAGGTTGAGACTCGCAGATTTTACGAGAAAGCTGCGGGACGAACCGAGGACGCGAGCATTCGCCAGTTGCTCGACGATTTGGCACAGGAAGAGAGAGCGCACGAAGACCGCGCGCAGGAATTGAAGGAAGAAGAGTTGAAGCCTGATGTTAAGGAGGACGAAGAGCGCGCCCGGCGGCGGCTTTTTGTGCTGCAGATTGTGCAGCCAGGGCTGGCGGGATTGATGGATGGCTCGGTATCGACGCTGGCGCCGGTGTTTGCGGCGGCGTTTGCCACGCGCAATCCGTGGGACGCGTTTCTGGTTGGCATGGCGGCATCGCTGGGCGCGGGCATCAGCATGGGATTTGCCGAGGCGCTTTCGGATGACGGAAGCCTTACCGGGCGCGGGCATCCGTGGGTGCGGGGATTGATCTGCGGGGCGATGACCGCCTTAGGTGGGGTGGGACACACTTTGCCATTCTTGATTCCAAATTTTCGTATAGCGCTGACCATCGCCTGCGCCGTTGTATTGATCGAACTCGGCGTCATTACGTGGATCCGGCATCGGTATATGGACACGCCTACAGTTTCCGCGGCACTGCAGGTGGCGTTAGGCGGGGCGCTGGTGTTTGTTACTGGAGTGTTGATTGGCAGTTCTTAGCAAGTTATTAGTCTTTTACCAGCCAGTCCAGGGCCTCTTCGCGGGTCTTGAATGTGGGCAATTCCCGCTGAGAAAAAAGTTTTATGTGTTCATAGAACACGCGCGGCAAGTTCTCGGTTCCTACCCAGGCAGATTTTTTGACGTGA
>Ga0210396_10007114_pt1 | contig 10662 bp, 10 predicted proteins | sample IncBWH17OmetaG_FD_155466 | JGI IMG/M metagenome (GOLD analysis project Ga0210396, IMG submission 155466) | Forest soil microbial communities from Barre Woods Harvard Forest LTER site, Petersham, Massachusetts, United States - Inc-BW-H-17-O ... | reverse complement strand
CAGCGCGTGCTGCCCGAGCACCACTCCGTGGACGAGATCGAGGGCAAGACCGGACACGAACGCCAGTCCGAGGCCGCCGGCGCGCGGCGACTCGATGCACCAATAAAACACCACGAGCACGAGAAAATCCGGGCGCAGTGGTTCCAGCACGGCGGGTAGCGGTAAGACCGCCAGGGCCAGCGCGACCAACGCCGACAACAACATGGGAAATCGCCGGATTCGGTTGTCGTGCATCATGGCGTGGTCGCTGCCTGGTTGGGCGCGGGTGGTTTGGGCGCGGGTGGTTTGGGCGCGGGTGGTTTGGGCGCGGGTGGTTTGGGCGCGGCGGGTTGTGACAAAACTTCCGCTGCCTGCGGCTTCAGCCAGACGAACATGAGTTCCCGCGAGCGGTCGAGGGCCGCAGCCGGTTTCACGTCGACGTCGGCCAGAGACTGCGCCGGATCGCGCTTGACCTCCGCAACCGTGCCAACCGGATAGCCGGCCGGAAATCCGCCCCCGAGCCCGGAGGTCACCAATAAATCGCCGACAATGACGTCGGCACTGGTCGGCAGGTAGGGCAGTTTCAACCGGCTCAAATCGCCGGTGCCTACTGCAATCGTCCGCAAGCCCGTGCGATTGATCTGAACGGGTATGGCATGCGCAGGGTCGCTGACAAGAATGACTTCGCTGGTCAGCTGCCCGACCCTGGCCACTTGACCAAAGACGCCGCCGGAGTCCAACACCGCCTGGCCCACGTAAACGCCGTCGCCCGCACCCTTGTCGACCAGCACCCGCTCGCGGAACGCATCGAGATCCACATCCATCACATCGCCGATGACGAAGCGGTCCGTGACCCCCGCGGTACTATCGCGCAACGCGCGTAACCTCTGTGTCTCGGCCTCCAGCGCCTCGTAGCGCTGCAGCCGGAACTGTGCGACACGCAGCTCGGCTTCGAGCTTGGCCTTATCGGCGCGCAACGCATCGCGGGTCGTCACGCTGTCCTTGAACCAGTTCCAGCCGTCGAACGGGCTGGCTACCGCAACCTGCACGGGGTAGGCGACGACAGACAGGTACTGGCGAATCTTGATCAGGCGTTCGTAGCGTTTGTCGACGATGATCAATCCCAAGGCCAGCAGCGAGTACAGGACGCAGCGGAGCAGGAGTCCCGTCGTGCGTTGGGATGTGTCGGTGTTACGAAAGGCGACCATGGGCGGATGGATCCCTAGGGGGCTTGTCTCCGCGTCGCGCGCATTACTCCAATCCGAAGATGCCCGGCCCGTGTTCCTCGGTGAGTTCGAGGATCCGGCCGCCGCCGCGCGCAACGCAGGTAAGCGGGTCGTCGGCAACCACCACGGGCAGACCGGTTTCTTCCATGAGCAATTTATCGACGTCGCGCAACAAGGCGCCGCCCCCGGTGAGCACGATGCCGCGCTCCGCCACGTCGGCGCCAAGTTCCGGCGGCGTTTGTTCCAGCGCCTGTTTGACGGCGCCGACTATGCCCTGCAGAGGCTCCTGCAGCGCCTCCAGTATTTCGTTGGAGTTGAGAGTGAAACTTCGCGGCACGCCTTCCGACAAATTGCGGCCCTTGACGGAAATCTCCCGCACCGTTTGGCCGGGATAGGCCGAACCGATTTCCAGCTTGATGCGCTCCGCCGTCGCTTCGCCGATCAAAATTCCGTAGTTGCGCCGTACATAGTTGGTGATGGCCTCGTCGAACTTGTCGCCGCCGATACGCACGCTGGCCGCATATACGATGCCGTTCAAGGAGATCACCGCCACTTCGGACGTGCCGCCGCCGATATCCAGCACCATGGAACCGCGGGCTTCCTGAACCGGTAGGCCCGCGCCTACCGCCGCCGCCATCGGCTCCGGAACGATGTCCACGCTGCGCGCGCCCGCACCCTCCGCCGACTCCTTGATGGCACGCCGCTCCACCTGTGTTGAACCGAAGGGAACGCAGACCAGCACGCGCGGACTGGGACTTAAGAAACGGTTGCCGTGGACCTTCTTGATGAAGTACTGCAGCATTTTTTCCGTATAGGTGAAATCCGCAATGACCCCATCCTTCATCGGCCGAACGGCGGTGATGTGGCCCGGGGTGCGGCCCAACATGTTTTTGGCCTCGACGCCGACGGCGACGATGATTTTGCCGCCGCGCGTCGGCTCATCTTGCACTGCGACGACCGAGGGCTCGTTGAGAACGATACCGCGCTCGCGCACGTAAATCAGGGTGTTTGCGGTTCCAAGATCGATTGAAAGGTCATTTGAGAAATAACCTCTAAGGCGTTTGAACATGGGCTAATTTTCGCGACTAAATGGGGTTAAAAAAGATCGGCTAATGTAACAACCGACACGACATATCACAAGACAACGTGTATCATCGCTGGAGCTTATTTTGCGTGAGTTGCTGCGCATTTTGAGCAGCCACCTATGAGCCTAACGCGTCAAGACGTCGAAAAAATCGCGCACCTTGCGCGACTCTCCATCACAGAGCAAGAGATGCCGGTCTATGTGACCAGCTTGTCGAGCATCGTCAATTTCGTCGACGAGTTGTCGCAGGCTGATGTCGGCACCGTTCTGCCCATGGCGCATCCGCTCGACGGCCAGCATCAGCGTCTGCGCGCCGATGAGGTCACGGAGAGGGACCATCACGAGAAATTTCAACTCAACGCACCGGCTGTGGCGGCGGGGCTGTACGTCGTGCCGCGAGTGATCGATTAGACGGGTGCTATTCTTGAGTGATGCTGCATAACCTAAATATCGGCGAACTCGCCGACCGCCTTGCCAAAAGACAGATTTCCAGCGTGGAGCTAACCCGCCACTTCCTCGGCCGGATCGAGCGGCTGAACCCTGCGCTCAACGCATTCATCACGCTTACGCCTGAGCGGGCGATGCAGGACGCGGAGTCCGCCGATCGCCTTCTTGCGGGCGGCGAGCGCGGCCCGCTGCTCGGCATCCCCCTCATTCATAAAGACATTTTCTGCACCGATGGCGTGCGCACGAGCTGCGGCTCGCGCATGCTCGACAACTTCGTGGCGCCCTACGATGCGACGGTGGTGGCAAGGCTCAAGGCCGCGGGCACGGTGATGCTGGGCAAGTCCAATATGGACGAGTTCGCCATGGGCTCCTCCAACGAAACCAGCTACTACGGGCCCGTCAGGAACCCCTGGAATACGGCCAAGGTACCCGGGGGATCGTCCGGCGGCTCGGCGGCGGCGACCGCCGCGCGCCTGACGCCGTTCGCAACCGGCACCGATACCGGCGGTTCAATTCGCCAGCCGGCGGCCCTGACGGGAGTGACCGGCCTCAAGCCGACCTATGGTCGCGTGTCGCGCTATGGGCTGGTCGCCTTTGCCTCCAGCCTCGATCAGGCGGGGGTCTTCGCCCGCTCGGCGGCGGATGCGTCTGCGGTTTTGCAGGTGATGGCGGGGTTCGATCCTTTGGATTCGACCAGCGTCGATGCGCCGGTTCCGGATTACTCAGCCGCTTTGGGCGCACCGCTCAAGGGATTGAAGATCGGCCTGCTGCGGGAATTCTTCGAGGGTTTGGAGGCCCGTAATGCCGGGCTCATTCAAGACGCCCTGAAGATCTACCGAAGTTTGGGGGCCGAAACACTCGAGGTCAGTCTGCCGCACCTGCCGCTATCCGTGCCCACGTACTATGTGGTTGCGCCGGCCGAGTGTTCCTCGAATCTGTCCCGATTCGACGGCGTGCGGTTCGGCTACCGCTGTTCAAACCCCAAGGACCTGGCGGATCTTTACACGCGATCGCGAGGCGAGGGCTTCGGCGCTGAAGTCAAACGCCGCATCATGACCGGCACGTATGTGCTGTCTGCGGGATATTTCGACGCCTACTATTTGAAGGCGCAGAAGGTGCGCCGCTTGATCACCGATGATTTTCGCGCGGCGTTTGCAAAGGTGGATCTGGTGATCAGCCCCACCACGCCGACGCCGGCTTTCGACATCGGCGCGAAGATGCATGACCCGGTCACCATGTATCTGAACGACATCTACACCATCGGCGCGAATCTCGCGGGACTTCCCGGCGTGTCGTTGCCCTGTGGGTTCGTCGATGAGTTGCCGATGGGTCTGCAACTGGTGGGGCCGCATTTTGCGGAAGCAAAACTCTTGAACGCGGCACATCAATTCCAGCAGGCCACCGATTGGCATCGGCGCGCGCCGCGCGGGTACGAGTGATGAGCAGCTGGGAAACAGTCATCGGGCTGGAAATACACGCCCAACTGGCCACCAAGTCGAAGATCTTCTCGGCATCCGCGACGGCTTTTGGTGCGCCGCCAAACACGCAGGCCAATCTGGTCGACTTGGCGTATCCCGGCGTATTGCCGGTGCTGAACGCCGAGGCCGTGCGCATGGCGGTCAAGTTCGGCTTGGCGATCGGCGCCACGGTCGCGCACCGTTCCGTGTTTGCGCGCAAGAATTACTTCTACCCTGACTTGCCGAAGGGCTATCAAATCAGCCAGTACGAGTTGCCGGTGGTGGCGCGCGGCTCGCTCACGGTGATGCTCGACGACGGTACGGTCAAAAACATCGGCATAACACGCGCGCATCTCGAAGAGGATGCCGGCAAATCGCTGCACGAGGGACTGGCCAATGCCACCGGCATCGATTTGAACCGCGCCGGCACGCCGTTGCTCGAAATCGTCTCCGAACCGGACATGCGCTCCGCCAAGGAAGCGGTCGCGTACATGAAGAAGATCCATACCTTGGTGCGTTATCTTGAGATCTGCGACGGCAACATGCAGGAAGGCTCGTTTCGCTGCGATGCCAACGTGTCGGTGCGCCCCAAGGGCCGCGAAAAATTCGGCACCCGCGCCGAAATCAAAAATTTGAATTCGTTTCGATTTGTCGAGAAGGCGATCCAATATGAAATCGCCCGCCAGATAGAGCTCATCGAAAGCGGCGGCACGGTGGTACAGGAGACCCGGCTGTACGATTCCGACAAGGATGAAACCCGGTCGATGCGCTCGAAGGAGGAAGCCAACGACTATCGGTATTTCCCGGATCCCGATCTCTTGCCGCTCGAAATCAATTCCGCATTCATCGAGGCCGTGCGCGCGACCTTGCCGGAGCTGCCTGACGAAAAGGCGGCCCGTTTCGCCAAAGAGTTTGCGCTGTCGGCATACGACGCCGGCGTGCTCTGCGCCAGCCGCGAACTTGCGGCGTATTTCGAATCCGTGGTATCCGGCGTGGGCGCGGGCCACGCGAAGCTCGCGGCGAATTGGGTGATGGGCGAATTGTCGAGCGCACTGAATCGCGACAACGTCGATGTCGGGAGCTCACGCGTTAAAAGCTCGCAATTGACCGGCCTGCTGCTGCGCATCGTCGATGCAACGATCTCCGGCAAGATTGCCAAGGAGGTGTTCGAAGCGATGTGGTCCGAGGGTAAGCCGGCGGACGCGATCATCGAGGCGAAGGGTCTGCGGCAGATCACCGACTCCGGCGCAATCGAGGCGGTGATCGACGCGGTAATCGCCGCGAATCCCAAGCAGCTGGCCGACTACCGGGCGGGGAAGGACAAGCTGTTCGGATTCTTCGTGGGACAGGTCATGAAGGCGACTGCGGGCAAGGCGAATCCCGCGCAACTCAACGAGCTGTTGAAAACCAAGTTGGACGGCGTCAAACATGCATGACCGCGATAGTCTGCATCGCTTCTTGTTCGAGCAATACCCGATTCGCGGACACTTGGTGCACCTGGATGCGGCGTGGCGCGCCTTGATCGAGCATCGCGAGTATCCGCACGCGATTCGCGACACGCTGGGCGAGGCGGTCGCGGCGTCATTGCTGCTGGCGGCCACCGTGAAATTCGACGGGGTCTTGTCGCTGCAGCTGCAGGGCGCCGGGCCGATGCATCTGATGCTCGTGCAATGCACCAGCGGCCTCGGAGTCCGGGGTCTTGCGCGCTATCGAGACGCGGATGCCGCCGGTTTGGCAGGAATCGGCGATTTGATGGGTGACGGCAATCTGACCGTGACATTGGAGACCGATGCCGGGGCGCAGCGCTACCAAGGCATTGTGCCCATCGCCGGCACGCGCTTGGCCGAAGCCTTGCAGAGTTACTTCGAAAATTCCGAGCAATTGCCGACGCGGCTTTGGCTGCACGCGGACGCGCAAGGCGCATCGGGAATGCTGCTGCAGAAGCTTCCCGGCGCGAGTTCCCCGGCGCCCAAGGATGCGGTGCTGATCGAGGATGCCTGGCGGCGCGTTCAGCTGATCGCCGAAACGCTGACCGCCGATGAGCTGCGCTCACTGGCCGATGCGGAGATTCTGCACCGGCTGTTCAATGAGGACGACGTGCGGTTGTTCGAACCGTCGCCCGTTTATTTTCGCTGCCGCTGCTCGCGCGAGCGGGTCGCCGGCATGCTGCAGGGCCTGGGCGAGACAGAGACCCGCTCGGTGCTGGCCGAGCGCGGCGAAGTCGAAGTGCGCTGCGATTTCTGCAACCGCGCCTATGTGTTCGATGCAGTCGATGTCGCGCAGTTGTTCAAGACGGCCAACTTCCGCGACAGCGGCAGTTCAGTCCACTGATCAGACCGGCGAGGCAGCCGCGATCCGCGGGTCTTGGCGCCGCCATTGCCGCATTGACGCTCGCGTCGGCGCTGGCCGCTGACGCCAGCGCCGCCGACACCGCCCCTTTCTATGCAAACTCCTTCGAGCGAGCACCCACGCCCACCGCGCTGACGGCGATCGGCCGCGCATTGTTCTTCGATCCCGCCTTGTCGGCTTCAGGCAGGATTTCCTGCGTGACCTGTCACGCCCCGGGGCACGCGTTCGGACCGCCGAATGATTTGCCGGTACAGCGCGGCGGCGCGGATGGGCGGCGCTATGGCGTACGCGCAGTACCTGCGCTCACGTACGGGCAGAATGTGCCGCCGTTTACCGAGCATTACTTCGACGATGAGGGGGATGACAGCATCGATCAGGGACCGGCCGGGGGACGCACCTGGGATGGACGCGCCCAATCGGTTCACGATCAGGCTCGCCTGCCTTTGTTCTCGCCCTTCGAGATGGCCAATGCGAACGTGGGCGCCGTGATCGCCACAGTGCGGCACGCCGGCTACGCCGCAAAGATGCGGGCCGCCTTCGGCGCGAACATCTTTGGCGATGAGAATTTGGCGTTCAAGGGCGTGTTGATGGCGCTTGAGGCCTACCAACAAAGCCCCGGCGAGTTCTATCCTTACAGCAGCAAGTACGATGCCTGGCTGCGCCATGAAGCCAGTTTGAGCCGCGCGGAAATGCGCGGCTTGGCAGCGTTCAATGATCCCGCAAAGGGCAATTGCGCGCGCTGTCATCCCAGCGCCATGCACAACGGCGCGTTTCCCGCGTTCACGGACTTCGGCTATGCCGGGATCGGCGCGCCTCGCAATCAGAAGATTCCCGCCAATGCGGATCCAGAGTATTTCGATTTGGGGCTGTGCGGCCCGCTGCGCACCGACTTCAAGGACAAAAGCGAATATTGCGGTCTGTTCCGCACCCCGTCATTGCGCAATGCCGCACGGCGGCGCGTATTCTTTCACAACGGCGTGTTTCACAGCCTCGAGGAGGTGCTGCGCTTTTACGCCGAACGCGATACCCAGCCGCAGAAATGGTACCCGCGCGGGCCGGCGGGCAGTACTTTGAAATTCGATGATCTGCCGGCGCAATATCTCGCCAATATGGATATGCAGGCGCCCTTCGGCGGTCAACCCGGCGGCGCGCCGGCACTTAACGACAATGACATCAGGGACATCGTCGCGTTTCTGCGCACCTTGAGCGACGGCTTCTCGCACTAGCGAAATGCAGCTTGTGGCATGATCCGCCGATGATCAATCGCAAACAGCGCATTGCATTTCGCGATCTTGCGCAACTGACCGGCGAGGACGCCGACACCGCAGCCAAGCAGCGCCTGGCAGGCCGCGATTTAAACCTGTTTCGCGTGATGATGCATCACCCGGAGCTGACGCGGCGGTGGGTGGTGTTTGCCGGTCACGTGCTGCGAAAACAGACGCTGCCGGCGCGCGAGCGCGAACTGCTGATCCTGCGCATTGGCTGGTTGAACCAGGCCGAATACGAGTGGGCGCAGCACGTCGAAATTGCCAAGCGCAGCGGGATAACCGCCGAGGAAATCGAGCGCGTCAAGCTGGGCGCCACTGTCGCCTGGGACGTTGCGGATGCGGTGTTGTTGCAGGCCGTCGACGATCTCTTTGAGCATTCGGTGCTGTCCGATGCAACCTGGGACGCGTTGTCGGCAAGGTTTTCGACCCAACAAATGATGGATTTGGTTTTCACGATCGGCCAATACAACCTGGTGTCGTGGGCATTGAACAGCTTCGGCGTGCCGCTCGATGACTTCTTGCCGGGAGCCAGGCAATGAGGCTCACAGGCAAGTCCGGCATCGTGGTGGGCGCCGGCCAGACGCCGGGCGACACCATCGGCAACGGGCGCGCGGCGGCCATGCTGTTTGCCCGCGAAGGCGCCAACGTGATGCTGGTGGATCGGGATCTTCAGCGCGCCGAGGAAACGGCTGCTTTGATCGCCGCTGCGGGCGGCATCGCCCGGTGCATCGCGGGCGATTGGACGCGCGCAGCCGATTGCAGGGCCTACGTCGAGGCTTGCATCAAGGCCTTCGGCCGCGTCGATTTCCTGCACAACAATGTCGGCATCGGCGCAGGCGATGGACCGCCCGAAGCAATCACCGAGGATGCGTACGATCGGATCATGCAGGTCAACTTGAAGGGCTGCTTGCTGTCCTGCCAGGCGGTGCTGCCCGCAATGCGTGCCTGCGGTTCGGGCAGCATCGTCAATATCTCTTCGATCGCCGCGGTGTCATTCGCACCCGGGCTGACCGCCTACAAATTATCGAAGATCGGCATGAATATGCTGGGGACGCAGCTTGCACTGACGAATGCGAAATACGGGATTCGCGTGAACACCATCATGCCCGGCCTGATGGACACGCCCATGGCGATCGAGGGTCAAGCCAAGGCGCGGAATGTCTCCAAGGCGGAACTGCGCGCAGCGCGCGACCAGCGGGTGCCGCTCAACGGAAAGATGGGAACCGCCTGGGACGTGGCCCACGCAGCGCTGTTTCTGCATTCCGACGAAGCCGCGTTCATCACCGCGGTGGCGCTTGCCGTGGACGGCGGCCAGAGTGCCCGCATCGGCTGACCCTGTGGCTTACAGCGCGGAAACGCCCGCCAGCTCCGTCAGGCTCTGCGTGCGGGTCAACGCGATGAACTCTCTTATATAGGCGGCGTCCGCGCCGGCGCGGGTGGTTGCGGCATACAGTTCGCAGCGCAGTCCCGAGGGTCCGATGGGGCGGGAGACCACGTACCCGCGCTCGATGTAGTTGCCGACGGTCCAGGAGGGAAGGGCGGCGATACCGCGACCGCTCGCGACCAGCTGAAGAATGGCCACCGTCAGCTCGGCGGTACGCCGCTTCGGATTGACCTTCGACGGCGTCAGACAGTGCTTCATCACGTCCAGCATCTCATCGGGCACGGGATATGTGATCAGGGTTTCGGCTGCAAAATCCTCTGCTTCGAGCCAGGGCTTGGCGGCCAGACGATGCCGCGGGCTCATCAAGGCCACGCTTTCATAGCGAAACAGCGGGCTGAAAGCGATATTCGGGTGTGCTTCATGCCGATCGTGGATCACGGCAAGTTCGGCCTCGCCCTGCTCGAGCAAGGGCAGCGGGTCGACCACGAAGCCGGAAATGATGTCCAATTCCACTTCCGGCCACAGCGTGCGGTAAGCGTCCATCGCCGGCATCAGCCAGTCGAAGCAGTTGTGGCATTGAACGGCCACGCGCAGCGGACCCGCATGGCCTTGGGCCAGGCGCGCAACATCCCGTCCGGCCTCGGCCATTTGCGGCAAAACCACGCGCGCCAGTGCCAGCAAACGGTTGCCGATCGCCGTAAACCGCAGCGGCCTCACGTTCTTTTCAACCAGTGCCGCCCCATAGTGGCTTTCCAGGGCCTTCAATTGATGCGACAGCGCGGATTGGGTCAGGAACAGGCGTGCGGCCGCTTTTGACAGGCTGCCGCATTCGGATAAGGCCAGGAGAGTCTCCAGATGCCGCACTTCCAGCGCAGTCGATGACATGAGCCTATTTCATTCCTGCTATTAAAATAATGAGATTGAATCAAATCCTAGGCCCAAGCATGCTAATTGTCGAGATAGTCCCCTTCGGGATCCCCTTTGGGAGCTGGTATGGCCAATCCGGCGGTTTCTTTCGAGTTCTTCCCGCCCGGCGATGAGGCGATGGCGCAGCAGCTATGGCAAGCCGTTTTGCGGCTTGCCCCTTTGCAACCGAATTTCGTCTCGATTACCTACGGCGCCGACGGTTCCACCCGCACGCGGACGCACGAGTTCGTGCAAAGAGTGCTGCGTGAAACCGATCTGCGGGTGGCGCCGCATCTGACTTGCGTGGCTGCGTCCCGGCAAGAGGTGCTGGATATCGCTGAAGGTTACTGGAGCCAGGGTGTACGGCATCTGGTTGCGTTGCGCGGCGATGCGCCCGCCAACGCTGCCGCAAGCGGCGGCTACCGGCCCCACCCGCAGGGGTTTGGTTTTGCGTCCGACTTGGTTCGTGGCCTCAAGCAGGTTGCGAATTTTGAAGTTTCCGTAGCGGCATACCCCGAAGGCCATCCCGAGTCCGCCGGCGTCGAGGCGGATTTGGAGAATT
>Ga0210396_10007111_pt1 | contig 10664 bp, 7 predicted proteins | sample IncBWH17OmetaG_FD_155466 | JGI IMG/M metagenome (GOLD analysis project Ga0210396, IMG submission 155466) | Forest soil microbial communities from Barre Woods Harvard Forest LTER site, Petersham, Massachusetts, United States - Inc-BW-H-17-O ... | reverse complement strand
CCAATCTCGCCTGCAGCACTCGCAGCAGGCGGTCGACCAGGCGCGGTTCGCTGGCCAACTCCTTGAGCTCGCGGACCATGGTGATGATCCGATGGGTATACAGAAAGTTGACTTTGCGCCAGGCCGACAGCTCTCCGTAGATCCAGGAGGGCATCACCGTGCCGCCGCGGGTCAATGCGGACTGATAGCCGAGCAACGGCATCACGGCGCGGCGAGCGAGCGACGCGTCGAAATCCATTCCGCCGATGCGGACGCCGTGATTTGCCAGGATGCGGTCGCTACCGGGCGAGTCGTCCCTTCGCACCGGCTTCAGCTCGACCACGGAAAAGTCGGAAGTCCCGCCGCCCGCATCGATGATCAGCGCGATGCCGCGGCTTTGCATCTGTGACTGGTAGGCAATCGCCGCGGCGATCGGCTCGAACTGGAACTCGACCCGGCGGAACCCTTGCCTGCGCGCGATCGCCTCGAGTTCGTCTTGCGCCCGCGCATCGCCCTCGGCATCGCCGCCGACAAAATGCACCGGGCGGCCGAGTACGACCTGATCGACGGCACCGCCGAGGAAGGCTTCCGTGCGCTGCTTCAGCTGCCTGATGAAGGCGCCGATCACGGCGGCGAAGGCGACCGAGGTTCTCGCCAGGCGCGTGCGTTCGTGCATCAGCTCGGTGCCGAGGATGCTTTTGAGGGCGCGCATATGCCGTCCCTCGCCACCGCCGACGTACTCGGCGACGGCGGCTCGGCCATAAAGGATCTTGTTGTCGTCATCGCGGAAAAACAGGACCGTGGGGATGGTAGTGTACGAATCCTCGAGCGGAATCAGCAGGGGACCGTCCTTGCCGATGGCGGCGACGGTCGAGTTCGACGTGCCGAAATCCACCCCGCAATAGAAGGTCACGTTGCCGCTGTTGCGATCGAGCCTGGTCTCGGGCGCCATATTCGCCTCGTATCCGGGGTAGCTCTGTTTATCGACCTGAAGCGACCGACTGCACTCACACCCATGAGCAATTTGCTGAACATGAGCCAGACAATTACGTCGTGAGCGGTTTAGCCCTCTGCGGTTTGTAGGCATTCGCATGATCGGCCCATCAGCTTTCGAACCGGTGACGAGTGATCGTACCCCCGGTACGGGCCATGGCGGGTGCGGCGCAGCGCTCGAGTTCTCGACGATGACGCCAACTCGAAAGCGCCCTTGTCGCCGCGAGGATGACCCTCATGCAGCTCGCCGAGGTGCCGCGGCTGGCGTGGGAGTGAAACGGCGGCGTTTTCGGAAATGGTGGAGTGACCGTGCTCGGTCAATACGCCCACGCACGCCCCGCGACAGGAACGCCGGACGCACCCGGCCGCCGCGCACCGAGCAGGCGCCGCGCCTCTTCGGCCCGGCCGGCCTCAAGGTAGGCTTTCAACAACGTGAAGTCGATCAGGTCATGCTGCGCGCGGCTACCGCCGATGCGCTCGTTTTCGGCGGCGAGCGGGGCAAGCACTTCTATCGCCGAGAAAAAATCTCCACGCTCGAACGCCGCGACGCCACGTGAAAGCGTCGGCAGGTAAGAGCCTGACGGGTAGCGCCCCTCGCGCGCCATATCTTCCATCCGGCGGCTGAGAGAATGGAGCCTGGCGTCGTCGCCCATGACGGCGTGTGCCAGGATGACGTGCAGGTCGGCGAGCCCGCTGCCAGGGGACGGCAATTTGCTGGTCGCATAGTCGTATATTGCGCGCCAAGCGGCAGCGTCGCGCGGATGGCCGGCGAGTTCAGAACGCCACAAAAACGCCGCCCCATCCGACACTCTCTGTTGCGGCCCGCCGCTGTGCCGGTCGAGCGCGATGGCGTCCTGATAAACCGACAACGCTTCGGTCCAATTGCCTGCCTCTATTTCGCAGAGCGACAGATGCCAGTTCAGATGCCCATGGAAAAATCCGTCGCGCGGATAGGTGGCGAGCCAGGACGACAGATAGGCGCGGGCCGTGTCTGCCTCTCCGCTCTCGTAACAAACATGCGCAAACCCGTGCGCACCATGCGCGTTGTTTGGGTTTGCGGCCACGGAGCGCTCGATTTTCGTCCGCGCCGCCGCGAGTTGCCCATCCTCAGACAACGCCATGGCATGATGCGCCAGGAACCAGAAATCGTCGCCGTAATGCGGCGCGAGGCTATCCATCAGTGCCGCGATCTGGTGCTTCTGCCCGATGCGGCCGGAAGCGCCGATCAAGCCATTAGGGTTCGCGGCAGTGGCGAGGACCAGGGCGTCGCGCGGCCATGTTGCCAGATGCGCGTACAAGGCGTCGATCGCCGCGCCGGTCTGGCCCGCGAATGCGAGGTCGAAATAGTTGATGTGACTGATCTCGCGTGCCGACAGACCGGCGGCCAGATCCTTGGCCGCCGCCAAGGCTACCCGTGCCGCGACCACATTACCTTTCCGCATCAATACCTGGGCCTTTGCGGCATGGACCAGGGAGAAACCGGGGTCGGCTACGAGGGCGCGGTCAAAGGCCTCGATTGCGCCCGGATAAAAGGTCAACGCCAGATCGCAGCCCTGAACGTAGGCGTCGCGCGCCGCGGCGGAGGCAGTGCTCACAGCGAGGTCGTATCGGTCTGCAAACATATCGAGTACTCCAAGGCTTTGCTGAAGATCTTGATCGGCCCCGGGCTGACGCCGATAGACCGGAAGGACTTGGGTCCGGCGCGCCCCTTTGCGCCGAGTTTACCATCGCCGCCGCTGGGGCTGCTGCTCATGGCCGCCGGTATCAGCAACGCACGAAGCCTGGCCCTCTGGACACGAACCTGCTGTGATAGCCAAACTCGTATGGCACAGAGGAGCTTCCACGATGACTATCATCGATTCCCAGGTCCATGCCTATGAGGCGAACACCCCTAAGCGACCCTGGCACAGTGTGCCGAACTGGCCCGATCACGTCACCGGTGACGAGATGGCGGCGGCGATGGACAAGGTTGGCGTCGACGGCGCGATCTTCATCTCCGCCTTTTCGATGTACCAGTACGACGCCAGCTATGCGGTGGAAGTGCAGCAGGCCCACCCCGGCCGGCTCGCCATCGTCAAGCCGGTCAACCCGGACGATCCGGCGGTGGCCGATGTCATCGCCGACTGGAAGAAGACGCCGGGCGCGGTCGGCATCCGCATCATGCTGACGAAGGAGGCGAACCGCGCGCCGGACGACCCGGGCCTCGACCGGATCGCACGCGCGGCCGCCCGCCACGATTTTCCGGTCAACGTCCTATTCTGGGGCAATGTGGACGCGGGCGCCGTGCTCATCGATCGTCATCCCGACACGCGGTTCATCATCGACCATCTCGGCATCATGCAGCCGCGCGTGCCGCCGGCGCCGCCGCAGCCCTGGGCCGATCTCCCGAAGGTGCTGGAACTCGCCAAGCGCCCGAACGCGGTGATCAAGGTCAGCGGCGCCTGCACGCTGTCCCGGGAGCCGTTTCCTTTCCCGGACATTTGGGACCCGCTTGCCCGCGTGTTCGATGCCTGGGGTTTCGATCGCTGCTTGTGGGGCACGGACTGGACGCGCGCGTTCGCCGTCGTCAATTACGAGCAGGCGGTCGAGCCCTTCCTCAAGACCGACCGGCTGAGCGACGCCGAGCGAGCGATGCTGATGGGCGGCGCCTGCGCCAAGGCTTATGGCTGGTCGCCGAAGAAAGGTTAGTACTCCCTAGGGGTCCGCCTTGCGGCACCTGAGTTCGATCGGTTCTGAGTTGTCAACGAAGCCAGTTCGCCGGCGACGCGCACTCGGACCCTGAGCGCATTGCCCGGCAGATAAGCGAGCGGAATGTCTTCGACATCGACCGTCTGGAGCGTCCCGCGCTCGGCGCCGGCCACGATCGCGCGTTCTCTAGCCTGCGCTTCGGCCGCTGCAATCGCTTCTTCGCGGCTGAGGTCGCGATAGATCTGGTCGGTTTCGCCGCTCACCTGGGCGATCGCAGCGCCGACGGCATTGGCGCAGTCGCCATGCGGTACATGGGTCACTTGCGAGATGCCAGCGAGGCGGTCAGGCACCAAGAACGCCCCGCCGCCTACCGCGATCAGCGGCAATTCGCTGGCGTCGGTCTTCATCCTGTCGACCGAATCCTCGATTTTTGCCCGCGCTAGGTCCAGCGCCCTTTGCACAAGACTGCGGGGGAGATCGGCGACAGCTCGATCGTCGCCGATCTGAACGAGGCCGGCGGCGACCGCGACATCGGTCGCAGTCACGGTATTGCCGCCGAAGACCAGTCCCTCTTCGATCAGCCGGTAACCGACGCTCTCCGGCCCGACGGAAAGGGGATCGGCGGAGACGAGGCTCCCGCCGCCAAGCCCGATCGACAACAGATCCGGCATGCGGAACAGCGTGCGCACGCCTCCCACTTCGACGACCGAGTTTGCCTCGCGCGGAAATCCGCGGCGCAGCTGGCCGATATCGGTCGTCGTGCCGCCGACATCGATTACCATTGCGTCTGTGAGCCCCGAAAGGAAGGCCGCGCCGCGCATCGAGTTGGTGGCACCCGAGGCAAAGCTCATGACCGGCAGCGCCGCCGCCATCTCGGCCTGCATCATCGTCCCGTCATTCTGCGTCAGATAGAGCGGAGCCGCGACCCCGCGCACCGCGGCGATGAATCCCGCTATCGTCGCCCGCGCGAGATCGATCAGCGCGGCGTTGAGGAGAGCAGCATTCTCGCGTTCGAGGAGACCGATGCGGCCAAGGGAGTGGGACATTGTGACGGAAGCATCCGGGCACTCCTCTGACAGGATCGCGCGTGCCCGCTCCTCGCAGCCGGGATCGAGCGGCGAGAAAATTGCAGCGACCGCTACCGACCGAGTCCCGCTGGCACGGATTTGCCGCGCCACCCGTAGCATGGCGATTTCGTCGAACGGCACGATTGGGCGGCCGTCGTAATCGTGCCCGCCTTCGATCATGAAGACCTCGCCGCGAACCCGCTGGGCGAGATCGGCGGGCCAGTCGCAGAACGGCGGCAGCGATGCGCTCGCCGGCAACCCGATCCGCACCGCGACGACGCGCGCCAGATCGCGGCGCTGCACGACGGCGTTGACGAAATGGGTCGTGCCGATCACGACGCCGTCGATCCTGCCGCGCGCAATTTCCGGGCGGCGCGTCAATTCCCCGAGCGCGGTCACGATGCCGGTAGTGACATCGGACGTGGTCGGCGTCTTGACGGCGTGCGCCACCCTCCCGTCCTCGAGCAGAACAGCATCCGTATTGGTGCCGCCGACATCGATGCCGATCCGCCGCATCAACTTATGCGCCCTTGGTCGAAGACGGAGCGGAAGTCGAGATCGTAACCGAAGGCGCGCGGTCCGACATGATCGAGCCCCTTCGGTGTGAGGAAAACCGCAGGCGCGGGGAGCACGACGACGGAGACCCGCCGGCCATACCCGATGGTTTCGGTGCCGAATGCTTCGCCCGATACGGTGTCCAGCACGCAGATTAGTTCGGGCGACATCGCGATCGGCGCCGCGTCGCGCCAAGCCACGACCCATTCGTTCTGGAACGCGATTTCGAGCCGCGATCGGCGGTCTTCATCGAGGCCTTCGATCACCGCCCGGCCGCGCAGAAACCCCTCGGTGGTGCGGCGGGCGACGTCGATGACCTTGCCGCGGAAGATAAGCTTGCCATGTCCTTCGTCGAGGATCGCGCCCACCGGGTCCTCGTGATGCCGCTGCGCTCGTCGCACGCGCCGGCCGATGCCGATGGCTTTCGTCACAGTGAAATGAATGCCCCAATCCTTGACCTCGCGCCCGGTGCGCGGCGCCTTGCAGGTCGAGGCGATCGAGCCGAGCTCGACGCAGATCTTCCGGCTGACCCGCTCCATCCATTTCCAGCTCGGGACCTTGGTCACCACCGCCTCGATGCCGCGCGGATCGTAGAGCACGCAAGGATAGGGGCGAAGATCACCGACTGCGACACTGGTCATCTGCGCTTCGGGATAGGCGCGGCCCATCGTATCCGCGTCGACCACCGGCAGCCCCAGATGGGCCGCCGCCATCAGCGGCTGGATGCCGTTGCCGCCGCCGATCTCGAGCGGCATCACCGCGCGGAACGTTGATCCGAGCAATCCTTGCTGAATTTCGACGGCGCGGGCGATGTTGCGACTGTCGGCGAGCCGCTCCTGGCCGACGAGCGGCGCCCCCATATTCGAAACCACCGCCACCCAATTTTCGTCCGCGAGGTCGAGCGGCGACATCAGCGACACGCGATGTCCCTCGGCATAGAGCCGCCGCATGTTGAGGAGCCCCAGATAAGGGCTGCCGCCGCCCCCGGTGCCGAGGATCCAGGCGCCGACCGCCAGCGCCTCAACGTCGTCGAGCTCCAGTTCTCTCATCGAGCCCCGATATCAAAAAAGATCCGGTTTGGGCAAAAGAACGGAATTATGTAGCTGTCTACCTGATCTGGCGAGCAAGATACTCGGAAGCCCAGTGGCCCGGTTCGTTGGAACCGCCGGGTGGGGCCGGCAGCATTGCCGGACCGCCCGTCGCAAACGGACCCCCTCGGCCCCTCCTGGCTGTTTCTGCAGCGAAATAACAGCCAAACCCACAATTGCTGTTATAAATACGATGACCCCTGCGGCCCTGTGATCCCCATGCTCGGAATCCTGGGCAAAGCGCCAGGCCGGTCCTTCCCACTTTTGTCACCTGTGCACCTGTTTTACCAGGTGCACATCAGGCTCGGTCCACAGGTTGAAGAACCATGGGGCGGCGCGAAGACATCGATATAAACGCGGTAATCGGCCGTGCTCACGGCGATAACTCCCGAATTGGTAACCGCCGACGCTAGCAGGTTTTTGCTAACTTGTCAACGAACCGTCATGCGAATAAAGCAACACAAACGAGCACGGCCTAGATTCGACAGATCAGCGCGCCCGCGTGGTCCACTTAATCGTGGCGACCTTTCTTGCGCTGAACAGTGGATGCTCAAAGGCCCAAGGGGAAGCCACCTACGCAGCGTTAGGCCGAAAGACCAGTCGCGTCTCTGGCTCCGCCGCTGTCATCGTCGCCAACTGCCTCACACGAGCGGTTTCCAACCTCCAAGGGCAGACGATCCGCGACGCGGGGGCTAAGGACAGGTGGGAGCGAAAGGCTTGCGTTCGCTAGTGGTGCAAATCATAGGCTTGATACCCGGTTAGAAGGGCGACCCTCGACCCTTCTCGGTCACTCAGCTTCGCATTCGGAACGGCTCTTCCTGCCCCAAAGCTGTCCTTAGCTGTCCTTGGGCAGAATGGCCTTTAGAGCTCAATCATCGCCGCTCAGGAGGTAGTAATCGATTCCAGTCGACCTCGAATAACGCCCTATTAACGCGCTCCATCTCGTCAGCGAAATGATCTCGCATGAACTGGAGGAGGGACCAACTTCTTTGTTCTAGGGATGTCTTCTTGCTCATCAGAGCATCGACGCCGACTTGAGCAATGACTTGACTTGCAGCCTCAAACTCACGGGCAGATGCAATCGTGAAGGGCATGTCGGTGAGCACTTGGTCGGAAACGTCTCGCTCATGGAGCAATCGAGCCACTTGATCGTCGAGAATATTTACGACCGACGGGCTGAAGATAAACCAATCTTCCAGAGTCAAAATTAGTGGATAGATCGGCAATCCATCGGGCTTCCATCGCGTTTTTGCGTCCAGTGCTCGTAGTATGTTCTCATAGTGCTGAACGATGGCGGTCGCCATTGTCACTAGGTCTCGGTCAAGGCCATCGTTGACCGATCGTATTCTGGCTCCCAAAGTGAGGCGTTTGGTTTTCGCCTCGATGAACAAATGGCCGGTGTCATCGGAGAGGACCCAATCGACCCCGTGGAATTTCTTGGAGCCAATGAAGTAGGACTCCTCGGGCATAATGGCGAAACGAGGCGATTTGCAAGCGAACTCGATAACCTCGCCCACATAGATCTCGAACGACTCACCGAAAGCATTGTCGAAATCTGGCGTATTCACGAGATCATAAAATATTCCCGTCGAGATTCGTCGTAGTAAATAGAATGGAATCGGACAAATCACCCGTTCAGGATGATTTTCATCAAAACTAACCAGAGGAGTAGCTTCAAGCGGATTCCAAGCATAGGACCAATCGGGGTCGTAAGATTGCTGCTTCACAGTCAAGGTTCTTAATGCCCCTATTGTAGATGTAATACGTGCAAAGAAGGCGCGCGCTGAATCCTGTGGTATGCCTAATTCGCTACAGTCATAATTCGACATTCCTGCGGATTTCTGGAAATGACCGATCATTGCGGTGCCGATCAACAGGACTTGGCGCATCGTCAATCCGAATTCGCGGATAACAATTGCCTCTACTGCGCCGCGCCCGAAAATTCTGAAGGCGCGCATCAACGGGTTTACGCCGATCCCGATTTGCCATGGGAACTGACGATGGACGATCCTATGCATCTCAAGCAGCACGTCTCGCTGATCGCCAAATGCCTTGTAAGCTTCATTATCTAGGCGTTTTATGTGGTTGATCGCTCCCGCAAGATCGTTCCAGCGTCGAAGGCTGCGGTCCCCCTTCGTCGGTGCGTTCAGAACGATTTCCCGCGCCAGGATTTCTAGTTCCCAAGGCCATACGTTGCGCTTAATTGGCTCGAAAGGGGGTTTGCCAATGGCATAATCAGCCGGTAGAGGCACGTCATTGAGGATGTGCAAAGAATACCGCCGCACATCGACCAGACTTTCTACGAGACTGAACCTTCGCATATAGTTGCGAAATGGCTTATAGTCCTCGTAGAAACCCATTTAAGCTTTATCTCGTTGGAGCAGGCGCTGAGCCTATTGTTGAGCTATTCCATGCGCGGAGGCACACACGAAGGCAGTAATGCCAGACCCGGTGGCCCAACTGGAGCCCAGCAACCCTAAATGCACACGAGGACACACGCAGGAGGGCCGTCGGGAATAGATACCCGATCCGACGACATCAGCAAAGGTTCTAGGGTAGCCCACGGTAGGCGCGGACGACCAACACATGGGGCGGTTTTGCTCAACACGAATTTCTCCCTCATCCAGGGCCGCCTCCACGCCGAGCCAGGAACGGAAGCGCGGCCTCTGTGAACGGCACGGGGACGCCGAGCTCGTCGATCAAAGAGGTTGGCTCTTCAAGCAGGGACGGTCAGCCTCGCCACGTCAAATTTTTACACGCGGGCGGTGTTGCCGCCGGCGATCTCGGCCTGTTCGTCGTCCGGTACCCCGGCCAGGATCTCCGCCAGGATCCTCCGCGATTGGGGAAACGTCGACTCGCTGTGCGGATAGTCCGAGCCCCACATCATGTTGCCGACGCCGATGACGTCGCGCAGGCGAATGCGAGCTAAGTGGTTATCCCGCTCTCGCCGGCGTCGCGGTGCGAAGATCTTGATTCTCGCAGTCCTCCAAGGCTGAGTTGCGTGACTCGCTTGAAGTAGCTCCTCATTCACAGGAGACTGCTACTTCGGCGGCAGAGGTCGGGGCGGCTGGAATGCAAAAACATGCGCTTCTCACGCTGCTTGGACTCCTACGTTGGCTGTGGCATGGATTCGCCCAAATGATAATGGCGGCACGGCATTCGTGGTTGTCATCAGCGTGCTGTTCACGAACGTAATTGGCATTGTTATCTGGCCACGTCAAAAGCAGAAAACAACGCCTCGACGAGATGTCCTTGCGGCTACACCCGCATCACGCCGTACCAAAAGGAAAGCAACCCCGAAATGAAGGGCGCTAATACTTACATCATTATAGGATCTTTGGCACTATTTTGTGCAGTGCAGACATTTCGCTCTGCGGTTGCTTGTAACTTGCTCGATATTAGTTGTTACATAGGTAAGACTATAGAAAAAGCCGCACAAGACACCGGGAAGACTATAGAAAAAGCCGTCCGCGACTCAGGCGATCGGCAGTTGGTCCCGGTCCGGGAATTCTTGCGAAGCGGTGATATACCACCGCCCGAGTTCGGTGCTTATGGAGTTATGGCATTCCGCGCGAAGCCGACATCGGTTACTCGGGAAAGACTCAAAATGGCCTGCGCGGCGTTCATTGCCTACTTGGCCCGGCAAATCGACGTTCCGAAGTCAGTTCCCCTAAATGATCAGATGGTTACAATATGGCCGCTTGACTCTCCTGATGCGGATGAAGCCAAAAAGGATAATTGCGACTTTATGCTAGATCACTACGAGCTTTATGGTGCCGATTCTGCGATAAGTGACGCTAAGAAGCAGGGCGCAAAATTCGGGAATGATGGTCCTTTTCTGATCGGGTGGTCGCCGTCCAATACGCGAGGTCTGCCGGACAAATTGGTTTTAGTCGTCGATATGTCTCCGTATGACAGCCAGGACAGCTTTAACCAGGCCCTACTGTTCTGGAAAGAAAAGATCGTAGAAGACCCGAAGCTATGGCGATCGGGGTTTTCAATTGAAAGTTTTCGGCTGGCGGTTAGGGATTTCGTCGATCATTACGGTGACGCTATTCTCGTAGCAGCGAAACTGTCAAAAAAATAGGGCGGCATCCCAAGGCCTGCTCGCCAGAGCTTTGTCGAGTTCTGCTCAGTGATTGTAGAAGCCAAGCACGGTTCATAACGGCTCGATTTTCAGCGCTGATCGAAACAGCGGCTTTGTCTCATGACCTTCATTCGGAAGTTCAGGGCATTGCGCGAATCTCGATTGCATGCGTCGAGCCGATGTCCGGAAAGGGTCGTGTGTCACGAA
>Ga0210396_10007109_pt1 | contig 10666 bp, 11 predicted proteins | sample IncBWH17OmetaG_FD_155466 | JGI IMG/M metagenome (GOLD analysis project Ga0210396, IMG submission 155466) | Forest soil microbial communities from Barre Woods Harvard Forest LTER site, Petersham, Massachusetts, United States - Inc-BW-H-17-O ... | reverse complement strand
ACTTTCCATGTAACCTTGCGCGACTCTTTTCCAGATCATCTCCCGCGCGAACAGATAAGCGCGTTTCCGCATGGCGTGGCGGATCGCGGGAGTATCCAGCAACTCAATCGTCTTTTGCGCAATAGCGTCGGGATTCTGGAAGGGAACCAGCGCGCCTCGCCGATCATCTAGTAGCTCAATCGCATGCCAATAGGGCGTCGAGATGATCGCTTTGCCCGCACCGAGTGCGTATGCAAGCGTTCCCGAAACCACCTGCGCTTCATGCCGGTAAGGCGTGATGTAAATGTCCGCGGCGCCAATGAACTCGGCCATCTCCTCGGGACTGGCGAAGCGATTGTGAAACATCACTTGCGACTCCACTCCCGCTTCCTTTGCCAAAGTCTGCAAACTGGCGCGATACTTTTCGCCCTCGCGCCGGAGGATATGAGGATGAGTCGCTCCCGCGACGATGTAAACAACGTGTTTGTGCTTCGACAAAATCTGCGGCAGCGCCTCGATCACATTTTCAATTCCCTTGTTAGGCGAGAGGAGGCCGAACGTGAGCAAGACGGCTTTCCCTTCCACACCGAATCTGTCTTTATAGAAATTCGGATCCAGGAATGGCAGGTCCGGCACGCCGTGCGGCACCATGTCGATCTTGCTGCCCGGTACTTTGAAGATCTCCTGCAGGAACTGAGACGAGAGCTGACTCATGACAATCAGCCGGTCCGAAAGCTCAGCGATCTCCTCCATAACCATCAGTTGGTTGGCGTCGGGCTCGCGCAGAACCGTGTGCAGCGTGGTCACCACTGGCATCTTCAAGCCGCGCAACAGATGCAGAATATGGCTTCCGGCTTCGCCGCCGAAGATCCCATACTCATGCTGCAGGCACACCATGTCGATGTTGTTGAAGTTCAAGAAGTCAGCCGCTTCTTGATAGGCTTTCAAGTCATCCTGAGCGAGCGGCCAGCGCACCCGTGCGGGATAGTCATATCCCTGCTCTGTATCGTTGACCGGAAGCGCCAATAGTCGAGCAGTGCCGTACTCTGCCGAAATGGCTTCGCACAGGTCGGTGGTGAACGTAGCGATTCCGCATTGCCGCGGAAGATAATTTCCGATCACTGCGATCCGGCTGGGCAGCGTCGGCTTCGACTGCACTCGCGCACGCGCCGCTGAGCCCTCATCTCGCACAAGGGGGCGAGGCTTGATGACTTCCAACACCGTTTTGGGGAACACTGTGTTTGGCAGCGACATTTGTTCGCAACTTGGGGAGAACAGGTCTTGAACGAGGCCACCTTCATAAGGGCCGCGAGCGATCAGCGGAACCAGGTTGAATTTGCCTCTTGTCAGTATTCAACGAAGGTAGACTTGCACACTGGTCAAAATTGACCAGCCTGTTGCCGGAGCACGATGCATTATGCGAGTTATGACCGCCAAGCAGGAACAAGCCCTGTCCGTTCGTTGCCCTACTTGTGGAGCCAAGCCGGGAGAGAAATGTGAACTAAGCAGTGGCCAACCCCGCACTGCGCCTCATCGGGATAGACGCTTAGACGCTTTGGAAAAGTAACGCTTTTGGGAACTGCTTCCGAAATACTGAGCAGAATAGCTCACTTTCGAAAGTCCCTGCGGCCTATAATCTCGTTCTATGAGGTCGCCTCCAGCACCGCCTGCAATCCGCGCATTCGATCCCGATACTTTCCTGGCGACGATTGGCGACGGCCGGAAGATCCTGTCTGTTCCCAAAAAAGAGACGATCTTCGCACAAGGAGACCCGGCGGACGCCGTCTTCTACCTCCAAAAAGGCAAAGTAAAGCTCACTGTGGTCTCCAAAGTCGGTAAGGAAGCTACCATCGCCATAGTAAGCGAGGGAAACTTTTTTGGAGAAGGATCGCTCGCAGGCCAGTTGCTCCGTATGGGCTCCGCTGTCGCCATGACGGATTGCGAACTTCTGCGGGTTGAGAAGAAGGCGATGATGAACGCCCTGCACCGCGAACACGCGTTTTCCGACATGTTCGTGGCCTATTTGCTGGCGCGTAATATCCGTTACGAAGAGGATCTGGTCGACCAACTGTTCAATTCCAGTGAAAAGAGGCTTGCCCGCGTTCTCTTATTGCTGGCTCATTTCGGCAAAGAAGGCATGCCAGAAACCGTCGTCCCCAAGATCAGCCAGGAAACCCTGGCCGAAATGGTCGGAACCACCCGCTCCCGAGTCAGCTTCTTCATGAACCGGTTCAGGAAGTTGGGATTCATTGACTATGCCGGAGGAGTAGAAGGCGGCTTGCAGGTTCACAGCTCGCTGCTCAACATTGTTCTACACGATTGAAGTTCTGCACGACTGACGCTCTGCAAGCTTGAGTGCCTTCACTGAAATGTCGATCTTCGCACGCTGCTGTCTTTAACTTGATCAATTCTGAACAGAATCTAAGACTGCGTGCCTGTATACATAACTTGCATGCCCACCAACAACACTCTACTCTGCATTCACAGAGACCCGGATCAACTGAGTACGTTGAAGGAACATGGATATGAACTCGTAACCGCGACCAATGGTTCCGATGGTCTGCGGCTTTTTATGTCGCAACCCGTCGACGCAATCGTGCTTGACTACCACCTGGGAACTTTGGACGGCGCAGCTATCGCCGACGAGATCAAGCAGGTCCGGCCCGAAATTCCTATCGTCATGCTGACCGACCACCTGGAATTGCCCAACGGCGCCTTGAAGTCCGTAGATGCGTTGGTGACCAGGCAGGACGGCGCCCACTTCTTGCTGGCAACCGTTCACTTCACGTTGCACGTAAAACCGGCCCAGCGTCGCGAAGGAAAGCTAAGCGCTCAATCACAGGGATCGCTCCTGAGCCGATCGCGCGAGGGGAGGTCCGGTCGCCAGGCCAACGCTCCTCCATTAGCCGTTGACCATAAGACTGCGCCTTTTTCACCAAGAGTGTGGCGAGCCATTCGCAACGGGAGCGTCCAGTTTTGATCAGACGCAGGATAAGCGGTTAAAACAGCAGGTCGACTTGCAATCCGAACGCCCGAGCCCGGGCCTTCCCGAACCCTCAGACGGCGCTTCGGCCGCTAACGAGGTTGATGACCAAAACCACCACCGCTACTACCAGCAGCAAATGAATCAGGCCACCGGCGATGTGGAGGCTGAACCCCAAGAGCCACAGAACCAGAAGTACAACGAAAATCGTCCAAAGCATATCAATCTCCTATTCATCCTTCTCTTGCATCCTTCCGCTCCAACTGAACTCCTCCGAGCGGCTTTCCGCACTCCAAACACAGTCGCTTGGACCGTGGAGTAATTAAGCCGCAGAATGGACACATCCGCTGCAATCCGTACCCGTGAGTCACAGGCTTAGGTTTCGCAAGCTTGGCGAATGAGTTGGTGATGACCGTGAGCCATCCACCAAAACGATTGCCAAACCGTCGAATGGCCATCGATCCACACCTTCGTTCTTTCTGTCAGAGACAGAACTGCTCGGTCACTATTCCCTCCGCTACGTAAGCAGCTGGAGTGCGCCCGGGGAATGCTCGTCTTGCCATCTCCGCAAGGCAACCGGAACAAGTCAACTTTGACAGGCCGAGCCGGATGAAGCTGTGCAGGATTGCTCACATCCTGAGAAAACTCTTCTAACTCGCACTGTATAGATCGACTGAGCAAGGTGTAGAACGACTGATTCAGCCCTGACGATAGGGCGGAAGTGAGCAATTCAGACCAGCTATTCCCTCTGGCTGGGACGATCATGAGTGTTAGAGACGAGCACTTCTTCTCGCTCATTCAGATCCCCTGAACTAAGTCAGCCATCTGAAGTCAGCTCTCCTTAGTTGCACAGCTCCGAAAGGAACACTTTCATGAAAAAGACAATTTCACTCTTGTTGATGGGCTTGATCGGCATGGTTGGAACTTATGCATTTGCCGGCTCCGATCGGGAAGACACGGTCGAGCGCATGCAAAAATCCGTGGACGTTCTGCAATCGATCATGTCAACGCCTGACAAAGGCATTCCAGAAGAAGTGCTGAACGGGGCAAAGTGCATCGTTGTAGTGCCGAACTTGCTCAAAGGCGGCTTCATCTTCGGCGGCAAGCATGGCCGGGGCGTAGCCTCCTGCCGCACGCCGGAAGGCTGGAGCGCTCCCGCATTCGTTTCAGTAGGCGGCGGAAGCTGGGGATTGCAGATCGGCGTCGAAGGCGTCGACCTCGTCATGCTGGTTATGAACGACCGTGGTTTACAGCATCTGCTTTCGAGCAAGTTCGAAATGACGGGTGAAGGATCAGTGGCGGCGGGCCCCGTCGGCCGGCACACTTCAGCTGGAACTGACATTTTGCTGAATACTGAAGTGCTAACCTATTCGCGCTCGAAAGGCATATTCGCGGGTATCACGCTGGAAGGTGCGGTAATCGAGCAGGATAACGACTCGACTCGCGCGATTTACGGCCACCACATGATGTTCCGCAACATTCTCTCAGGCCACGCATCAACTCCGGCAAGTGCAGAGGCATTTGTGAGGGCTGTGTCCCAGGCCGGCCACCAGTCCCACGTCGCCGAAGCCAGAGAAGATAACAAACAGTAGTTGCATCAGAAGCACCCAGTCAGTCGGGTCTGTGCCTGACCGGAACCGCTCGTCGGTTCCGGTCAGTGCTATGTTTTTCGCAAGATAAGTCTCCGTTGCCGGACGTGGTCGATCGTCCCGAATAATGATTGATCGTCCGAAATGATCGGTTATCGGGAACGATCGCACCGTCGGGAAAGGGATAGATTATGAGAGCTGCTCCGCACACGTATCTGTCTGCATTAGCCTGCCTCAGCTTGTGGTCAGCCTTGGCAGTAGCCCAGTCCTCCGATCTTCCGCTGAATCTGGAGGCCTGCAAGGCCGGCCGCGCTACCTGTGATCAATCCAGGCTGAGTCCATCGCAATCGGCGGATGTGGCTCTCGCCGTCCACGCGCGTATCGTCGCTGACTGCAGAAACCGCTACGATTCCTGTGACCATTCGAAACTCTCCGAACCGGAAGCTATGGCTCTGGCCGTAGCCGATCATCGGCGCAATGTCTCCGATTGCAACGACGGGATGCAGTCCTGCGACCGTTCCAAACTCACTCCTGCCGAAGCGCGTGATGCATCTTCCGCCGACCGCTTGCGTAACATCGCCGACTGCAAGGATGGAGTCGGGTCATGTGACCACTCGAAGCTGAGCGCCTCAGAGGCGGGCGCGGTCGACGCCGCCAGGCAGCAAAGCAACACATCCGACTGTAAGAATGGCTCCGGTCTCTGCGATCGTGCTCAGTTGACTTCTTCGGAAACGAAGGATGTGGCGGCCGCTGAACGCCAGCGCAACCTGCAGAATTGTCAGAACGGCTGGAACGACTGCGATCACTCTAAACTTACTGCAGTGGAAGCGAACCAAACCGCCAACTCAGAACACCAGCGCAACCTCTTCGCTTGCAAGGAGGGCCAGGAAACCTGTGACTACTCGAGACTGACTCCGCCAGAGGCCAAGATGCTGGCCGAGATTGAGCACAAACGCAACTACGCGGCTTGTCTGAAGGGTTACGGTTATTGCGACGCCACCCGGCTCACGGCGGAAGAAACTCATTCCATCCAGGCGAATGGCCACTGATTCTTCTTTGACGATTCTCAATCTACTATTCTTAATCGGCGATTTTTGTTTGAAGCGAGCTCCACCACTACGTTACATTCGGCAACGAAGAGCCTACAAGTTGTGGCCGCGAACGCAGCGCATCATGGATCACCCTCCTGGTTTGCTCCAGTTCGTCATCCACCAGTTCGAGCCGCGGCGGACGCACGCGCGGATTCCCCATCCCCACTTCTGTTTGCACGAGCTTGATCAGTTGCACGAAGTGCGGCACTGTATCCATGCGTAGCAAAGGCAAGAACCAGCGATACAAGTCAAACGCTTTGTCGCGCCCCCCGCTCATGCCATAGTTGAAAAGGTCGACGGATTCGCGCGGCAGTGCATTCGCCAAACCCGCGACCCATCCAGTCGCGCCCACTCCAATCGCTTCCAGAACCGCATCGTCCACCCCGACCGTTATCTCTAATCGACGATCCAACAGTGCTCGAATAGCAGAAACCCGCCTGACATCCGTGCTCGACTCTTTCACTGCTTTGAGGTTCTCGTGGTCTTCCGCCAGCTCCCGAATCTGTTCGGGGAGAAAGTCCGTTCCATAAGCCACAGGATTGTTGTAGAGCATGCAAGGGAGCGGTGTAGCGTCGAATACGGCGGCGGCGTGCGCCTTCACCTCGCGCCAGTCCCCCTTGTACACATAAGGAGGCAACACCATCAGACCATCGCAGCCCAACTCCGCTGTAGCCCTGGCCAGCGCCACGGCTTCAGAAGTGGTAAGCGCCGAAATGGAAGCCACAACAGGTCCTCGCCCGCGTACCGCACCGATGCAGGTGCGGCAAACGTCCAGCTTTTCAGCGAAAGACAGCGCCGCTCCCTCGCCCAGCGACCCAAGCGCAACAATACCGGTGCAGCCGTTATCCAGCAGCCAACGGCAATGTCCTGCCATGAAGCTGTGGTCCACTTGAAGATCGGGGTTAAAGCAGGTTGTGATAGCAGGCATCACGCCCTTCCAGTTCATGCGAGACCTCCCGGTGTTTCACTGTGTTGCAGTTCTGTTTGCCCGGCAAGGGTAGCCAGGTTCTCAACTCGGGCAGGAAATATCGGCGGCCGCACCGAATCTGCATCCCACCCAAAAAAGAATTGCGTTGCCGGCCCGCATACCCGACCCTGGCACGGGCCCATGCCGCAACGAGTGTGGAGCTTGGCTGCACGCCAGGATGTATGCGGACGAAGATGAGAATACGGAATGTCTTCGCACCGGCAGACGATAGTCTCCGGCACGGGCAAGCGGCTGAGTTCCGGTCGCAGTCGAAACGTTCGTTCCAGCAAATCCGCAAAGCGCCGTGCGCGCTCGCGCTGGCCGAACAACTGCTTCGCTTCCGCCGGGCACCCAGCGGCGGCTAGACCAGCGATCTGTCCTTCGACAAGAGACAATTCAACCCCTCCGATACCTGTCGGCTCGCCAGCGCAGAAAACTTTGGAGACATTCGTTCTCTGAAGATCGTCGACTTCCACGCAGCCGGCCTTTATCCGGCAACCTAACAAGAGCGGCAACTCAATGTTCGGAACCAGATGAAACCCACAAGCCAGGTAGTCGCAGGGGACGTTCTCAGTTTTTCCGCGCCGAGAAACCGTTATGCTCTCCAGACTCTGCCGTCCATGAGCAGAAAGCGCCCAGCTTTTCGCAAAAAATGGAATCCCGGCAACTTCCCTTCTCAGCTGCAGTCCCTGCGTGAGCTTATTGCGGTGGCCAAACAACGACGCGCCAAACCGTGCCAGGCTGCTCCAAGATGCCTGTTCGCAAATCATCGGAATCTCAGCGCCGTGCTTGCGCAGGTAGGCAGCGACAGCCAGCAATAGAGGTCCCGTACCGGTAACAACCACGCGCTTGCCGCGCACCGGCAGACCGCATTTGACCATCGCCTGCAGACCACCGGCACCCATCACGTTCGGCAAGGTCCATCCCGGGAAAGGCAGAAACCGTTCACGGGCTCCAGTTGCCAATACCAGACTCTCGTACCTTAATTCGAAAAGATCGTTCAGTCCTTCGGCCAGCAGTACTCCCTGTTCCGGCTGGTCGAAGATCCTCATTCCACAGAGCGCGGTAACTCGGGCCGCTTGCAAGCCTTCGGTCCATCTTGCAGCATCTTTTGTTCGACCATCCTGAAACTCTCCCCGCCAGATTTGCCCCCCGAGATTCGCGTTGTCGTCAACAATTCCCACCCGAACACCGGACTCGGCGGCACACACAGCAGCAGCCATGCCCGCGGGACCGCCGCCAACCACGAGGACATCGAACCGTTGTCGCAATTCCCTACTCATCATTCATCCGTTCTCACTTCCATCCCTGGTTCACACAGCATCTGGCAACTCCTGCAATGCGGTTGCCCGTTAACCGCTGCGCGGCACTCAAAACAAATCCCCATTCCGCACAAAGGCCCGCGCGGTTCACGGTTCACAGAAGTTCGGCAGGCTTGTCCGGCAATCACCACGGCAATTGCTACGGTTGTGCCGGAGGGCACCGTAACGGGCCGTCCGTTCACCATCACCGTGACGTCGCTAAGCATGCAGGTGCTCCCTCGCTGCACGGGACGGCAGATAGGGTTCGATGGGGATTGCGGTTTTCGCACCCGTAACCTGGTCCACCAGAATTCGCGCCGTTCCCAGAGAGGTCGTGATTCCTAACCCCTCATGTCCAGTGGCCAGGAAAACCGACTTATCTCCCGGCCAGGGGCCAATCAGGGGCAGTTTGTCGGGAGTGGCAGCGCGGAATCCAGTCCAGGTACGAACCGCCGACATCGCCCCCAAGCCCGGCATAAATTGCTGAGCGCGCCGCAGCATGCGGCCCAGGATACTGCTGTCCACATCCTTATTCTCTGCTCCGTACTGGCGCGATGATCCGATAAGAATTTGCCCGGTGCGCCGGGGTTGCACATTGAACGCAACCGAATCGCTGCTGACCGAGTGAGCACTCTTCAGGTAACCAAGTTCCACCAACTGGTGGCGCAGGAATCCTGGATAGCGGTCGGTAATCACCAGCTGACCTTTCCGCTTCACGATCTCAATTCCCGGTGTGAGTTCAGGCGCAAAGGCTCCGGCCGCGTTCACAATGATTTCGGCACGGATTTCGCGGCCATCGTTCAGCAAGATCCGCCCTTGTCCAATCTGCACAACCGATGCGCCAATCCGAAGCTCCGCTCCGCGCTCCTGCGCGCGTTTCATAAGAAAGCCGGCCGCACAAGGTGGATACAAAACTACATCCTCCGGAACCAGAAGACCGCCGGCCATCGCCTCGCACAAGTTCGGCTCCAGAAGTTTCAACCTGCCCGAGTCGAGCACCTCGGTCGGAACTCCCCAATTCCCGTAATAATCCCGCTTGCGCCGCACCTGCATCAATTCCTCTTCATCTGCCGCCACCCAGACGGTTCCACATTGTTCGTACTCCACATCGTCCGGCAATTCCCGCCTTAATTCCTGCCACAGCTGCTGCGAGTAGCGGGTCAGCGCAAACTGCGCTTCGGAATCATCCATCACAACAATGTGCCCCATCCCGGCCGCAGTGGCGCCGCTTCCCACGAAGTCCCGGTCCACCACCACGACGTGCATGCCGCGGCGCGCGAACTCGTCCGCGCACGCCGCGCCGACAATGCCGGCGCCCACGATAGCCCCGTCGTAGGCGGCGTTGTTCAACTTACCGCCTTATCCGGCCAAGCCCCCGCTCCCGCGGCAGGTTCGCAAACGTAAATCTCAGGCATGATACCCGTCGCCTCCTGGTACGCCCGCGAGATATGCTCCTCGAACGAATCGGCGGCATCCGCGCGCACGAGATTGACCGTGCATCCGCCAAAGCCGCCACCCGTCATACGAGCCCCATAAACCCCAGCGCGGGACGAAGTGAGATCGACCAGCAGATCCAGTTCTCTGCAACTCACCTCATAGTAGTCGCGCAAGCTCGCGTGCGACTGGTACATCAAACCGCCAAACCGCTCGGCTTCGCCGGACTGAAGAGCCTTTGCAGCCTCCAGGACTCTTTGATTTTCCGTAACCACGTGCCAGCAACGGCGATAAACCCTCGCCGGCAACGCCTGCTTCCAGGCTTCGAGATCCGCGACCGCAACATCGCGCAGAGCGTGGATCCCCGGCAAATGTGGTCGCAGAAGCTTCACTCCCTCTTCGCAGTCTGCCCTGCGACCGTTGTATTCCCCCGAAGCCAGTTCGTGTCTGACCATGCTGTTGCATACCACCAGCCGGAAATCATGCGGCAGTGCCAGCAATTGATATTCAAGCGAGCGGCAATCGAGCATGAGCGCATGCCCAGTCGCTCCATAAACAGCGACGAACTGATCCATGATCCCGCATCGTGTACCCACGAACTCGTGCTCCGCCTTCTGGCACAGTTTCACCAAATCCAGCCGAGGAACATCAATTCCCGAAACCGCGCCCAGGGCGAGCGCCGTCGCCACTTCCAAAGATGCCGAGGAACTGAGTCCAGCCCCAAGCGGGACTTCTCCATAGATGCCCAGATTCGCCCCAGCCAGCGTATATCCCGCATTCTGCAACACAGCTGCGACGCCGCGAACGAAATCGCTCCAGTGTCTTCGATGCGGACCAGCCAACTCATCAAGCGAGAGACTTATTTTTTCATCGAAGTGGGCGGAGTAAGCCTCCAGAACGCGGTCCTCACGTTTGGCTGCCGCAACCCATGTATAAAACTTCACGGCTGCCGGCATTACGAAGCCGTCGTTGTAGTCAGTGTGCTCACCAATCACGTTGACCCGACCGGGCGCGCGGAAAATACGCGCGCTTGTGCTGAACATTTCCCGGAACCGCGCCGCCAGCACATCGCCCGCAGCTTCGGAACTCAACAGCCGCGAAGTCATCCGGGCTCACCCGTGGAAAGGCCGCCACTGCCCGCGGAGGATTCAACTTTCGTCCGAACCGCTCTCCCGCGTCTCCCGATTATGACCATGGTCACCACCAGATGTTCCAGGCCCAACCGGTCCCAATCACCGAGACCGAACACACGGTCACGATCATCAAGTCAACGCCGGTTAGGCTTAAGAGATTCCGGCTCTCGGCTGGCCGGCAGGTTCCCG
>Ga0210396_10007108_pt1 | contig 10666 bp, 8 predicted proteins | sample IncBWH17OmetaG_FD_155466 | JGI IMG/M metagenome (GOLD analysis project Ga0210396, IMG submission 155466) | Forest soil microbial communities from Barre Woods Harvard Forest LTER site, Petersham, Massachusetts, United States - Inc-BW-H-17-O ... | reverse complement strand
TTCGAGCGGATTTGCCCCACGATATTTCGAATCGGGGGAGACATGACCAATTGTCCCACCTTGTTCTGAACTGGGGCAATGACCTCTGTGCGGAATCGCCGGTCATATGCGGCAAATTCCTTCTGCCAGAAATTCCGCACGACGGGGTCCGTGACCTGCTTCACCACCCACTCGCGATATGCTTCATCAACGAGTAGCCTGGCAACACCAAGAATGCTCGCGTTCTCGACATCCATGAGGGCGGAGACTGCGGCGGAGAGTATGTATTCCATTCGCGGTCCCCAGGAGTCCCGCCAAATGTGTTTGAAGGCACTGACGATGCCGGAGGCCACGACGTGCCGCTCATCTTTGGGCACCTGCTGGAGAAGGTTGAAGCCGATCGGGAATTCCCGATCGGCGGGATTGAAATAGACGACGTGATCTATTCGCGAAGGCGGAATGAAATCTAGGATTTCTTCCGCGAGGTCGCCGTGCGGATCAATGAGACCGCAGCCGCGACCGGCTTCGATGTCTTGCAAAATGAGATTGCGGAGAAGCGTGCTCTTGCCCGTGCCGGTCTGCCCGATCGTATATACATGCTGTCGACGGTCGGCACGTGAAAGGCCGAACGGTTGTTCGCCGCCCCACACGTGCCGTATTCCAATGTTTGTAAAATCGTCATACATGGTCGCAACCACACTTCTACTCCCGCAGGTCTGCTTGATTTCCTGTCAGCGAAACTGATGACGACATGCGTTTTGTTTCCGAGCCGTCAGGGTAATAGAAGTGTGGTTGAGAAAGAACCGGCAGGTTCCCCTTTGAGTATATCCCGCGGCTCAGTGGGGCGGTATATTGACGCCCATCTAAAATGCTGGTGTACGTTTGTTCACTTGACGGAAGAATCAAAATTGTGCCGTCATACAATACAGCTAAACAGTTCCACCACCTGCAAACCCGTAGTCGAGGCCGTGAGGCCGAGTGAGGCCAGTTCCGGTGATCGAGGAACGAGAGCAAACCCGTGAGGGTTAGGAACTGGCCGAAGTCGGGGGTGCTAACTTCTCTAAAAGTGAACGCAAAACCCTTTGAGCACAACGTCTAACGACGCAGCGAGGGTTCCCCTGAGCGGGGAAGGGTGTGGGGATACCCCGAACCCGTCAATTTGATACTGGATTGTCCTTGAAATATTTCACAATCGCTGCGAGCAGGCTTTCACGGGTCGAACGAGATATCATGCTCTCCGTGAAGAACCGCCCCGCCCGCCGATATATATCGGTGGGCGGTGCTGTCTTGGTGTCGCCCCCGACGCCGCTGTGACAATATAGGAAACATTCACTCGTTTGGATTCGTACGCCACCCATCGCGCGACGGACCAAATGACGACAAAACACCTACAATTAGTTGTGGCAAGTTCGTGTCGTCTTCCCGATTGTCTTCGTATATTGGCTCACATTTAGCCCGTGATCCGATGGACCCTGTGACCAAGGGGCGATGTCCGATACGCCACTCATCTCCGTTCTCATGCCCGTGCGGAACCTCGGCCGCTATGTGGGGCCTTCGATCGAGAGCGTGCTGGCGCAGACCTGGCGGGATTTCGAGTTCCTGATCGTGGACGACGGCTCGACCGACGGCACCGCCGAGACCGTGCGCGCTTACGCCAATCGCGACTCGCGCATCCGCATTCTCCGCGGCCCCTCCGACGGCATCTCCAGGGCGCTGAACCTGGGCCTGTCCGAATCCCGCGGGCGCTACATCGCCCGGATGGACGGCGACGACCTCTGCCTCCCCACCCGGCTGGAACAGCAAGTTCGATTCCTGGAGGAGCACCGCGACCACGTGCTGGTCGGCTGCCGCTGCACGCTGATCGACCCCGACGGCCGTCCCATCTGCGAGAAGGCGGACATCAAACCGTCCCACGAGCAGATCGAAGCACTGCTGCTGCGCATGAAATGGCCCATCGTCCATCCGTCGATCATGGTCCGCGCCGACGCGATCGCAAAAGTCGGCGGATACAACGAATCGTTCCGCATCGTGCAGGACCACGACCTGTTCCTGCGGCTTGGCGAAACGGGAAAGCTGGCCAACTTGCAGGAAATCCTGTTCCTCTACCGCCAGCACTTCAACAGCGCGACGCTCTCAACGGACGAATCGCGGATGCGCCTGCTGGTTGAGATCGTGACGGAGGCGTGTCGTCGGCGCGGGATCGCAGTCCCCAAGGAAGTGGCGGTGACGCCGCTGGAATACGTCTCGGAGGTCCGCCATCGTCGCATCTGGGTGTGGCTGGCGCTGGCGGCGGGAAACAGGGCGACCGCCCGCCATCACGCCATCGCCGTGCTGCTCCGCACTCCGTTCTCCCGGGAATCCTGGATGGCGGCCCTGTGCGCCATGCGCGGGCATTGATCCGCCCGTCTTCCCGACGAAAATCAAACCCCATGGCCAACCCACACCGCCTCACGCACGGACAACTTCTGGAATTGAAGCGATGGAACACCCCGACGATCTACAACGGTTGGGAGCAGATCACCCGCCGCGACCGCACGCGGGATGCATTCAACCTCGAAGAGACGCGCGATTTCATGCCGCAGATGGGCGTGATGGTCGGGTATGCCGTGACACTGGTGATCGAGCCGGGCAATCCCGAGCATCCCAAACGTCAGCCCAACGCCTGGGCCGAGTATCGGCGATACGTGGCGTCGCAACCGGGGCCGAAGATCGTTGTCGTGCAGGACCTGGACAAGCCACGGACAATCGGCTCGTTCTGGGGCGAGGTGAACGCCAACACGCATCGCGCCCTGGGTTGCGTCGGCACCATCACCGACGGCGCGATCCGCGACGTTTCGGAAATGACCAACGCCGGCTTCAAGGCGATCGCCCGGCGGATGTGCGTCGGCCACGCCTTCAGTTGCCCGGTGCGCTGGGGAGCCGAAGTGGAAGTTTTCGGGCAGACGATCCAGCCCGGCCAGCTCATTCACGCCGACAGCCACGGCTTCATCTCGCTCACCGAGGATGAGGAAGCGCGCATTCTCGATGCCGCCCGCTTCATGGACAGCAACGAATGCGCCACCGTGATCCGCGCCGCCCGCGATTGCCAGGGCAAAAGCTGCGACGATTTGCTTCAGCAGATCGCCGAGGCCTCCGCCGCTTTCAAGCAAGCCGCGAAACAGAAATTCGCCGCGCTGGGCGAGTGATGAACGGCTTCCCCGTGACACGGGTTTTCAACCGGTTTTCAACCCGTGCCTGCGGCGTTCCAATCCCGAACGGCCGCCTTGGTCGAATTTCCCCGTCTTTGCATGCCACTTGCACGGGTTACAAACCCGTGTCACGCGTGAGGCTGATTCACCAGATTTCGGATCGGCTCGCCGAGCAGCGCCCGTCGTCACGCCTCGGCGCCCTTAAGCCGTGCGGCAATCGCGCCAGCCTCGTGAGTGGTGATACGGGTTTCCTGTCACACGGGTTTTCAACCCGTGCTTGCGACATTCCATTTCCGAATAGCTGGCTTGGTTGAATTTCCCTGTATTTGCATACCGCTTGCACGGGTTACAAACCCGTGTCACGCGTGAGGCTGATTCACCAGATTCCGAATCGGCTCGCCGAGCAGCGCTCGGCGGCAGGCCTCGGCGCCTTTGATCCGCATGTCCATCAAGCCCTCTTCGCTGTAGAACGCGGCGTGGGGGTTGATGATGATCCGGTGGTGCGCCGGATGCGAAGGGTCTCTCCACGCCGCGAGCAGCGGCTCGCTTCCGGTCGGAGGCTCGACAGGCAAGACGTCGATCCCGACGCCCGCCAATTGTCCCGCGGTCAGCACCGGCGCCACGGCATCGATGTCCACAACCTCGCCGCGCGCGGTGTTGATCAGGAACGAGCCGTGCGGCAATCGCGCAAGCGCCGCCGCGTCGATCATCCCGCGCGTCTGCCCGGTCAGCGGGCAGTGCAGCGTCAGCACGTACGATTGCCCCAGCAATTCTTCCAGCGTTTCGGCCCGCCGGATTCCCAGCGCCTTGTCATGTCCGTCCGGCTTGAAGGGATCGTAGAACACCACGTTCATCCCCAGCGCTTTGGCTCGCAGCGCCGTTGCCGTGCCGATCCTGCCGAGCCCGACGATGCCGATGGTGCTCCCGCGCAGCCGCCGCAGCGGAACGACCTGCGTGTACGACCACGGCCCGCGCCCGGCGCGAAGGCTCGAGTTCATCGGATGGATCCCGCGGGCCAGTGCGAGCATCATTCCAATCGCGGTGTCGGCGACGTCTTCGGTGCCATAGTCGGGCACGTTGGCGACGGGGATGCCGCGTTGTCCGGCAAAGTCGTGCTCGATGTTGTCCACGCCGACGCCGCAGCGGACGATGATTTTGCAATGCCGCAGCCGCTCGATCGTCCGCCGCGTCAGGCGGAACGTGTGGTACATCATGATCGCGTCGGCTTCTTCGATTCGGCCAACAAGATCTTCCTCGCGTTGCGCGTTCAGCGCCTCGACTTGGGCAATGCCCTGGAGGGTCTTCCGCTCCGGCTCCAATTCGTCAGCAAGAAAATCAGCGATGATGACGTGGTGCATTGACGGGCCGGAGAGTCAATCAAAACCATATCCGATCGAGAACGCAATCCGCCCATCGTCGAGTCGCCGAATGTCGGTGAGATAGAGAGGAATGGCGCCCTCGCCCGAAGTGGTGCTCGAAGGCCGGGAAAACGGCGTGTACGCATCATTCCGCGGCGTGGGATAGGGGATGTTGCGAAGGTTCAGCCACGGCGCCCGCGTGTTGGCAAGCCCGTGAGCTTCCACCAGGATCGGGCGGTTGCCAACCACGTGCCAGATGAGCAGTCCTTCGGCCGGCACGCTGGCATCGAAGCCGATGTGCCGGCGGTTCTCCAGCAGCAGGTATTCGGCCCCGTCGGGACGCAGCGGGACCTTGAAGCACTCGGTCCGCGAGTTTTCTATGGGTGACAATATAAGGTGCTGCCGCACCGATGGATCGACGACCGCCGGCTTGATCCACCCCAGCCGCTCCTTGCACCACGCCGACATGTGCTGCGGCCGCCCGTTGCCCACCTGAATCGACATCAGGCACCACGCGCCCAGCCCCACCGGGTCGGCGCCGGGAACGCCCCAGGCGCTCCTGCTCGCATAGAGATCAGGGAGGCCCAGGATGTGGCCCGTTTCATGGCAGAAGACGCTGATGTTGTTCATGCGGCGGCCGCCTTCGTAAGCGATGAAGTAGCGCATCGGCCGGTTGCGGAAAATCAGCCCGGAGGTGTGCGGCCAGTACACGCTGCCCGGCTGGCGGACCGCGGGCAGGCCGGCGTAGAGAAATGCAATCCCGTCGAACCCGTTCAGAACACCCGGTCCCTCCCGAACAAGGAATTTTTCCAGCACCTCGCGGAGCAGCGGCACGTCGTAAGTCGCCCCGCCCGAGCGCAGCGCCGGCCGCGACGCTGGGCCGCCTGGCGGCGGGGGCGTGTAATAGTCCATCCGCTTTTTCGAGACCTCGACCCAGTCGAACACCCGCCCGTCGACCCGCATGGCGCCGGCCGAAACCTCCTGGTAGTAATCGTTGACGCTTCCGTACACGTTCTGGCCGGTCGCGTTTTTTGACCGGTAAGTATCGTGGCTGAAGAACGCTTCGCCCCAGTCGCCCAGCGTAGCCTGCGGGTTGTGATGGACGTCGGCAAAGTCAATCCCGATGACGGCGATGCGCAGGACATCCTTGCGGATGAGCGGGAGCTGGCGGGTGGCCAAACCGCCGCGGCGCAGCAGCTCGTCGCTGTCGCCCGCAGGCGCTGCGCTCAGGCCGCCCGACGGCGCCGGCGGATCAGCGGGCCTTGTCGCCGGCCTTCCCATCGACGCCAGCGGCGCACAACTCACCGTCACTTCGACCGCCAATTCCTGGCGCAATAGCGACAGCCTGAGGCGTTGCCCGGCGCGGCTGGTGCGAATGAGGTTGCGAAAGGCCTCGGGGGTGGGAACGGGACGGCCGTCGATTGCGACCAGGAGGTCTCCCGCTCGGACGCCCGCCGCGGTCGCCGGCGAATCCGGCGCCAGCGCCGCTACAACGAGCTTGCCCTGCGGATCGAACTCGGCGCGGACGCCGACAAATCCAGTCGTCGGTCCAATGTGAGAGGCCAGCGGAAGCGTGGCCCGCTGTGCCGACTCGGGGGATTTGAACTGGGACAGGTCGAGCGCGGTTGCGGCGCCAGCGGCGCCATTCGTCCACAGCAGGATGAACGCAACGACGCCGGCGGTAAGCCGGCGTCGCCAATCTGCTGTCGCTGGTTCGGTCATGTCCTGCACGCCGCGTCCAATTCTATTCGACTGGACGCGTTACCGGCAGGGCATCCCACGCCGCGGCACTCAGGGCGTCACGGTCAGGAAGTCGGAGGCGGTGCCGTGAATCATCCCGTTGCCGGCGCCGCTGTTGTAGTCGTATTCCCATCCGCACGCGGTTGAAACGGCGCCACCGGGGGCGACGTTGGCGTCGATCACGGTGCTGGCGTAGTTCAAGGCGTTGAGCGGAATCGACTGCATGTAGGGGCCGAACGGGCCCGTGGACGCCGCGGTCGTGTACGGGTTGCCGTTGGCGTCGGTCTGGCTGGTCATCAGCGTCCAGAAGTTGGCCGCCGGGGGCAGCGTGTCGTTGTGCTGGTAGTAGTACAACTGCACCGCGCCGCGGAGCGTCTGCGCCGTGGTCGAGACGCTGCTGGACTTGCTGGCCGTGGTGGCGTTGGTGAACTGTGGGATCACGATCGCCGCCAGGATGCCCAGAATGACCACGACGATCAGGATTTCGATCAACGTGAAGCCGCGGGCCTTGGAATTCACTCGCATAGATCACCTCTCCGTGCTGAGCGTAGCGGAAGAACGCGCCGTTGCGCGCCGATTACCGCCTTGCAATCATGTACGATTCGATCGCCCTACCGGCAACTCATCGGCAAATCCCCGGGCCTGCAAAAGCCTCCTGACGGCGAATCGCCTGAACCGCTGCGGCGCCCCCGCGTACTTATCGGACCCAGGGAGACAGCGATGCTGGAATTGGCCAAAAATGTCGCATCCGAGGCCGGTGTTCGCCTTCATTCCAGTCAAGGGGTTTGATACAATTGCTTCTTGCCCTGGCGGCGACGGCAGCTTTTGATTTGGCACCCGGCGTGGAGGCGTTCATGAGAAAACTGGCACTGGCCGCGGGGGCCGCGGCAGCTGTTCTGCTGAGTTCCGGGGCCCTGGCGGCGAACCCGTCGATCGTCGTCGGCAACGATATCTTGATCCCCAATACTCCCAATCAGACCGTCCAACTGATGGTCACGGGCGGCACGCAGGTCGCCGGGCTCGACCTCAACGTCGAGATCGCCAGCGGTGGGACGGTCAACGGCGGGACCAACGGCCCCAAGATCACCGGCGTCAACCTCACCTCCGGCACCATTTTCGCCGGCAACAACTCCGGCCAGCAGGACTTCACGGCCTTCCCCACGCAGGCCTACGAAGGCTCGATCATTACCAGCAGCGGCAGCGTCGCCGCCTCGGGCCTCCTGGCCAGCTTGACCATCGACACCACCGGATTTACCGGACAGTCCTTTTCCCTCCAGTTGGGCGGCTTTAGCAACGGGGCCGTCAGCGGCAATACCGATTTCGCCACCCCGGACCCCAACGGCAACCCCATCCCCGCCAACATCACCAACGGGCACGTTGTTGCCACATTGCAGGGCGACGCCAACCTCGACGGCAACGTCAACAGTGCCGACCTCCAGGTCCTGCTGTTCAATCTCAACAAAACGGGCACGAACTGGTCGTCGGGCGATTTCAACGCCGACGGCCAGACCAACTCCGCCGACCTTCAGATCCTGCTGTTCAACCTGAACCGCTCGGTAACAATCTCCGCAGACCCCGCCTTGAGCGCGTCGGCAGTCCCTGAGCCGCTGGCAGCGGGACTCCTTTTGCCGGCCTTGGCGCTGCTTTGCAGCCGGCGCCGCAAATAACGCGTGAGACGCGTGACACGGGTTTTCAACCCGTGCTGACGGCGTTAATACGACAAGAACTTCACCAAGCTGAGATTTCTTTCCATTCGCGCCGCCAGCACGGGTTGAAAACCCGTGTCACGATCAGCGCCAAAGGCGAGAGACGGGCTTGGTCTCAATTGCGTCGACGGATCAAGCCGGCAATCCCCAGTGCTGCACACGCGAGGGCAGTCGGCTCGGGCGCTGGGGAGGCGTCCGGCTGGGTCAGCGCTGAACTGCGATTGAGGTTGAACAGAAGTTCCTGGAGGTCCGCGGAGTTGGTCTGCCCGTCACCATTGAAATCCGCCGAAAGCCAGTTCGTTCCGGTGGTGTTGAGGTAGAACAGCAGGATCTGAAGATCGGCGCTGTTGACGTTGCCATCGAGGTTGGCGTCCCCCTGGAGGACGCCGGGCGTGTTGACCGCCGGCACAACGCCCGCATTTCCGGACACGGTGGGAATTCCGAAGGCAGTGCCCGTCGGCTCAAACTGCGTGCTGGGGAAGGCTCGATCGTAAGGCGCACCGGTGGGCGGGAGCACAAACACAGGATCGCCGTGGGGGACGACCACCTGGGCAAATTTCTTGGCGCTGGCCGACGTCGGGCCGATGTTGGGCCAGTTGGCGGAGTTGAAGGTGAAGAAATCGCCGGAGATTCCCGCGACCGCCTGAAGGTCGCTGTAGCTCCCGCCGAACGTGCCGCTGGAGTTGGCCTGGTCGACCGAATAACTGGCGCCCGAGCCGTTGAGGATCTGCTGTCCGCCCGTGGCGTCGCTGAATCCCGACCAGGTGTTCCCGTTGATCCAGCTCGCATCGGGGAGCGACGCCTCGCTGTTGGCGCCGAACAGGTCCGGCTGATGGGTGGACCCGTTGACGCTGATGAGCATGCCGTGCTGGGGGGCGTAGAGCACGATGGCCAGCGTCTGCACGGAATCAAAGCCGACGGAGGGAGGCGCCGTGCCGTTGGCGCCGTCGTTGTAGAGGCTGAGGGAGACCTGGTCGTAGGCTTTCTGGTTGATGGTGGCAAAATCGGCCGTCCGCTGTCCGATCACGTAATAATCCGCACGGCAGGGCGACGCATCGACGATCAGCGCGAGCAGAGGCAGGAGCAGCAGGATTCGTTTTGCCATGACGACCTCCTGGCGACAAACGCTATCGCCATCCGATCCCCCGGTGAACCGTCGATCCACAAAAAAAGTAGAGGACGCGAAGTTGAATCCGCGTCCTCTACTCTATTCTTACAACGAGCCTTCACCTGGCTTCAGGAACCCCTCCCGTGGCACCAGTTTCCAATGCCACGTCTAAGCCCGGTCGGGGCATCGTCAGTTATGCCTGACGGCGACGACGCGCGAGCAAGCCACCGGCGGCCAAGCCGAGGAAGCCGATGCTCGCCGGCTCAGGGGTGACTGCATCGGTATAGGCACCGGTACCGGTTCCCACGGGGTTCGCGCCGGGCGACGTACCAGTGTTCGAGAAAACGTTCGGTGTACCATCGGCACCGAACGAGGTACCACCGGTATCCCAAGTGGCTGAGGGGACAGCACGAGCGTGGGTGGTCACCGGTGTGACCAGCGTAACGGAATCTCCATGTTGGACAGCGGCTTGGGCGAACATGGCTCCGGCACCGGATGCCGTGAAGCCGTTGCCCGACGTCCACGTTTCGTCGGCCGCAAGGCCACCGACCAGTTGCTGATCGGCATATTGGTTAGCGAAGGTGCCATTGCTGGTCGCCTGATCAAAGCCAAACACTGTACCACTGAACATCGCGACGCTGCTGCCTCCCAAATTCAGGGTTTGACCGGTCGTATCATTCTGGATTTTGGATTGGAGCCAGCTCGTTTGCGGCAAAGAGGCTTCAGCATGTTGGGCGAACAAGTCGGGGTAGCCGGATTGGACGACATGGTTGATCGTCTGCGGGCTGGCACTAATCAACATTCCGTTCTTACCGCCGCCGGTCGAGTCGTACATCGCCAGATCAATCTGATTGATGAAACCGTTTGTGCCATTCGCAACGGTATCGGTCACGGTGAAATCGACGATGTCGTAGGACACACTGTTGAGCGTGAACGCGTTTTGCGTTCGCGTGCTGGTGATGACGAAGTCCGCATTGGCGACAGACCCACCGATCATCAGACCGGCCGCCGCCGCCAGTAATCCAAACTTTCTCATGACAATCCTCCTAAAGCCAGGGAGAAAACCCATAACCATTTCGGAAGTCCGGGGCCAACGCGGCCCCGGACGAAACTGCTTATTGACAACTACTTGTGCTTCTTTTTGTTGCTATGACCATGTCCTTTGTTCGAAGACGAACCCGAATTGCCTGTCGAGCCGCCGTTAGAACTGTTCGAGGACGAGCCCGTCCCGCTGGACGTAGTTGAGCCCGTACTCGAACCTGAGCCGAGTGTACCCGAAGAACCTCCGCTTGTCGAGCCAGAACTTGTCGAATTTGTGGCTGTAGAACCGGTCGCAGGGGCCGCCTGGTTACCCAGGGCTGTGTTGAAGGTGAACAAGATGAGCTGCTGGTCGGCGCTGTTGACGTTACCGTCGTAGTTGAAGTCACCCTGATCCCAGGATCCTGGGGTATTGAAGAAGGCCAGGAGACGCTGGAGGTCGGCGCTGTTGACCTGCTTGTCGAGGTTGGCGTCGCCGTAGAGCGTGTAAGTCAACTCGACGGTGTTAGGGACGGTATTGATACCCTGCCCATCCGCCGAGTCGGCGTA
>Ga0210396_10007107_pt1 | contig 10666 bp, 5 predicted proteins | sample IncBWH17OmetaG_FD_155466 | JGI IMG/M metagenome (GOLD analysis project Ga0210396, IMG submission 155466) | Forest soil microbial communities from Barre Woods Harvard Forest LTER site, Petersham, Massachusetts, United States - Inc-BW-H-17-O ... | reverse complement strand
CCGAGCCCGATCGTCGGCGCCGACCAGCGCGGCATCGATCTGGTCGTAATCCGGGAATCTACCGAAGGTCTGTTTGCGTCGATGGGGAAGGGTGTCGTCACCGATAGCGAAGCGCGCGAGACGCTGGTCATCACGCGAAAGACCTCGGAGCGGCTGTTCGAATTTTCGTTCCGCCTCGCCGAGCGCCGCAAGGCGCGCGGACGCGCCAATGGCGGGCTGACCTGCGTCGACAAGGCGAATGTATTCAAGGCATTTGCGTTCTTCCGCGAAATGTTCGACGACGCGGCCAAGCGTCACCCCGATGTCAAGACCGACCGGCTCTATGTCGATGCCTGCTCGGCGATGCTGGTGAAGCGTCCCTGGGATTTCGACGTGATGGTGATGGAGAACATGTTCGGTGACATCCTCTCCGATATGACGGCCGGCCTGATCGGCGGTATGGGCATGGCGCCGTCGGCCGATGTCGGCGATCACCATGCGGTATTCCAGCCGTGCCACGGTACCGCGCCCGATATCATGGGGCAGGGCAAGGCCAATCCGACCGGCATGATCCTCTCCGCCGCGATGATGCTGGACTGGCTGGCCGACAAGCACGGCCTCGAGGCCGCGGCCGAGGCCGGCGAGCGCATCGAGCGTGCGGTCGATATGGTCTATGCCAACGGTATCAAGCCGATCGAATTCGGCGGCCGCAACGGCACCGCGGATATCGCCAAGGCGGTGCTGGAGGCGTTATAGGCGGAGCCTGTGCCGGACGTTTGAGCCTTTACCTCAACCTCGTCCCCGCGAACGTGGCGACCCATGCGGCGTGTAGCCCGAGCAGCGCAGCCTTCCGAGCAAGGTGGTCGAGTAAGTGGCCGAATTGCAGGCCGCCGTTACTGTCTTTGTCGCTCATTGGGGGTTTAATTCCCCCTCCGTCGTCCCCATATGCAGATCATGGCCCAATGGCAAAAACCTGCGCGGGAACCGCCGAAAACCAAGGCGCAGCTCCGTGAGATGCTGACCGAGGCCGTCCGCAATACGCAACCCGAACCGAAGCAGCCGCCGCAGCCCAAGAGAGATCGCGGCTGAAGGCGGTCACCTCTTTCCGAGTGATGAATCCGTCTGGCCCTGCGCGAACTTGATGGTAGAGATCGGCCATTTTCCGACGTGGCCGATGATCGAGATTCGCAGGCCGTGAAGTTCGTCAAGCCAAACGTTGTCTACCGTCCCGGCCTTTCCGTCGGTGAGGACCACGGCTTTGCCGACAAGCTCAGACCGCGCTTCCTCGACTGCGCCGAGAATCGTTGATGCACGTTGAGTCGGCATTGGGTGGTCTCCCGATTGTAATGCGAAGATTCGGGCGGTGCTTAAGTGCAAAAGGCGCGCAAATCGTGACCACTCGGCGAGCGGGTGTCCGAGCCAGAACATCGACGGCCTCATCTTCGCTCCTACCAACAGCTCATCCATGGAGCCTTTGTGATGGATCGCGCATGCGCCTGTACTCGATGGGACACAGTTTCCCCAGATTGCGCAGACACCCGGCGCAAGCCTGCTGACGCCGATCCGAACGATCCTTCGGCATTTTACGCCGCGATCAAAACGGGCGCGCAAGCCGGCGCCCCCATCGGAAACACCACTCGCGTCTACCGCATACCGTCCGTTGTGCGTGACGGTCACGATACGCCCTGCGGAGGGACGAGACGGCCAACCATACGTCACTGATTTGAGTGAGGCGCGAAGCGGGAAACTGCCGGATATGTTCGGTTGACGTGCTGACGTGCGGGAAGGCCTTGAGACAATGCCGGAAGCGGTCGGCCCGGCGCCCAAACCGGCGTTTTGAAGTACACCGGAAAACCGGCGGCGGATGGGAAATGACGCGTGCGGCCTGTACGCCCATAGCCGGATTAGCTAATACTTTACTGTAGTTTCGCAGGGGAACGGAAAATGGCCGAGGGCGGTCGAAAAGCAAAGAAGCGCGCGACGGCTACCCAGCCCAAAAAGCCCGTCCCCCGACTTGGATCGGGCAAGCCGAAATCTATCGAGACGAAATCTATCAAGCCCAAATCTATCAGGCTCAAATCCAGCAGTTCCAAGGCGAGCAATTCCAGGTCCGAGAATGCGAGGCTGAAAAGCGAACTTCGCGCCGCCCGGGATCGTCAGGCCGCCAGCGCCGAGGTGATGCGCCTCATCAGTGCGTCGCCGGGCGATGCCGACCAGGCATTGCGCCGGATCGCCGAGATCGCCGAGCGGCTGTTCGGTGCGTCGAGCGTCTCGCTGCTGATCGCCGACGGCGAGCGCTGGGGCCGAACGATCCGCGTCGGCGCCGGCTCGGAGCGGATCGCCACCGCGATCCCGCTGGCGCATGTCACGATCACGCCGCAGTTCATGCCTGGTGCGGTCTATCTCGAAAACCGCCAGGTCCACGTTTCCGCCGACGATCCGGCGGCGATAGCCCGATGGCCGGGATTGACTCCCGCGCGGGCGGCCGGCACCCGCACCATGTCCGGCACCCCGCTTCGGAGCGAGGGACGGGCCATTGGCGCGCTGATCGTGCATCGTGACCGCCCCTTACCTTTCACGGAGGACGACCTCGCGCTGCTGCAGAGCTTTGCCGATCAGGCCGCGATCGCGACCGAGAATGCGCGGCTGTTCAACGAGACCCGGGAGGCGCTTGAGCGCCAGACCGCGACGGCCGAAATCCTGAAGGTCATCGCCAGTTCGCCCTCGGATGCCCAGCCAGTATTCGAGGCCATCGCAGCCAGCTCCAACAGGCTGATCGGCGGCTTCTCCAGTGCGGTTCTGCGCTTCGTCGGCGACGAGCTTCATCTCGCCGCATTTACGCCGGTCAATCCAAAAGCGGACGAAGCCTTGAAGTCTTCCTTTCCGCGGCCGCTTTCCGAATTTCCGCTCTTCATGCTGGTTCGCGACGGCGAGACCCAGCAGTTTGCCGATACCGAAGCGCAGGATGTGTCGCCGTTGCTGAGGGATCTGGCGCGGTTGCGCGGCTATCGCAGTATGTTGTTTACGCCGCTGATGAACAAGGGTACGCCGATCGGAATAATCAGCGTCACGCGCAAGGAGCCCGGGAGGTTCGCCGCGCACCACGTCCAGCTGGTTCGGACTTTTGCCGATCAGGCCGTGATCGCCGTCGAGAACGTCCGGCTGTTTGACGAAGTCAAGGCGAAGACCGCCGATCTCTCCGAGTCTCTCCAGCAGCAGACGGTGATTGGCGATGTTCTCAAGACCATCAGCCGTTCGACCTTCGATCTGCAACCTGTTCTGGAAGCGCTGGTCGAGTTTGCGGCGCGATTATGCGATGCCGAGATGGCATACATCATGCGGCGCGAAGGCGATGTGTATCGAGGCGGCGCCGCCGTCGGATTCTCTGACGAATATGTCGAATTTCTCAAACAACCCCCCCTCACCGTGGATAGAGGCACGATCACCGGCCGCGCCGCGATCGAGCGGCACGCGGTGCAGATTCTCGACGTCGCCACCGACCCCGAATACAGGCTGGTGGAAGCGAGCTCTCTGGGACATCAGCATACCACGCTCGGTGTGCCGCTATTGCGTGAGAACGAACCGATCGGAGTGATCGTGCTGGCGCGCCAGCGCGTGCAGGCATTTACCTCAAAACAGATCGAACTCGTCACTACCTTTGCCGATCAGGCGGTCATAGCGATCGAGAATGTCCGGCTCTTCAACGAGACCCGGGAGGCACTAGAGCGACAGACCGCCACAGCCGAGATTTTGAAGGTCATCGCCAGTTCGCCATCGGACCTACAGCCGGTATTCGAGGCCATTGCGAACAGCGCCAACAGGCTTATCGATGGCTTTTCGGCAACGGTCGTGCGCTTCATCGGCAACCTGCTTCATTTGGTGGCGTTCACCCCAACGAATGCAGTGGCGGACGAGGCTTTGCAGGCGTCGTTTCCCCGACCGCTTGCCGAGTTTGCAGCTTTTGACTTGGTTCGCGATGGCGAGACGGTGCAATTCCCCGATACCGAATCGGAGGACGTGCCACCCGTGAACAAAGAAATGGCGCGATTGCGCGGTTATCGGAGCATGGTGTTCACGCCCCTGATGAGTGCCGGGACGCCAATCGGCATCCTTAGTGTCACGCGGGTTGAGCCGGGTACGTTTGCCGCGCGCCACGTCCAGTTGCTTCGGACCTTCGCCGACCAGGCGGCTATTGCCATTGAGAACGCTCAGCTATTCGAACAGGTACAGGCGAGGACCAGCGACCTTCAGGAATCGCTGGAATACCAGACCGCGACTAGTGACGTGCTCCAGGTCATCAGCCGGTCGACATTCGATCTGCAGACAGTGCTCGATACACTGGTCGAGTCGGCCTATAAACTCTGCGGCGCCAGCCTGGGCCTGCTCTATCTGCGCGGCGATGAAGCCTTTGAATGCAAGGCCATTGCCGGCACGGGTGTCGCGGAGGCGAGTCTCCTGTTCAAGGGGCGCCCGATACGCGCGGGCCGCGGCACGGCGGCGGAACGCGTGATCCTGACCGGCGAAGTGCAGAGCATCACCGACTTCTTCGAGGACCCGGAAATGGATCCCAAGGTCCGGGAAACCATCCGAAATGCCAACAGTTCGAGCATGGGTCAGATCCGTTCGACGCTGGCGGTCCCGATGACGCGCGACCACGTCGTTATCGGGGTGATGGTGATCGCGCGTTCGCAAACCGGACCGTTCCCCCCACGCCAGATCGAACTGCTGCGGACCTTCGCCGACCAGGCGGTGATCGCCATCGAGAATGCACGGCTGTTCGACGAGGTGCAGGCCAAGACGCGGGACCTAGGCGAAGCCCTGCAGCAGCAGACCGCGACCGCGGACGTGCTAAAGGTCATCAGCCGTTCGGCGTTTGACCTGCAAGTGGTATTCGACACGCTGATTTCCTCCGCGGTGGAACTCAGCGGTGCTCTCAGCGGTACGATCTGCTTGCGCGACGGAGATGGCTATCGCTACTTCGCGACCTCGGGCATTGAGGGCGATTTCAGGAAGTTTCTCGCCGACCATCCGCCGACAGCGAGCCGGGGCTCGGCGGCGGGACGGGTGATCCTCACCGGCAATGTCGAGAGCATTCCCGACGTGCTCGCAGACCCGGATTACGACGTGCCAGCCGTGGAGATGAACAAGACGCGCTGCCTGCTGGGCGTGCCGCTGTTGCGCAACGACAAGGTGGAAGGTGCGTTGGTGCTCGCGCGCACCGAACCCGGCCTGTTCACAGATCGCCAAATCGAGCTCGTGCAAACCTTTGCCGACCAAGCGGTCATCGCTATTGAAAATGTAAGGCTGTTCGATGAGGTTCAAGCACGCACCAAGGAGCTCGCCGCTTCGCTCGACGAATTGCGCACCGCCCAGGATCGCCTTGTGCAGACCGAGAAGCTGGCTTCGCTTGGCCAACTCACCGCCGGCATCGCGCACGAGATCAAGAATCCGCTCAACTTCGTCAACAATTTCTCGTCGCTGTCTGCCGAATTGATCGACGAGTTGAACGACGCGCTCAAGCCAGCCGCGCTCGACGACAAGGTGCGCGAAGATATCGACGAGCTCACGCAGATGTTGAAGGGAAATCTCGAAAAGGTGGTGCAGCACGGCAAGCGCGCCGACTCGATCGTCAAGAACATGCTGCTGCATTCACGCGAGGGTTCTGGGGAGCACCGGCTCGCCGATATCAACGCAATCGTCGAGGAAAGCCTCAATCTGGCCTATCACGGCGCGCGCGCCGAGCGCGCAGGCTTCAACATCACGCTGCAGCGTGATCTCGATCCGGCTGCCGGCATGATCGATCTTTATCCGCAGGAGATCACTCGGGTGTTTCTCAATCTCATTTCAAACGGCTTTTATGCCACCGCCAAGCGCAAGGCAGCAGGCGGCGACGGCTTCGAACCGACGCTGCGCGCGAGCACGAAAGATCTGGGCAATGAGGTCGAAATCCGGATTCGCGACAACGGAACCGGAATCCCCCTGGACGTGAAGGAGAAAATGTTCAATCCCTTCTTCACCACCAAGCCGGCCGGCGAGGGCACCGGACTCGGCCTGTCGATGAGCCACGACATCGTGGTGAAACAGCATGGCGGCAGGATCGATGTCGATACGATGCCCGGTGCATTTACCGAATTCATCATTACGCTACCGCGAATGGCGGCGCAGTTGCAGGGTGGAGGCACAAATTGAGCGTTTATATACTCGTCGTGGATGACGAGCCCGATATTGAACCGTTGTTCCGCCAGCAGTTCCGTCGCGACGTGAAATCCGGACGCTTTACGATTGAGTTCGCTCCGTCAGCGCCGGACGCGCTGGTCCGAGCCGCCGAAATCAAGGAGCCGTCGCTGATCCTGATCCTGTCCGACATCAATATGCCGGGGATGAGCGGGCTCGAAATGCTGCCGAAGGTGCGCGCGGAGCGGCCGGATGTTCCCGTCATCATGATCACGGCCTATGGCGACGCGGAAACCCGCCGCAAGGCGATCGAGCGCGGCGCGGTCGGCCTGTTGACCAAACCAATCGACTTTGCGCTATTGCGTCAGGAGATCGACACTCGCCTGGGGCAAGTCGCATGACCGCGACCATCCTTGTCGTCGATGACGAGCCTGATCTCGAGGCTCTGGTCCTGCAGAAATTCCGCAGGCAAATTCGCGACGGTGCGGTGGCGTTTGTATTCGCCCATGATGGCATCGAGGCATTGCAGTCGATTGCTGACCATCCGCATGTCGACATGGTGGTTTCCGACATCAACATGCCGCGGATGGACGGCCTGTCATTGCTGCAAAAACTACAGGAGGCCGAGGACAGGAAATGGACCATTATCGTTTCCGCCTATGGTGACATGAGCAACATCCGTACCGCGATGAACCGCGGCGCGTTTGATTTCCTGACCAAACCGATCGACTTCGGCGACTTTGAAATGACGATCGACAAGACCATCCGTCACGTCGAGATGATGCGCGAGGCACGCCGCCGCCAGCTCGAGGCCGAACGCGCACACGCGTCGCTTTCGCGGTATTTTTCGCCGCAGATTGCCGCCCGGCTCGCTGCCGTCAGCGAAAGTAACGGGATGGAAGTGCAGTGGCGCGAAGTCGCGACCATCTTCACCGACATTACCGGTTTCACCTCGCTGGTGGAAACCGCTGCACCTGAAGTGCTGGGCGAGTTGCTCAACGAATATGTGGGTGGCATGACCGATGTTGTCTTCGCGCATGAGGGCACGGTCGCAAAGATCATCGGCGACGCGATTCAGATTTTGTTCAACGCGCCTGGCGACCAGCCGGACTATGCAACCCGCGCCGTCGCCTGCGCGCATCATCTGGATAGCTGGGCTGAGAAATTTCGCGAACGGTGGAAGGCCAAAGGGGTGAATTTCGGTATCACCCGCATCGGCGCTCATGCCGGCCCGGCGCTGGTCGGCAATTTCGGCGGCAGCCGCTTCTTCGACTATACGGCGTATGGCGACACTATCAACACCGCGGCGCGGCTTGAGGCCGCCAACAAGTTTCTCGGTACGCGTATTTGCGTCAGCGCGGCGGTCGCAGACCGCGCAAAGGAGTTTCGCGGCCGACCGGTCGGCGATCTCCTGCTGCGCGGACGTAGCGAGCCGCTGCGTGCTTACGAGCCATTGGCGGAGGCGACATTCGAGGGGCCGGCGACGGCGCAATATCGTGAGGCCTTCGCCAAGCTTGAAGCCGGAGACGCCGCGGCGATGCCGGCGTTTGCGGCGCTGGTCGGAGCGCATGCCAGCGATGCACTGGCCGGCTTTCACCTCCGACGCCTGCTGAACGGCGCTAAAAGCGTGCGGATCCAGTTGGAGTAGCAGCGCGGCCGGCAAAGGTTGACAATCGAGAATCCAAATCTCATCAAGGTGCCACCAGCACCGTCGGCCGCGCCGGTCTCTCTTAATGCAGTAGCGTCAAAAATGGATACATCGCCAAATTCCCGATCCGTTGTCAGCGAAGGCTCACTGCCCCGTGACGACGAAAGAAAAGTGAATCTGCTGGTTCTTTGCGGCCTTGCATTGGTCGTCGGCGTCATGACGGCGTTCGGCGCCGTCGCACTCCGGGCGTTGATCGGGTTTTTTCACAACGTACTTTACAACGGCACATTCAGTATCTGGTATGATGCCAATATCAGCGAAGGGCCGAGCCGGTTCGGCGACTGGGTCTTTCTTTCGCCGATTCTCGGCGGCCTCGTTGTCGTCTTCCTGGTGCAGCGCTTCGCGCCGGAAGCGAAAGGCCACGGGGTTCCCGAGGTCATGGATGCGGTGTTCTACAAGCGCGGTAATATCCGCGGCCAGGTTGCGATCGTAAAATCCATCGCTTCGGCCCTCTCGATTGGCAGTGGAGCGGCGGTCGGCCGCGAAGGACCGATTATCCAGATCGGCTCGGCGCTGGGGTCGGCTTTCTCTCAGGCCATCCAACTTGCGACACAGCAGAAAATCACCTTGCTCGTCGCGGGTGCCGGCGCGGGAATCGCCGCGACTTTCAACACGCCGCTCGGCGGCGTGCTGTTTGCCCTGGAAATTCTCTTGCCGGAGGTCTCGAACCGCACCTTTCTTCCTGTCGTGGTCGCGACGGGCGCCGCGACAACCATCGGCCGGATCTTGATCGGACCCGATGCGGCTTTCGTTGTTCCCGACATCCAACTTTCGCTGGCCCAGTCTATCGGCGTGCAGGAGACGCTCGCCTTTGTCCTGCTTGGAATCATTTGCGGCGTCGCCGCCTGGGCCTTCATCCGCCTGCTCGTGATCACGGAAGACGTCTTCCCCAAATTGCCGGGAAATGTCTACACACAAAACATTTTCGGCATGGCCATCATCGGCCTGATGATGGTCGTCCTGACCCGCGCCTTCGGCCATCCCTATGTGGATGGCGTCGGTTACGGCGTGATCCAGTCGGTGCTCGACAACAAGATGGCATCCGCGGGTCTGCTTGCACTGCTGTTTGTCTTGAAAATGCTCGCCACCACCATCAGCCTTGGAAGTGGCGCCTCCGGCGGCATCTTCTCTCCCTCGCTGTATCTCGGCGCCACGCTGGGAGGATCTTTTGCGATAGCAGTGGATAAAATTCTTCCGCTTGCCGGCTTGACCGCGCCTTCGGCCGCGATCGTCGGAATGGCTGCCATGGTTGGCGCGGGAACCGGGGGCGTCATGACCGCGATTGTCATGGTTTTTGAAATGACGCGCGACTACGCCATCATCGTTCCCGTCATCGTCGGGGTCGCGGTCGCGGCCGGCATCCGGCGGGTGCTGATCGGCGAAACCATCTATACGATCAAATTGCGCCATCGCGGCCACCGCATCCCGAAGGAGCGGCACATCAACCTTTACCTGGTGAAGCAGGCCCAGGACATCATGGAGCGGCGCTTCATCATAGCCAAAGCCGGAACCTCGCTCAAAGATACCATTAGCCTGGACGAACATACCGACGATACGCGCGCCATCATCGTTGAGCGTGAAGGCCGGATCGTCGGCCTGATTCCGCCGCGTTCGGGTCTCTGGCGCGAGTCCCAAAGCAATCCGGACCTGCTGGTTGAACGTTTTGCCGAAAGCCGCGCGGTGATCTGTCGCGACGTCGATCTTCTAAGCTTGGTATTCGCGAGACTGAAACGCCATCGCTCCGGCGCCGCCATCGTGTTCCGGGGCGTTCGTCGGCCAAGAGTCCAGGACATTGTCGGCGTCATCACCAAGCGAGCGATCGCAGACACGGTTATCGACAGTTACGACGATTGATCCACGACGGGCCGAAATCGCGGCTCGTATCGCAGGCAAGCAAACACCCGCTTCATCCCAACTGTTCGGCCCGGCGCAGGCTGCCGATCATCGAGACCCTGAGCAGATAGTCGCGGGTCAAAGCGAGGTCGGCGGCGGTGCGCTGTAGAAAGTCCCTGAATTCATTGTCATCAGCCTCGAGATTCTTCTTGTTCTGAATCGATTGGCGCTCGACATGTTCCTTGGTGACGAGCCGGCGCTGCCGGTCAAAGCGATCAAGCTCGGCTTCGGGTTTCGCGCCGCGCCAGACCTCGATCAGGCGCCCGGTCAGGTTGATCGCGTCGTGAATGCCGCCGTTCATGCCCATGCCGCCGAGCGGATTGTTGACATGCGCGGCATCGCCGACGAGGAAGGCGCGGCCGTTGCGGAAGGAGTTGGCGACGCGTTGATGCACGCGATAGAGCGTGGTGTGGGAGATCTCATAGCGATCGATGCCCGGCACGACCTGCGCCATCAGCTTTTGTACGAATTCGGGCGACAGCGCGAGTTCGTCGCTTTCCTCCGCGGCGACCCGAAACATGACGCGCCACAGTTTGGGAATTTGCAGCAGGAAATGCCAGCGTACCGGATCGGCGAGATAGCTCACGGGGTCCAGTTGGGGAATGACGCCATCGAAATCGAACGGCGTGCTGACCACGAGATAGCGGTCGGGCCAAGTAAAACCCTCGAATTCGATGCCGAGCGAACGGCGCACATCGCTGCGCGCGCCGTCGGCGCCAATCAGCCAGCGATAGCTTTGCGTCTCGTGCCTGCCGTCGCGCTCGACGGTCACGGTCACACTGTCGCTGTCCTGGGTGACGGCGCGAACCGGGCTCGAGAAGGCGATCTCGAAATCCGGTTCGTCGCGGAGTTTCTCGTAGATGATCCTGGTCAGTTTGGACTGTTCGCATTGCAGCCGGAATGGATGCCGCG
>Ga0210396_10007106_pt1 | contig 10667 bp, 8 predicted proteins | sample IncBWH17OmetaG_FD_155466 | JGI IMG/M metagenome (GOLD analysis project Ga0210396, IMG submission 155466) | Forest soil microbial communities from Barre Woods Harvard Forest LTER site, Petersham, Massachusetts, United States - Inc-BW-H-17-O ... | reverse complement strand
CCCCCAATTCAAAAGATCATGGAAAGACCAACAGCAGGCTTAGCGTCTCAAGGAAAACCGCCAAAGCAGGTGCCCCGAATCGGCGATTTGGTTATCTATCTTCTCCGTCTCGGTACTTTCGGCTTCGGCGGACCCGTGGCACTCTGTCGGATATTTGGTAGCAGGCTTTTGGGGATCATTGATTGCAACCGTTGGAATTTTTCTACCTTCAATCCTGCTCATCCTTTTTGTCGCCCCGATCTTGATCCGCAATCGCAACAATTTGATCGTGCAAGGGTTCGTCAAAGGGGCCTGCGCGGCGGCCATTGGCACGATCTTAGGAGCCTCTGTGCTGTTGGGTAAGATTGCCATCGGCGATTGGCTTACCACCTTGATCGCGTTAGGTAGCCTTGTCGTGTTGTTCAGGTGGAAGATAAGCAATCCCTTGCTCGTCGCCGCAACAGCCGTTATCGGCTTGATCGCCTTCCCGCTGCTCCAACCACATTGGGTGCTCCTGCAATAGGCAATGGGGCAACCCGCACGCAATTATCCCTTTGCTGTTTCGGTTCGTACCGACCGACGAGGCGCGTGTGCGGCGATCTAGCTAAAAGGCGGTGAAGAGTCGCACGCACATACGCCGATACGCCCAAACGCCGACACGCAACACTAGCTAGCCCCCACCAGCGTCGGGATTTAGCTGACTAACTTGCTGGTTGTACTGGATGCCAAGTGCCTCGAGCAGCTTGGGATCAACCTTCCCGTTGACCGCCAATCCATGGTCTGACTGAAACTGACGGATCGCTTCAAGACTGCCGGAACCGAGAACGCCATCAATCTGCCCATGATAATAGCCGTCATCGGTCAGTTTGGTTTGAACTGACATGGCCAGATCGCTCCAGTACTCCTTAGATCCGTACTGCGAATCGTTCGCCGGCGGGTCGTCATAGTCGGCCGAGTAATCGTAACCGTAGGGGTAACCGTAATCGCTGTAGTCATACGGGTAGGCCCATCCGTCCCAACCCCACCACCAGGGACCACCCCACCCCCATCCTGGCCACCAGCCAAACGCGCCGAAGTTAAACCCGACGAAGAAATTATGCCGGAAGAAGAAACGACGATCATCTCGATCAAACCGACCAAAACGATTAAATCGATCATCGCGGTCGAAACGGTTAAAACGATCGTCGCGGTCAAAATGATTGTCGCGGAACCGGTCCGCGCGGTCGACGCCCCGGTCTGCTAAGCCATGGCGATCACGGAATTGATCCCGGCGATCAAGGGAACGGTCACCTCGCCCATTAAATCGGTTAAAGTCATGGTTTCGAGACTCGAAATTCTGGTGCGACGCAAAGTGATTCATTCCGTTGTGGCCAAAATTCGTTCCACTCCGGCTAAAGAAATGAGATCCCATCGCTGAGCGACTGTGCATCATCATCCCTCGCCCACCAAACCCTCCTCTGCCCATACCACCCATACCATGCCCGCCTCCCATACCGTGACCCCCGCCCATTCCACCGTGACCCCCACCCATCCCACTCGCAGCGGCCGTTTGAAATGGAATCGTTAACAGCGCAGCCAAGCCTGCTGGCAGCAACCAGCGGAAAACAACTGACCCACTCATAGATTGCAGCTCCGTGAGAAAGCCACTGGCAACTTTCTCGGGTTATTCGCTCAAAGTGTATAAATTCCCCGCCTCGCCGAAACCGGACTTCCTTCCAGAAGCCGCCGGGTCGGTGGCGAATCCTATCGAGGTTCAGCGATGTGCCACTGCCAGTCGAGGCGCAAGCGTACTGAACCGCCTCCAACTGATAGGACTTCCGTTTACAGATTTTATTCCGAACTTGCGCAGATTCAACTTCTGTTGTGCCTTGAATGAACCGCGCTGGCAAAGTCTTAGCGCACTTGCGGATTCTACCACAGTTAATAACCAAACCTGCTTTTTAACCAAACCTGCTTTTCAGCTGAATCTGTTCCGTCCACTGAATAAGCTGCGCAATTCTACCCGGAGGAATGTCGGCGTTGTCTAATCTGTGAACATCTCATCTCCGAGATCTCCTGTGAACACGCCCAGCTTGGAGTCGGAGCTCGTTTGTCCGATCTGCGGTTTCTCTAAGCGTGAAACCATGCCGGTCGATTCGTGCCAGTTCTTTTACGAATGCACGAGCTGTCATGCCCTACTTCGCCCTAAGCCAGGTGATTGCTGCGTTTTCTGTTCATACGGCTCGGTAAAGTGCCCTTCGATACAGAATGGCGGCTGCGCGGGCTAACGATAGCAGGCTGCTGCTACCGCAACATCATCGCAGCAATCGTGCTGAATCGGAGGCAACTGGGCTAGTCCCCGAAATACACAACCCGGTCGCCTGCAGGGCACCAGGTTGCTTGGCACCGTTGCTGCTGAGGGCGTGCGTGCGGTTCCTAACCGCACGTGAACCCATTCCGTTCTGACTATTTTCCTTTGTATGGCTGAGATCCTACTCATTTCGGGCAGTCCCACCACACCATCAAAATCTGCTGCTTTGCTCGAGTACTCGCGCGAGTGGCTAGGCGGCAGGTCGCCCTTCGAGACTGTGTTGGTTAGCGTCCGGGATTTTTCTGCCGACGACCTCATCCTAGCGAAGTACGAGAGCCCGTCGTTCTACGTCTTTAAGCAACAGGTTTCGAATGCTGCCGGGATTATTGTCTCAACCCCTGTTTACAAAGCGGCTTATACCGGTTCGCTGAAAGCGCTGCTCGATATTCTGCCGCAGTATGCGTTCCGCGGAAAAACCATCTTGCCCCTCGCTTCCGGCGGTTCCCCTGGGCACCTGCTGGCGATTGATTACGCCATAAAGCCTGTCCTCTCAACGCTCGGCGCGAGCGACATCCTTCAAGGCGTTTACCTGATTGACCAGCAGCTTCGTATCGAAAATGGCCAAGCAGTAATCGCAGACGAAGTGCGGCAGCGTCTCGACGAGTCATTAGCCCAGTTTGTGGCCAACCTCGAAATTCGGTTAACGGTTTCATTAAATCGTTATTGAGCGACCAAATTAAAAATTCCCGGTGGACGACGCAAAGTCTACCATTATAGTAGTGTATTCGAACATCGACCATAACTCGACCTTTTGCTCCCGAGACCAGCCCTCGCCTGCAGTCTTCTCAACAGCGGACAAGAGCGCTGGTCTTTGAGGATCCTCGATCCCGAGCCTTACTCGATCGGATCAAGCTGGTCGCGCCCAGTGCCGCCTATATTCTTATCGTTGGCGAAACCGGCACCGGCAAAGAACTGATCGCGCGCCACATTCATCACTTGAGTGCCAGGGACTCGGGCCCTTTCGTTGCGGTTAATTGCGGCGCGTTCTCTGAAAACTTGGTGGAGAGCGAACTGTTTGGCCACGAGCGGGGCGCTTTTACGGGAGCACTTGGCGCAAGAGCTGGTTGGTTCGAGGCCGCGCAAGATGGCACGCTTTTTCTGGACGAGATCGGTGAGTTACCGCTTCACCTGCAAGTAAAGCTGTTACGCGTATTGCAGGAACAGCAAGTGGTTCGCATCGGCTCCCGCCAGCCGATTGAGATCGACGTTCGCATTGTTGCCTCCACCAATATCGACTTGGAAAAAGCGGTCGCGGCCGGCCGCTTTCGTGAAGACCTGTATTTCCGGCTCAACGTTGCCACACTTCGGGTTGCGCCCCTTCGGGAGCGCCGCGGTGACCTCCTCCCCCTTGCCCAGTTCTTTCTGCGCGACTACTCTCAGCGACTTGGCACGACTGTGGGCTTCAGTCCGGAAGCAGAAGCGCATTTGCTGAACGGCTACACGTGGCCTGGTAACATTCGAGAGCTCGAAAACGTAATCCATCACGCGCTGATCGTCTGCGACGGCCAAGCAATTCGTCCTACCGATTTGAACTTGACCAACTTACGCGCTATCGGTCACTCGGGTGCTAACCATCATCCGGATACCAGAGCCTCAGGTGAGGAGCAGCTTCGTAATGCTCTCTTGACTCTATTTACAGAGGAGCCGTCACAGCTCCATAGTTTGATCGAGGATATCGTGATCCGTACCGCGTATGACTTTTGTCACCGCAACCAAGTTCAAACCGCGCGACTTCTAGGCATTAGTCGCAACATTGTTCGAGCCCGCCTCGCTCAATGCGGAGAAATTTCTTCCTCGCGGTCAAATCCGCCTGCGGATTAACATGATGTGGAGTTGAAAACCTTACAGGCACGCACTGGCCATGAAATGGCCTGAGAGAATAGCCCAGGCCCTCAGGCCTGGGTAGGTTCCTATAGCGGCCGACCTGCTTGTCCGCCGTAGTTCTGGGAATGCGGGGACGGAGGAGGAAAAGGGCGACCGAGTGCGCGAGTTTCGACCTACACGCATCGTTATCCACGACTATCAGACGCCGCGCTATCCCCAACCGATGCAGTCGCCCATTCAGGGCGAATTTCAGGGACAGCTTTCCCAGGCCTGAAGGCCTGGGCTGTTCTGTTACGCCATTGCATGGCGTACGCCCCCTTCGGGCAACAAACAGGATCACACCTGTTCGCAAAATTCACGCGACTTTCCACCATTCTCCTAACAGCTGCGTCTCTCCCATCAATTCCTCAGCAGATTGCTGCAGAAGCAGCAGAGGTTCTCATCCTCAAATTTCACTAACCAGTGCGAACTAGCTCCGATAGTTAATTCACTGGCTACGTTAGTAACTCATTACCAGGAGCTACTGGCCCCTCCCCCCAATTGAACTGCCGAGCCTAACTACATTGGCATCTGGTTTGCTAACATGCCAGGCAACTTCGCTACCATGACCAAGCGCATCTACTTTAACGCCTTCCACATGAACTGTGTCGTCCATCAGTCGCCGGGCCTTTGGGTCCGTCCGGACGACAAGATGCACGAATACACTAAGCTGGCGAATTGGGTCGAGTTAGCCAAGTTGTTGGAAAGAGGCAAACTCGACGCCTTGTTCCTGGCGGATGTGGTCGGTGTCTATGATGTGTACCGTGGCAACCGGCAAGCAGCGGTTACCCAGGCCGCTCAGATCCCGGTTAACGACCCCGTCGTCCTGATTCCAGCCATGGCTTACGCCACTCAAAACTTGGGATTCGCATTCACAAGCTCAGTCTTACAAAATCATCCGTTTGCTTTTGCCCGTACCATTTCCACTCTCGATCATCTAACCGAAGGCCGCATTGCCTGGAACATCGTCACCTCCTATTTGGAAAGCACGGGCCGGAACTTCGGTCGAAGAGGATTGCCTGAACATGATGAGCGCTACTCCATCGCCGATGAGTATATTGAAGTCTGCTACAAGCTGTGGGAAGGCAGTTGGGAGGATAACGCGGTTATCAGAGACACCAGACACGGCATCTACGCCGATCCGGCCAAAATCTGGGACGTTAAACACGATGGCAAGTATTTTTCCGTCGATGGTTGTCACCTATCCGAGCCCTCGCCGCAGCGCACTCCAGTGCTTTACCAGGCTGGCGCGTCATCGCGAGGAAGGCAGTTTGCTGCCAACCACGCAGAATGTGTCTTCGTTCTGGGCCCGAACCACCAGGTGGTAGGCAAATACATCCACGACACTCGAGATCGGGCCGTGAGGTTAGGCAGAAATCCACAAGACCTGTTGTTTCTCGCCTACGTCAAGGTGATTACCGGAGCGACCGAAAGCGAGGCGCAGCGCAAATATAAGGAATTCTTTGAGCAGATTAACTATGATGGCGGATTAGCGTTGCTTAGCGGCTGGACGGGGATTGACTTTGGTCAGTTCGAGCCGGATCAACCACTCGAATACATCGAAACCAATGCCATTCGGACGATCGTGCATGGATTTACAGAGGCCGATCCGACTCGGAAGTGGACATTACGTGATTTGGCCAAGTATGTCGGCATCGGCGGCGCCGGCCCTGTGTTGGTGGGAACCCCGGAGCAAATAGCTGATACGTTTGAGGAGTGGGTGGAAGCCGGAGTCGACGGGTTCAATCTGGCGTACGCCATCACCCCTGGCACTTTCGCCGACTTCATTGATGGAGTTGTGCCTGTGCTACAGAAGCGCGGGTTGATGCAGAAAGAATATCAAGAAGGCACCTTGCGAGAGAAGCTGTATGGCAAAGGCCGCGCTCGTCTTCGCGAGGATCATCCTGCTGCCACCTATCGTGTTCAAAAATCCGGTCCGATCAAGACTTCTCCAATCGCCCTGGCTCAGGCCCTGAGCCGCTAGCCCCAGCAATCTTTCAAAAACTTACCAATTCACTTCATGCAACAAATCGAACTTCAAGCTGGACATCAACTCGGGCAGATTCCCGGCTTCGTCGCGATCGGAAGTCTGGGAGCAGTTATGTTGGGCATCTCTCTCTACAGTAGGGCGAAGCTAGTTAAGAATACCCACGACTTCGTTATCGCCGGCAGGAAACTTGGTTTTGGATTTGGTGTAGCCGGACTGGTCTCCGTCTGGACCTGGGTCGTCGGAATCTTAATGCCAGCGGCTGTTACCTATTCGTTCGGGTTGTCCGGCCTTTGGTGGTTCACCGTTCCCAACGGATTAGCCGTGGTGGCAGTGGTGCCGTTTGCACGCAAGCTAAAGAGACTGATGCCGCATGGATACACCATCAGCGAATTCGCGAGTGTACGCTTCGGCGGAAATAAGCTCGCCACTATTGTCGCGATATCGGGCATTATCTTCGGTACCTTTCAAGCAGTTATTGTGAACCTTAAAGGCGCCGCTATTGTGGTCTCGAGCATCTTCGGGATCCCAGAAGGCGTTGTCGAAGTAGTGGCCGCTGCCATTGTCTTGATTTACACCCTGCTGGGGGGCTTATGGGCGTCTATGGCGACCTCGACTTTGATGACCTTGGTATTGTTAGTGCCGACCGCGATCATCGCATTTGTCGGCTTGGTGCATGCCGGCGGCGCCGAGCTGGTCTGGCAGGCCGTGGCCGCACAGGGCAACGGCCTGCTTACGGTTGGACGAGCTGACGCTTTCCAGAATTTTGGTGTCACCTTTACGCTGGCATTGATTACCGCCACCATCGCCGGGCAGGAATTCTGGAACGTTGCCTGGGGCTTACGTGATAAAGAGCTTGGTCGCAGTTTCTTCTGGGGTGGCGCACTCTACTACCCGATCGCACTCGGACTCGGCGTGTTAGGACTGATCGGGCTCGCCGCTCATGTGGACCTGCAGAAGGATCTCAGCGGCGACTCCGCTGCACTAGCGCCATTCCTGCTTACCCATCTCGGCCTCCCCAGTTGGTTGATTTACGTATTCGTTATTATGGTGCTCGCCGCCTGCAAATCCGTGGTCGACGGAGCGCTCACCGGAGTCAGCACGATCACCGCCGTCGATATCTTTAAACGTTATTTACCTAACGTTTCCGAACGGACCCGATTTTTCTGGACCCGCGCTTCGATGGTTCTGGTCATTGCTATCTCGATCGCCATTCTACTTGGCGGAGTCAATTTTGTAACCCTATTATTAGTTACATCGGCTATTCGTGGCGCCGTCCTGATCCCGCTCATTTTGGCAATAGTTTGGCCGAAGATGAACGCTACGGCTTTTGTCTCAGGTACCGTAAGCGCGCTTGTTGCCGGAATCATCGCCAGACTTCTCTACAGTAACAGTGAAATCGTCAGCACGGCCGTTGTGGTGATCACCAGCGCGGTGGTGCCTCTCGTCATCGGGGCGTTGAACAAACAACGCTACGATTATTCTGAACTGGCCAAAGTTCAGGATCTCCAAACGTCGCACAGTTGACCCGCTCCACAGGCTATCACTATGAAATCATTCGCTTCTCGCCGCCAAAGTCACCACTTCACAACTAACCCCAATCCGATCCGCGCCAGCCTCTTGGCTGCGACTGCACTGACGCCAATGGGAGCTTATGCGAAATCTGAATCGCTTGGCTTAGAAAAGGCCGTCGGCCTTCTCACGGGCGAGCCAACCGTCTCGCTCGACGGATGGATTGCCTTTGGCGCGATCGCGCTGGGGTTGATCCTGACTGTCCTTTACCTACGGGGAATGTATCTCGTTCTGCATTACGCATCGGAAACCTATGGTGTGAGTCTCGATGCGGTCGATGACGCTGAATACAGCAGTCGCAGTGAGCGGCGTTTGCTCTATATCGGTTCCGTTCTGTTAGTAGTACTCTCGGGTCTGATTATTTCTGCCTACGGCTTTGGCTGGTTCCTTCTCTATGTGGGCCCGGCGCTCAGTCTGCTAGGTCCGCTCGTAATTATCGTTTCCATGGCCATTGATGTTCGCAAGTGCCGCCGCGCGCTGGGTGAACTTCCGAAACAATCGGCCAAAGCCGGCGCCGCCGGCCCATTGTCGGTGGGCCAGGAATCGATCTGAGAATGCACGTCGGAACCCAAAAAAATTCACTTCTTTCTATGTCCCTAAAATTCGGTTATTGGGCCCCCATCCTGAGCGGTGGCTACGTCTTAAGCAACATCCCTCAGCGAACCGAATGGAGCATCGCCGCCAACGTTCGCCTCGCCCAAACCGCGGAGCGAGTCGGCTTTGATTACACCCTCTTGCCAGCTCGCTTTACCAGTTTGGAGTGTGGCGATGGACAGAATGATGCGCTGGCTACGTCAGCCTATCTTGCGGCCGCTACCGAACGACTGAAAATCATCGGAGCGTTCCATACGGCTTATTGGCACCCAGCGATGATTGCGAAGAGTGCGTCTACTATCGACGTCGCTTCCGGCGGTCGGTATGCCCTTAATATCCTAAGCGGCTGGCTCAAGGACGAGTATCGACAGTTCAATCGTCCCTGGCTTGAGCACGATGAGCGCTATCGACAATCTGAGGAATTCATTCAGATCCTCCGCGGACTTTGGACGTCCGAAGAGCCTCTTTTTTTTAACGGAGATTACTACCGCATTCATGGAGCCGTGTTTCGCCCGAAACCAGTTTCCCAGCCTGGTCCCGAGATTTTCCAAGGCGGAAATTCCAAGGCGGCCAGACGGATGGCAGGAACTCACTCAGATTGGTATTTTCTGAATGGCAATTCGATTGAGGGAGCGAAAGAGCAGATTGCAGAAGTCAGAGCGATTGCCGCCTCTAACCAGCGTCAGGTGAAGTTCGGATTAAACGCTTTTGTCGTACTCAGGGACACCGTCGAAGAAGCTCTGGCCCAAAAGCAGGCCATCATCGATGCCGCGGACCCTGAAACCATCCAAGCTTTTGCTAACCAGGCTAAGAACGCCGGCCAATCCACCAAAGAAAAGCAGGGCATGTGGGCAAACTCGGATTATACCGATCTGGTCCAACCGAATGACGGTTTCAAGACTGGCCTCATGGGCCCAGCAGACTTCATCGCAGAGCGCATCGAATTGTACCGGGAGATCGGAGTCGATTTACTGCTGGCTGCCTTCCTCCATTTCAATGATGAGCTTGAAGAATTCGGTCACCAGGTGATCAGCCGGTTCAAACGGCACCAAGACAAAGTCACACTGTCTGTGCCGGACCGACCGACCGCTCCCGAAGCTTCCGCCCCCGTCCAAGGAGCGTTTGCCTGCGGCTACGAAACCGCTAGCGAAACTCGGAAGTCACAGGAACACGCCGTTGCTTCCGTCGAGCATACATCCTGAAGGGGTGTGTCGGACTTCTGCCGCGAAGCGGCTATTCAATTACTTTGCAATGAACTTCCGGTAGGGATGAGCTCCTGCTCATCCGTGATTGGTGGCGACCGTTGAAACCACGGATGAGCGGGAGCTCATCCCTACCGGTTCAGCTCATCCCGATCCCGCTTCTACAATTTTATCCGCCTAATCCGAAGCGCGTTGCCGATGACTGATACTGAGCTAAAGGACATTGCTGCCCCCGCAATGATGGGACTAAGTAACAGCCCGAAGAACGGATAGAGAATCCCGGCTGCAATCGGAACTCCAAGCAGGTTGTAGATAAAAGCGAAGAACAGATTCTCGCGGATGTTCCGCATAACTCGCTTACTGAGAAGTAACGCCTTCGCAATTCCGCTTAGATCTCCCCTGACTAAGGTGATACCGGCGCTTTGAATGGCAACGTCCGTGCCCGTGCCCATCGCTATGCCAACATCCGCTGCGGCCAGAGCGGGCGCGTCATTAATGCCATCTCCGGCAACTGCAACCTTCGCGCCGCTTGCTTTCAATTCCTCCACCAGCCGCTGTTTATCTTCTGGCTTCAGACCAGCTCTGACTTCGTCGATCTGCAATCGCTCAGCAACCGCCTGAGCCGTCCGGGGATTGTCTCCCGTTGCCATTACAATCCGGATGCCCATAAGGTGAAGCTGCTGAATTGCGCTGGGGGTCGCCTCTTTTACGGGATCGGCGATACCAATTATCCCGACCGCGCGACCATCGTTCGCTACCCAAACAATACTCCGTGCCTGCTTACTAAGCTCATCCGCTTTCTCAGTTAGCTCCTTAGGAATGACAACTCGGTTGCTCTGCAAGAAGTCCTGGTTCCCGGCTAGCACGTCTCCCCCATTTATCACCCCCTTGATACCGGCTCCGGTAATCGATTGGAATTGCGCCGTTTCCCGCAGGGCGATGCCCCTCTGATTCGCCTCGGCCACGACCGCCCTGGCCAAAGGATGTTCGCTTTGCAACTCAACGGTTGCCGCCAAGGACAACAAAGCGCTTTCCTCGAATGCGTCGACAGCGACGACATCCGTGACCTGCGGCTTACCGGCCGTCAGGGTACCGGTTTTGTCTACGATCAAGTGAGTTA
>Ga0210396_10007104_pt1 | contig 10668 bp, 7 predicted proteins | sample IncBWH17OmetaG_FD_155466 | JGI IMG/M metagenome (GOLD analysis project Ga0210396, IMG submission 155466) | Forest soil microbial communities from Barre Woods Harvard Forest LTER site, Petersham, Massachusetts, United States - Inc-BW-H-17-O ... | reverse complement strand
GCCCACGTCTCTTTGTTTTCGGCGATGAATCGCAGGTGTGTCTCGCTGACTTGGTAATCGTCGTGGGCCTGGCGGCCGTCGAAGATGATGTGCAGCCCGACGTGAAAGTCTGTCACGTTCACCCCCCGGGTCAGGTCGGGAACGCGCGGGCCAGCCGCGAAATACAGGATGCCAGGAGCCACCTTGAGATACTTGTGACAGTCGGCCACCAGCTTGTCCTGTGCCGCCGGCGACGGATCCTTCAGTGTGAAATAGACCATGTGGGCGATGACGGGGCGGGTCGACGGGGCGGACATTGCGGTGTTCCTTGCGACGGCACGACGAGGCTGGGCGGGCCGGACAAACCCCCGCGCTGGTCACGAGCGATTCTGACGGCGGCTCCCCGGGCCCGCAAGCACGGGCTTCCGCGTGGGCGTCGGCGGATAAAAACGGCAAGTTGACACGCTTCAAACGCGAGGATTAGACTTCGAAAGGGGCTCGCCAACCGCGTGTTGCGCGCATTTTTCTGGGAATTCCGGCGGCTTTTTCTGCCAGCCGTGTGGAATCTGGCGAACGCAAGGCGGTATTAATTGAAGAGGCCGACCGGTCTGTCAGTCTTCCGCGTTTCAAAGCAAGTGCCGGCCCCGCAAACTTTGATCCTTCCACCAAGGAAGCAGGCTGCGCCCTAGGCGAGGACGAACATGAAGCGACAACCGGATTGGAAGCGCGGCTGGTGGTGCCTGGCCGCGATGCTGGCCGTGTGGGCCTACTGCTGGGCGATTGGCCCGATCGCAGTCGACGCCCAGGAGGCCAAAGGCAAGGCCGCCGCTCCGGCGCCCGCCGCCGCCCCTCCTGCCGCCGCGCCAACCTCGACCTCGGAACCGGAAGCGGCCCCGCCACCGAGCAAAAGCGTGCTCGTGTGGTTGATCGAAACCTCCGGGTGGATCGGGGCCGTCCTACTGGTCCTCTCCATCTACTTCGTCGCCAAGATCGTGCACCTCTATTACGACATGCGGATGGAGGTCGCCGCCCCGCCCGAAATTCTGCAGCAGTGCGAGACCCTGCTCAAAGCCAAAGACTTCATGGGCGTCTACAAGCTGGTGAAGGGGGACGACTCGTTCTTCAGCACCGTGCTGACGGCGGGCCTGGCCGAATTGCCGCAAGGACTCGTCGAAGCCCGCGACGCCATGGAGCGCGTGGGCGAAACGCTCGTCGTCGAAATGGAAACCAAGATCAGCATGCTGGCCGTCGTCGGCACGCTGGGGCCGATGATCGGCCTCTTGGGAACGCTCAAGGGAATGATCGCCAGTTTCAGCGCGATCGCCATGTCGGATACGCAGCTCAAGGCCAGCCAGGTGGCCGGCGGAATTTCCGAAGCGCTCGTGCTCACCTTTGAAGGAGTCGGGCTCGCCGTGCCCGCGATCTTCTTCTTTGCCGTATTTCGCAATAAGGTTTCGTCGATCAGCACGGCCACCATGCTGGCGGCCGACGAATTTATCCGCCGCACGAACGCCCTCTTGCGAGCCAAGCCAACGACGGGGCCGATGGGGCCGACGACCGGCTGACGGAATTCCCGCGAGACGACTGCAGGCAGCCCGGCGGCGGACTGCTCCACGGTTCACGGACGATCGATTCGGAAGATCGGTATGGCTCACTCCCCCCTGGATATGTCCACGGCGCAGCCGAACCTGACGCCGCTGTTGGACATGGTCTTTCAGCTGATCACGTTCTTCATGCTCGTGATCAACTTCAAGGATGCGGCCCTCGATCAATCGCTGCAGCTTCCGGTGTTGGGATCGGCCCGCCCGCTCGACACCAAGGGGCAGGAAGACCTGCTGGTCCTCAACATCGACGCCGAGGGGCGGCTGAAGGTCTACGGCGTGCCGCGGGAGGTGCAGTCCTACATCGCCGACGAAGCGCGGCAGGAAGAAGCCCGCCTCAAGACCAAGGGGACGCCGCTTAAGGCGGGCGAAGAGCTGCCGACGATGGTGGTGATCCGCGCTGACCGGACGACTCCGTTCAAACTGCTCAACGACATCATCAAGACGTGTCAGAAGCACAACTATCGCAAGTTCGCGCTCAAGGCCATGAATCGGCGGGAGGGACCCTGACATGCGTCGCCGCCGCCGCCTCTCGCGCGCCCTGACCGACGTCGAGCTGAACCTGGCATCGATGCTCGATATGGCCTTTCAGCTGCTGGCGTTTTTCATCCTCACATTTCGGCCCTCGCCGATCGAAGGACAGCTTTCGCTGCATCTGCCGCCGGCCGTCCCGGTCACGAACGTGCAGACCGAGCGCCCCGACGTCACCGAGGCCGCCGACGCCGGCGGCACGATCGCCAAGACGCTCGAAGTCAGCGTGTTCGCCGACAACAGCGGCAACGTGTTGAAGGTGCAGGTCGGACTGCGGACCGCCTTTTTGGGTCCAGCCGACACGGGCAATCTCCACAAGCTCGACCAGAAGCTGCACGAGGCTTTCGCCTTCGAGGGCAGCCCGTTCGAGCAGATTGTGATCCGCGTCGCTCCGAACCTGAAGTACGAAGAGCTGATGAAAGTGATCGACGTCTGCACGCGGCAGAAAACAGCCGACGGGCAGATGCTGCATAAGATCAGCTTTGTCGAGATGTCCGGAACCGAACAGGCCAAGTGAGCCGAACGATGCGCCGTCGACGCAGTCGCACACGTGCTTTCGGTCCGTTCGCCTCCAATCCAACGTCGGCCCTCATGCGGCTCGGCACGCTCTTGATCGTGCTGGGGCTGATTTACTCGTGGGCCAGCAAGCCCCAGTCGTGGCGCTGGCTGGAAGACAACGCCCCGGGCGCGGCCGACGGTCAGATGGCGCTGGCCGAAATGGGGCCGTCGAGCGGCGGCCCGTCAACCGAAGGCACGCCCGTCGCCAAGCCGGCTGTAGACGAAACAGTCGTCGCCGCGCCGACCGACGTCGACCCGGCCGAGCGGGAGCAGGCACAACATCTCTTCGAGGCAGTCTCGGACAAAACCGTGCTTGCCCCGGAAGAAATGGCCGCGTACTGGCGGCTAATGAAATGGACCCGCGCACAGACGTTCGCCGCGATGGACCATCGCGCGGCCCGCGACGTGCCCCGCCTGGGGCTTCTCGAACAGCCGGAACGTTATCGGGGCCACTTGCTGCGGCTGCGGCTGCACATCCTGCGAATTCTGGATTGGGAAGCGCCCAAGAATTCGGCCGACGTGAAGCGGGTGTACGAGGCCTGGGGCTGGACCGATCAGTCGAACTCGCTCTATGTTTGCGCGTTCACCGAACTGCCTGCCGGCATGAAAACAGGTGAGTCGCAGCACGAAGAGGGCGTCTTCGTCGGCTACTTCCTCAAGGACCTCGGCTTCCAGGCCCTCATGCGCAATCATGCGGCCCCATTGTTGGTGGGACGGATGCAGCGCGCGGAGTCGTCTGCCCCGGCACCGCTGGTCGCCGAGTCCGACTGGCACTGGCTGTGGATGGGAGCCCTCGTGTTTGTCGCGATCAGTTTCGTGTTCGCGTGGCTGCGTCTGCGCCGCGTTCGCCCGGCGACCGTCGCCGCTCCGACCGCAGCCGACGAAGCCGAGATGGAGGATTGGTTCCGCAGCGAAGGCACCGCCGATCCAATCGATCCCGCCCACCATCGCGATTTGTGACCAGTCCCGCCCGGCTCCCATTTCCTTTCACGAAGAAACCTGCCACAAGAAAGCCCAATGTCCGCCTCGGAAGTTCGTCCCACAGTCGCCGGAGTCGAAGTTCGCGGTCCTCTCTCGGTCGAAGCGTCCCGCATCCTCACTCCCGCGGCTCTCGAGTTCATTGCCGCGCTCGAGCGGCAGACTCGCGCGCGTCGCCGCGTGCTTCTGGCTGCGCGGTCCGAGCGACAACAAGCTCTCGATGCCGGCGAGCTGCCCGACTTTCTGCCGGAAACCGCCGCGCTGCGCCGCGACGACTGGCAGATCGCGCCGGTTCCCACGGCGCTCGCCGATCGGCGCGTCGAAATCACGGGGCCGGTCGATCGCAAGATGATCATCAACGCGCTCAACTCGGGCGCGAACATGTTCATGGCCGACTTCGAAGACTCGCATTCCCCCACCTGGAGCGGCACACTCGAAGGTCAGGCCAACCTGCAGGATGCGATCGCCGGCACCATCGACTTCGTCAATCCGCAGGGCAAGGCGTATCGCCTCGCCGACAAAACGGCGACGCTGCTCGTGCGTCCGCGCGGCTGGCACCTGGACGAGAAGCACGTGCTGGTCGACGGTCAGCGGATGTCGGCCAGCCTGTTCGACTTCGGCCTCTACTTCTTCCACAACGCCCGCGCCCTGGTTGCCAAGGGACGGAGGCCCTACCTCTATCTCCCCAAAATGGAGAGCCACCGTGAGGCCCGCTTGTGGAACGACGTCTTCGTGTCGGCCCAAGAAGCGCTCGGTCTGCCACCGCGCACCATCAAGGCGACCGTGCTGATCGAGACGATCCTGGCCTCCTTCGAGATGGACGAGATTCTTTACGAGCTGCGAGACCACATCGCCGGACTCAACTGCGGACGGTGGGACTACATCTTCAGCTTCATCAAGAAGTTTCGGAACCGGCCCGACTTCGTGCTGCCCGATCGGGCCCTCGTGACCATGACCACGCATTTCCTGCGTTCTTACTCGCGGCTTTTGATCGAGACCTGCCATCGCCGGGGGGCTCACGCGATGGGCGGCATGGCCGCGCAAATTCCCATCAAGGACGATCCGGCCGCCAACCAGCAGGCGCTCGACAAGGTCCGGGCCGACAAGGAACGGGAAGTGAACGACGGTCACGACGGCACGTGGGTCGCGCATCCGGGCCTGGTCGGCATTGCGAAGGACGTCTTCGACGCGCGGATGGGCGCCCCCAATCAAGTCGGCCGCCGGCTGCCCGAATTGAAAATCACCGCGGCCGACCTGCTGGCCGTCCCCGAAGGCCCGATCACGGCCGGCGGACTACGAGTGAACGTGGCGGTCGGCGTGCGCTATCTCGAATCGTGGCTGCGAGGCAACGGCTGCGTGCCCATCTTCAACCTGATGGAGGACGCCGCCACTGCCGAAATCTCGCGGGCCCAGATCTGGCAGTGGATTCGCCACCCGCGCGGCCAGATGAGCAACGGAACGAAGATCACCCCGGCGGTGGTGCAGGAAGTGCTCGACAGCGAGCTGGCAGCCCTGCGCGAGAAACTCGGCCCGGCAGATTACGCTCTGACCAGGTTCGACGAGGCGGGCGACTTGTTTCTGTCAGTGAGTACGACCGAAGAATTCGTCGATTTTCTGACACTGCCCGCTTACGAGCGAATCGATTGACCGAATCGATCGCCCCGCCCCCATCACGCGGGTCGGCGCCGTCAGTTCTCGTCGGCGCGACGCGGCAGCGTGTGCAGAATCTTCGCCAGGTCGGACAGCGCGACCGGCTTTTTGAGCACGCGATCGAAGCCCGCCTCGTACGCCCGACGCTCATGGTCCGAGCCTTCCCAACCGCTGACGGCAACGATGCACAAGTCGCGGGACGTCTCTTCCTGGCGGGCCGCCTTCGCGAACGCATAACCCGACATTTCGCCCGGCAGCGTGATGTCGCAGAGCACGACTTCGGGCTGAAACTCACGAGTGGCGGCCATGCCGCTCTCGCCGTCTTCTGCCTCGCGGGCTTCGTGCCCCAACTTGGTGAGCAGCAACTTGAGGATGGTCCGCGCGTCGCGGGAGTCGTCCACGATTAACACGCGTCGTCGGGGAGCATTAGTGCCCGCGCCGTTCGCTTCGTGGCAGAGGCCGGTCATAAGGAAAGTCCGCTTACCTGGCTCTGAGAGATCGGGGCGTCGTGATCGGCGTTGCGATGAGGCGAAACTGATTCGCAATGCAGAGACAAATCACTCGAAGGCCGAGCCGTGTGGCTGCCCTGGCTCTCGCCCTAATGATACCCCACGGACGCTTCAGGGGCAGCGCGCCACTTCCAAGAAAAAATCGCGTGAACGAAAATCCACGTCGCAAAATCCGCTGGAAATTACCCAAACGGCCCGGCCGCAAAAGGCGACTTCACGCGACATTCAGCTTCCGAGGGCCGTTGCTGCCAGCCGCCGCGCGGTCCGCCGCAGGACGCCGGACCAATCGCCCGACGGGCCGGACCGCCAGAGTCGCATCGACGGGTACCAGGGCGTTGCGTCGCCGTCTTGCATCCACCGCCAATCGCAGCAGAACGGCAGCAGCGTCCAGACGGGTCGTCCGAGCGCCCCCGCGAGGTGCACCGTGGAGTTGTCGACCGAGATCACCAGATCGAGCGCGGCAATCTTGGCGCAGAAATCGTCGAGGTCGCTCATTGGATCACAATCGGCGCCGTCGTCGAGGGTTACGCCGAAGCGCTGGCGGGCGATCAGGGCATCGGCGGCTGCGGGCCCGTGCTGCAGATTGACGAAGCGAACTCCGGGCACTGCGAAGAGTGGCCCCCACTCGGCCAGCGGAATCGATCGTTTGAGTTCCGTCTCGCGCTCTTTGCCCCCCTTCCAGGCAATGCCCACCTTGAAACCGCCGCCCCCGCGGCTAAGTCGCGCCCGCCACGCCGCCACCCGCGGCGCGTCGGCTTGGAGATAGCCGGCCGTCGTCGGAAAGTCCTCGATGCGCCGCCGCGTGTGGCGGGGTAACGATCCGATGAACTTGATGCGCGTCTCCCCGGTCGTCGGATCGTGCCCGGCCGGCTGGGAAATTGAATTCGGTTTGGCGACGACTTGAATGCTTGGAAACGAGCGGGCAAGGAGCGGCACCAGCCTTGGATCGCACTCGACCGTGCACTTGCCGGCCGATCGCGCGAACTCTGGTAGGCACGATGCAAACATCACCTGGTCGCCGATCCCCTGCTCGGCCAGGACACGCACGGGATGGTCGCTCGACAATGCACTCCGCGAGTCCGCCAACCGGCGGTTGACGTGCGGCTCGCCTTTCAGTCGCCACTCATATTCGTCCCAACCGTCCGCCATTTTGCCCTGGGAAAGCCAGATCAACGAGCGATCGAACCGCGCCTCAGCCAGTTCTGGGTTTTCGGCCAGCACCCGCTCGAGGCAATCGAGGGCTTCGGGAAATCGCCTCAGGTCCTTCAAAGCCACGGCCAGGTTTACCAGGATTTTTTGGACCTCGTCGGGAGCATTGGCGTCGACCGGCCGCTGCCGCGGCGCGTCGCGGTGACGTGCTTCGGCCACGCCAAGGGCTTTCCGATAGCAGCGTACGGCCTCTTCAAGGCGATTTTCCTCGCGGTGCGAGTTGCCGAGATTGAACCACACAGCCGACGAGCGAGGGTCAGCCGCCAGAGCCGCGCGATAGGCGGCGTCGGCGAGGTCAGCGCGGCCGGCCTGTTTCCAAGCGGCGCCCAAATTGTTGAGCGTTTGCGCATTGCTCGGCTCGAGCGCGGCCGCACGCCGGTAAGCGTCGATCGCCTCGGCTAGCCTGCCTGAGTCGTGAAAGTGCGTGCCCCGCGCGAAGTCACTCGCCGCCTTCGTCCGGGCGAGTTCGAGGAGTTGTCCGGCGACCTCCCGTAATAGCTCGTTCCATTTCTCCTCGGGCGGACCCTCGGCGGACGAATGGCGGAGGAGCCGCATGCTCGGATACCAGGGCGTGTCGCTGCGATCGGTGAACCAGCGCCAGTCGCCGGCGAATGGAAGCAGTGTCCAGACCGGGACGTTGAGCGCTCCGGCCAGGTGCACACTCGCGTTATCGACCGAGATCACCAAGTCGAGCGCGGCGATTTGTGCGGCCGGACCGTCGAGATCGCCCAACGCGTCGGCCTCCGGCCAATCGTGTAATGCCGAACCCAGCTCTCGCCGCGCCTGCTCAAGCTCCGCCGCACAGTCGCCGTACTGCAGGTTCACGAACGCGACGCCCGGAATGCGGAAGTGCGGAGCCCACTGTTCGAGCGTCGTCGAACGACGGCGACGCGTCGCCGGGTCCTTCCCGCCGCGCCACGCAATGCCGACGACCAGTCCGGCTCCCAATCGCTCGAACCGCTCCCGCCACTGACTGACTTGCACGAGGTCGGGAACCAGATAGCCGGAGTGTCGTGGGAACGCCTCGAAACGCGGGCGCACGAGCCGCGGCAAACTGCCGGCGGCGATTTGCGCATCCCACGGCGTCACGCCGGCCGCCCGTGGGTCGATTTGTCCCGTTCGGGGAAAGAATGTTGCCGACGGAAACGACCGCGAAAACAGTCGCAACAGCCGCGGCTCGCACTCGATGAGGCAGCGGCCCGAGCGCGCGATCACCTCGCCGAAGCAAGAGGCGAACATCACCTCGTCGCCGACTCCCTGCTCGCTGTAAACCAAAACCGTGCTGTTCGGATCGTGCCCGCCGTCCCACTCCGGCTCGCTGAATATCCGCGGCTTGCCGTTGTACCGCCAGCGCCATTCGTACTCGCGCCAGCCGCGCTCGAGGTGGCCCTGCCGTAGCACGGCCAAAGCTCGATTGAATTGGACGATCGGCGAATCGGGCTTCAGCCGCAGCGCGCGAGCGAACGCCGCCTCTGCTTGCGGAAAGTGGCCGAGGTCCTCATAGGCGTTGGCCAGATTGACGTGCGCGTCGAAGAAGTCGGGGCGCAGGCAGACCGCCCGCAGAAAGCAGTCGACGGCCGCCGACAGCTGTCCGTCGTGTCTTAGCGTCAGGCCCAGGCCGTAGTGCGCATCGGCTGAACGGGGAGCCAACTCGACAGCCCGTTCGTGGCAGTGCCGAGCTTCGCCGCATTCGTCTAAGCCGCGGAGCGCTTCCCCCAGCCCACTCCACGCCTCGCCGGAGCCCGGATCCTGCTCGATGACGCGTCGAAACTCGACAGCAGCCGCCGCAAAGTCTGACCCGTCTTTCAGCACGTTCCCCAAGTTGAGCCGAATGCCAGACGAATCGGGAGACAGCTCGATTGCCCGGCGGAGCGCGGCCAGCGCCTCGGCCGTGCGGCCCAGCGACCGATAGGCCACTCCCAGATTGCTGTGGTAGGCTGCGTTCGCCTCGTCGAGCGACAAGGCCCGCCGAATTCGTTCGACGGCCGTGACATGATCACCACGTTGATGGGCGATTACACCCAGCAAGTGATGGGCGTCGGCCTCGGCCGGCTCGGATTCGAGGGCTCGCTCGTAAAGCCGGGCCGCCCGATCGAGCATCCCCCGCCGGTGATGCTCGATCCCCTCGCGCAAGAGTTGAGCTGGTTCGCCCGCGAGCACTCCCATGCCTGGCCCCCGCCCGGCGGCCGACGTTCAAGCGTCGGCGCCGGCCTCGTGCTCCAGTTTCCCGGCTCGCTCCCGTTCGCTTCGCAAGGTTCTCTTACTGTTCCCGTCCAATTATGGCGTCGCGTTCGTCGGCTTCATCACTGGAGCCGGAGAAGGCAGAACGGGCGGGATCGACGGTGACGGAGCAGGCGTGGGCGCCGGCATCATCGCCGGAGACGCAGGCGGAGCCGGCGGCGGAGCCGTTGCCGGTGCTGCCGTGGCCGCGGGCGTCGTTCCCACCGGAGCCGGCGGCACCGGAGCCCCCGCACCAGCCGGACCCGTGGCCGGTTGCGTCGACGGCGGCTGCAGCGTCTCCACTCCCTGCGGCAGCTGATTCTCCTCGGGCTCGGTGCAGAGGAAGTTCACAGGAATGGCGTGGCTTCGCGCCCAGGCGTTGCGCACAGCGTCCTTGTAAGCTTCCGGCGTCCAGTCCGATTCGGCCAGCGTCACGTTGTGGTAATCGAGCAGCGTCCCCTTGCGGAAGTTGAGGTCCATGATGGCCTCGGCATAGTTGACGAGGCTCGTGTAATAGCTCTGCTCGGCCGACGCCAGGTTCGATTGAGCCGTAAGCACGAACGACAGGGTCGTGGTGCCGACCTCGTATTGATACTGGTACAGCGCGAGTTCGCGCTCGGTCGCCAGCCGTCGATTGAAGTACGACTGCGCCGTCTGGTAGTTGACGGCAACGTTCTGGAATGCGACGGCCAATTCCTGGGCAATTTCCATTTCGTCAACGGCCAAGCCTTCGCGGGCCTTGGCAACACGGATCTCGTATTGGCGCACCTGTGACCAAGCCGCACGGAAGCCGATGGGCATCGAGAATTGGAACCCTGCCGACCACCCGGTCTGCCCGGCCTCGGCCAGCGACGCGAAGGCACTCGAATAGGGTTGTGCGAGTTGCGACTGCTGGCTGATCAGATCGTTGCCGAACGCGTTAACCTGATACGAACTGACGAAGGCGAGCTGCGGATGCACCAGGCTCTTGGCCGCCCGCAATTGCAGTTCGAGGCTCTTGATCTGCCATTTCTGCGTGCGCAACTCAGGCCGTCGCGTGAGCGCTTCGCTGAGCGAGCTGTACCAGTCGGGAACAAATTTCGCGATGGGCGGCTCGTCGACTGGGCGAATGATCCGCCCGTCGTTGACCGGCAGACCGAGCAATCGTCGCAAACTCGTTTCGGCGTTGTAGAGATTGTTCAGCGTCGTTTCGGCCGTGGCTCGCGTGTTGTAGAGCTGATCGCGGGCCGTCGCTTCATCGACCGGCGTAAAGCCGGCGGCACCGCCGATGTCGAGCTTGGCCTTGGCCTCGCGCCATGACCGCAGTGCGCTGTTGTGAGCGACGACGGCTGTGTGATAGAGGCGGTATTGCAGATACAGATTCCAATACGTGTTCTCTGTGTCGCGCAAGAGGATCAGAGCATACAGTCCGAAGGCCACCAAGCTGATCTCCT
>Ga0210396_10007100_pt1 | contig 10672 bp, 4 predicted proteins | sample IncBWH17OmetaG_FD_155466 | JGI IMG/M metagenome (GOLD analysis project Ga0210396, IMG submission 155466) | Forest soil microbial communities from Barre Woods Harvard Forest LTER site, Petersham, Massachusetts, United States - Inc-BW-H-17-O ... | reverse complement strand
GGCCAGCCGCCCAGGCTTTGGCGCCACCGCACGGCAAGATCTCGGGATCTGGTGGCAGCCGGAGCTGGTGGAGCAGATGCTCGGCGATCTGCGCGGGGCCGGACTGAACGTACTGCAGGCCACCGCTGCAGCTGGACTACAGACGGGTTCAATTTCTGCACAAACGGCGTCAGGAGCTTCCCGCGCCGAGGAAGGCTTCTGGGTCGCGGTGCTGCCATTCAAATGCAGCGGAAGCAGCGCTGATTTGAAGCCGCTCGCCGAGGGATTAACAGATGAGATCATCACCGGACTTTCGCGCTTCTCGTATCTGCGGGTCATCGCGCACGGATCGACGGCGAAGTATTCGAGCGCACGGGAAGATGTGCGTTCCATAGGCAAAGAACTGGGCGCGCGTTACGTGATTGAAGGAAATTTGCGGCAGGCCGGAGCCAAACTGCGTCTGACCGTACAGCTGGCAGACACCGTCACGGGCACACATCTTTGGGCGGAAACGTATGAGCGGACTTTCACTGCCGAGGCCGTCTTTGATTTGCAGGATGATCTCGTTCCCCGGATTGTGGCGACGATCGCCGATCAGTACGGCGTTCTGCCACGCAGCATGAGTGAACTGTTGCGCACCAAGAGCGAAGATGCCCCCACTCCTCACCATGCCGTACTGCGCACGTTCAGTTATTTTGCGCGCATCACGTCCGAGGAGCACGCGCTAGTCAGAGGGATTCTTGAACGCGCAGTCCGTGCGGGTCCAGATCACGCGGACTGCTGGGCGATGTTGTCGATGGTGTATCGCGGCGAGTTCGCCCAAGGCTTCAACACCGGACCGAATCCACTGGAACGAGCGCTGGCGGCGGCGCAACGCGCCGTAGATCTCGCTCCTACACATGCCCTCGGTCACTACGCGCTGGCAACGGCTCATTTCTTCCGCAAGGAGATGGTTCCCTTCCGAGTCGAGGCTGAACGGGCGCTGACGCTCAATCCGCTGGATGCCTCAGCGCGGGCCTACCTCGGCTTGCTGACCGCAGCGGCTGGCGAGTGGGATCGTGGTTGTCAGATGGTCGAGTCGGCTATGCAGCTCAACCCCAACTGTCCGGGATACTTCTATTTCGCTAGAGTCTGCAATGCCTACCGGCAGGGCAAATACGAGGAAGTGCTTGAGGCCGCGGCGCGCGTCAACATGCCCAAGTATTTCCATGTCCCTGCGCTGCGCGCGGCGGCCCTCGGTCAGCTCCGTCGGCACGAAGAGGCGCGGAAAGCTCTCCAGGAATTGCTCGCGCTCCGTCCGGATTTCGGAGCGGTGGCGCGAGAGGAGTATGCGAAATGGTACAGCCCCGAGTTGATCGAACAGATCATCGAGGGCCTCCGCAAGGCTGGGCTGGAAATTCCAGAGAATCAACAACCTTATAAGTCCGACTCAGCTGCCGGATGACAGAACATCCGAAAAGGGCACAGCCACAGCAGAGGCAGCTCCACAGAAATTGGCCAGTGTTTACGAATGCTTTCCTTTCCTCGGCTCTGTAACGCCCATCGAGTGCTCTTGAAGAACCTTGCCGGATTGGCCACAAGGACGGAACGCCGACAATACGTCCAAGTGGATTTCGGTCATCAGATTGTCGATCTCCCCTTTTGTTCCGGGCTAATTGGGCTGCATGATCCGCAGCAACGGATGCCCATCGACAGTCTGTAACGGGAAAACCACGTGAGTCTTTGGATCGGCTCAAACGGTTGTGAGCCCGGATTAGGCTGGGTACCTACGCGACGGTCGGACTCCTGAAAACTGGATTGAAGAGGAACTTGTTCATTGCGAACAGGAGGGCCGCGTGGTAACTTGTCCGCACGCCGACATGCCTATGTCATTCCTGTAACGGGTACGAGCATCTAGTCGCTTGGTCGTGAGGTATTTCCCATCGCACGCAGTGATGCGAACGCCGTCTTCGAAAGGTTGAGTCATGACGCACAGGATGTTGACTATTGCTTCCGCCGCCTTATTGCTGACGCTTTGCGGGTGCGGTGGGATGGCGAGCCCCATCCCCTCTGGGGAACGGGTGCAGGCAGTCGCCGCGGTAAGCCGCGTTCCTTCTGACATAACTCGCGGACCGGTATCCAGCCCGCGGTCAGAAAGAGATCCGGCCGTTGATTTCTGCAGCGGCGGAATTCTCGATAACGGCGCTCCCTTGGGGACGATAGGCCCGGACCTGGTCATCAACAGCATGACCTGTACGGTGGACGGAACCAACAAGCCATACAACTTCCATAACGTCTACATCCTCGGGACCGGCGGCGCAAGCGGAACACTGACCTTCAGCAACGCGACCATGGACTTTTATGCCGCGAACATCCTGGTGCAAAACGGAGGTGTGCTGCAGGCGACGGGAATCGGGGCCGGCGATAACGGCGGTGGCGGTCAAGTGCTGACGATTCATCTCTACGGCAGTCCTGGCGACGACAACGTCGTCTGCCAGAAGGTAGTGGACGGTGTTCCGGCGAACGATCCTACCTGTGGCGTGCCCACTACGCCATCCGACGTCTGGGACTCAAACAAGATGAACATGCAGTACCCCACGAGTTGCACCAAGACATCGCAGCTCGATCCGCCAACTACGCTTCCGGGTGGAGTGGACGAATGCTTCTATCAGTACACCAAGCTCGATGGTAGTGACAACAACGCGTACTTCGGACACAAAGTGCTGGCGCTTTCTTACGGAGGCACCATCAACTTCTCTGGCTACAAGGGGGCGCAAGGTGGGAACGACGGCGATCCCTCAGTCAACAGCACCAGTTGGCTGCGGCTGAACGCCACTCTACAGGGCAAGGCGGGCGAGACCTCGCTGCAGGTCAGCGGCATGCCTTCCGATTGGAAGCCTAATGACAACATTGTCGTAACCTCGACCGATTATCTGCCAGGGCACGCCGAACAATTGCAGATCGGAACCACCGGTGTTGTCGGGTCGACCGTGAATCTGAACGGAGTGGTGCAGAATCCACACTGGGGCCAGACCTATTCGCTAGCCAACGTTCCTTGTCTCGATCCTCCTGATTACAACGCACCCAATTGTGAGATTGGTCCCGCGCTGTTGCCAAATCAGAGCCCGGCAGACCGTAATCTCGATGTGCGGGCGGCGGTAGGACTGTTGAGTCGCAGTATCCGCATCGTCTCGGATGGCGCAGCAGCCAATACATCGCTGCCATCCTCCGCGCCCGACAGTTACTTTGGCGGGCATACGATTGTGCGCCAGGGATTCTTGTCGTACCAAGTCCAGGGCGTCGAGTTCTATCAGCTGGGACAGGGAGGGGCGATCGGTCATTACCCGGTGCACTTCCACATGGCGCGCACAACGCCCACGGGTACCTACGTAAAGGATTCGTCCGTGTGGGACTCGATGACTCGCTGGATGACCATTCACGCCACGCAGCAGGTGACGCTGGCGCGCAACGTGGGCTATAAGTCGATCGGCCATGGATATTATCTGGAGGATGGTACCGAGACCGACAACGTCTTGAATACCAATCTAGGCGTGTTCGCTCGCGCCGCAGTACTGAACCCGCAGAATGATCGCAGTGTGCCTGGCATTCTGGCCGCGCCTGTCAGCGCACCTGTTTACGACGGAAGCCAGCCTATCTTCTCCGATTGGCAATTTCCCACCGTCTTCTGGATCATGAATGGCTGGAACGAGTTCCAGTACAACTTTGCTTCCTCGGCGGGGACTTGCGGTGTCTGCTATTGGGACCTCCCGGGTGGCATCAGCGGACCATCGCGAATGGAATATTTTCAAGGTTATTCTGGAGAGCAGGTGGCGCCCATCGGCCATGCGGGTCTGGCGCCCCTGCACAGGTTCGTTGGCAATTCGTGCTCGTCGGCGATGGAGTCGTTTATGAACATCGGCCCAAGTGCGGGCGGATGCCTGGGCGTAACCAACAATGGCCAAACCGAAACGCTGCAAGCCGTCACTAATGACGTCGCGCCTCCGCAAACGAATCCGCCCTTAAACGATCCCAATTATCCGTACGTTACCGGTTTGGCCAGGCCAACCCAATGCGTCCCGGACGCAAACGGAAATTGCACGACCATGTTGCCGTGCGGAGATCGCGCTCTCCAGAATTCACCCCCTGATCTGACGAATTGCGTGGTCACTACGCTTGACCGCTATACCACTTCTTTCAATTGGGCTGCCAAGAATTTTTCCGCTATATGGTTACGCCGCTGGTGGTTCCTGGTGGAAAACAGCGCCATAACCGACGTACAGCAGGGCGGGATAACTTTCGTTACGGGCGGGGGCTATACCCGTATCGATCTGGCGCAAGGTTTCTGGTCGTTAATGCGCACCAGCGCCCTGGTGGGCAACACGCAAGACACCAAGGGTAAGCCCAAGAATCCTTACGCCTGGAGCGCTGGCCCCTTTAATCCTCGCGGGTTGCAATGCGATGCCGCTCGCGCCGATTTCTGTCTCTCCGCTGCTCAGGGCATCAGTTACCCGATCGACAGTTTCAGCGGCAACCAGCGACTGATTAACATTTACGATGGCCCATCGCACCAGGAACGAAACGCGTTCCTCGATATTCCAGCCAGCCCGCTGGGCCCCAGCACGATGTGCACAAACAATGGCCAGCAGCAGCTCTGCACCAATCTCGGATATCTTTACGGCAACCTGGGTGAGTTCGGCCTGCCGTTTGATGGCAGCACCGGCATGTGTTACTTACCCAATGCTGCGATTGCCTGGAAACAGTCGAACGGCTTTTACTATCCTCCCGCCTTCCATTCCGACAAGCTGTTCTTCCAGAATGTGGATATCCGGCACTTCGTAATCGAGCCCCTGTTTGACTACGGTACCTTCACAACCGATCAGACTCGAATTAAGAACCGTTACTGCACATGGGTCAATACCCTGTTTAATAACTTCACCGATATCGATCGGCAGACAGTATTAAACGATGATGACGGTTCGCTGACCGGCTTGCTGGCCGACCTGGGGGGCGGCGACACCAGAGAGACTATCTCTGTCAATCGTCCCTACCAGCAGAGTAACGGCTTTTTCAACGATCCAAAGGTCACTGTCCAGTGCGCCTCGGATTGGCACGGTACAATTCGGCCCCCGGGAACTGCCGATACCAGTCCCAATGAGTATGTCACCACCGCTACTATCGCTGATTGCGGTATCAACAGGGGCGGATGCAAGCAAGGTGGCTTTAGCCCTCCAGATAATAACTGTTTCGTGGGCGCCAGGCCGCCGACCCAGTATTGTGCTTGGGGAGATCAATGCAGCGCCGGCTCCGGCCCAACGGCCTGCTACGGAGTGCCGCTGTATCGCCAATATCTCACCAGCCAGGAGTTCACCCAGTACCAACGGAATCCAGCCGCATTCCAGCGCCCCACGATTCGCATGATGGGACAAGGACAGGGGCAGCGCAGCACTCTCACAGTGAATCACGGGAAGTACTACATTGATGATCAGGTCACATTAGACACGCAGAAGCAGAGTGTTGGTAACGCGGAGTGGAACATCTACCTCCCCAACACGACCTATTACACCTACTTTGTCTACGCCAAGTCCACACTGGACCAGACTTACCAGATGTTCGTTGGCTATGGGCTCAATAAGGGAACGGTCGAAGCGTCAGTACAGCCCTATCGCGCGAAGTTCCCTAGCGACGTTTTTGAATTCAATGCAGCCAGCGGCGCGTCATTCCTCGATGTGAGTTATGACGACAGACCCAAGGCAAATGGCGGCACCGGACTGGTCACAGTGCACGTGCATCTGGATGCTTATGCCAGTGAATTTACAGGGGATCGACCGCAGTTCTGTCAGCCGGCTACGTATTGCACGGCCAACGGCGCCCAATGTGAGTGCAACCCCAACAACCCCGACAACCCGGGTTGTACCGCCGGCGATACCTCGGTTTGCTCCTGGGCCATCAAGGATATGGATTGTCCGCTCAATGGATGCTTCGCTTTCGGCATAAAGCTGCCGGGCAGTTTTCAGACGGGCATCGCAACAACCCCGCCGGCCCCGGTACAGTTCCCGAATGACGGCAATTGGCAGACTCTCTACCAACTGGTGGACGAGACCATCACTGGTGCGCAGTGCCACTACACCGAACAGCCGCCATTTTAGAGAGCCTGCAGCCGAGGTGGGACGGGCAGTGTCATCCTCAAAAGCAAAGGGCACGGCGGCGACGCCGTGCCCTTTAGCATTCTTAGAACATCACGGTGCGAAAAACCCTGAGATGTCCAGGATCAGGTTCGTTGTTCCATAGGCGAACGCATCGATTTCACCCTGGGTACCGGCAGGAACGAATGCCATGTTCGAAGTGATCGCGCCATCGGAGGCGTTCAACGTCGAGACCGTGGGCTGGGGTTGGCCGTCCGCCCACAAGCTCAGATACCCCAGCGACCCCACCGGGACGACCGTCGCATTTAAGGCATAGGCCTGCGCCTGCGATGGCACGCCACAAGGGCTGCCCAGTACGTCGACCGGGGGAGACAGGGTCTGGCTGAAGGGGCCGTTCCCATTCGGAGGACGAGTGTCCAAAACACGGCAGGGAACCGTCGGGTAGAGCGACAACCCATTCTGGCCCGGCGCTGCAAAGTAGCCATTGACATCGATGGCCAGATCAGTGTCGTTGCGCGCGTACACACTAATCTCGCCATTTGTACCAGCCGGTACGATTGCCGCATTGGCCGTGACCGCGCCCGTTGGAGCGTTCAACGTCGACACATTAGGCTGGTCTTGTCCATACGGCCAAACCGTCAAATAGCTCAGCGGGCCATGCGGCACCGCGGTGAAATTCAGCGAGTAGGCTGCCACCGTCACTCCCGGCGGGACTTGCTGGAAGCATGAGGTCGCATCGAGTGCGGGGAAATTTCGCGGCACGCCGGCCGAGAGAGAGGGTGGCCCCAATCCTTGCGGCTCCCCCGAGTTGCGGGTATCGGCGACACGGCAAGGCGCCAGCGGATAGAACTCCAAAGTGGATTGGCTGGCTGGTGCGAAATAGCCGTCAATGTCCAGCACCACATCACTCGTATTCGCCACGAATACGCTAACCCCTCCGCTCACGCCCGCCGACACGATAGCTGCGTTGGCCTTGACCCGGCCGTCCGAATTCATGGTTGAAATATTGGGCTGAGATTGGCTCGCCGGCCATATCGTGAGATATCCAACTGGGCCGTTCGATGGAATCAGGGTGACATTCAACGAAAAAGAGGCTGCTGATGACAGATCGCCGCAACCCTGAGCCTGTGCCAACTGCGGAAGGTTAAATGTCTGGAAGCTCCCTCCGGGAATCGGCCCCCCACCCGAACGCGTATCCACAAGGCGGCAAGGGGTCACGTTGACCAGCTGCAGCGTGGTGGCCCCTCCGATCACGGAAGCGGTATTGTCTCCGCCATTGGGGACATAGAGGGCATTGGTTGACGCGTTGAGGGCAACGCCTTGAGGGATATCCCCAACCGCGACGGGGAACGCAGTGTTACTTGCTCCGTCGATTGCGGTCACCGTTCCGGCGCTGCTGCAGGTGACATCGTTTCCGCAACTGTTCACTACGTAAATCTTATTGCTTGTCGCATTCACCGCCGCTTGTACGGGGTACGCCCCTACGTTAACGGTGGACGTCGCAAGTGTAGTCCCATTAATGACAGTTACTGTGCCCGTGCTGCCGCAACTGGGGTTACTTCCACAACTGTTGGGCACATATATCGTATTGGTCACAGCGTTGATCTCGACGTCATAAGGCGCGACGCCCACCGCGACAGTCTGCCTGGAAAGGGTACTGCCATTAATCGCATCGACCGTTCCAGCGCCGCGGCAATTTGGGTCCGTGCCGCAAAAGTTATCAATGTAGATGGTATTACTCGTGGAATTAACACCTACATCGTAAGGCGAATAATCCAGGGGAACGCGCTGGGTGCCAAGTGTGATTCCGTCGATTACGGTCGCTGTACCGGGGCTGCCGCAAGTGGAATCCGTGCCGCACGTATTAGCCACGTAAGCTTTGTTGGTGCTCGCGTTAACCGCTACGCCATACGGAGAAAAATCTACCGTGACGGTTTGCCTCGTAAGCGTAACTCCATTGATCACGGTTACCGTTCCGGGGCTCGCGCAAGTCGGGTCGGCGCCGCAACCATTGGCCACATAGATTGTGTTGGTAACGGAGTTCACCGCCAGCACAAAGGGTTGAGAGCCGACAGCGAAATTCTGGGTCGCAAGGGTGGCGCCATTAATTACGGTAACCGATCCGCTGCTTAAGCAATTTAAGTCAGTGCCGCAATTATTGAGGACGTAGATCGTATTGGTGACCGGGTTGACCGCCACATAGACGGGATGTACGCCGACGGGGACGCTTTGTGTAGATTGCGTTGCACCGTCGATGACCGTGACCGTTCCAGGGCTCTGACAGGTGGGATCGTTGCCGCAGTAGTTGGCGACGTAGATTGTGTTGGTAACAGCGTTGACCGCCACATAATCCGGAGCGCCCCCTGCGAGCACCGTGGCGGTGACAACCTGCGCGATAGCCGGCAATGAGGTTACCGCCACAATGAGTACAAAAAGAGCGAACCACGCGTGCCGCGATCGACGCATAAGTCACCTCTGAAGGCTTGTGCTGGAGGCGCAACTGTACCACAAGCCATGCGTCCCTACGAGCCAAAAAGTTCGCCCAATGGGTAAGCAGATCGGCGAAACCTATCGCGACAGAAGATGCGACATTTGGAGTGGATTGCGCGTACAGTCAACGTGCTAATAACGTGGCGCCGTATGTCCTGATGCTGCATTCGCTCACAGGGGGGTTGCGTGCCCTTCTAAAGCAATGCTGCCGATGTGCTTCCTGCTTGCAGCATTTCTTCGCAGAGGGCGGCGCGCCGAGGCCGGACGCATCTCAAAAGCTATTGCAGCCGCGGGTCACTCATGGGTGTATGTTCGGAACGATGTCGAAGAGCACTGAAGTCGAGTTCGCTCGACGCCGAAAAAGGCTTTGTCGGGTACCATTCTGCGTCACTGTCTATAAGTCGCCATTACATAAGCTACGGTGTACATAGGCCCAACGGTCATGCGTGCTTTTCTGTTCCGCGACGCGGAGTAGGTTTCTGATAATCGTGGGCATGACAGCTTCCTGGTCGAACAAAGAATGAACTGTTAATCCATTTGGCTGTAGGCCGAGCCTATGGCTCGAAGTCCACGACTTCGTTTTCGAGCGGGATGTCGCCGTGGTGGGCTTCTGGCGCTGGGAGCCGGTTCACCTTCAAGTTTGCCGGCGCTTCGGTGAGCTGTCCCTCGGAGTCCCCGCTGATCTGCCCGAGTTGGCGGCGGCGACAATGGTAATTCGGTCTGAAATCAGACCGGTCCCCGGCGCCTGAGTAGCCGCAGCACATCGCAGCCTACTGCCAATCCATGAAATTCCAGTCAGCATTCCGCGTGGTATTCTTTCGCCACCTGTCTGGGACTTGCTCATGTCACAAAATCCTAAAACTACCCTGGGCCTGCAGGCGTGGCTAGTGGTCGCTGCCGCCTTCCTCGGAGCCTTTGTCAGCTTCGGAGTGACTTATACCTTCGGCGTCTTTCTCCGGCCTATTGCAAACACATTTCACGTGACGCACGCCGTCATGTCGGTGCTGTTTGCGGTCATTGCGGCGCTGACATTTTTTCTGGCTCCTATTACTGGCGAGTTGGCCGATCATCACGGCTCTCGCCCGGTTGTCGCTTTCGGCGCGGTGCTAATGTGTGTCGCACTAGTGGCGACCGGCCGGGTTCACTCCTTCTGGCTCCTCATGCTTACCTACGGCGGCGGACTGGGCACCGCTGCGGCCTGCATTTACATTCCCGCGATTTCGGATGTGGGCGAGTGGTTCGTAAAGCGACGGGACATCGCGATGGGAATCGCTATCAGCGGAATCGGCTGCGGGACTTTGGTCGCCGCCCCACTCTCGGCGATCCTGATCAATCGCTACGGCTGGCGCACGGCGATGGAGGTCTTTGGATGGGCCAGCGGCGTGCTGCTGCTCGTGTCGGCGGCGCTGCTCTCCCCGCCACCCGACTCGGGCGAGAAAAAGGAAGTCGCGATCTCGACCGAGCTGCGCACCCCGGCTTTCATGCTCCTCTACATTAGCTTGATGTTCGCTGGAGTTGCGGTCTATGTTTCGCTGGTTTACATGCCAGCATATGCTGCCGACATCGGCATTCCACGCGTCGCGGCTGCTGCTGTGATCGGCTACATCGGAGCAGCAAGTGTGGTCGGGCGCCTCGGCCTCAATGCACTAGCGCCCCGCTTCGGCCTGATGTTCATGTACCAGCTCGCGTACGGCATTCTCCTGGTGAGTTTCGCGCTATGGCTAACCGCCCATTCGTACGCCGCACTGGTGCTGTTTGGGATCGTGATGGGCGTGGGCTATGGCGGAATCGCGGCGATGGCCCCGCCGGTTGCCGCTGCAATTTTTGGCGTCGCGGGGCTCGGCGAGCTCCTGGGGATCATGTTCACCGGCTTCGGGCTGGCTTGTATCGTCGGCCCACCCCTGGCGGGAGTACTGGTCGACTACACGCACGACTTCAAGTGGCCGGTTCTTGTTGCAGCGGGCGCTGCGGTTCTGGCATTAGCGTTCGTGATTCCGTTGGGAAAATACAAGGCTGAGCCCGCGAAGGAACGGGCTACGGCAGCGTAATTCGCTCACACCCCGATCGCCTGCTGAATCGCA
>Ga0210396_10007099_pt1 | contig 10672 bp, 11 predicted proteins | sample IncBWH17OmetaG_FD_155466 | JGI IMG/M metagenome (GOLD analysis project Ga0210396, IMG submission 155466) | Forest soil microbial communities from Barre Woods Harvard Forest LTER site, Petersham, Massachusetts, United States - Inc-BW-H-17-O ... | reverse complement strand
CCGTTTGCGAAGGGGCGGTCCGGGAATCCCGGCGGGCGGCCTCGCGGCTCGATCAACCGGTCTACTCGGGCGGCACAGCTGTTGCTCGATGGCGAAGCAACGGCGCTGAGCCGCAAGGCGGTCGAACTCGCTCTCGCCGGCGATCCGACGGCGTTGCGGCTCTGTCTCGACCGCACCGTCGCGCCGCGCCGCGACCGCGCGGTCGAGCTCGCTCTGCCGCCGATCAACAGCGCGGCCGACATCCTTGGCGCGATAAAGGTGGTCGCCGACGCGGTCGGGCGCGGCGGCATCACCCCCGGCGAGGGGTTCGCGCTGTCGCAGATGATCGAAAGCTTTCTGCGAGCGATCGACGCAAGCGATTTCGATAATCGCTTGCGGCAATTGGAGGACGCCCAGGCGGCAAGCCGTCCAGATCCTTATGGCTATACGCCCCGCTAAGGACCGAGCTTGTGCCACGCTCCCGATACAGCGGAAGACAGCAAACCGACAGCGGAATTGCCGCTGTTACTGCGCCCCGCCGCGGCACTCCAACCCAGGATTTCCGCGGCGCAGCGAAGTCGATCGCTCTATTTTCGCTGCAAAAAACAGCAAAAACAGCTAGTGCTCCGAGGCATTCAGTTGATGCAGCTCGACGTCCCCTCCGCGACTTCCCGGCGAAGGAGGCCGTCGGGAAAATCGACGATTGGCCGGATCAGCTTTGTGCGTCCTTCGAGACGGCCGCTTCGCGGCCTCCTCAGGATGAGAGTTTTCCTAATGCCATCAAAGGATTACCTCATGCTGAGGAGCGCCCATGGGTGCGTCTCGAAGCACGCACCACCTCGCTGCAGCTCTGCTTTCGCTGCACCGGCTTTCGCCGGCGCCGGCCCGGAGCGGGCCTCCCCCACCTCACCCCGACCCTCTCCGCCCCCAGGGGCGGAGAGGGAGAAGCCTCCTCACTCCCGCGGAATGATCACCTTCTCCTCGGTGATGAAGCTTTTGATCTGGCCGATGAAGAGGGCGCCGTCGGCATGCAACGCCTTGGCTTCGGGAGAGGCATTGGCGCGCTCCATCGCGGCCAGATCGTCGTACCAGGTTTCGGCAACTCCATCGACTTCGACATCCGTCGCCGGAATGTCGGGCCGGGTCCGCTCGCCGACAATATGCGACTGAACATAGCGGCGCAGTCCGGGTACCGCATGAGCGAGCGGCGCGTGGACCTCGAGCCAGTGCTTGACGAATTGCTCGTGCGACAGCCCCGCCTTGCGGGTCAGCAGCGAGACACTCTTGATCATCGCCTAAGCCCTTCCGTAGCCATGTTCTCTAGCGCATGCTGCGCCGGAACATCCTGAGGAGGAAGCATGAAGATCGATATTGCCGGCAAGCGCGCCATTGTCGCCGGAGGCAGCCGCGGCATCGGGCGCGCGATCGCGCTCGCCTTTGCCGAGGCCGGTGCCGGCGTGTCGATTTGTGCCCGCGGCGCCGAGGCGCTCGCCGCTACCCGCGACGAGATCGCCGGGCATGGCGGCGTCGCTCACGCCGCGGTCTGCGACCTTTCGGATGCCGAAGCCATTCCCCGCTACATCGCAGAAGCGGCCGGCGCTCTCGGCGGTGTCGATATACTCGTCAACAACGCCTCGGGGTTCGGGACCAGCGACGACGAGGCCGGATGGGCCGCCAGCATCTCGGTCGACCTGCTTGCGCCGGTGCGAGCAACGCGGGCGGCGCTGCCCTACCTCGAAAAATCCGAAGCAGGCTCGATCCTCAACATCTCGTCGATCTCGGGGTTCCGGGCCTCGGTCCGCACGCCGCCCTACGGAGCCGTCAAGGCCGCGATCCTGGAATACACCTTGACCCAGGCCGCGGCACTCGCCGGCAAGCGGATCCGGGTCAACTGCATCGCCCCCGGCTCGATCGAATTCCCCGGCGGCACCTGGGCGCGGGCCAAAGCCAACAATCCGCACCTCTACGCCAGCATCCTCAGGAGCATCCCGTTCGGCCGGCTCGGCCGACCGGAGGAAATCGCGCAGGTTGCGCTGTTCCTGTGCTCGCCACTCGCCAGCTGGGTCACCGGCCAGAATATTGCCGTCGATGGCGGACAGATGCTCTAAGCCCGATGCCATTGTCGTCCTCGGCTGCCCTGGTTCGACGGCGCTGAAACGACGGTTGGGGATTGGCATCCGGCTCTTCGAGGCAGGCGCGGCCCCGCTGCTCGTGCTCTCGGGCGGCGGCAGCGGACCGCTGCCCGAAGCGGAAATCATGCGGCGGGCGGCGATTGCTCACGGGGTTTCCGAGGCGGCAATGCTGGTCGACGTCGTTTCCCGCGACACCTTCGAAAATGCGCGCGAGACCGCGCGGCTGCTGAGTGCGCGGGGATTAGGCTCTGTGCTGCTGGTCAGTGACCGCGTTCACCTGCCGCGCGCGGCACTCTTGTTCCGCCTCGCCGGGCTGCGGGTCGCGGGGCGGGCCGCGGTGCCGGCACGCTCGCTTCGGCGGGCGGCGGGCGCGGCCCTTCGCGAGATCGTGGCGCTGCCGTGGAGCCTGTTGCGCGCCGGATCACACGGACTGGGCTACGGTGAACCGAGGCAGCATGCGCCAAAACAGCACGGCGACAGCGAGCGTCGCAGCTCCGGTCAGCAAGAACAGGCCGGGGATGCTGAGGCCGGCTGCGATCAGCGCCATCGTCACGGCCGAGGAGATCACCATCGCAGCGGCATTGACAATATTGTTGGCCGCGATCGCCCGGGCGCGGTGCTCGCGTCTGGTCATCGCCTGCAGCAGAGCGTAGAGCGGCACGACGAAAACCCCGCCCGAAGCGGCGATGCCGAAGAGGTCGGCGAGAATTCGCCAATGCAGCGGGTCGCCGAGAAATACCGCGAGGGTTGTGAGCTCTCCGGCTCCCGGCGGTGGGCTGGCGAGCCACAGATCGATCGAGAACAGCCCGATCCCGAGTGCTCCCCAGGGCACGCAGCTTGCGCTGAGTCTCCCGGCGAGCAGGCGATTGCACAGCAACGAACCAAACGCGATCCCGATGGAAAACAATGTCAGAAACAAGGTCACGACCAATTCTTCCGCTCCGAGGATGAAACGGACATAGGCGGGGAACTGCGACAGATAAGTCGCGCCGGCCAGCCAGAACCATGAGATGCCGAGCATCGCGCGGAACGGCCCGGGTTCCTGTGCAGCCTGCCGTATCACCCGAGCCGTCGCGCCGAACAGGTTCCAGCGCGCCGTGCCACGGGGCGCCGCGGGTGTCGTGGGCGGTATTTGCCGGCTGGCCGCCCAGGCGGCGAGCGCCACCGCGACGATCAGCACCGCAACAGCCGCCGACCCATGCCGGGTGGCGATCACCATGCCGGCGATCGTGCCGAGGAGGATCGCGATAAAGGTCCCGGCTTCGACCAGAGCGTTGCCGAGCAGCAGCTCTTCGGGGACGAGGAGATCCGGCAGGATCGCATATTTGAGGGGGCCAAAGAACGCGGCGACGATCCCCATCGCGAACAGCAGCGCCAGCAGCACCGTCGCGCTGCCGGCGAGGACCCCGCCGGCGGCCGCCAGCATCACCGGGATCTCGATGAGCTTGATCTGGCGGATCATTGACGCCTTGTCCGACTCGTCGGCGATCTGGCCGGCCGTCGCCGAGCACAGGAAAAACGGCAGCATGAAGAGCCCGGCGGCGAGCGGGATCATGAGTTGCGCCGACAATTGCGCCGCGGAATCCGCCCGGTAGGCGATCATGAGCACCAGCGCATTGCGCAACGCATTGTCGTTGAAGGCCGACAGGAACTGCGTCGCGAACAGTGGGCCAAAGCGCCGCGAGACGAGCAGCCCAAACGCGCGGTCGGGTTGCGAATTACCTCGTGACCTGCCGACGCCTGGAGTGGGCGTATGGTTCAGGAGCTTTTTCGCTCCCAGTACCCGGCCGCAGCGGGAAAGACGGTCTGGCAGCGCGTCGCCTCGGGCGCGCCGTCCAAGGTGTCCGCGGCCGCGCGCCACACCGCGTAGTGGGGCGCCGCCCGATGCGCCTCGAGCGCCGCCTCGTCCCGGTAGACTTCATAGAAGTAGTAGACGTTCTGGTCCTGCCCGTCTTGAAGAACGTTGAAGCGCATGCAGCCCGGCTCGTCCCGCTCGGAACCGAGGGCATCCACCGCGATCGCCTTCAGGAAGCGCTCGCGCTCGCCGGGCTTCACCCGGACCTTCACCCACATCGCCAGCATTGCGCCCTCCTTTCTGTTGGTAGCCCCGAACGCGGATGTTACGCGAACACTACCGATGGCGTCATCCGCGGAAACCCAGTCTCACGTTTGCGCAACTCGAGATGCGATCTTCGGCTTCGGCTTAATACGAGCGCGGCATGCCCAAAACGTGCTGGCCGATATAGGCGAGGATCAGGTTGGTGGAGATCGGCGCGGTCTGGTAGAGGCGGGCTTCGCGCCATTTGCGCTCGATGTCGTATTCCTTGGCGAACGCGAAGCCGCCGAAGGTGGCGAACGTAGCCTCGGCGGCGTGCCAGGTCGCTTCGGAGGCGAGGAGTTTCGCCATGTTCGCGTCGGCGCCGCATTCCTTGCCGTCGTCGAAGAGGGCGGCGGCACGGCGGCAGATCATGTCGGCTGCCTCGAGTTCGGCATAGGCGTGGGCGAGCGGGAACTGGACCCCTTGGTTCTGTCCGATCGGCCGGTCGAAGACGATCCGCTCCTTGGCGTAGTCGATGCCCTGCTTGAGCAGCCAGCGGCCGTCGCCGATGCATTCCTGCGCGACCAGGATGCGCTCGGCGTTCATTCCGTCGAGGATGTAGCGGAACCCCTTTCCTTCCTCGCCGATCAAATTCTCGGGCGGCACTTCGAGATTGTCGAAGAACACCTCGGTCGTGTTGTGATTGATCATCGCCTCGATCGGGCGGATCTCGACGCCGTGCCCGAGGTTCTCGCGCAGATCGACGAGAAACACCGACAACCCGTCGGTGCGTCGCTTGACCTCGTCGACCGGGGTCGTGCGCGCGAGCAGCAACATCAGGTCCGAGTGCCGGGCCCGCGAGGTCCACACCTTCTGCCCGTTGATGACGTAGTGGTTACCGTGCCGCACCGCTCGGGTTTTGAGCTTTGTTGTGTCGGAGCCGGTGGTTGGCTCGGTCACCCCGAACGCCTGCAACCGCAATTCCCCGGAGGCAATCTTCGGCAGATAGCGTTGCTTCTGCTCCTCGCTCCCGTGCCGCAAGAGGGTGCCCATGATGTACATCTGGGCGTGGCCTTGGCTCGCGGTGCACCCCGAGGCATTGATCTCCTCGAGGATCACCGCGGCGGCGCGCAACGGCAGTCCGGAGCCGCCATATTCCTCCGGGATCAGCGAAGCGAGAAAGCCGCCCTGCGTCAATTCGGCGATGAACTCGGTCGGATAGGCCTGCTCCGCCTCCAATTTGCGCCAATACGCCCCCGGATAGCGCTCGCAGATCTTGCATACCGATTCGCGCAGCTCGGGATAATCCTCGCCAAGCTCCACCATCGTCGCCGTGTCTGTCATCGCGCGCTCCTTTACTCATCACGGCGAGCACAATAATGCCCGGTAAGGCAATAACCAATCCCAGGACAGCTGGTCGGATTGTTCCCGATGGACACGCCTCCGCGACGGGCGGCAGTTTAGCGCCTTTCAGTTCGCGCGGGAGATTGAACGATAGGGCGGATGTTCTATGTTACATGTAACGACAGCTTCGCGAGCTCGGTATGGCGAGATCACCAAAGCCCAACTCGACGCGCGACCGGGTCAGGGGTCATCGCGAGCGGCTGCGGCGTCAGGGGCTGCGGCCGATCCAGATCTGGGTACCCGACACCCGCTCGGCGGCCTTTGCGGCCGAGGCGCAACGGCAATCGGCGGCGGTTGGCCGCAGCCCTTACGAAGTAACAGATCAGGAATTCATTGACGCAGTCTCAGACCCCGACCGCTGATGCGGCGAGGCGAAATCTGGACGGCTGCCGGCGGGTCAGGCTATGCGGGTAAGCCGCGTCCGGTGGTGATCGTCCAGGACGACCGCTTCGATGCCACGCGTCAGTGACGGTGTGCAGCTTTACCACTGACCCCACCGACGCGCCACTGTTTCGACTGGTGATCGAACCCGCGGCAGAAAACGGCTTGGAGGCGCCTTCACGCCTGATGGTCGACAAGATTACAACTGTGCCGCGGACCAGGTTGGGAAGATACATCGGCAAGCTTGCCGCGGATGATACCGCGCGGCTCAACCGAGCAATCGCTGTGTTCCTCGGGCTTGCCGGGGCTGGCCCACACGCGGGGCGGTAGAACGCGGTTCATCGCTCAGATCGCCCAGCCAGATCACCCGGTGCGGACCGCGCGGTATTCGCGGCGCACGATCTCCAGGAGTTCCTCGGCCGAGGTCGCCGCTGCCGCGCTTTCAAAGGTGATCTCACCGTGCTGCATCAGTACCACACGGTCGCAGATCTCCAGGGTCTGCGCATAGTTGTGCGCGATCATCACGATCGCGATGTCGCCGCGCGCCCTCAGCCGCTCGATCAGCTCGATGATCAGCCGCGCTTCACGCGCGCCCATCGCCGCGAGCGGCTCGTCGAGCAGCAAGATGCGGGCCTTCGAATAGACCGCGCGGGCCACGGCGATCGCCTGGCGCTGGCCACCCGAAAGCGCACCGACCGCGAGCTCGACGGAAGGCACGTCGACGCCGATTTCGTCGAGCGCCTCCGCCGCGCGCCGCCGCATCTCGCGATGGTCGAGGAGCCGCAGCGGCCCCCAGCGCAGCAATTCGCGGTTCAAGAACATGTTGTGGTAGATGCTGAGCCCGTTGACCAGTGCCAAATCCTGGTAGACGCATTCGATGCCCAGTGCCCTCGCGCCGTCGACCGAGGCGAGCTCCACCGGCCTTCCGTCGACGAACACCTGTCCCGAATCCGGCTGGTGATAGCCGGTCAGGATCTTGATCAAGGTGGATTTGCCGGCGCCGTTGTCGCCGAGGATGCCGAGGGTTTCGCCCCACGCCACCTCGAGCGAGACGCCGGCAAGCGCAGTGACCTTGCCGAAGGTCTTCACCACCTTCTCGGCCCGGATCGCCTCTGTCCGTATCGCTTTTGTGGGGCCCGTCATTCGGGGCCGCCGCCGCGCAGCCGCGCGAGATGGATGTTGGCCACCATCGCGATCAGAATCGCCGCGCCAATGATGATGTCGAAGGTGAAGGCATTGATCCCCTGCAGGGTGAACCCGTCCTGCAACACGCCGAGCATGATGCCGCCGACCAGCCCGCCGACGATCGTGCCGGCGCCGCCGGCGATCGCGGTGCCGCCGATCACACCGGAGGCGACACCTAAAAACATGATGTTGCTGCCGCCGGCGAGGGGATCGGCCGAGCCGACCCGAAACGTCTCCATGAGGCCGGTGAACCCGCCCAATGTGCTCGTGAGGATAAAGTTGCCGATCTTGATCCGGTTGATCGCGATGCCGGCCTCGGCCGCGGCGACTATGTTGCCGCCGATCGCGACCGTATGCAGACCCCAGCGGGTATGGCGCAACACGACGTGCATGATCGCAACGATCAGGAACGCCCAAACAATCTCCGAATAGCCCCAGGCTCCCATGATCCCGGTCAAAACAGGGCCACCCGGCGGGTTGGCCGGGAAGCCGCGCGAGATCGTCAAGGTCACACCCGTAATCAGGAAGAGCATGCCCAGTGTCGTGATGAACGACGGCACCTTGAGCCCGATCGTGATCAACCCAATCGCGAGCCCGATCAATCCGCAGGCGGCCAGCGTCACCAGAATGGCCAGGACCACCGGCAGCCCCGCGGCGTACGCATGCCCCATAATGAACGGGGAGAGCGCGAAGACCTGACCGACCGACAGATCGATCTCGCGGCAGATCAGCAGCATGATCTCGCCGCAGGCGATGATCACGGGCGCGGCGACGAATTGCGATACCGTTTGCAAATTGTCGTTGGTCAGGAAATTGGCGTTGGCGAGCTCGAAATAGGCGACGAGCGCCACCGACACGACAATGACGCTCGCCTCCGGCCGCAGCAGGAAATCATAGACCCGCTTGGCGATGCCGCGGCGCGGTTCGGAGGCCTGGGCCGCCGTCTCCGGCGATAAGCTCACCGGCCGATCGGGCCGCTGCGCGGCACGATCTGCGGCTCCGCCGAGCTGCCCTCGTAGCGCGTCTTCGTGGCCAGATAGGGCTCGATGCTGTCCTTGGTGACGAATTTGAGGCCGGTGTCGATGTCGGCCGGTCCCACGAGCCCGCCCGAAACCTTGTAGGCGAACATTTCCATCACTGTATAGAAGCCCTGCAGATAGGGCTGCTGGTCGATCACAAAGTCGAGGAAGCCGTCGTGCACCGCCTCGAGCGAGCGCGGCAGCAGATCGTACCCGCCGGCATGCACGCCCTTCTTGGGCAGATCGTATTGGCGCATGATGAGGCCCGTGTTCATCGTGTCGTTGCCGCCGACGCCGAACATGCCTCTCACATTCTGATTGCCGAGATAATAGGCGCGGATCTTCGACAATGCGGCGTTCGCGGTCGGATCGGTGGCGATCATCGTCGCCTGGATGTTGGCGCCCGATTTCTTGATCGCGTCCATTGCGCCGTCGACCCGCGGCTGCAGGTTGAGCTGCCCTGGGGTGGCGATGAAGATCGCCACGTCGCCGGAGCCGACAAGCTTGACGATGCGCTCGCCCATCAATTGGCCGGACAGGAACAGGTCCTGGCCGATATAGGCGAGCCGACGGTTGTCGGCGCCGTGCGGCGCATCGGCGTTGTAGCTGAAGACCGGAATGCCGCCGTCGAGCGCACGCTCGATCGGCCGGTCGAAGCCCTTCGGGTCGACGATCGCCACCGCGATCGCGTCCGCCTTGCCGGCGATCGCGGTGTTCATCGCGTTGACCATCTGCGCGACGTCGGAGGTTTCCGAGCCGGTCCACTGGTAATCGCAGCCCAACAGCGTACAGGCGTCGTGGATGCCGTATTGGCAGGGCACGAAGAACGCGTTGGTGGTCACGTGATTGACGAATACGAACTTCCAGCGTGGATGCGGCGGGAACGCCGCCTCATCCGCCGCCCGTGCATCGCCGGCCGCGCCCGCCAGCAGCGCCGCCACCGGTCCCGCGGCGACGCCGCGCATAACGGCGCGTCGCGGTAGTGAAGCGGCAACCGCAGCGGCGATGTCGCGTGAACGTTCCTTCATGTCCTATCCTCCCCGTTAGCGCTTCACGGCGCGGCCCGCACGCAGGACGCGGATCCCGCGAACATAACCCGCCCGGGTCCGCGCGGTCACGAAGACACCATCGCAGCAATGACTTCGGAGTTCGCTGGCCATGATCAGCTTGCCCCGGGTCGGTCCTCGTCTTTGCGGCCTTGCTCGTGTCGGTCGCGCCCGACCCCAGTGCAGCAAAAATCTGCGGCCCGCATCGGCATACCGATGCAGGCCGGTTCGTTTCATCCCACATAGGTTTGAGACCACCGCACCTGACCAACGAGGAGGAACGGAATGGCCCGCCGCAGCCCGCCCCGGAAAGTCACGTATTTCGAACCGGTCCCGCCGCGCCTCGCACGCAACACGATCATCGAGTCGACGTTTGAGGTCGGCCGCCGCTTCCGCTGCACGATGCGCGTCGATTGTGGCCAGCTCGATCCCGGGGCGGTGATCCGGCCGGAACCCGGCGAATGGCATCCGCGTATGCCCGAGTGCCTCGACGAAGAGGAGCTTGCGGACTGGCGCGCCGGCCGCAATGCAGTCTATCAGCTCGCCGCGCTGACGATCGGCGCTCGCCTCGCGGTGTCGAACGGATAACCGCCGGCAGCAAAGGAAACAGCGCCTGCCTCGGTCGGAGAGTTTATGACCATATATTGTAGAATTTCTATGAGACGGCAGGCCAGGCCGCGCGGCTCACGTTTCCTCCGCGACTGTAGCATTCTACGGCGTGACAACCGAGAATACAGAAAACGCCAATGTCGAGATTCCAGCTCCGCCTCGACATACTACCGCCACCGCAGCGGGCACTATGGGCGGAGCTTGACGCCATACCCGCTCAACCGCGCGTCGGCAATACGCCTATTACTAAGACAGCAACACTAAAATTGCCATAATCTTCTGATCTCATGGTGCTTCGGGAAAGGCCGGGGCTGGCTGCGGGTGGACGAATGAGTGGAACATGGCTGTTTTTTCGCTGCAGATACAGTCAGCCCAGGCTTCGTCTGGTACCCTCGGTTGGGTTGCCTGCAAATTAATAAATGTGTCTGAGCGCCAGGCTCAACGCGATGATCGCGCAGATTTATGAAGTTCAGAGCCCCGAGGAAGCCGTCGCGCTGGCACGGCTCGGGGTCGACCACATTGGGGTGCTGGTCGGAGACGGCGCGTTTCCGCGCGAGCTCGCGGCGGATCGCGCCAGCGCGATATTCGCCGCAATTGCGTCCGGGGCAAAGCGGGTCGCGTTGTCACTGTCGGCAGATCCCGGGGAGATCGCGCGGGTAATCGACCAAACTCGGCCCGACATCATCCATGTAGGGGCGGCGGTCGAGCTGTTCTCGGTCGGGGACACGCGCGCGCTCAAAGCCGCTTTCCCGGATGTGCGGATCATGCGGTCGATCCCGATCCTCGACGAAGGGAGCATCGAGTGCGCCAATGACTATCGAGAGGCCGCCGACTTTCTGCTGCTCGACAGCCATGAGCCCGGTGACCGACAGATCGGCG
>Ga0210396_10007098_pt1 | contig 10672 bp, 7 predicted proteins | sample IncBWH17OmetaG_FD_155466 | JGI IMG/M metagenome (GOLD analysis project Ga0210396, IMG submission 155466) | Forest soil microbial communities from Barre Woods Harvard Forest LTER site, Petersham, Massachusetts, United States - Inc-BW-H-17-O ... | reverse complement strand
CTTGATTGGCTTATCGCCGAACTGCACGAGAACGTCGCCGCCCTTCAGTCCTGCTTTCGCGGCGGGGGAACCGGGCTTCACGTCGGAGAACTTCACGCCGTTCTCGGTTTGGCCGAAGTCAGGGATTGAACCGAAGTACGGACCGTATCCGCCCCCGCTGCTCGCGAGCGGTTTGTCCTCGACCACCGTAACGAAGGTTGGTCGATCCGCAGCATCAGCGAGTTCCAGCGCCGTCTTGCCGACGACATCGACCAACCGCGCGGCCGATTGCGAATCGATCTTGTCCCAAGTGTCGGATGGCTTGTGATAGTCCGAGTGCAAGCCCGAGAAGAAGAATAGCACCGGAATGCGTTTGGTCACGAACGAAGTGTGATCACTGGCGGAATATCCGCCGGGCGAGTATTCGATCTTGAAATTTGATCCGGCCGAGGCCTGCTCGAGTTCGGTCTTGAACGTCGACCCCGTACCCACGCCACCAATAAAGACTTTGCCATCCTTGACGCGCCCGATCATGTCCATGTTCAGCATGGCGACGGCTTTGTCGATGGGAAGCGTCGGATTTTGTACCCAATGCGCTGACCCCAGAAGGCCAAGTTCTTCTCCCGCGAATGAAGCGAAGAGAATGCCCCGCGGAAGCTGCCCCTTCATGGGTGCGAACAGACGAGCGAGTTCCAGAACTCCGGCGGTTCCGGAGGCATTGTCGTCCGCACCAGGGTGGATTTGCCCGATCTGAGAAGGCGCAAGAGAGTCGGCGTTGCCGTAGCCGAGGTGATCGTAGTGTGCGCCGATGATCACGTACTCGTCGGTTTTGCCGGGAAGGTACGCCAGGACGTTGTTGACCGTGGCGCGCGTGGTCTCGATATCCACATTGACCGAAACATGCAACGTTTCAGGGAATCCAAACGATTGCGGTTTTATTGCATGGTCGATCTGCCCCTGTACGTCAGCCAGAGACTTTCCCGACGCCTTGAACCACTCGTTTGCGACCTGGTTCTTCACCTGCACCAGCACAATGCCGGTATTCTCCGGACCGCTCACGCTGCCAAAGCGGGTGAGCAGATCCTCCTCGCCGTCGCCGAGTTTTCCGTTGACCAGGATAATCGCCTTCGCGCCGTGATTGCGTGCATTGATAGCCTTGGTGATCAGTTGAGAATGCCGCGTCAGGCCCGCATTGCCGCTTTTTGCAGCAAAGCCCGCGGGCTCATAACGCAGCAGGAGAACAATTTTGTCCTTTACGTCGAGGCCGGCATAGTCGTCGTAGCCGAACTCCTCGGCCGTGGCGCCGAACCCGGCGAACACCAGTGGAGCGGCAGCCGCTCCCGATGACGAAAAACTGAACGGGACGAAATCCTGGTTCAGTTTCAGGTCGCTTTTGTGGCCGCCATTGTCAACCGTGATCCGGTTGTGCGACTTGAGCTTGGCTCCCGTGATCACGCTGAACGGCTGGAGATAGGAATTGGTACCCGCCGGTTCGAGGCCGAGTTGTTTGTAGCGCTTCTCGAGCAGGCTTGCGGCTCGGGCGATCCCCTTGGTGCCTGCTCCGCGGCCCTCCATCGGTGGCGCTGTGAGGGACTTGATGTCATCCAGGTATTGAACCGGATCGGCTGCCCCGAGTGTTTGCGCGGACCCGATTCCGGTTGCCGACAACGCGACCAGCGCGAGAAAGAAAACGGCGAACCGCACGCGCAGGCGAAACGGGCGATTTGGCAAACTCAAAGTCATGAAGGGACCGATGTGTGCGAATGCTATTTGGCGCCGGGGACAGTGTCAACGAGGAGCGCGCAATGTGTCGCGCATGCCGTCAAATTATCTGGCTTTAGCGCAACCAGCGGTCGACGAACTCCCACCAGATAAGTCGCACCCATTCGTCAAAATTCGTTTTGGCCCACTGGCGATGGCGCCACCACGGATCTCCAAATTGCTCGGGATCATAGGCAGCGGCCACGTGGATCGGGGTGTTCGGAAGCTCACGCCGGAATATGCTGGCAGCGCGGCGGGTATGAAAATCCGAGGTCACCAGCAGAATCGATCCCGCTCCCACTTTCTTCGCGCACTCTCCAGCTTCAAGCGCCTCGGCCTTCGTCGACAAGCCGCGAATCGGGCAGACGCTCACTTGCGAAGCCTGTGGTAAAGATGCAGCCCATTTCTGCGCGAGTTCTTGACAAGTGGTGCCAAAGATACGCGAGTCGGACTGAACATCGATGACGATGTTTTTCGCATAGTTCTGCTGAAGCAATTCCAGCGCACGCGCTGGACGTCGGTCGGTCTCGCCGGCCAGAACTACGATCACGTCGGACCGCTGCGGCTCATCCACCACCAGGAATCGGTCACAGCGGGCTACGAGCCAAACCAACACTACGGCCAGGACGACAATGCGTAACTTTCGCATGGGACGGCTTTCGACTCCTAACGCCCTTCGATGGAATTGAAGGGGAATCTTTGTGATCGTTTCGGACGTGCCAAAGTGGGCTTAAGTTGCCAGGAGACGCGAATTCGACTGTTGCGAATCACAAAGGCAAAATTTTGCATCATGCTAGAATTTCGTTTGCGGATTTAGCCCGCCGAACTCATGACAACACCAACGCTTTCTTCTCTTTCCAACGCCCTTAAATCCAAAATTGAGAGTCGTCAGGCGCAGGTCGCCGTGATCGGACTTGGCTACGTCGGCCTGCCGCTGGCGCTTCTCTATACCGAGCAGAAGTTTCCGGTGACCGGCTTCGACATCGATCAGCGAAAGGTCGACACGCTGAACGCCGGCGGTTCCTATATCTTCCGTATTACGCCCCCGGAAATTCAGGCGGCCCGCGCGGGCGGCCTGAAAGCGACCTCGAATTACGTCCAGATTTCCGATATGGACGCGATCATTATCTGCGTCCCCACGCCGCTTAATGAATACCATGAGCCGGATCTGAGCTTTATCACCAACACTGCCCATGCGATTGCGCCGCATCTGCGTGCCGGGCAGCTGGTGGTGCTGGAAAGCACCACATATCCGGGCACGACCGAGGAAGTGCTCGTTCCCATTCTCGAAAGCGAAAATAAAGCCGGACTCAAAGCAGCACGATCCTCGAACGGCGCCGACAAGGAATTCTACGTGGCGTTCTCTCCGGAGCGTGAAGATCCGGGAAATACCAGCGTGGCGCGTCGCGACATCCCAAAGGTGGTCGGAGGTCTCGACCCACAAGCGTCCGATATTGCGGCCGCTCTTTATGGGTCCATCTTTAACCGCGTCGTTCGCGTATCCTCTCCGGCCGCCGCCGAGATGACGAAGTTGCTGGAGAACATTTACCGCTGCGTGAACATTGCACTCGTAAACGAACTGAAGCTTCTCAGCTTGAGGATGGGACTGGACATTTGGGAAGTGATCGAGGCTGCGTCCACGAAGCCCTTCGGATTCCAGCCCTTTTACCCGGGCCCCGGCCTGGGCGGACACTGCATCCCGGTTGATCCGTTCTATCTCTCGTGGAAAGCAAAAGAATGGGATTTCCGCACTCGCTTCATCGAGTTGGCCGGTGAAATCAACGTAAACATGCCGTACCACGTGATCTCTTCCGTTAGCAGCGCACTCAATCAGCACAAAAAAGCGCTGAACGGATCGAAAGTGCTCGTACTGGGTGTCGCCTACAAGAAAGACATCGATGACCTGCGCGAGTCGCCCTCGTTGACGATCATCGAACTCCTGCAGAAGGAAGGGGTCGAAGTCAGCTATCACGACCCATACTTCCCGACCATCGGCAAAGGCCGAAAGTATGACCTGCAGATGAAGTGTGCATCCCTCGATAACCTTGGCCAATACGATTGTGTTCTGATCGTGACCGATCATTCGGATTACGACTACCGCAAGATTGTGAAGGAGGCGAAATTGGTGGTGGACTCGCGCAACGCCACGAAGGGGATCGGGGACCCCAAAATTGTTCGCTGCTAGTAACTCTTTATGAAACCGGGGGGACGTCCTCCGTATAAACGGGTTAACCCATGGTGGGGTTCGTGCCTACCCAGAAGATGTAAATATTTGCCCCTTTGGCGCTAGACGGACTCGTGGCCGCCTCGGTAGGATGTAAATACTTAGTGGCGAAGTGGTTAGTCGTTACTACCACAACCAGAAATGGCCTTCGGGTTGCAATAAAAAGGCGTCTGACGCAGTACTAAAACTGGTTCGATCCGTCCCGGGTTCACGTAAACCGGATCGACCGCCCAACAAGCAGGAGATCTTGACGAGGCAGCAATGCTTTGCCGCCCGTCATCTGAGTGCCTATGGCTTCCGACCCTCAACACACTCCATTTTCTCTTCTGCCCGATTCCAGGCCGCCGTGGAAGGAATTTGTTTTCAGCATGGTGACTCAGGGCGGAGCCATCGCGCTGTTGCTCTGGATCGGTATTTTTCGTCCGCAGATTTTGACGCCTCCAGCCCGCGACTATCACGCCATTGCGTTGGTGGACACGCCGCCTCCGGTCAACCACGAGCCGGCACCGATTCGTGAGTTCAACGTACCCGAGCCTGTGGCGCATCTGGACACGCCGATTCCGGAGAACCTGCGCCTGCCAACTCCGACTCCAAAACCGCGGGTCAATCCGGAAGTTGCCGAAGCACCCAAGGTCGAGGTTCCTGCGAGCAAGCCCGATATTCCGCAGAGTGCTCCAGCGATTCCGCGGCGTTTGGTTCAAACCAACGTCTTCTCCACTGGAAGTTCAGCCACGCCGACGATCGCGGCCGCTCCGCAGAAGGTTCAGACGGGAGGCTTTGGCGATCCCAACGGCGTGCCCGCCAAGGAGAACTCGAACGGCAAGCCCGCAACGATTGCCGCGCTCGGATCGTTTGATCTGCCGGCGGGTCCCGGTTACGGCAACGGCACGGGCGGCGCAAAAGGTGTGCGCGGCGTAGTCGCGAGTACCGGTTTCGGAAACGGAGTCGCTACCGGCGACGGCAGCGGTCGCGTGAATGCATCCCGCGGGAACGGTGTGGTGCGTCAGGCGGGATTCGGCGATGCCGATGCCGCAGCGGCTCCGCAAGCGAAACCCAAAACCCAGGAAGTTGCGCCGCGGATTACCCCTGCTGAGATTTTGTCTAAACCAACGCCGGCATATACCGACGAAGCGCGGCGCCTCCATGTTGAGGGTGAGGTTTTACTCGAAGTTGTGCTTGAGGCTTCGGGCAAACTCAAGGTCGTGCGGGTGGTGCGCGGACTCGGTCACGGACTTGACGAGTCGGCGATCCGCGCAGCGGAACAAATCAATTTCAAGCCGGCTTTGCGGGATGGCCAGCCCGCAGATTCGACGGCGGTGTTGCACATAATTTTCCAGTTGGCCTGAAGCAACTGGCTTCGTAAAAGGGGTCTATGCGTAGTCTCAGGTTTCTTTCCCTATCGTTGGTTGCAACGCTCGCGCTAGCTGCGGTCGCCAGTTGCCAAAATTCAGCTCCTGCGTCACCGGATTCGGATAGCTCCACACCAGCAACGCTGGTGCAATTGCCTTCGTCCAATCCTCCAGCTACTCCTGGGTCCTTTGATCAGGTCATCGATCGCATCGTGGAACGGGAGCACTACTTTGTTGCGCAGATGAAACACGCGCATCCTCTGGTCGAGACCTATATCCAGAACATGAAGAGCGACAAGGAGATGGGGGCAACGCCAGTTAGCGATCATTACTTCCTGGGAAGAATTGACCTGAGTGAAGGTGCCGACGACAGGTTGTTCCTCGGCCAGCCCGGTTTCGGAAGGAAGATGCTGGATAGCATCACAAGCCTCTACTCGCTGCACTTCGTTCCGCTGGGTTTCGCTCGCATGGTGCTTCTGGACGATGACTTCCAGAAGAGGTTCTACAAGCTGACCTTCGTGCGCCGCGAGTTCCTCGGCGAAATACGTTGCCTCGTGATCGACGTTCAACCCCGGGACGACGTGAAACGGGCCGGGTTCCTGGGCCGAATCTGGGTCGAAGATCAAGACTACAACATCGTCCGCTACAACGGGACCTACTCTCCGCAGCCCCGCAACGGCGGTTACTACCTGCACTTCGACGCTTGGAGATTGAACATGCGTCCGGGAGTGTGGCTGCCGGCGTACATCTACAGCGAAGAATCGGACCTGAAGTATCGGATGTCGCAGAATCTGCATTTCAAGTCGCAAACCCGGCTGTGGGGCTACGACCTGAAGAATCTGGGCCGCACCGAAGAGTTCTCCTCCATCCAAGTAGATTCATCGCAGGCGATCAAAGACACGAGCGAGGTAGCACAAGACGCCACACCGGTCGAAGCCGAACGTATGTGGCAGCGTCAGGCGGAAGATAACACGATCGAGAGACTGCAGAAGATCGGGCTGCTCGCCCCGAGCGGCGACGTCGACAAGGTGCTAACGACGGTCGTCAACAACCTGATCGTCACGAACAATCTCGATATTGAGCCGGAGATCCGGGCGCGCGTTCTGCTGACCTCTCCCCTGGAGTCCTTTACGATTGGCCACACGATCGTGGTCAGCAAGGGGCTTCTCGACGTGCTTCCAGACGAGGCGTCGCTTGCCATGGTGCTGGCCCGCGAACTAAGTCACATCGCGCTTGGTCATCAGTTGGATACCAAGTTCGCCTTCAACGATCGCATGTTCTTCGCGGACGAAGATACATTTTCAACCTTCAGCTTTAGGCGAACTGCGAAGGAGGAAGAGGAGGCGGACCAGAAGGCCGTCGAACTCCTCACCAATTCCCCGTACAAAGACAAACTCAGCAATGCCGGTCTGTTCCTGAAGGCGCTGGATGCACGGGCTCCGCAACTCAAAAATCTAATCCGCGCACGGCTGGGCGACGGCCTCATTTCCGGTAAAACGCTTCGCATGTCTGCTCTGTTAAACGGAGCGCCTCAATTGGACGAGCGCAAGAAAGATCAGATTGCCGCTCTTCCCTTGGGGGGCCGAATTAAGGTGGATCCCTGGAGCAACGAAACGGGGATGGCGAAAACCAAACCGGTGGCTTTGCTGTCTGCGCGGGAGAAGATGCCGTTTGAGGTTACTCCGTTCTTCCCCTATCTCACGAGACTGTCGACGTCGAACGCCGAACGCGTAGCGTCGACGGCGCCCACCGCACAGACGCCGGCCGCGAAATAGGCAGCCTCAGGAAGAAATTGGCTGGAGGATACGAGAGGCGAACGGGATCATTGCAATAGCTGTAAAGTCGCGGTCGAGGGTAACCGATTGGCGGATACAGCGCGTTGCATATTTTAGTACAGCCGAGTGAAACCGGACGTTGCGCTTTACTGAATCGCGCTTCCCACCTGTGAGAACACGGTGTTGGCGTTCGATCCGATCAGTCGGATCGTGCCTACGACAATGACCAGAATCACCGCGAGCATCACCGCGTACTCTGCGATGTCCTGACCGGAGTCATCCGACCACAACTGATGCAAGAACTTAATCACGGGCTCCTCCCAAAAACGGGCGACAGCAAAATGACACAGGGACAAAAGTCTTCTTTTCAAACTGCAAACTTTTGCCTAGATGTCTCTTACCCATGGTAGTTTTTCAGGAATAGCCCGCCAATAGCACCTAAGTGACCTGACATGGCACGAAAGTGCCATATTTTCCCGTAAGTTATTCTAGGCAATACTCTTAAGCGGCAATGCCTGGTTCACGGCGAAAAGGGCCAGTTCCAAGCGCGTGGATACGCCAAGCTTGTCGAAGATGTTGCTTAGGTGGTGTTTCACAGTGTCTTCGCTGATCTTGAAGTGTTCCGCGATCTCCTTGTTGGAGAAGCCCGCGACTACTGCGGATACGATTTCCAATTCGCGAGGAGTAAGCCCAAACTTCTTCTGTCGCGATTCCTCTCCCGAGGACTGAACCAGAGTCCGCAGGTATTGCACCAGGTTGGAAACGCTCTCACGCCCGACCCAGTATTCACCGGTCATGACGGTGTGAATGCTCTTTAGCAGAAGTTGCGTGGCGGAGTCCTTGAGAACTACTCCGCGCGCTCCCAATTGCAGCGCTTCGACGATCTGATGCTTTTCGGCGGCAGCGGTGAGGAGAATGACGCGAACGCCGTTTGACCCTTGTCCTACGCTCAAATCGCGCAAGGCTTCAAGCCCCGGTTGGCGGGGCATTGCCAAATCGAGCAGCAGGATATCGGGCTTCAACTGGCGAGCCAACTTTACCGCGTCAGCTCCGTCGGAAGCCTCACCAACGACTTTGAGGCCGGGTTCGGCTTCAAGCAGCCGTCGTAAGCCATCCCGGAAAATCGGATGGTCGTCGGCGATTACGATGCGGATGGGCTGCGTTCGTTTATCCATATGCGGCTTCCCGGTGTTTCGGCACGCTGATTTCGAGACGTGATCCTTGTCCCGGGTTAGATTCTATCGTGAGTTCGCCTTCAATTAAACGCACGCGTTCCCGGATCACCATCGGTCCCTTGCCGATCTTCTCCAGATCCGCCTGCGACAGCCTCCCCGAAAAGGGGAAACCTTTGCCATTGTCTTCGATGATCAATTGCGTGCGCTCTTTATTGTCACTCAATCGTACCAGCACCTGTTGGGCGGCGCTGTGTTTGCGGACGTTCACCAGCGCTTCCTGAACGATACGGGCCAGTTCGCGGCACACCCGCTGCGGTATCTCGACTTTGTCGACCTCCGATACGAGGCGGGCGGTGATCCCCGTCTCCCGCTGAAAACGCTCAACCGTATCTTCAAGAAACCGGAGAAACGTGGACGAATCGACGTCGAGCGACTTCATCTGCTGCATCAGTTCCCGCAGCTTCAAGACTTCTTCGCGCAACAGTCCCTGTATGCGCCCCAGATCGGAGGTGAGTGGGCTGGATTGCGCTGCCCCTTGGCGGCGCAGAACATCGACCTGCATCTCCATTGCGATTAAAGACTGCACCGCGCCGTCGTGCAATTCTCTTGCGACGCGGGCACGCTCCACCGCACCCGCACGCTGCCGGAGCCTGCGGAGAAGGTACACGTTGTAGACCGCGGGCCCGACCTGCCGCACCAGCTCCTGGAGAAAGCGGAGCTCTTCTTCGCGTTCGCCGCCAAACTGGGGATCGAGGAGAAAGATGCGTCCCCACCATTCCTGCCCGAACAGAAACGAGACCGCTGCCAGGGCGCGGAAAGAGTATAGGTTCGAAAACGCCGTCAGGGGCAAGTTCGATGAACGCAATCGTACACCGTCGCGATCCAGCGAGATCACCTGGTAAGTATCGCCGTGTGGGACCGCGAGAGAGGCGTCGGCATCGGACTCGAAGAGGTAAGTCTCCCGGTCGGTGGGCTGTGACTCGAGCCATCGCATCCGCTCCGCGCCTGAGCCTGTTTCACGCACTTCGCCCACAAAGACACGGTACTTGTTCGTTTCCTGCGACGCGATGAGGGCACGAGACGCACCGTACATACTCAGCAACTCGCTGAGGATTTCCTGCAAGGTTCCGGTCAGGCCCGCCTCGACACGAGCTCGTCCAAGAATGAGGGCGGTGACCGCACGCTCCGATCGCAGTCGCTTCTGCTGCTCGGCCAGATATCCGAGGAGGAGTCCCATGACCAAAAGATAGGCAGACAACATGAACAAACGCTTGGGCTCGAACTGAGATATGTTGACCTCCAATGGAGGCAGGTGATGACGGGCGAGAAAACGGTCGACCCCGGCGGCTGCTCCGTGCCCGACCGCGAAACTCTCCACCCAGAGAAGCGCGACGGTTGCGATTGCTGTCCCGAACGTCTCCCGCAATCCCCAGCGATACGCCGAAGCGCCAAGCACGAATACGAAGACCAGAAAAAACGGACCGCCGCCCTGCCCGGTCGCAAACAGAGTCACCAGGACCGGCCATGTAATGTCGGCCGCGTGAACCAGCAAGCGGAACGACGGTGTTGATTCCTTCCGGAATCGGACCAGCAGCATCACCGAGACGCCGTGGACGATATACAGCCCAAGAATCCAACGGGCCCACCAGGAGTACCCCAGCTCGGACGGGTCCATCCATATCGCGACCAAGGCGGAAATCGCCAGAAAGACGCGGGCAGAAGCCAGCCAGCGTTCGATCCGCCGGACTTCGCCGGGGGTAGCCGGCACGCGCAATCGAGAAAACAACCGAAAACCGGTCGATTGGAAGGGAAAAGCCGTCACAATGTTCCAGTGAGATTGAGGTAAGTGAGACGGATACTATTGATTTCATAGCGAGATAGCAAGTCAAAGTTGGGTTGGACGGTCTTTCGGACTTGTTCCCACCCGAGCGACCGAGCATGCCGACAAGGGTTACGGAAGTAACCTCTAAAGCACGCCGCTCGCGTCTAGAATTGGGCGCAGGGAGACTTGTGTCAGAGCGCTCCAAGCTTTGGATTCTAGCCGCGGGCTGCCTGGTGTTTGCCCAGACGTGTGCCTCGGTGTTGATCGCGCCCGGGTTCGCGCTCACCGTTTTCAGCGACGTTACGCAGTGCATTTTGCTGCTCTCAGGACTGGCCGCTCTTGTCCCAAACATTGCTCAAAATCAGGGACGAACGCGACTCTTCTGGGGGTTGATGACGATCGGCGTCGCGTTCTGGCTTACCTATCAGTTGATGTGGAGTTACATCGAGGTCGTCCTGCGCCAGGAGGTGCCCGACCCGTTTGTCGGCGATATCGTGATCTTCCTGCACTTCGTGCCCATGATGGCGGCGCTGGCACTGCAACCTCAGAACCAACAGAACGATCACGCAGCCAAACTGGGCAGACTC
>Ga0210396_10007096_pt1 | contig 10676 bp, 8 predicted proteins | sample IncBWH17OmetaG_FD_155466 | JGI IMG/M metagenome (GOLD analysis project Ga0210396, IMG submission 155466) | Forest soil microbial communities from Barre Woods Harvard Forest LTER site, Petersham, Massachusetts, United States - Inc-BW-H-17-O ... | reverse complement strand
AGAATGGGGTAGGCCGTGAGAGCAACCCTACGCGACAAACCTGAACGACCTCCGAAACGACGATTACCACGTTTTTGATTCAAAGGCGCGCATATTGCCCTAGTTCGATTTATCTCCAGCGACCGCTTTCTCTATAAAGAGCCAGCAAGTGACGGGCTGCAGCAAGAGCAGAAATTTGTCCCGCGAGCACATGCCCCTCCAACTCTGCGAGGCGCTTCTGCACGGCTGGATCGGAACAGAATAATTGCATCAACCCTTGCTCTAGATTCTCGTGTAGAGCATGACGCGTCTGTTCCGCCCTCCGGCGCTCAAACCAACCGTTCGCTTTTGTACAGGTCACGTATTCGAGAATGCAGGACCACAGTTCAGCTACCCCTCGATTCGTCCACGCAGAACAGGTCATCGCACGCGGCATCCACCCGGAACGCGATAACGGGAGGAAATGCAATGCGCTCTCCGCCTCGATACGCGCCCGATCGGCCGCAGGAATATTGTCGCTGTCGGCTTTGTTGACTGCGACAACGTCGGCCATTTCCATTACGCCTCGCTTGATGCCTTGCAGTTCGTCTCCTGCACCGGCAAGCGTGATGAGCAGAAAGAAGTCCACCATATCACGTACGGCGGCCTCCGACTGACCGACACCGACCGTCTCGACCAGGATATTTTGATAGCCCCCGGCTTCACATAACACGATCGCTTCGCGCGTATGCGGTGCCACACCGCCGTGCGCACGACGTGATGGAGTTGGCCGGATGAACGCCCTGTCGCTGGACGCAATAAACGCCATACGTGTTTTGTCGCCGAGAATACTGCCTCCGCTGATCTGACTACTGGGGTCGATCGCAAGCACCGCGAGATTCTCGCCGCGTTCTGTGATTAGATGTTTGCCGAGTGCCTCGATCAGGCTGCTCTTGCCGGTACCGGGAACGCCGGTGATCCCTACTCGGATCGAATTTCCACTTGAGGGCAGACATTTGTCGATGATTTGCTCGGCGATCTCACGGTCTGCCGGGCGCGAGCTTTCAATCAGCGTGATCGCTCTTGCCAGCAATGAGCGATCGCCCTTGAGGATGCCTTCTGTGAATTGAGTAGGGGACAGAATTGGCTTGTGCTTCGGAGCACGCTGAGCATCCGGTGGAGACGCGGGTATCGCGCAACCCGGCTTTTCGTGCAACGCGCTCACCTTGGCATCGGTCAATCAGGAATGCCCTCCTACGCGGCTGCCGCTCAGAACGTGCAAGATGTGCTGTGCCGCGGCCGGAATCACTGTACCGGGTCCATAAATTCCGGCGACGCCGGCTTCATACAGAAACGCGTAATCCTGTGGGGGAATCACGCCGCCGACCACAACAGCGATGTCGTCATGGCCAAGCTGGCGCAGAGCGTCGATCAGTTCCGGAACAAGAGTTTTGTGCCCCGCAGCCAGCGAAGACACGCCGACCAAGTGCACGTCGCTTTCCCCTGCGAATCGAGCCACCTCGCGAGGAGTCTGGAAGAGCGGACCGATATCCACGTCAAAGCCAATGTCAGCCAGCGCCGAAGCGATCACCTTGGCTCCCCGATCATGACCGTCCTGTCCCATCTTGGCCACAAGGATGCGCGGCCTGCGTCCCTCTTCGTGCTCGAATTCGACGACCATCTCGCGTGCTTTTCTGAATTCCTCAGCATCTGCAGCGCCAGCGGAGTAAACGCCTGAAATGGTTTGGGTGACGGCCTCGTAGCGTCCCCAGACTTTTTCGAGTGCAAGCGAAATCTCGCCCAGCGTCGCTCGCGCGCGGGCCGCATCGACAGCGCACTCCAACAGGTTGCCGTTCCCGCAAGCGGCGCAGTTCTCGATGCGCGACAGCGCTTGCTCGACAAGATGCGGATCTCTTTCGCGTTTCAATTGTTGCAGTCTCGCTATCTGTGCTTCGCGAACGGCAGCGTCATCAATATCAAGAACTGGAATCTGAGGCTCCTCCGCAGCACGATAGGCATTGACACCCACGATCACATCTTTTCCGGAGTCGATATTTGCCTGCCTCAGTGCCGCTGCTTCTTCAATCCGCATCTTGGGAATGCCGGCTTCGATTGCCTTGGTCATTCCCCCGAGTTCTTCAACTTCTTCAATCAGCTTCCAAGCGGTATGCATCAGTTCATGCGTAAGCCGTTCGACATAGTACGAACCAGCCCATGGATCGATGACGCGTGTTATGCCGGTTTCCTGTTGCAGATGGATTTGGGTATTTCGAGCGACGCGCGCGGAAAACTCCGTGGGGAGTGCCAACGCTTCGTCGAGAGCGTTGGTATGGAGGGACTGCGTATGTCCTAAAGCCGCGGCGAGCGCCTCAACGCAAGTGCGCACCACGTTGTTATAGGGGTCCTGCGCCGCGAGGCTCCAGCCGGACGTCTGGCTATGGGCGCGAAGAGCAAGGGATTTAGGGTTCTTTGGATTGAATTTCTGAACGATCTTGGCCCACAGCACGCGTGCGGCACGGAGCTTGGCAATCTCCATGAAGTGGTTCATGCCGATGCCCCAGAAAAAGGAGATGCGCGGCGCAAAATCATCTATTTTGAGGCCGGCATTCACTCCGGTGCGCAAGTATTCGAGCCCATCGGCAAGCGTGTAGGCCAGTTCGAGATCGGCGGTCGCTCCCGCTTCCTGCATGTGGTAGCCGCTCACGCTAATGCAGTTGAATTTCGGCATCCGAGCCGCGCAGTAGCGGAAAATATCGCCCACGATACGCATCGAGTGCGCCGGCGGATAGATATAGGTGTTCCGCACCATGAATTCCTTGAGGATGTCGTTCTGAATGGTTCCGCTGAGCTTTTCCGTGGCGACTCCCTGCTCTTCTGCCGTAACAATATAGAACGCCATGATGGGCAAAACCGCGCCGTTCATAGTCATCGACACGGACATGCGATCGAGCGGTATCTGATCGAACAGAATCTTCATGTCGAGGATGGAATCAATGGCTACACCCGCCTTGCCCACGTCTCCCTTCACACGCTCGTGGTCGGAGTCGTAGCCCCGATGGGTGGCGAGATCGAATGCGACGGAAAGGCCCTTTTGTCCGGAAGTCAGATTGTGGCGATAAAACGCATTGGACTCTTCAGCGGTGGAGAATCCCGCATATTGCCGGATGGTCCACGGCTGCATCACGTACATCGTGCTGTAAGGCCCGCGGAGATAAGGCGGAATGCCCGCGGCGAACTCAAGATGCTCAAGGCCCGCGAGATCTTCGCGCGTGTACCACGGCTTGATGGCAATATGCTCGGGAGAGAGCCAGTTCCCTGCCGGCGCTGCTGATCCATGCTCCGCGCCTGGTTTGTAGTCGATCTTTGAAAAGTCTGGACGCATGCCTAGTCCTTGATCCCTATCAACTGCTGAAGGCCCGCGAGAACCTCGACCGCATTGCTGCGGAGGTGTATGAAATCGGCGACGCCGAGGTTTCGGAGTTGCTCTGCGGTGTCGGGGTTGCCGGCGATGACGACTTTGGCGTGGCTGCCGCGGTCCCTCAGGATCGACAGCAAGTCTCCGGCTATGGTGAGATACTCCGCATCTGAACTGCAGAGCACAATGAGATCGGCATCGCAGCCGGCTATCTGTTCCGCGTGCTCGAACTGTTGTTTGCCTGGTGCGAAACCGGCGCATGCCAGGAAGTCGGCAGCAAATTGAGCGCGTGCGCTACGCATTTTGGCATCGCCGATTTCCGCGAGCAGGATGCGCAGCTGGTTACCGGTGCGATGAGTGAATTGCTCCGTGCGCAAGCGAAGTGCCTCAAACGCGCGGGCTGCCCGTGGAGCGGAGTCGATGTGCGATACCTCAACCCTCCACAGAGCCTCCTCGAATGGATCTGCAAAGCGATTTGTCCCGGTAAGCACGCGACGTCGGCAGTCTATAGCGTGCTCTCGCGAACCGATCCGGCGAACAAGCACCGATGCAATTATCCCCGCATCAAGCGCCTTTCGATAGCCCCCGGCTGCCTCAAGTTCCTGAAATAGCTTCCACCCCTGTGACGCGATGGAGTTGGTCAGCACCTCTACCATGTACGCTCCGCCAAGCGGGTCGGCAACGCGGGAGAGCAGCGCTTCCTTCTTCAAAAGAATTTGCGTATTCCGCGCCAGCCTGCGGCTATTCTCGTCCGGCTGCTTATAGCACTCGTCGAAAGGTGCGCACGAGATGGAGTCTGCACCCCCGAGGATCGCGGAGATCACTTCTGTCGTTGCACGCAGAATGTTAACGCAAGGGTCATAGATGGTTTTGTCCCAACGAGCTGTGCACGCATGGATCGGCGACACTCCGGCTGCCTGGCTTCCGCCAAAGGACTCCGTTGCCCTCGACCACACCATGCGGAATGCGCGCAGCTTTGCAATCTGGAGGAAGAACTCGGGTCCCATTGCAAAGGAAAAGGAGAGCGAGGCTGCAATGCGATCGACGTCCAAGCCTCGAGCGTGCATTTCTGCGAAGAAGTCGACCGCTTCCGACAGCGCGAAGCCAACCTCCTCGATGGCGCCAGCTGCATGTTCCTGAAACTTGTCCGCATGAATGACAAATGGTCTGAGGCCGTCTGGCGCGTTGCGTAGCATCTCGGCAGAGTGGTCGAGATCGGCAAGCGGATCCAGATTTATTGAGACACTTGCCTCGTGCGGTCGCTTTCCAAGCCACTCGATCAGCAGTTCAACGGACGCTCGAGTTAAGCCTTCGAAATGTATAGGAGTCTCGTTAAGATTTGCGAGAAGGAGCGTAACGTCTGGGGGGCTTTCGAGCTTCGTGTGATGGAATGCAATTTCTTCAGCCCCGGCTGCGATTACGTTGCATGCGGTGCGATTTGCTTCTTTCGGATCGGCAATCTCCACATCTTCGCGAATGCGCCAGTCGGCAGTCGGGCGTGAGCCGCGAACGTAAGGAGGGTCTCCAGGAGCGGCATCCAGAAACTGCAGCCCAGAAAGATCTTCAGCCCTGTAATAGGGCTTCACCGCGAGTCCTTCTTCCGGATACCACATCAGCTTGGAGACGTAATCTGCGCCTTTCACAGTCTCGCGAATGATGCTTTCCCACTGCTCTGTACTTGCGCGCGGAAACTCCGATAGAAAACTTTCGGTGGCCATGTTTACTTGCTTTCTGGGGCCTCGACGATTTCGATAAGGATGCCGAACGGACTGTCCTCTTTTGACTTGGGATGAACAAAGAACACCGTGGTGCCGCGCGAGCCCTTGCGCGGAGCAGGATCGATGATTCTGAAGCCGTTCGCGCGCATCGCATCAAATGCGCGTTGTGCATCTTTCACGCGGAAGGCAATGTGCGCCAAAGCGCCTCGACCGCCGTTCTTGTCGATTGTTTTCTGCACCGGTGAATCTGCATTCAGAGGTTCCAGCAACTGGATCAGGTTGGGTCCATTGCCGATCTGCAGCAGAGCTTCGCGCACCTGGTCGGAGCCCAACACTTCTTCACGATGAACCTCGTGGAATCCGAGCATCTGATACGCCTTCACCTGAGCGTCCAACTCTCCTTGCCTCACGGCGATGGCCACGTGATCGACGAAAAGGATTCCAGGGACTCCGCTGTGAAATTCATCAGAGGCAGTTGTGCTCTCCCCTTCCAAAGTCCCGAGATCGCGCAATACAGGCGCATGCGTCATTCGAACTCCACTAATAACTGGTTTACCTTTACCGATGACCCTGGAATAACCGACACGCTTTTGACTACGGCAGCTTGTGGCGCGGTGATCTCCATTTCCATCTTCATGGACTCCAGCACCATCACAACCTGGTTAGCCTCGACGGCTTGCCCCGGCATAGCTTCGACCCTGATCACCATGCCTGTAACCGGGCTTCGACATTCCTTGCCGTTTCCTTCTGCTTCCGCGATTTGCGACGCAGTCAGTGGCGCAGGAATCTCGGCTGGGACATACGCAGCAGGAGCTGGCGGATAAGGCGGATACTCGGGCGCGCTCTCCGAGGCCTCCAGTATTTCGACTTCAGCCTCATATGCTTTGCCGTCAATGGTGATTCGAAGCTTCAATGCCCTCTCCTGTGCCTTCCACCTTGCGAATCACCTCCCAGCGCGAGCATTATGCGACCCTTGCACGAGCACCCGACCCTGCTGCGACCACGGGCTTGCAGCCGGCTTGATCGATCGAACATGCGCGTCCGGTCCAAGAGCTGCAACCGCTGCCGCTGCAATTACCGCTTGAATTTTGGAAGCGACGCCATCTTCTTCTTTTGCATTTCCGGCTTCGTGCTGATTCGCTGCAGCCGCGATGAGCTGGGCCTGGTTCACCAGTGGTACTGCGTGATGCCCGGCAATGCGGGTTTCAAGTGCTCGGATGGCTTCATCGAGCGTCCCAAGCTGCTCAGCGATCTTTAGCTGGCGTTCCAGAGCGATCTGCTTGAGCCTGCGCGTCAACAGCAAGTTGCCGGCAAGATTTCCTGCGGTAACCAAGGCCAGAATCAACACCAGGTCTGTCCAGTGCAATGTCACAGCCGGATCCTCATAGCGGAATCAATCCGTGTTTCTTTTGTGGACGGAGTTCTCGCTTGCCATGCAGCGATTCCAGAGCATGGGACAGATATTTGCGGGTCTCTGCCGGCTCAATAATCTCGTCCACCAAGCGCCGGCCCGCAGCGACATATGGGTTGGCAAACGTCTCGCGATACTCCTCGACCAGTTCCTGCCTTCGCGTAGCCTGGTCGTGCGACGCTTCAATTTCATGCCTGAAGACGATCTCCGCTGCGCCTTCGGCGCCCATCACCGCGATCTCGGCAGTTGGCCACGCCACCACTCGGTCCGCACCCAGCCCCTTGGAGCACATGGCAATGTAGGCGCCGCCGTAGGCCTTGCGCAGGATAACGGTAATCTTGGGAACCGTCGCCGCGGAATATGCAAACAGAAGCTTAGCCCCATGCCGGATAATGCCGCCGCGTTCCTGCTCCACGCCGGGAAGAAAGCCGGGCACATCGACAAAGGTGAGGAGCGGAATGTTGAAGGCGTTGCAGAAGCGCACAAAGCGCGCGGCCTTGTCTGAAGCGTTGATATCGAGTACGCCTGCCATTGCGCTTGGCTGGTTGGCAACAATACCAACCGGACGACCTTGCAGGCGGCCGAAGCCGATTACTATGTTGGGCGCAAACCCCGGCTGAATTTCAAGAAAGTCGTTGTAGTCAACAACGCGGGTGACGATCGCGCGCACATCGTAGGCAATCTTGGGATCGAACGGCACAATCGAGTTCATGTCAGAGTCAGACCTGATGCGCGAGTTGAATGGCATGCGCGGCGGATCTTCAAGGTTGTTTGAGGGCATGAAGCTGAGCAATTTTCTGCAAAGCTGGAGGGCCTCTTTGTCATCCTGCGCAATCAGGTGCACCACGCCGGAGCGATTCATCTGGGATTGCGGACCCCCGAGTTCCTCGGAGCTCACATCTTCCCCGGTCACCTGCTTGATGACCTGCGGTCCGGTGATGAACATGCGCGCCTGCCGCGTCTGAATCACGAAGTCGGTAAGGGCCGGGCTGTACGCCGCCCCACCTGCACATGGACCGCCGATGACGGCGATCTGCGGAACCGTTCCCGAGAGCTGGACATTCCGGTAGAAGACGCGCGCATAGCCGTCGAGGCTGTCAATGCCCTCCTGTACGCGCGCACCGCCGGAGTCATTGATGAAGACAAACGGGCTGCCAGTCTTGAGCGACATGATCATCATCTCGACGATCTTGCTGCAATGTACCTCTCCTGCTGCGCCGCCGAGAACCGTAAAATCCTGGCTCGCCAGGTGAATGAGTCGGCCGTCAACGGAAGCCGCGCCAATCACCACGCCGTCTGCGGGCAGGTCTTTTTCTGCCATCCCGAAATAGGAGGCGCGATGGCGGGCAAAGATCCCGACTTCTTCAAAGGTTGACTTGTCGACCAGCGCGGTTATGCGTTCGCGGGCAGTGAGTTTGCCGGATGCGTGCTGCTTTTCGATGCGCTCACGGCCGCCGCCAAGCTCAAGTTCAGCGCGGCGAACTCGCAGGTCGGTGATCTTCTCCTGCATCGTCCTGGCCTTTACGCGTTCTTCCAGCTTTGCCATTCACGCCCCGGATCTCATGTGTCGGGTTAGAACCTTCGTTCTCCGTTGCAGTCTCAACGATTTCTATCGAAGCGGGACTGCTTCAAGCGCACTTCGCAGAGCGCCATTCATCGGCCCGTAACCATCGCAATTCTAGGCGCATAGAAAACAGGGCGATGTGACCGGGTTCACGTTGCCGCGAGAGAGGAATGGGCCAGCCAACGAATGCGGTTCCAGGGTTTCGGCAGGATAAACAGAACGGGCTGGCGGCCGTATTACACAGACGCTAAGTCTTTTGGGAATAGCGGTTTATCGAGCGGCATCTAGTTCCCGATCACCAGGACCTGAAAGCTGCTGTCGACCGCATTTATCTTCAGAGGCGCGCCATTGATCGGAGGATTGTTGAGTTGAGCGCCGTAAATGACGCAGGCAAGATAAACCTCGCCGTTCGAGGGATTGACCGCCAGGGTTCGGGCGTTTTGACGCGTAGGCAGAGTTTGGATCACGTTATAGGTGTCGGTTACATCCTGTCGAATGATGGTGAGGCTCCCGTCGCTGCCTCCATTTGCCGTATAGATGAGGCCGCGATTGGGGTCGTAACCAATCGTGTCAGCGCCGAATCCGATGGGTAGGACCGCTAGGGTCTGACCGGTGGCCGCATTCAAGGCAACCATGCGCATATTGGAGCATGCGGCGAAGAGCCTTTGGTGTGCCACGTCGACCGCAATCGCCCGCGGCCGCTGGCAATTCGCGTCGAGCCGTAACGAAACCGGATACGCATCTGCAGGTGGAGTGGGCATGGCACCTGCAGTCCAGTCGATGAGATAAACCTGCCCTGTCCCTCCCGGTGAACCCGTATTTGCATTTGCAGCAGTTGTCGCCGTTCGCGTGGGCGCAGGAGATACCGGTGGGGTCGCAGGCTGCGTGTCGATGATCCGGTGGACCGCGGAACCGATTGCCTGAGCATCGAGCTTTAGAATCTGGCTCCGGTCGGAAACCGTAATGTAGATCCTCCCATTGCCGTCACCCTGCGCAAAGCCCAGACTCCCGGAAAGCACGATCTGCGCAAGGGGAACTCTTCGGTCTGTATCGATTACCGTCACTGTGGATTCTGGACCGCCCAGCGCCGTGGTGTGTGGATTGCTCCCCCGTGAAGCCTGGGTCTGTCGCGGAGACTCTGATTGCGCTCCACCTGGCGTTTGGTTTTCTCTGACGGTGGCCTGAGAGCCCACCACAAATAGCAGGCCGCTGGTCGCATCCAGGGCCATGGAGCGAGGGGACGGCCCGGTTGGAATGCTGGCAATTACCTGGAAGTTGCGCCGGTCGAACACCCGTACCATGTCCGCCGGGCCATCGCTGATATATCCGTAACCACCTTCTTGATCGAGAACGATGGAATGCGCCTCGCGCAGCCCCTTGACCACGCCCGCAACCGTCCCGCTCTCGACATCGACCACCTGCACCGAACGGCCGTGGGCGATAAATAATTGATTGGCTGAAGGGTCCATGGTCATATAGTCCCAGTCGCCAACCCCGCCAACAATCCATGTCTTGGTGATGAAGAAAGGATGTGCCGGCAATGCAGTTGAGGGAGGCGGAACAGGGGATAGCTGTGCAGCTGCGACACCGCACACTACCAGCCAGAGGCTCAAGAACATCCTCATTGTGTGACCGCTCCTGTAAGATTTGACGCTCTAAGTTGTTCTGCCGCTCCGGTTTTTTTAAAAGTGCAGATAAATCCCACTGCCGGCGTCCGAAACAAAAAACACCTTGGAAAGGTCTACGGCATCAGAACCGGTGTAGTGATACTCAGCTATTTAGCTGGCACATGCAACATCCTGCAGACCCGAAAAACAGCCCCCAGAAAGGACACCGAGATGAATGCTCGTCAACTGAACGATACCGCAAAAGCGATGGTTGCCGGTGATAAAGGCCTTTTGGCAATGGATGAGAGCACGCCCACCGCGAATAAGCGTTTTGCCGCTGCCGGAATTCCCCAGACCGAGGAGATGCGTCGCGCCTATCGCGACATGATCGTCACCGCCCCGGGTCTGGGCGATTGCCTCAATGGCGCCATCCTGGTAGACGAAACTATTCGTCAGCAAACCCGGTCGGGGATTGCCTTTGCCAAAGCGCTGGAGAAGGTGGGAATTATTCCCGGCATCAAGGTGGACGCGGGAGCCAAACCGATGGCGGTACATCCCGGCGAAAAGATCACCGCGGGTCTTGATGGTCTTCGCGAGCGCCTTGCCGATTATGTGAAGCTAGGCGCGCGCTTCACGAAGTGGCGCGCGGTCATCACGATCGGTGACGGCATTCCCAGCGACGGTTGCCTCGAGGCGAATGCGCTGATTCTTGCTCTCTACGCCGCCCTCGCCCAGGAGGCGGGTCTGGTTCCGATCGTCGAACCCGAAGTGCTGATGGATGGCGACCACACACTCGAGCGGTGCGCCGAGGTCACGGAACGAACCCTGCACACCGTTTTTGCTCAACTCATTGCCCAGGGAGTCATACTCGAAGGCATGATTCTGAAGCCCAACATGGTCGTCCCAGGATTGAAGTGCCCGCACCAGAACACGAACGAAGAGATTGCCGATGCGACTGTGAAGTGCCTCCTGCGAACCGTTCCCGCCGCCGTGCCTGGAGTTG